>SDBU01008949.1_pt1 | contig 11304 bp, 18 predicted proteins | sample 2277071 | NCBI WGS metagenome assembly SDBU01 (sample SAMN10397929, study PRJNA504765) | marine sediment metagenome | isolation source: marine sediment core GS08_GC12, 126 cmbsf | place: Arctic Ocean: Gakkel Ridge, Loki's castle | collected 2008 | reverse complement strand
TTTATCCAACAATAGGTTCAGCATTACTTTGGAATTTATTAGGCATAGGTTCAGGTCTTATGATATTAAGAGAAATAAAACAAAACGGAGGATGAATGAAGGATGGAAATGGATGAATATTTAGTGGAAGATGAATGGAAGAACATTACACCTAATTTATTTTTATGTTTAAGTAATGTTTGTGATAGTATTGATTGGCAGATAAGCATTTCGTTGTATGCTGATACAATCAAGAAGGAAACATTAAGCGGTGGAAATGTTGGAGTAGTTACTGCAAGTGGTATTATCTTAAATCCCGATTTTAAGTATGATTTAAGGTTAGTGCCAACACTAATACAACAGCAGCAAAGCTATCATTTAACAAACAACGCATTTATGATTTTAGCAAAGAAAAAGAAGTTATAGTTCGTAAGTGCGTAAGCACAAAACAAAAGAGTTGAATAGGTGAATTAAAAGAGGGAAAAATTGTATGAAATCCAGAGACTCAATGTCATATTGAGGACTAAGAACAAAGAAGAGTATGATAAGATAAGAGATCAAGAAACAGAATATATGCTAAAACATTTAGAATCATTAGAGAATCCTGAAATTATTATAGAATGTGTGTTTGGTTGCGGAAGACTATCAGAAATTAATTCAGATTTATGCGGAATTTGTGAAGCAGTTTATATGGAATATTTAAAGAAAAATAACTAATTTCTTAAGTTATTATTCAATAAATTTAAATAGAAGTTCTTTTATTAATATAACTTACCTAAAGAAATACCAGGAGAACAGAAATGCCAGAAGAAAACGAGAACAATTATACAGTCTTTATTGGGAAAAAGGAAGTAGGAGTGTATATTTTTTCTATTCAAGGCCAGGCAAATGTGCATGGTAAAGTCAAAATAAAAGCAAGAGGATCACTGATCAGCAAAGCAGCAGATATATCTCAGCTTGCTTTAAATTTTCTCAAAGATTGGGAAATTAAAGATATAAAGATAACTACTGAAATGAGACCTTATACTCAGACTGGAGAACAGCTTGGAGAAAGGCCTAAGAAAGATGAAAGAGTAAGCGTAATTGATATTGAGTTAGGTAAGAAAAATGGTATATAAAGGCCATTTGGGAGCAGTAGATGATGTATTTCAAGTAAAAAAATTTGTCAGAAAATTCCTTAAATCAGAAGATCCTATTCCAGATAAGAGTAAAAACAGAGTAATAGAATCTTTGGCAAGAAGCATAAGAAGAACTCCTCCACTTCCAAGTGGACCATGCCAGTTTTGTGAAACTATGGCAGAAAGATTGGTTCCGATGCCTATGAGTGTATGCAGTGGATGCGTACAGAAACTAACTAAAAAAACAGATGATTTGAGATTGTTAAAATTTGAATATGGAGTTTTTTATTGTGATTGGTGTCTTGGAAAAGGATTCAAGAAATTTTATATTAATCCTTGGTTAGATGGAAAATGTATGGAAAAAATAGGAAGAAGGCATATAGCAGATAAAGGAAGTATGAATGCTCAGATATCAAGACAAATGGCTAAAAGTGCTATGAGACCAAATGGATGATAAAACAAAAACTATAAAAATACCTTGTCCTAAATGTGGAGATAGAGTAGAAAATACAGTAGGATCCTGGAAAAAACATATAAAAGATAAACACAAAGAAGTTAAAAATCTAAGAGTAGGAGCTGAAAAAATAAAATTAAAATGACTGATAAAACTAAAACCTCAATAATAATGAACTTAATGGATTCAATAGAGAAAGCACTAACTGGAATGAATAAACTGAGTAATCTTTTCAAAAGATATATAAGCAATATGGATGGCTGGGTTAAAACTATTACAAAAAGAATAAGTGAATTAGAGTATATTGAAACTGATGTAATAGATAATTCAGATAATATTCAGCATAATTATGAATTAATCTATGAATTGAAAGACCAGATAGAAGAGCTAAAACAGGAAGTTAATGCACTTAAGCTTATTCAAATAATCAGTTTGAAAAAAGGTAATTTATTGAAAGAAAGATCAGAAATCCATAAAAAAATAAGTTAATCAGGAGGCCAGCAAATGGAAGAAAAAAAAGAGAAACAGCTTATTCTATCAGGAAATGTAGCAGAAGGATTGGGATTTGGCATAGCTATAAAATTAAGAAAACCTGATAAGGAGATTAAAGATGAAAAGTAATGAGAAAGTTTTGAGTGGATATACCTCTATAAAGGGAACAGAAGAAAAGTTTGGAAGATCAGGTAAATGCGATTATAAGAAATGTGGAGCTGCATGCTGTAAATTCGCAGTAGTGGGATTTATAGGAGATGATGCAGAAGAAAAATATTGGAAATCAATAGGATTCAAAGTAGAGACTATGAATGGAAGAAGGGCAGTTATACATAATCAACCATGTAAACAATTAGATTTAAAGACTCTTAAGTGTAAAATTCAAAAAACAAAATCAGTAGCATGCAAACAATTTCCAATGCCTACAGATGGAGTATATCAAAGAATATTAAAGAAATGCTCATATATTTTTAAAGAAGGAAAAGAAGTAAAAATGGGAGCAAGATAATGCCTGAAATAAATTATACTAATTTTAAAAGATACAGAAAGAGACCATTAGTTGTAGAAGCAAAGCAAATAGATCATAGTTTTAAAGTAGAAACAATTGAAGGAAACATGAGTGGAAAAGAAGGAGATTATTTGGTTATTGGAATAAAAGGAGAACAGTATCCAGTTGATAAAGAAATATTTGAAGAGAGCTATGAACGGGTGGAATGAATAGTCAAAGAAAAATGAAAGACATTTGGAAATTTAAGTTTGTTGGAAAAAGAAATCAGATTTGCTATACAGAAGAATCAATAAGGCATCCTGCCAAAATGGAATTAAATATGTGCAGGGAAATAATTAAAAAATATTCTAAGAAAGGAGAGTTAATATTGGATCCTATGGCAGGTATTGGAACAACAATTATAGAAGGAATGCTATTGGGAAGAAATGTAATTGGAATCGAATACGAGCAGAAATTTGTTGATATGACTCAAGCTAATATAAAAAAGACTAATGAAAAATGTGCTTTTATCAAATCATTAGGAAAGGGCCAAATTATCAAAGGAGATTCCAGGAAATTAAGCGAATTGCTTAACAAAGAAGTAGATAAGATAATGTTTTCTCCTCCATTTGCTAAGGCTCAACAAGGTTGTGGTATTGCTAAAAAAGGACATTTTACAGATCCTAAACTAAAAGATAGAGTCTATGGAGAAGAAACAAGCAAATCAGAGATAGAGCAATTAGATTATGGAAAAATTGACGGAGTTATAATGAGTCCTCCTTACGGCCTTGGAAAAGAAGGAGTTGGACATAATGATAAGGATGATTATAGTAAAAGGGTAGAGCGGATGAAAAAAGCAGGATATTCTGACGATTATATCCAAAAGAATTTTAAGAATACACCTGGCAAGAATGTTGCTTTAAAGGATTACTCAAGTGATAATGATAATATTGGCAGGATGTCTTATAAATTTGATACTATTGTAACAAGTCCACCTTTTGAAACAATGACTATGGAAAAGCCACCATCAGATAAATGGAAAGGCCCTGATTTCTCTAAACAAAAATATTCTGATGATAAAAATAATAAAGACCAATTAGGTAATCTTAAAGGTAAAAATTACTTAACAGAAATGCTAAAAATATATCAAGAATGCTTTAAAGTATTGAAACAAGGCGGTTATATGATATTAGTTCTGAAAAACTTTGTAAGAAAAGGAGAACAAGTAAGACTGGATTTAGATACTATTAAACTATGCGAAACAGCAAAATTCAAACTAATCAAAAGGCATTATAGAAAAATAACAAATCCAAGTTTCTGGATAACTAATGCAATTCAGAAGTTTGAAAAGAAGTATCCTGGTAAAGAGCATCCTTATCCTTTGGAAGAAGATATATTGGTTTTCAAAAAATGACTACGAATTTAAGAATAACAAATATCGTATGTACTGGAAGATTACCATTCAAGGTAGATTTCCAAAAGATTATGGAAAACAGTAAATCGGATTGGCAAGTAGTTAATGAAGATATGTGTCCAATACTTCAAAGAAGATTCTTGAGGGGAGGAATAAATAACCTTAATGTCCACAAAAAAAGAAAAGGAATTTGTGTAAGTATATGGTGTAGTGGAGCAATAAATATCGTTGGAGCCTTAAGTTTAGAAGAAGCCCAAAAATGTTATGATAAGGTTATTAGTGAGATTAAATCAATGGAGGCATAAATGCAACTAAAAAGAAGATTTGAAAGAAAAGTAATGAAAGCAAGCGAGATTAAATTTGATACAACTAACCCAAATAAGATGTCTGATAAGGAAAAGGAAGCTTTATCTACCAGTATAGACAAATTTGGGTATGTTGATGAGATTGTTATTGATAAGAACACTGGAGTTATTGCTGATGGAGACCATAGAGCCAAGGACCTGATTAAAAAAGGCATATTGGAATTTGAAGTCAAAGTGTTTGATTTCAAGGATGATGCTGAAAGAAGAATGTTTAGGCAAGTATCTGCAAAACTACATGGTACTCATGATAATGATTTGGATGCTGCAGAACTCAAGAAAATATTGGAAAATGCTGATATGGAAGATTTATCTAACTTAACAAGCCAATCAGAGCAAGAAATTCTTAATATTATCAATTCAGCTGAAAAAGACATAGTGCCTAAAGAAATATTTGAAGATGTTGAGAAGTTAGGTCATCTATTGATTACTTGCCCTAAATGCCAGCATAAATTCAAGAAAGAAGATGGATAACATTAACTTCCATATTGAAAATAAATGACAATTAGGGGGAAATGATTAAAAATGGCAAATGAACAGAACTTAGCACCACGATTACCTGATACAAATGTAAGCCAGATACAAGCCGAGAGAGGCAGAAAAGGAGGTAGTGTGAGAAGTATAAATAAGAAAATAGCAGCCAGATTACGCCATCTTAAAAAGAAAGGTTTAACAAATGAAAAAGCAAAGATGTTATTTGATATGCTAACTAATGAGAATTTTTCTTCTTTTGAGATTTATTTATATTTAGAAGCTATGAAAGGAATGGCCAAAACTCTTAATGATAAGGATATTATCATGAAGCATTTACTCAAATGGCATGCATCTCATCATGGACAAAAACATAAAATAGAAGGAGATTTAAATCATAATGTACAAGCTATTCAAGTGAATATAATATATCCAAATAAACAAAATAAAAACGAAAAAATCAAATGAACGAAAACCACCAAATAAATTGGAAACCAACAGAAAGACAAATAGAAGCATGGAATTATCTAATTGATAAGGAGACTACAGAAATTTTCTTTGGTGGAGGAGCAGGAGGAGGAAAATCTTTTCTTGGATGTACTTGGCTTATAATAAAATCCTTAGAATATCCTGGAAGTAGGTGGCTTATGGGTAGGGCAATACTTAAAAGTCTTAAGGAATCTACATTATTAACTTTTTTTTCTATATGTCATACTTGGAACTTGATAAAAGGCAAACATTATACTTTTAATAGTACTGATGGAATAATCAAATGGTATAATGGTTCTGAAATTTATTTAAAAGATTTGTTTGCAGAACCATCTGATCCAGAGTTTGATTCACTTGGAAGTACTGAATATACTGGAGCATTTATTGACGAAGCTTCTCAAATAACTAATAAGGCAAAAAATATAGTGATGAGTCGTTTAAGATATAAATTAGAAGAATTTAATACTATTCCTAAACTTTTAATAACCAGCAATCCATCAAAGAATTTCCTATATATGGAATTTTATAAGCCTTACAAATCTAAAACTATACAAAAATTCAGAAAATTTATACCTGCTTTGGTATATGATAATCCATATATAAGTCCACATTACATAGAGAACCTTAAGAAATTAGATAAAATAAGTAAAGAAAGACTTCTTTATGGAAATTTTGAATATGATGATGATCCTGCTAAGATGATAGAATATGATAAGATTTTAGAAATATTTGACAATAAGAAAGTTTCATTAGAAGGAAGATATATAACTGTTGATCCTGCAAGATTTGGTCAAGATAGAACGGTTATAATGATTTGGGAAGGATTGTATATGAAAAAAGTATATGCCTACAATGTCACTAAAACTACTTTTGTAGAAGCTAAAATTAAGCAATTTGCTGCAGCAGAAGATATTCCTTGGAGTAACATTATTTCAGATGATGATGGAGTTGGAGGTGGGATAGTAGATCATTTACCGGGTATTAAAGGTTTTGTAAATAATTCTACACCTATACTTACAAAATCAGATACAAATAATTATCAACATCTTAAAGCTCAATGTTATCAAAAATTATCTACTTATATAAATTCGAGAAAGATTGGAGCTAATATTGAAAACAATGAATTTAAAGAATTTATGGTGGAGGAGTTAGAACAAGTTAAAAGGAAAAATGCAGACAAAGATGCAAAATTTCAAATAATTGGAAAAGATGAAATTAAAGAAAACATAGGAAGGAGTCCGGACTTTTCAGATTGTATGATGATGAGAATGTATTTTGAATTATCTACAGGAGAAATGGAGTTTTTGGAAGATAAAGAAAATTTAATGGGGCTGAATTAGTGGGACTAAGATAATAGGAAGTTTTTTAAATAATAAATTATTCTATAGTATCTATGGGTAATTGCATAATTTGTAATGGTTTATTGTTGGGTAGGCAAAGGAAATTCTGTTCAAGAAAATGTACTGATAGGAATAAATATATTAAAAATAAAGATAAAATTGCAAAACAACAAAAAGAATATAAGAAAAAAAATCCAGAACTTGTAAGGGCAATAAATAAAAAAGGATTTCAAAAATTTTATAAAAATAAGAGGGAAAGATTCAATGAATTAATGAGGCAAAATTATCGGAGAAATAAAGATAAGCAATTAGCAAGATCCATATCCCACTATTATAGAAAAGAGATATTATCTAAATTTAATAATAAATGCAAAACTTGTGGATCTAATGAGAATTTAGAAATACATCACATAGATTATAATTGGATAAAATCAAATAAAAATAAGGTTAATAATCTTGAATTAAATTTGAATAATGTGGAAGTATTATGTAGTGACTGTCACAAGATCAATCATTAAGTTTAAATAGAAGTAAAGTATAGGGAGGATAAAAGAGGGAAAATGGTGAAAATATTTGGGTATGAAGTTCTAAAAGGAAAGACTTTTGACAAATTAGGTACAGATTTAAACAAAGCATATGATGATACTAAGTTCTCTAATTTGAGAACCCAGATGGATTATCTTAAAACTCTGGGTGGAGAAGAAGTAAGAATTCCTTATTATCCTATTCATGAAAGAACTTTATTTGATTTAGCAGTTTATTCTGATACTTTGAGAACAATACATATGCAGCTTAGAAAAGAAATATTTAGGCAAGGATATGTAATAGAAGAGAAATTTGCTAAAATCTGTAATGAATGTGATAAAGAATTTGAGCATCCTACAGATAAGTGTGATGAATGTAAAAGTACAGATCTTCGCAGCCCAGACATTGAACAGAAAAAAAGACTGCTTGCTTTTGTTAAAAAATGCAATGATAACGAACAGGATATTCTTGATGTAAGTGCAGAACTTAATGATGATATTGAAACAGTAGATGATGGATATATGCTGTTGATTAAAGATTATTATATCTCTACTGATGAGGAAACTAAAGGAGAAATCAAAGGATCCATTCCTGTAGAATTAATAAGAACCCATCCAAATTATATCCGGATTGTAGCAGACAGAACTGGAAGACCAGGAAGAGATATGGAAGGAAAACCCGTTTTAGTTTGCATAAATCATAGAGACACGTATCATCAGCAAGGAGAATATTGTCCTAAGTGTGATGTTAAATTAAGGCCAGCTTATTATCGTGGAGAAATGCTTGGAGAAAAGTATATCTATTATATTAAAGGAGAAATCAAACATATTTCTAAATACAAACCAAGTCTTACTTATGGGTTTCCACCAATATTGGCTGTATGGCTTAAGGTCACGACTCTGATGGCACAGGATTCCTATATGAATAAATATTATACAAAACAAAGACCACCAAGGGGAATGTTGTTTATTAATACCCCTAATATGGAGTCGATTAAAAAAGCATGGAACTGGATGTTAGATATGTTTAAACAGAATCCTCATATGATTCCACCAATAGCTATAGAAAATCCAACAGGAGGAAAATCAGGCAAGCTTGTAGAGTTTATAGATTTTATGAAGTCACCGGAAGAGATGCAGTTTATAGAAATGAGAAACGAATTTGTGACAAAAATAGGAGCAGTCTATGGGGTGATGCCATTATTTCAAGGAGATCTATCACAATCAGGTGGGCTTAATAACGAAGGCCTTCAAGTTACTGTAACAAACAGAGCAGTAGAAGATGGTCAAGGAGTTTATAATGATGGGTTCTATCCTTGGTTACTTGATCAGTTAATGATTACAGATTATACATTAACTCTTGAACCCAGCGAAGAAAATGATGAAATGGCAGATGAGCAATTAATGATGGCCAAAATAAACAATGCCAAACTAATGCAAAGTATAGGATTTGAAATAACTTTGAATGAAGATAAAGAATTTGAATTTGAGCCTACCGAAACACCAGTAGAAGCACCACAGCAAGGAAACCTGGGAGGATTTGGTGGTGGAGCAAGTGGATTAAGTGGGCTTGGTGGAGGATTAGGAGGTGGAGGCGCGCCTCCAGCATCAACTGGTGGAGCAGGAACTTCTATGCCCGGAACATCTGGAACTGGAGGATCACCAAGTAGTTTAAGAATGGGCAAAATGGAAAAATCAATTAAAAAAATAATAAGAAAAATAAAAGTAAGGAAGGTGGGCCTTGAGAGTGAGGCATAGTAAAATGGACTATGTTCGAGTATCCACTGGAAAAGTAGAAGTTAAAGAAGGAGAAGAAGAAAGAATAGTCACTGAGCAGATTTCTGGAGAAATTGAAAAAGTAATTTTAATGTATGATGAGAATTGTTCTGATGAAACAAGAATAAAAATATTTACTTCTGATGGAGAATTGATTATGGATGTTGTTGGAAACAAGAATGGCATTTATTATCCCAGGAACTGGAATGTAATGAATCAAAAATATCAGGAAACAAATGTAGCATCAGAATATACTATGCCTCCGAATGAGAAATATTCTAACCAAGGATATATGTTGATTGTAGTCGAAGGTGGTGGAGTGTTAGATAAAATCAAGAAAATAGAATTGTTGATTAATGGGACTATTTCTAAATCTGAAGAAGGAATCCCAGAAGAACAAAAAGCAGATGACATAATTAATAAGTCAATAGCGTATAAGAAAGATGGTGGAGCTGTGACTACCTCTACTCCAGGAGTTTACAATCCGATTCATGGAAGAAGAAGAAGAGTAAAAGATTATATGACTAAGATTTTAAGTGAAATAATTAAAACAGAAAAATCAAAATTAGATATAACTAAAAAAGAAACTGGATTAAAAGAAATGTCAGAATTTATAACTGATTCTGTTTATAACAGGAAATTTGATGGAGTTAGTGTAGCAGTTTCCAATAGAATAAAAGATTATTTGGTTAGAGCATTAAACAAAGGATATTCTGTTGAAACAATAAGAGATCATATTGTTAGAGAAGGTAGGGGAGAACTAACTTTAATGCATGCAGAAACAATTGCCAGAACAGAGATACAAGCACTTCATAATTCTGTAAGAGAATGGAGCTATAAAAAAATAGATCCTGAGGATGAATATAAATACAAATGGATTGGACCAAATGATGATAGACAAACTGTTGTTTGTAAAAATATAAAGGCCAGAACAATCAATGGAGTATCATTAAATGAACTTAGAAAAGTTGTGAAAGAAGAATCTATTAAAGGGGGTTTTGATGGAAGTCGAGAATGGACCCCACATTATTCCTGCAGACACAGCTTCGTGAGGACTTTCGATTAAAATGCCAGACCAACCATTTCCTGTGGACGGCACAGTACTGGATATTAATAATAGTCCTATGGAGAATGCTATAGTAGAAATCCACAATCTTAGAAATGGAGATGTGATTAAAGAAGAAAATGCAACAGATAGTAATGGGGCATATATAATTGATTTAGAAAATAATCCTACGTTTAAATATGCTGATAAAGACAGAATAATAATCAGGGCCTACAAATCTGGAGGGATATTTAAATTTGGAGAAAGGCATGCTGTACTTGGTGCTGGAGCGAGAGTGCTTGAAAGTCAAGATATAACTTTATTTGCAGAAAATCCAAAGACTGCATGGGATAAGGAACTACAACAAATACATTTAAATGAGCATCATCCAACAGCTAATGCTAAGAAAATAATACTTGTAGATGAAGAGGGAAATTTAACTACAGTAGCAGCATTAGATAAACAATGGGCTTATGTATCAGGAACAGGAAGGCCAGAGTATGTAGGAGATGCAAAAGCAGGAGCCAAAGATACAGATCCAGCTTGGAGAATAAAAAAGAGATTTTATGATACAAGTAATAAATTCATTAAATCCAGATATGCAGACAAAGGGAGGTTTACTCAGAAATGGAGTGCAAGAGAAGGTATCACTTATGGGCCTTAATTTTATCGGCAATGTTGTTAATAATTCCTGGAGTACATTCTCAGAGGATAAGTTATCAGCAGTATAATGATCCTTATTCTACAGTAGACTATGTCTTAGACTTAAATCAATCAGGAGAGAATCAAACAATGAGTAATCTAATTGTAGAAGGAAACTTAACAGTATTAGGAAACATCTCAGCGAATATTATATCTGCCAATGATTTCAAAGGAAACTTTATAGGAGGAACAGTTAATGCTACTTATGGAAACTTTTCTCAAGATTTAATTGCAGGAAGAGTTGGAATCAATGTAATTAATCCAACCAAAGCACTTGAAGTAAATGGTATGTTTAAGTTAAATGGGGTACAATTAAGCAATCAAAGTTTTAATAAATTATGGAATGGCAGTTTAATAATTAAATCAGTTCCAACTTCTAATAATAATTTATTGTTTTTAATTGAACATGATGATGAGACTAATCATTTTTGGATTCAGGAAGGAGCACCAGAACAAGCAAGTGGAGTAAGTAGAAGTTTTATGATTGTGAATGAAATGCCCAAAGGTCAGAATACAACAAATTTAACAAATTGTCAATGGTATCAAGATGTTACAGGAATTCCAAGAGAAGACCAGATAGATTGCAATACAAGTACAACAGGAGCAGACTTGTTTGTAGGAGATGACTTCCTTGCTGCAGGAGATGTAAGA
>SDBU01008948.1_pt1 | contig 11304 bp, 4 predicted proteins | sample 2277071 | NCBI WGS metagenome assembly SDBU01 (sample SAMN10397929, study PRJNA504765) | marine sediment metagenome | isolation source: marine sediment core GS08_GC12, 126 cmbsf | place: Arctic Ocean: Gakkel Ridge, Loki's castle | collected 2008 | reverse complement strand
CACAACAGCAGCCATTGCTATGGAACTTCAGACAGGACTGCAGGACGCACTAGAGGACAAGGTACTCGAGACGTCCATCGCCCTTGCAGTCTTCCCACCAGAGGAACTATTGGATGGTCTGCGTAAGTGGGCGGCAGGCACCGGCGTTGTCATCTCCTCTGAAGAGGATCTTAATACTCTTCTCGAGGAGACCATCTCCATACAGAAACTCGCTGCACTGCACTCCGCCGAACTGGGCAAGGTAGTAGACACCACTGGTGGTGTGATGAAGGCGTTTGGGAAGGGCACTGAAGACGTAGTACGGATCACAGAGGTGCTCAACTACGTTGCAGCAAAGACGTTTGCCGAAGTCCTGGATGTGGGGGACGCCTTTAAGATGGTGGGGCCTATTGCACACCAGATGGGCGTGAGTATGGAGGAAGTGGCAGTCCTCATCGGGATGGTTTCCGATGCTAACATTAAAGGCTCTCGGGCAGGACGGGCTATCCGCCAGATGTTCCAGAGGATGCTCAAGCCCACCGAGGACTACAATGAGATGATGCAGAGTCTAGTGCGCTCTTCCCTGGACGTAGGGGAGACTTGGCAAGATCTCATCATGCCCGGTGGCGTCTTCGTGGGCCTGGCAGAGTACTTCGACATCCTCGCTGAAGCCACAGAGGGGTACGCATCGGGAGAGCGAGCTGCTATGTTGGCCACGTTGGCAACTGCCAATGAACTCCCAGCACTCGTGCATGTGGTAGAACGAATTATTGAACTACGAAGGGAAGGCATCAATCTTATAGACGAAGAAGTGGCAGCCCTACTAGGCGCCCATGATCTCATGGAAGAGTCCTGGGAGAAGCGTGAACAGTCCGATGCTCAGCGTATGCTCCGCCTGGAGAGACGGTGGGAAGCTGCAATGAAGGCGATGGGCAAGGCTGTGCAGGGCGGCATGATCGAACCTATGGAGGCCTGGTACGACGTCCTCATTAGCATCGTAGAAGAGGCCACGAAACATGAAGGTCTATTACGGGCCATAACAATGGGAGGGTACGGAATCAAAGCCGTCGGCGGGGTTGTCACTGGCGTAGGTGAGATAGTCCAGATGGCCACCAACGTCATGCTCTTTCAGTTTGCAGTCAAAGAGATGGGCACTTGGACCGTGGTGTACGCCAAGGCAACTGCTGCTCTAACTGCCATGACACCGGCTCTCGCGATGTTGGCCAAGGCTACAGGCGTGCTCGCAGCGATATGGTTAGGCGCTGGCATAGCCCGGGAAGTCAAAGGGTTCGCTGCCCTAAAAGAGGATTTCTCACAAGAGCTCCGTGATGCAGCGGCGGCCATGATCCATCTAGACACACGAGCAGGTTTGATGTATGCTAAGGGTGTACAGATGCGGGGTATCTTCAAAGAGCTCTTTGGCCGCACCTGGGTGGTGGAGTCCGCCGCCAACCTGGAGGAAGTATACACTCGACTAGAGCAGTTGCAAGCAGCGGCGGGAGCGAAAGCGGCTGTCGGGCCAGCGGCACCTGCCCAGGTTGCCTTGCCCCCTGTGCCTCCGCGACCTGTGATGCCAGGCGAACAGGAGGCCTTACTGGCGTATCTCGACTATTTACAGGCGTTGGAAGATGGCCAAGAGGCCTACCAAGAGCGCCGTCGCACTGCTATCGAGGCGCAGGCTACCTGGGAAGTAGATCGCCATGCGAAACTGCGAGAGGCCTTGGCAGATCTGGCTGAGAAGTACCAGGCACAATCTCTGCAGGCCGAAGGAGCTCATCAGAAGCGCCTGACCAGACTAGATAAGGACTATAGTCAAACTGCACTAAGAGCCACTGAAGATCACCAGATCAAACTCACAGGTCTGGCTGGTATTGCGGAGCGGTACCTAGAGAGCCGTCGAGATGCCTTAGAGGATCACCTACGTTGGCTTGCTAACCTAGAGCAGGACTACCTGAAAGTAGGCACGCGAGCAGAGGAAGATCACTACCTCAAGCTTACTGAACTAGAGGAGGACTACCGTCAAGATCAGGAACGTGCTGCAGCGGATCACCAACTCACGCTAGAACGCCTGGAAAGTAGGCACCTAGATCGCATGGAGGATCTAGTGCGCACCCGCGACGCGCGTGGTATGCTGGAAGAGGTGCAGCGATACGCAACGAGGCGGGGAGAGACAGTAGAGGACTACGGCATCCAAACTGTAGAGAGACAGGAGGATTACGCAGAACGCCGAGGCGAGTTGGAGGCTGACTACGCACTCCGTAAGCAGAGGCGTCTGGAAGATTATGAAGAGCGAAGGCGGGAACGAATAGCAGACTTCGCTCTCCAGGAGCAGGAACGCCTAGACGACTACGAAAGGCGTCGGCAGGAGTTAGAAGCGCAGTATGCCCTACAGAAGCAGAGGCGTCTGGAAGATTATGAGGAACAGAGACGTGAGTCAGAGGAGGACTACGCCTTACAGAGAACCCGGAGGGGTGTGGCCTACCAGGAACGCAGGAAGGATCTACTGGCTACGTATGTCCAGGAGAGAGCAGATAGGCTAGAGGAACACGCCACCCGGCTGGAAGATCTGCAAACTGCCTATACAGACGAACTCGCCGAACTGCGTGAGGCAGAGCAGGAGAAACTGGCTGCTATCTTGGAGTTAGAGACCAAGCAGGAGGAGTACCTCCGTGAGCACTACGACACCCTCCTGGACGACCTGCGCTTCTTCCTGGAGGGGTACACAGGCATCTGGGACACTTACCTAGAAGAGTGGAAGGGCAAAGGTATACAGATGTCCGTCGTGGGGCCTCTGCCAGGGTCTGCTGCTTACAGGAAGTGGGAAAGGCACAACATACCGGAAGGGATGCAGGAAGGTGGATATGCTCCCTCCGGTGTCTACACTCTGGGGGAGGCCGGTAGAGAGTTCGTACTCAGTGCACCTACCACCCGTGGACTGGAACGCAACTTAGGTGGGCAACTAACACAAGGCGCGTTTGGTGGAGGTACTATCACGGTAGAGCAAAGTGGGTGGCAGTTCCACGGGTCATTCACAGACGCAGACAAACAGTGGTTCAGGAAGGTAGCGCGGGATGAGGCATACGCAGGCATAGTGGAGGTGGTGCGTGGCTGATTACTCGTATGAAATAGGCGCTACTGCTGGCGCGCGTGTCAACCTAGAGACCCAAGGTATCAATCCGCCTAGCGGCATACGCTTTGAGCCCTTTTCTACTAGACGCACTCGCGGGGACGGCCTGGCGGTAGGAGCTGGCTACCCACGCTGCGAGTGGTACTTTGAGTACTTGTCTAGCACCATGTACAATATCTTCCTTACACTCTTGGGTGGGGAGGAGTCTGCAGTGGTGTCGATCCAGACTCGGAAGGAGACCAAAGCGTACCAGGCGTATGCCACCTGCGTCATGCACGCTCCTGACGGAGAAATGCACTCAGGCGGCTGGCATAGTGTAACTATCAGATTCACTAGACTGGAGGTCTAACATGCAAGAAGTAGGAATTGGTCGAGAGAGCTTGAGTATCACCAAGCGCCACGTGAGGCAACCTGGTATACTAGAAAGAGCTGTCGAACGCGCTCACTGGCGCATTGAGAAGCGCCTGGTAGGAGAGTCAGAGCCTTACGAGGTGTCGGAGTTCGAGGGCAACGTCCTTCTGAACGAAGGCATCAACGAACTCCTCTTGCTCCTCATTGGTGGGGCTGGTACTGAGTATAGCAATGCCAATGCCCACCTTGGTGTTGGGGACTCTGCTGCGGCTGCCGCTGCCGCTCAGACGGGACTGCAGGCTGCTGTCAACAAGTTTTGGCAGGGTATGGAAGCTACATACCCTACGAGCCCGCCCACCAGTCAGCAGGTAGTGTTCAGGAGTGTGTTCGCAGATGGTGATGCCCAGTACGACTGGGAGGAGTTCACTGTGGTAAATGATACCACCGATGCTGGTGAGAACCTATGTCGGAAGGTGTCTTCCCAAGGCACGAAGGCAGCTGGGCAGGCATGGACTCTCACCTTCACCATCACCATAAGCTAGACAAGGAGTCACTGTGACTATAGCGTGGTACTCCCCGATAGCAGCTTCAGGGTGGACTAACCCTGACAATGCTATAGACGGCAACCTTGGTACCTATGCGACGATAGGGTCGGCCTCCGTGGGGTGGACTAGCTTTATCACCTTTACACTGCCTGAAGACAGTGAAATCTCAAAGGTACGAGCTAACGTCAATGCTTCCGGTACCAATAGGTACAGTCTTTCCGACATGGACGTTATGATAGCAGGGGAGTGGGTGGAGGGCTGTGTAATAGGAACTATTACAGGCGCTGCAACATGGTTCGAATGCTCTCTAGGGGCTCCTGCAATAGTCACTCAGGCCAGGCTTCGATGCTATCACATTCAAGCGGTCTCCCATTGGGTCCACTGCAATGAGTTTGAGTTTTGGGGCGAGTACCCCATCCCGAAAGCAGCTGCAGACACAGGGGCAGGCGTGGAGAGCCTGGATATCACTGTAGACGCCGCTGTAGTAGACTCCGGAGAGGGTGCAGAGGCACTTTATACTGATCATCCTTTCATTGCAGATTCTGGGGAAGGCGTGGAGAGTACGGCTATAACAGTCCCTATATCAGTCGAGGACTCTGGAGTAGGAGTGTGTGGGGCAGCAGCCCTACTCTCAGGGGGAGTGGAGGGGGCATGGCCTGCAGATAGCCCACGTAACCGCCCACACACTGGTAAGTACTACTTGGCTGTGCAACCGTGGAAGGTGTTGTTCTCAGGGAAGATTACTGGTTGGTCGGATCAAATGAACCTGACCTACAAAGAGGGCAACTTCCCTGGCACACCCCTCTCTGGCATGACTCTCATCATGACCCAGGACGATGGCACGCAGGCCAAAGTGCGGGTGAAGACAGCTCCCTCTGGTGCCACAGGATCGATTGTAGTTGCAGAGAACGACCACATGGACTGGGTCTACAACAAGACGGTTTACATACTCAATCGTTTTGAACTGTGGCCAGTGCATCCACGCGTGACCTACAACGGCGGCATTACAGTCTACAAGGACTACGATATTGCATACACAGATCAGAATGAAAAGTTGTACCCTGTACCTATCATGGGGCCACCTGCATGTGGGTTCCTAGCTAGTGGTACAGTGTCCATACACTTCTCAGGCGGACTGAGTCACACGCCTGACATAGGGGTGTATCCAGACATCATCAGTTGGGCCTGGACGTTTGAGAATGGTACTCCTGCTACCTACAATGGGATGGGGACATCAGTAGCATGGACAACGCCAGGCGTCCACCTGGTTACGCTGACTGTAGTGAATACCTATGGCAAGTCCAGTACAGGGCATCGTTATGTCTACATCTATGATCGAACAGGAGCCAACGCACCATACACACGCTTCACAGCACAAGGGTTGCGGGGCACACTGGCTGCGGGAGGATGGTCGTTTGAGGCAGAGGTGTGGGAAGATAACATCAGTGAGCAGGACTTCCCCGAAGGTACTCAAGTAGTACTCTTCGCAGAGGAGAAGTGGGGTGCCTATGACGTTCAGAGTGCTGGGTACTTCTCAGGGCGTGACAACATCAAGATGGTGGGCTGGATAGAGAGTGGCTCTGTGCAGTTCAACTCTGAGACAGGCTCTGTTCGGTTCCGAGTGGTAGGCATCCACGCCCTCATGAAGAACTGTGAAGTGTTTTCCTGTGCTTTGGACTACACTGCAGGATCGCCTACTGTTTGGACTGAGATGAAGGACATGAACGCGATCAGGGCATATCATCATCTCATCTACTGGCAGTCCACTCTGATGAAGATCGTGGACGTATGGCTGCCAGGTCTATTACCTGGATGCTCTCCTCCCTCCAGGTGTCCAGCAGCTTGGCTAATCATGTACCAGGACTTCGGTCGCGCAACTCTATGGGCACAACTCAAGGGTCTCTCAAAAGACGCCTTCTGTTCGTTGGCTGCAGACCGGTTCTCGTCCTTCTACATAGGTCGTGACCCGCAGTCCGTGGAGAACAAGTACTCCACCAATATCTCCACCTGGATAGAATTGACAAAGACCGACTGGCACGGGGAGGCTGACATCGAGACGAGGGATGAGCCCGTCTCTTCCCAGGTCACTTTGGAAGGAGTGTACTTCGATGGCAGTACTGCCACGCCTAGGTTTTCCTATGCTCCCGGCACTATCCCAGTGAGCAGGGGGAAGGCGAAGACGTACACAGGAGCCATCCTAAATACACTAGAGCTAAGCAACGTGCTGTCCGGCAGGCTCTACGCCATAGAGAACAATGCCATACCTCGGGCCAGTTTCAAGATGGTGGGCAACTACGGGCCATGTGTTGACATTGCTCCTTTCAGGTGGGTCCGAGTTACACTAGCCTCTGGCGACACGCCTCGCAACTTCGTGTGGGACAAGAAGAGGTTCCTGGTGAAGAGTGTCTCAGATAACATCGCCCAAGCACAGGGGTCTTGTCAAACGAACATCGAACTTGAAGCGTATGCATTTGGAGGTCCTGGCATCGGCTTCGAAGACAAAGACGTAGTAATTGCCGAAACGGGTGTAGGAACAGAGAGCCTGATCCTGGGGTTGCCTGTCGCGGGCTACTCGGCTGTCTCTACTCTGCAGGCCTCCAACTTCAGTTTGCTGAGTCATATCATCAAGCAGCCGGCAGACATTGATGGCACTATTCACATAGAAGGGGACGGTGTCTATATTGGAGCTGCCTACAACCTCGAACTGACGTACCGCGACTCTCCTCTCCCTATAGGCACTCCAATTCTATGGGCAACAGCACTCTCTTATGCTAGAAACTCTTACTGCTATGATCCACTACCGCCCGGGTGTGCCCGAGTATCATTACTAACGATAGACGTTGAAGGTGCAGTTATCGGGCAGCAGAGTCGTACGATTGACACCTGTTGGTACGAAGGTATCCATCCTCAGACCTGTACGTGGGGCGATGCCTTTTGGACGTGGCAGTGTTGCCCTCCTACAGAAGCAGGTGTGAAGAGGCTTCGATGGATGGCGGACCTGAAAGAGGCTCTACAGGATCGCATACGCTATCTTGACTGGACAGGTTTGTTCACAGTGCGCTATCTAGGAGCAGGAGGATTCTCGCGAAATTTAAGGTATTCTGGCAATGGTGGTGACTACCCATACGACAGCCACCGATTCCTATACGTACCTGGGCTACCAGATAGTGGTACATGGATCCCTGCTGTAGACGACCTAACTACTGTCGATGCTAAGTTTGGGTACGGCTTCGCAAATCAGCCAGTACCAGGCGCCAGTCACGTCCGTGGAGGAGGTAGAGTACTGGGTCTGCGTTTCACTGGTGTTCTTCTCACTCAAGGATCCTCTATAGGGAGTGCACGTCTATATTTGGCTACGAGTTGTGCTGGTGCCAACTTTGCAAACAGAATGACTTTGCGGATCTTCATTCATGAGCATGACAACAGTCCGGCGTGTAGCGCAGCTGACAACCCTTACAAGAGGGTTGTAGATGAGGAGTGCGGGGACACTAGTTCTGACGCTGATCCAGTTAACTATGTTGATTGGCCTTTACCTGGTGTAGGAGGGTACTACTCCCCAGACCTCGCTCCTCTACTGCAGAAGATTGCTAGTAGACCTGGATGGGTTTCAGGACAAGCAATTTCTCTTACACTAGTACCTAAGTTTCCTGAGGCACCTGAGGACTGGCACTGTGACATAGGGAGTACCCAGATTACAGGATCTGCTCCGACGGCTACTGATGGAGGAGAGTGCTGGTACAACGCTACAGAGTTAGGAGTAGTTGATGCTGCTCTAGAGTGGTCTTATGGGCAGTACGTGTCTGTAGAAGATAGTGGAGTGGGCACAGAGGGGCTCTTGGTGACATAACATGGCTACTTCCAAACGACAGGCAATAGACGCCTTCCAAGGTGTAATGGGCACTAAGGAACCCGAGCATGAGCGTATCGTAGGGCAGTTGGGCAATGCGGCAGGTGTTGTAGAAGTGCCGAACCGGCCTAACTTCAACTACGTTCGCCTCATGGGGGATTCCACTCGTACTGTCCGTGCGTACAACTTAGCTGTGCGTCCTGAAAATGACCGCTACGTCTGGGTGGAGATAACCCGCGTTGAAGGAGAGCCCAAGTACTATCGCGTTGTAGGGTACTCGGAGTACGAGTCTGAAGGGGATCCCGCAAACCCCCCTGTGTACCCTGGTGGGCAGTCCGAAGATGAGAAGGTAGTAGTGTGGACAGCGGGCACCTTCTTCTCCAATGAGAAGATGCACAACGCTCTCTCCGGTGCAGAGCTACACAAGAATATCGCCTCTAATATAGAGATGTTAGAGATACCCACTGCCGACTACGATGATGTGCAAGACTGGTCTAATGTCACACAGTCCGCTGGTCACCTTAGTGGCATGGAAGTAACAGACTCTGGCAGTGGAGAGGTAGATGTAGCTGCTGGAACTGGCATCATAAAGATAACCGATTCTCTGGTAGGAGTTAATAAGTTCCTTAACTTTGCAGGAACCACCAATCTAGCTCTAACGAATAACTCCACCAACTGGATCTACATTAACTATAATGTGGGTACAGGAGCTGTAACTGCAGTAGCCACCGACGACTGGCGCACTCTCAACCTGCATACCCAGTTCATCATAGCGAAAGTCTATCGCGATGGTAATACCCTGCATATAACGGACACCTGTCAGTGCATTGACGACCTAGCTCGTAGAGTGATGCAGCGAGAGTATGAAGTAGACGGATCGATAAGAGCCGAAGGTATGATTATATCGTCTACTACTCTCTACATAGAGCTGACTGCAGGAGCATTCTACGAGGCTCTAACTCGTCATCCCACTAGAGCACAAGACACAGATCCGCTAGGACTAGCAGACGAATTCTTCTACTGGCATCAGACTAACGGCGTCTGGACAGAGGTCACTGCTCGAACAGTTATAGATAATCTGCAGTACAACGACATAACAGCTGGACTAGATACTCTAACAGCTAACCGCTATGGCGTCCACTGGGTATTCCTGGACGAAGATGATCACCTGAACGTAGTCTATGGGGTAGGGGACTATACTTCAGCGCAGGCTAAGGTAGCTTATGTACCAAGTGTACCAGAGTTATTGACTGAGTTTGCTATCCTAGTCGGTAAGATAGTTGTACAGAAGAACGCTGCTGCCGTATTCTCAGTAGAGTCTGCCTTCACAGAGATATTCGTAGGGGTAGCCCCCTCTATCCACAACGGGCTGGCAGGTCTACAGGGCGGCACACTAGCCGAATACTATCATCTTACAGCCACGGAACATGGCTACATCAGTGGCGGGAACGCTCAGTCTCTCCTCACCACAGCCTCCCCTACCTTTGCAGGTATTTCTCTATCGGGCAACTCTCAGCCAGTTGCTTCTATAGAGTTCCTTTCTGACTGGGGGGACCTCGCACATCCTGCTCTGACTCTGAAAAGCACCATAGATGGAGATATGGGCGATGGCTTTGGTACAGGGATACAGTTCTACATAGAAGACGCTACCTCTGGGCCACGGCAAATAGCACTGCTCTTGGCTAGGCGGGATGGTGCAGACACTGAGGGTGCTCTAGCCTTCTATGCAGGCACCGGTGGAGTAGAGGAGTTCCTGCGGGTTCGTGCCTCCGGCAACATCGAGATACCAGTAGGTAACCTTATCCCCGACGGCGGTGTGGGCACTCTCGGTCTCGTAGCCGACCCCTGGGACGGTCTGTTCGTAGACTACGTCACGCTAGGTGCTGGTGGCTGGATAGGTATTGCAGCGAATAATGCAATTATCTTCGACACGGCTGGTACTCGTATTCTCTTCGACACGCCTTGGGACATCTGTCTCATGCCTACTGGTAAAGTCGGCATCGGGACACTGACGCCAGATAAGTTACTTCACCTTGCTACAACAGCAGCTTCTCAAGAGTTACTGAAGTTAGAAAGCTCTCACAACTCTGCAAATGCTATCTACCTCGGGGCTTATTTATATAACGACGCCCCAGCAGAGATATTGTATAGTCAGATAAAGTTTGGCAATCCTGTGCGGACAGCAGCAGCAGAAACAGGTGCAATATCGTTCAATATACGGGATGCTGGAGCGTGGGACACTAGAGTTACCTTCACGGGCAGCAACGTCGGCATCGGAACGCCGGAGCCAGACGAGAAATTACACGTTTTAGTATCTTCTGGCACTGCCACAGTACAGATTGATTCTTTTAATAGTGATGCCACAATAAAGTTTGCGACAAATACTACTGAAGATTGGACTATCGGAAAAGATACAAGTGCAGGTGCGGCGTTTATAATTGCTGAGGGGGACGGATTGGGGGGTTCTCCATATCTCACAATTAGAAAAACCAACGGCAGGGTCGGTATCGCAACAACTTCTCCCGGCCAAATCCTCGATGTAAACGATGGCTCAGGCAACATGATAGCCGATGGTTATGACAGCCACCCATCGTGGCTGGCACTGAAGGTAGACCCCACTCCCATGACAGATGTGATAGAGCGATTCAAGCAGATAAAGCCGTACAAATACCGGCGTATCCCCTTTGTGTCGGCAGACGAACTAGCAGCTCTTGCGATTGCAGAGTTCGGAGAGATGCAGTGGGAGATAGTGTTCCCAGACGGGTATCGAGGTGGCGCACTTCAAGAGTGCCCCGACCCAGAGATAGCAGCGTTTCTCGACAGGGAGGGCGACAGATTGCGGGAGGAGCGGCAGTCCCTCCCAGAGTGGCAGAGATGGCATTACGGACTGGCAATGGACGACCTGACGGAGACCTTCCCAGACGTACTGTCACTTGATGGTAGCGGGTACTCCCTGAGCAGTTACGTGGGGATCTTGCACGGGTGCATAACAGAACTTACTGGTAGACTGGAACAACTAGAGGCAGCATAGGGGGACCGATGAAGTACGAGTTCACGATCATGGAGTTAGGGCTAATACGTATAGCTCTAGCGGGCACGCGGGGGGACGGGCGTTTCCTAGAGAAGCTGGGGAAGTACGAGGGGCTGTTGGAGCTCACAGAGGAGGAAGAGGGGGCTACTGGAGCTCGGACCTTGCCGGGGGGCTTTAGTATTCCTCCAGGACAGGAAGATACTGTTGTGGAGCGGGAGTTACCTCAGGAAGCGCTTACTCTATTTCAGGGGGCCGCAGATCCGTACAAAGGATGGGAAGGGCGCTTTCGTAAACCTGTTCTAGCTTTACTTGCTAAGCTAAAGAGGTTTGTGAAAGAAGCTAAGGCACTCAAGGCATATGAGGGCCTCTCGAAAGAGGATAGGAAGCGCCTTCAAGAGGCAGAGAAACTAAAGGAGGAAGTGAA
>SDBU01008947.1_pt1 | contig 11305 bp, 11 predicted proteins | sample 2277071 | NCBI WGS metagenome assembly SDBU01 (sample SAMN10397929, study PRJNA504765) | marine sediment metagenome | isolation source: marine sediment core GS08_GC12, 126 cmbsf | place: Arctic Ocean: Gakkel Ridge, Loki's castle | collected 2008 | reverse complement strand
ATCAAGGTCAAACATGAAGGGGACTGGTCTAACCTAGGGCTCACAGACTACCTCTGCAAGCCCCTTCTGATTCTATGAATCAGGAGGGGTTGTTGACATGTTGTATAGAAATAACATCATAATTATGGACCTTCGACTTCGCGGGGCGGACCCAGTAAATAGTCAAGCAGCCAAACTCGCCTAGAGCTTGGGCTTGAATCCCCGAATGCTCCGCGTTGCGGGATTTCGCGCAGTTTACCCCTATCTATCGGTGCTTAACCCCGATTCTCGGGATGGCTCTTTCTTGACTGCCACGAAAGGTTATCGTGACTGGCTTCGCGCACTGGCGAATTCGGCTACGGAGCCATCTAAGCCTACTTATAGAGATATTTTATCAGGGTTTTCCCGACGAAAAAAGATAAAAAAACAGGGTTTTCCCCGATGGCAAAACGCTGGAAATTGTGGTAAAATTAATTCTAAGCAAACATTTCAATAATTATAGGTTCTTCCGACCTAATTCGGAAGAACCTATTAATTTTACTCAGCTTCCAAGGCTGCTATCTTTTTTTGCAATTCTTCGAGCTTCTTTTTCAAGACAGGGAGAGCTTCCTTGCTCGTTTCCGCTGCGCGTTTTACGTGAGGAGTGTGGCATTTGGCACAAGCGTCTCCTGGAGATTTATTTGTAGTCGCTCTCTTTTGCTCTTTATCCTTTTTATCGCCAGCAAGGTGTTCGCTGCCGGGTCCATGACAAGATTCGCAGCCAGTTCCCGCCAAATTCGGAGTGGTCGCTAAATCCACGAAACCGCCAGTTTTTCCATAGCCGGTAGAATGGCATTTCACGCATTCAGCATCTTTGTCTCGTCCCATCAGCGTTAGGAGTTCAAAGTTTTCTGAATGTGCCGACTTGTCCCAGCTTTTAAACTGCTTGATGTGGCACTTCCTACACTTTGAACTTCCCACGTAAGTAGCATTCTCAGATGGACCTGCAAAGATACCAACAATCAGTAATACCAAACCAATTACTATAGCGGATATTGTTATTGTTGCTTTAACTTTCATTAGATACACCTCATAGAATAGAAATCTTTTCTCCTTTTTTAAGGTTACACCATTTCTCCATATAAACGTAGTATTATTTACGTCAGATTAGTGAAAAATAGCACAAGATGTAGGATACAAGTACGAAAAGCAATCCCGAGAATCGGGAATACAGGATACAATTTATTTTGTATCTTAAATCTTTACGCTTCCCTTTAAAGGAGAATTGGTATTAATGCTATCATATATTCCCGATTATGTAAAGCAAAATTTATACCGAACGGTCTCACATAAGTTATCGCCCCCCCTTTTGGAAAGCGAAAGGGGAAAGGCGAAAGGATAAAATTCCAACCATCTTTCCATCCCCCCAACTATCAGATAAGTTTAATAGTTAAGACGAAAGGATATGCCTTTATCACCCAAATTAATGGATTGTTCCGGAGGAATAACTGTCAAGCGGCTTCTTTCTGATTTGGGAACCTCTCCATCCCTCTGAAAAAGATAAATCGAGACACCAATGAGCAGCAAGGAAGCATTCATAGTAATTTGAGTACGCATATCATTAGTTTGCGTTTTAGTGCGAAATGAAACTGCATCGTCTAAATTTGTAGCGGTTTCATACTTGCGATAAGCGTTATTGGCTGTGCGTTTAAAATAAGCCGCGCTTCCTAACGATGCGATTCCTGCTCCCAAACAAGCCCAAGCACTTCTATTCTTCCTGAATTTCGTCAGTCGATTGTCGCGTGCTGGAGTCATACGACGAAGCCGCGAGGAGCTTGTTGTGTGCTCCATTGCACGCGGCGAGGGGGCAGACTTATTTAAGCTGTCTTGTCCTAATACTTGGGATGAATCTTGACTATAAGTGTCGTCAGTCTCTGGAATAATATCAATTCTATCTGTTGTCCCAATCTTTTTGCCGCTGTTCAAAGAGAGAATGCGAGCGATTGACATCTGATTCATAACCCGGGTTACTCTGATTTTAGCAATTTCTATTTTCTCTCCGTCAAGTTGTCGATAAATGCTAAAGAGCATCCCAACCTCAATACCGTGATTTGAACCTAAATCCAGATAAATCTGCTCTCCATCCACACGAGTGACGTATCCTCTACCGTCTTGTGCTTCAACATTAAACACAAAAACAGCGCATAAAATCAACAGTACCATTCCACCAAGTTGCAACAATACTCGGAGTTTATGTGTGCCCTCCACGAGGGAAACGAGGTGCTGATTGTTGCACTCTACTTCCGCCAAATACACTTCTTGCCCCCTTGCCATCTTGCCATCTCGCCCTCTAACCCTCATAGCAATTCATCTCCTCTCATAGTAGAATCAGATACGTCCAAGTTTGTAGTATATAGCGATTCTATTTCCCGCAACAGGTCTTCGATGTAGGATTCCTTTTCTGGGTCAACAGCATGATTTGGATTTAACCAGTCTACCTGCTCTAGCGCTTTTTCATATTCGCTTATCTGAAAATAACTCATAGCCAATATTAATCGCACGCTTCGAATGGTAATCAATGGGTCATGTTCAGATATAAAGGCTTGCTTCGCTTCCTCTCCGCTTCGCCCCAAGCTTTGACCCACCTCGGAAGCAAGTGCTAAAGCCGATGTAGCGTACTGGATAGCAGATTCATACTTATCCGCGGCAAAGTATACTCCCGCCAACCCGATATGAGTTTCCACCATCGTTGGGTCAATGTCAATAGCCGAGGAAAAAGCATTGATAGCTTCGGGTAAATCCTGTTTTTTTAAAAAACTCCAGCCTAAACCATTGTAAGCTTCCGCGGAGTTATCATTGGATTTTAGCGCTGATTCAAATTTTTCTATTGCTATGTCCATATTCCCTATGCGATATGCATTCCAACCTTCCTTGACATACACAACTTCGTGGGATAAAGTTAATGGGTCAAAAGGATTATCATATCCTCTTCCACATCCAAACACCCCGAAGATAAGCCACGAAAGAAAAATAAGCCGCGAAAGAAAGATAACTGCTATCAGAAAATATATTACAGTTCTCTTAATTTGACTATTGACATGTAATCGCACGCGATATGTGATTCCCAAAAACTACTCCCCCTTTTCAAAGGCGAAGGGTGATAAAGAGAAGGTAAACAACAGGGAGAGAGTTCTCTTACTTTCGCCTTTCGACTTTCCCCTTTGTCTTTCCGCCCCCTCCCGATTTGTCGGCTTCCAAAACTAATGTTGGAAACCAACTGTTAATAATTTTAGCAATTTTTCAATTTCATGGCAAGAAAAGTTTGTAATGGAAAACCAATGTATTTTTCAATCTGGCTCGCGGTGATATCAGAGCCCCTCCCGAGGCTTCCGAGGGATTACTTCGCTGCGCTCGTAACAGAGCCTATAATCTTGCTATAAAATCACTTGTTTTCTTACTATCTATGTGATATAATATCACTAACCATAAGGTTTTGAAGGATTTTGAGAATAGTAGTGGTGTTAAGCAGTCTGAACAACTTGTTAGAGGAATTAGGGAGGAAAGAACAACTCCTGACAGAGCAACTGGAAATTAAATCTACGCTTTCTGATATGACATGATACTGTAAGGATTTTCAGAAGGTCGTGGCAGGGATATGATATATATATTCAAGAAAAAAACTCGGCATGCTGGTTGATGAAATGACCTACGATAACAAAGACCTAATCATTCTGCATTGGAATCTTGGAGATTTCTGCAACCGTGAAAAGTTTGCACAGAGGAAGGAAACTGGTGTGCCTGGGGCGATTCGAACGCCCGGCCTTTAGATCCGGAATCTAACGCTCTATCCTGACTGAGCTACAGGCACACTGCTTATGCTGCCTTCAAGTCGGCAGCCCAAAAAGTTAGGATAAATGGTAACTCATATTGAGCCCGATTGTCAAGGAAAATTTTGATTAAAAACAGATTCACAATTTTCTTGACAACAGAATATCATATTTGATACAATACACTTAACGTTTGTTTAGATAAACCTGATAAAAGGAGGTATTTCTAATGGCAGCGCTTGAAGAGTTGAAGGAAGCTTCGGAAAGCATTATTACCATTTGCCAAAAAGAAAATCACACTAAGGAAGATAAGAAGGAGCTTCTGAAACTGCAGAAACAGATTCTTACCGAGATTGAAAGTTTAATGGAATGTGAGGGATGTAACCGCGTCACAAAAAAGATTGCGACTATCACACTTGATGGTGTATCCGCGAACTTGTGTACAGAATGCGGTATTAAAACCTTAGAAACAGGGAAATTAGTCAAGAAAAGGACATCCACGCGAAAACGTGTGCCGTCCACGCAAAAAGGTACACGGAATAGTAAAACAAAAGGACCGGAAGAAGCTGTGTCGAAAGCCGACTTGGAACCGCCTCAGTTGGAGAAGCAACAATCGGAACAGGTAAAGCAATCAGGGGCTGACTTTCCTCCACCGAAGAGACAACAAACAGAACAGGTAAAGCAATCAGAGACGGGGAAGAAAGTGGAAGCCAAACAGAATTTCACAGAACTCTATGGAGAGGTAGAAGCACAAACAGGAATTAAAAAGGCGGATGTCAAAAAAGTTCACAAACTCATCAACGAGATAGCAGTGCCGATGGACCTGGAAAATACGGTTATTTATATCGCTGCTGAAGCAGAACGAGCGAAGATGAAAATCGAGCGTCCGGCTGTGGAGCAGGCAGTATCTATGTTGATGCAGTAAGCATATACAAAATTACAAACTACGCGTACCCCAAGTCGGGAGAACCTTCTTCAGAAAGGGAGGAGCAGACTATATAGACTGCCCCACAAATTAAGGTAGAATGGAAACATGAAAGAACGTCAAAATCTTTTTGTACCAGATAAAATGGATTATGCACGCGGCAAACGTCGTCCGGATGTAGAATGTATTCTATGCGCGATTGTTGCCGGCGATGAACGGGTCGAACGATTAGATGTATATAAATCCGAACGGTTTTCCGTATCGTTGAATTTATATCCGTACACCCCTGGGCATCTGATGGTATTCCCGAAACGGCATATAATTGATGTGCGCGAGATGACACCAGAAGAGGTAAACGAACTTCACGTTGTACAACACCGGTGTTTGGATGTATTAGATATAGTCTATTCACCGGCGGGATACAATATCGGATATAACATTGGCAACGCTGCTGGCGCCAGTATTCAACATCTGCATCTGCATATTGTCCCTCGATACGCGCGGGAACTCGGGTTTATTGATATTATCGGCGGCGCTAAAATTATCGTGGAGGATCCAAACTACACGCTACAATGCCTGCGCGAAGAATTCTCCACAGCGCGGTGACGTGCAATTAGATTAAGCATTCGCAGTTTCTTTAATCATGTCATTGCGAGGAACGAAGCAATCTGCGATGTACAGCCTTAACTTTTGCAAACGTGTCGTGATACTGTTTGCGTTGAGCTTCACTGAATTCCTCCTTAACTTTTTCGATGAACACACGCCTATATTCCTCATCATATCGCCTAAAATCTTCGTATTTCCGCAAAATATACGATTCATAATCCGCGCGAACACTATCATCACTGCTATAAATGAGAATACCTGTGGTTACGACTTCGAACTGAATCCGCAATGGTGCGAGGTTCAAAATTACCACATCTAATCGTTCTGATGGTATATAATTCGCTAAGTCCAAAAAGACCTTGTCATTAGCATCGTAGAGTTTCTCTTTGGTAAAACCGATTGGCAGAAGCACTCCAAAGTCGATGTCGCTTAACGGACCGTGTGTCCCTTGTGCAACTGAACCAAATAGATAAACTGCAATCAGATTGTGTTTATCCCAGCATTTTTCTGGGATTTTATCGATAATCTCTTGATTTTTTTTTTGCATGGCTTGAGTCATTTATACGACTTTTGCAATTATCGTCTAATCCAATACAATCGCCGAAAAAAAATTGCAAATTGTAAATGGAAGGGTGGAAAAACGAACATTTTCTTCCATCCTTCCATCTCTTCTTACTATTCTTCCTTTCCTCCCGAGTTAGTGCAGAGGCGATTAAACAACCGGCCCAAAATGTGCGCCCCATTCTGGAGCCAACCGCTGACCTTCCTGCACGAGCGCTTCCTTTTCGTCTTCAGACAGCGGTTTGTAATTCTTTACAGCCTCTACAGCCTGCATCATTTCGTTGCGATTACCAACACCGATGACAATCGAAGTGATACCGGGCAAACCGAGAGAATATCTTATGGCATTTGTATAATGTTCACTGGGCATGAGTGCCGGCGTAGGTTGGTCGTATTTCATCCCAACTGCGCCACCGATTACCTTCATCGCCACAATTCCCGTGTTGTGTCGCATAGCAGTCGGTAGAACGTTGGATTCAAAATCGTAGGTATGTTTATCCACAAAATTCAAGACACACATGACCACATCGATTTCATCAGTCTCCAGCGCGTCCAGAAATTTCATAGGGCGTTGATGTCCACTGATGCCAATAAAACGCAACATTCCGGATTTTTTAGCCTCTTTTAGTCCTTCCAGCGCGCCGTTTTTGCCCAATACCTTTTTGGTATCAAAACCGCCGATATCGTGCAAGTGTACCAAGTCTACATGGTCTGTTTGCATTTTTGACAGGCTTTCTTTGACTTGCCGTAGCACACCTTCCTTACTGGCTTCCTCAACTTTTGTGACCAAAAACACTTCATCTCTGCGTGTTTTCATGACTGGTCCAAGCTTGACCTCACCATCCCCGTAGTTTGGCGCGGCGTCGATGTAATTGACACCCAAATCGATAATTTCATTTACCAACTTTTCGACAACTGCTGGGGCTGCCCTGCTTATTCCCAATGGACCCATACCCAATCCCAGTATTGATACTTGCACATTGGTTCTGCCTAAAATCCGTTGAGGAATCTGTGTTGCCGATTTATCGCCTATTGTTTCAATCACCGGCGGTTTCTTGGTGCCGCATGCAGCCAGACCGCTAACTGCCAACCCGCCGAGAGCTATTCCTGTTTTCGCAATAAATTTTCTACGCGTTAATTTTGTCCTCATTATTCAGCCTCCTTTTACCCACTTGCCCTCTTTCTTTTTGCGCTGAGATGACCGTATGTTGGTCGCTTTGCAACCGAATTTTGACATTGCCAAATATTCGGTTCAATGCCTTCATAAAGCTGTCAGGTTTGACAACTACCATAGACATTTGTCCTCCCGGTTTGAGTTGCTCGTAAGCGCCATGGATGAAGGGCATAATTACGTCTCTGCCACTATGCGTGGGAGGATTGGAATAGATGGCATCGAAAATGATATCGTTGACCGCATCAAATCCGTCGCTCACGTCCACTCTTACGTTAGAGCATTTATTGGCAGCGACGTTATATCGGGTGCATCTAACAGCGCGGATATTAGTGTCCACCATATAGATTTGTCCTTTTGGGGCAAGATGCGCGGCGACAATTCCAATTGGCCCATATCCGCAACCGAGGTCGAGTACCTTATCCGACGCGTTGAGTTCCATTGTGTCAATTAAACTAAGCGTCCCTGCATCAAGTTTTTTTCGTGAAAATATTCCGGGCTTTGTGCGAAAAGTATATGAGTTTCCTAGAAGTTCTGCTGTAATGTTATATTCATATTCGTCTTTGAGACTTGTACCACTGTTATTATCTTTATATGATGTTAAAATTCGATAGCCCTTGGATTTTTCTACGGTTGTGACATTGCCAAAAGTTTGTTCCATAAATGCCGCAATCGTTTTCGCGCCTTTTTTAGTTTTTATTGCGATGTAAAATACACCATCTGTTTTTAGGCATCGCTTGGATTTCTGAATCATCTCACAGCAAAAATCCTTGCCCAGATGTGCTGCATGCCACATCAATACGATATCGTAGATATCCGGCTCTTCGTCAGGTTCATCAGCAAGCGCTATATGAGCGTTTATTAAACGATTGCGTGTGATATTTTGCTGTACCAATTGCACAGAGCGAATATCCGACGTTGTGAGTTTAACATCTCCACGCCGCGCGATAGCGGCCGCGACGATGCCAAGCGCGCCATACCCGCAGTTGAGGTCTAAGACGTTGTCCGCTTCGCCTATTTCCATTGCTTCTGCTAACAATCGGATACCCTGTTCCACCTCCGTCTTGGGCAACGATAATCCGCCTGATGTGGTAAAAGAAAAATCTTGTCCTCTCAAAAACGCAGAAATGTGATATGTCCGATTCACCAATACCTCCCTTAAAAACGGAAAACGGAAAATAGAAGACGGAAAACGGAACAAAGTTAAAAAGAATTTGGTAATTTCCTTTTCTCCAATCATCTATTTTCGTTTTTCCCAATTATTATTAGTTCACAACAGTAAGTCTACAGTTTTTTTCACTACTTGGCAAGTCTTTTTTAGTATTGTAATGGGTAATTAGGTGGGTGACATTTGACCAACGAATTTCACTACAGAGGAATCTATTAAAAATAGAGGGTGGTCAAATAAGTGTCACCGACCTATTAGACCACGACAAAAAACTGTATTTTTGTATTGCATCTTGTATGTATTCATGATATAATAGACTTAAGAGGTAATTTCGATGAAAATCAATCGTGTAATCGTACCGCCTAATATAGCACAAAAGATAAAGGTTAAGCATAACGTCAATGACTGGGAAGCTGAGGAAATCTTTTTTAATCCCGAAGCTAACTTGCGCATCCGCAAAAGCAAGGGACGACATAAAAGACGATATGTCGCTTATGGCCGTACTTACAGCGGACGGTATTTGTTTGTTGCTTATAAGTTACATACAGGTACAATAGCAGAAGTTAGAACAGCAAGGGATATGACTGATACTGAAAGAAAACTATACAGGAGATGATAAAAATGGCAAAACTACCAAACTTTAAGACAGATGATGAGTTCTTTGACTTTGTAGAAACGCATGATACTGCGGACTATTGGGATGAGTTTGAAGACGTTAAAAATGTCAAGGTAAAACGTCCTAAAAAAAAGGCTATCACCATCAGACTATATCCATACCTGATAGCAGAAACAAAGAAAGTTGCGGCGAAATATGGAATGCCCTATCAAACCTTGATTGGACAATGGTTAGCAGAACGGCTTTCACAAGAGAAAAAAGCCGAAACATAGGAAATAAGGAGAACTCAAATGACGACCCATGCACTTGAGGACAGCGAAATCAAGTCAATCTTTGAGAATGTTTCAGGTTACAATGCCAAACGTAATGAGACGCTACTCATTGCAGGTATCGGCATGGCGCTGAGAGCATCCGAACTGGTAGGTTTGCAAGTAAGCGATGTATTCAATGGCGAGATTGTTAAGAATCTCCCCACTTCCTTTTGCAAATGACGTAGAGTTGGATTCATATCCGCCTTGGTCGTAGGCTATGGCAATTGGTACGTAGCCCACAGAACCGTTAGCGAGGCTTACAGGGAACAGATTTTCAATCCCCGATTGCTCTTTGATTGCAGTTCCTATTTCCACAAAAATCTCTCCTGGCAAACCTACGAAGCCAAGATTTCCGACCTTTAATACTTGGATTTCAACTTCACGGGTTTCTTTATCATCTTTGGGTTCTTTGAGTGGGAACTCGATTATTTTTTGCACGGATTTCAACTTAATCGAATCAGTAAGGCTAAGCCATTGCCATGTTTTGATTACTTCAGCAGCTAACGAAACTCCAATCTTTCTCTTTGAGATGCCTTCTCGCTCGATTGGCACAATATTTCCAGCACAGCCCAACGTAAACATACAGATTCCACCAAGCTCTCTTTCAACCGATTTCATTGCGTATCCAGGATAATCTGCAGAGATTGCGTACATCCTATCAACGCTGCATACAGGATGGCAAGCAAAATTAATCAGCGTGGCTATCGGCTCGCAGTTTGCGCTATCTAAACGAACTACACCGACTTCCGGGTCAATTGGACCAAAAGTCAAATCCTCTTCCTGTGGTGGCAAGCGATAAGTTGTTACCGCTGTGCCGTCAGGTCTGATTGTGTGTCGATTGAAGCTTAATTTTTCCGTGTATCCTTTACCTACGCCAATCTTAGCGTCTTGTAGACTTCCATCTGCCAGTTGTACTGCTGTTGCCATCTTCTTCTGCAAAACAGCAACATAAGCAAGGTCGAACTTCTCATCTGGTTCTTTGATAGTAGCTTCCTCTTTACGTCTTATCTCCGGACCAAAATGGGTGTGAGATGCACAAATCAAGACATTGCTTCCGGGGATTCCAGTAGCCTTTTCGATTAGTTCACGCGTTCGATGAACAAAAATGCCACTAATCCCAATTAAATCATTCGTAACAATCGCGAGCTTAGTTTCGCCGTCGTATAGCACTAAAGCTTTGCAATATAATTCGTCATCAATAGTTTCGCTGCCTCGTTCGCGGCTGGAATAGCCAGCCATTGGACAGCCTAAAAATGGTGTTATGTTGACTTTTGCAACTCCGGCTTTAAAGTTTGACATATCTTTCCTCCGTAGTTTTTGTTAATAATTCTGGTTTTTCCAATTCTAGTAGGGAAATACATTTTGCTAAAGAACGAGATTGCTTCGCTACGCTCGCAATGACAATAAGGGGCTGTCATTCGTTTTTTTATCTACCAAAATCAAGTTAATCACTAGCTGAAAAAAGGTGTATCGAACGCAATCTCTCGCGGTCGAGGTGCGGCATCGTGCCGTTGTGGATTTGTATATTGCACGATGCTATTTCCTTGTAATCAGGATATTTTTCCCGCATAGCCGCAAGCGCATCTGCTATGTGTTCATCAATAGCTTCCAAGATGACATATCCATCAGGTTTGGCATACGGCAGTAGTTTTTCTAATATTTCGGCATATACATTGTATCCGCCATACATGCCCAGATATAAAACAAAATCAAAGGAATCGGGGACAAATCTTTTATCAGAAAAAAACTCCTCAAAGGATAATTTGTGAAATTCAAAATCCGAAAGTTTTTTATATGGCAGATGTTCCTGGACATACTGAGAATTATCAAATGCAACATAGCGGGAGATAAAATTTTCTGGCAGGAAAGGGAGAATCGGACATAAGCCACATGCTGCATCTAAGATAATGCAAGGCTGTTTATCCGCCGCAACAATATAACTCGCAATGGCAGCATTTCTGGGCGACATGCCAAAAGCCTGTAAATAATCATAACCTCCAGAAGCCCAATCATATCTTCTCATCTTTATATCATCCTTTCTATATTCAAAAACCAGCACCGCGTCTTTAGACGTTATCCCTTCGGCAAGCTCAGGACAGGCTTTAGACCGGTGTATGTTTTGCAATATGTAATGGTTCATAAGATAGTAAATAGTTCCGATT
>SDBU01008946.1_pt1 | contig 11305 bp, 11 predicted proteins | sample 2277071 | NCBI WGS metagenome assembly SDBU01 (sample SAMN10397929, study PRJNA504765) | marine sediment metagenome | isolation source: marine sediment core GS08_GC12, 126 cmbsf | place: Arctic Ocean: Gakkel Ridge, Loki's castle | collected 2008 | reverse complement strand
CCTCTGAGATACCGATGTCGGTCAGGTAGGCGACTTCGTGCAATATCACGGAGCTCATTCCAATTGACCTGGCGCCGGCTCCGAGGAGGAGTATCCAGAAGGAAGCCGTCCCCAACGCTTCCCTCCAGGTGAAGTCGAGCTCGTCGGGATGGGTTTCAACTTCTGTTTCAATAGATGACGCCTGCGGAGCAGAATTGTATTTCGGAGGAGGTTGTTCTTCAGCTGATGGTTCGCCGTCGGGTAAATAACCGTATTGCTCCGGCTTGTGTCTCAGAACAAAGGAGAGAGGGATGATGATGACCCACATTCCTATCCCGATGATGGCGACGGTGATTCGCCATTGATACTGACTGATTAGCCAGCCAATCAGGGGAACTATGGTGGCGCCACCAACCCCAGCTCCAAGAGTGTAGAACCCCAATGCCCGGCTCCTCTTCTTGATGAACCAGTTAGCCACTGCCGCGGTGCCGGCGTGACTGAAGCCAGCGTTATACCCAAAGGCAATGACTCCGCCGAACAGTACATAGAGTGCCAAAAGGGAGTTCATCCTGGCGAGTAACAAGTAGCCGAGACCGGCAACAACGGCTCCGAGAAGAGCCATTTTCCTGGGGCCCATCTTATCGATAATCCAGCCGACAAAGGGACCTTCGAGGCCACCCTCAAGCCTTGCCAGGGAAAAAGCTCCGGCGGTTACCGCCCTGGCCCAGCCAAACTCGTTGAGGATTGCCTTGAAGACGACGCTGAAGCCGTAGAACCAGACTCCGGCACCATACCACTGCATGGTGGCGGCAGACAGAACCACCCACCACCCGTAGAAAATCTTACCTTTCTTCTTAGCTATGGGCGCGACAGACACTCCGTTATTTAACCTTTTAATACGAACGTTCCTGGTGCAATACAGTATCAATTTTAACACGTTGGCCTCATCCAGGGCTAGTCGATACGGACACCAGGGTTATCGTCGTCGCTGCTGATGGCAGTGTTCTCTACTTTGGCCCGAATGGCTCTGGCATCTGGCAGCGGTTATTGGCTACATGGGGGAGCTTGACAAAAATAGTTCAGCTACTTGAAGCGTCTATTACTGAGTTGTGTCAGTATGGGGTATGGCATACTATTTGACGTTGCTAACCTCACGCAGTAGAATTCATTGGGTGGACAAGATGAAGGACGAGCGGAAGACAAAAAAGCAACTGATAAACGAACTGGCCGAATTGCGCCAGCGAGTTGCTGAACTGGAAACATCGGAGAGCCGACAGAGGGAGGAAGGAGAACTATTCCGTATCTTCCGTGCCAGCTCACCGGTGGGTCTCTTCATCGTCCTGGACGGTAAGTTTAAGTTCGTTAACGACATATTCCGTAGTATCTTCGCCATCGATAGTGCGGAAGAACTTTTAGGCACTGACTCGATGAAGTTGGTGCTTCCTGAGGACAGGGAGATGCTGAGAGAGAACGCAATAGAGATGCTAAAAGGAGAACGTTCCTCTCCGTATAAGTACCGCATTGTTACCAGTGAGGGGGAGACCAGGTGGATGCTGGAAGGGGTTGCCTCCATCCAGTACCAGGGCAGGCGGGCTGTCCTGGGACACTCCATGGACATTACCGAGCGCCAGCGGGCACAGGAGAAACTGGAGGAGCTTTACGAAAAGGAAAGGAAACTACGCAAAGAGTTGGAAGCGGAGGTAGAGAGAAGAATCGAGTTTACGCGGGCACTGGTGCACGAGCTAAAGACCCCGCTGACACCGGTGCTGTCTTCAAGCGACCTGCTGGTTAGTGAACTGCGTGAGGAGCCCTGGGCGAGTATTGCCAGGAACATCCACCGCGGTGCTGCTAATCTGAGCAACAGGATTGACGAACTGCTCGATCTGGCTAAGGTTGAGATTGGCATGCTGCAATTGGACCCCAAACCGGTAGACGTGCCGCAATTACTACGTGGGATAGCTGATGATATGGCGCCAGTTGTCTCAGGCAACGGACAATCCCTGGCCCTGGCTGTGGTGCCTTCTCTTCCTCTGGTCTGGGCTGATGAAGAACGCTTGCGGCAGGTGGTACTCAACCTCCTGATTAATGCCTCAAAATTCACCCCCGAGGGAGGTAGGATTACCCTGAAAGCCAGGGGAAACGATGATGCTGTAGTCGTGGAGGTTCAGGATACTGGTCACGGCATCCCCGAAGAAGACCAGCAGCGGCTCTTCCAGCCCTATCACCGGCAGATAAGTGACCGGGAGCATCTCAGTGGGCTGGGGTTGGGGTTGGCGCTGTGCAAATACCTGGTGGAGCTTCACGGTGGTAAAATATGGGTAGAAAGCCAGGTGGGTAAAGGCTCGACCTTTGGCTTCTCTATACCCCTGGCCACCACCAGCCAGCAGCAAGAAGGTGCTGGACAGGAGGCAGTTGATGAAAGTTCTGCTCATTGAGGACGATAAAGATATTATAGATGCCATTTCCCTTGCCTTCCAGATACGGTGGCCTGAAGCTAAAGTGGTCTCTACCCGCCTCGGCGAAAAGGGGGTGGAGCTGGTCGAGGGTGAGGTACCCGATATCGTCGTTCTGGACCTGGGGCTGCCTGATATCAACGGTTTCGAGGTGTTGCGCCAGATTCGTCTCTTTTCTAAAGTGCCCGTCATTATCCTGACGGTAAGGTCAGACGAGGCAGATGTCGTCAAGGGGCTGGAGTGGGGGGCCGACGACTACATAATTAAGCCCTTCCGGCAACTGGAGCTTCTGGCGCGGGTAAAGGCCATGATTCGCCGGCAAGATCCTTCGGAGGAAGAGTCACTGGTCTATGGTCCGCTACGTCTTGAGACCGCTAGCGGTCAACTATATCATGATGGGAAAGAAATCGCCCTCACTGTCACCGAAAGCCATATCCTGAGCCACCTGATGAAAAACGCCGGTCATGTGGTCAGCCACTCAAGCCTTGCCGAGGCGGTCTGGGGTGACGATTACCCGGGAGCAACTGATAGTCTCAAGGTTCATATCCGGCGTCTGCGGCAAAAGATTGAGGCTGACCCCAGTCAGCCAAAGACTATCCTCACCAGAACTGGCGTGGGCTACTTTCTGGCAAAACCAGAATAGCCTCAAAATAGCGGCCGGTACGTATTGCCTTAACGATTCCATATCTCTACCTTCTCAGGCATAAATTGTAACCTCTTTGTTACCACTTTGTAACCTCCTTTTAACCTCTGGGGGCAAATCTTAATCTTCTCTTAACCTCAGGGGTGTAGACTGGGATTAACAGTAAAAGAAAGAAAGGAGGTAAGTGAATGAAAAACCTAGTGAAATCAGCCGCAATAATCGGTCAGGTGTTCGGGCTAGTTATGGGAGAAAACTTCACTATGCCCGCTTCAGAGACGCTGGCACAGTACCCGTCCCTGTTTCGGTTTACTGCCTAAGCCCCCCCCCGACTCCAAGCCCTCCTGGGGGGGCTATCTCTTTCCCTAAACGGATAATCCATATCACTTCCGATAGCATTGACAACCGAGTGAAATAGACACTAAACTAGAGTGGCCTAGAAGGCAAGCACGGGTTAATCAATAAAGTTGGGAAGGTCGTTCGGATGGAAGATTTCGACGAACTCAAGAGAGAAGCCGAAGAGGCTAAAGAGAAGATAAAAAAAGATATCGAAGAGGCCGGGGATATTCTCAGGAGAATGGCGGAAGAATCCGCGCAGAGGGGCAAAGGGAAGGCCGAAGAGGCGGTGCAGCGGGCGGAGAAGTGGATTGAGAAGATGACGGAGCGGGTGGAGAAGAGGTTTGAGAAGGCAATGGACAGAGTGACCAAGACGTCAAGCGATGACGGCGGTATAGTTACCAGAGAGATGGATTTCAGCGGTTTTACAAATGTTGAGGTCAGTCATGCCTTCAAAGTTGAGATTACCCGCTCGGATTCATACCGCGTTAGCATAACGGCGAGTGCAAGACTATTCGACTATATTGATGTTGCCAAATCAGGAAACACGCTAAAAATATCACGTAAATCGCACCACTTTCCTACAGGGACAGCCCCGGAGGCCCGAATTGCCATGCCTACCATTAATAAGCTACGTCTATCCGGGGCAACAAAAGGTATGGTGCGGGGATTCAGTTCACAAGAAGATTTCGACCTTAATCTCTCCGGTGCCAGCGCTCTGGATATAGAGATGGAAGCTGGTGAGACCAAAGTTGAGATATCGGGAGCAAGTAGACTCAGTGGTAATATGAAAGCAGGCGATGCTGAATTTACCCTCTCGGGGGCCAGCAGGGCTGAGTTAAGCGGTTCGGCAAACAAGGTGGTTCTCAATGCCTGGGGCGCCAGCAAGTTAGACCTGGCTGATTTTGCTCTTGATGACACCGACGTCCACCTCAAGGAGGCCAGTAAGGCGACGTTGAATGTAGGCGGGAACCTGACCCTTGACCTGAGTGGTGCCTCAAGGCTTGAGTATATTGGTGATCCGGCGATACGTGATATCAATATATCCGGCGCCTCCACCGTGCATCAAAAGTAAAAGGTAGTAAGAGACCCACACAGCACAGTATTCCATCACTAACCCATCCAGCTTCTCACACTTTCCTCTTTCCGCATCTACTCCTCGGAGATAACCAGATAACAATCGCTGCCCAGCGTATCAATCACAGCTTCAACAGGACATCACATTAGAATCAGGAATCGGCCATTTTGTTACCAATTAAACGACAGAAACGTGCCGTGCTGTTTCGAGCCACAAACTACATCCTCAGTGTTAAGCAAACCAAAAAGCTTTGGATTCTAATTATGCCACTCCTTCTTGGCAGGAAGCTTCTGCCGACCTTGACAAAGGGAGTTGCTTAAGTGTAGTCTGTGGTGCCTGGTTTGATTTTAGGTTATTAGATACTTCTTTAAACTGCGCGAGATTCAGCGACCCAAATTACGTCAGATTTAGTGAAGTGTTGGATGACCAAAACTATTACGCCAGTGGCAGAAAGGGGGGCATTCAATAAGCACTCAGGACAAGTTGCTCCAGTGTTGCGATTGTGGTGCTGGCGTCACGTTCAGCACTGAAGAACAAGGATTTTTGTATCTAAAAGTTACACTAACGAGCCCAAGCGCTGTCCCTCATGTCGCCAGGCAAGGAAGGCGAGCCGTTACGGGAGTGGTGGTTACGACACAGGCCCCGGTGGCAAATGTTTCCCGCGGTATGCGCGCAGTGTGGCAAAGACACCGAAGTGCGATTCCAGCCCCCGCGAAGATAGACCGGTGTGATGCCGCGATGGCTACCAGAAGGTTCATCTGAGTAGATGACGGTAGCTTGAAGTTAACGACATATCCAGACTGGGGATATTCCCAGCCTGTTAGAGCATTAGAAGGTAAAAGGAGGCAAGAGATGGAAAAGTTGGGAGTATATATATTCATTGGTCTCTTTGTACTTGGCATGATAGGGATCTCATATATGCGGCTGGCTCAAAGAAAGAAGACCAGAAAATTTAAGGATGACAAGGGCCTGAAGTAGGGTGATTAGATAAGCTGTGCCGGCACCGCGATGACGTAGGCTGAACTCTGGGTAGGTTTTCTTCCAGTAATGGGTAGCTTCTATTACCGTTCCAGGAGTTTGTACATGTTCTCGTAGGCTTTCTGAAAATCAGGGTCACTCTTTTCCAATTCGCTTCTTAAAGCACTCATTCTCTTGACGAATTCCTGCCGGTCTCTATTCCTTACGATATCGGCCCACGCTTTTGAGTTTTTCTGGAACAGTTCTTCAATTTCCGCCATCCCGGGCAGGTTCATCTGCAGGGAGGCATATAGCTCCGGGTCCTCTGAAATAACGCTTTCAATCAGAGTTAATAACAGTTTGTAGGTAGTGCCGCCAATTTCTTCCATTCGCTGGAACTTTTCGGAACTGAGCAGGGTGTCGGCGGAGACTATGGTAATGAAATGAGAGAGTCCGAGAACGACGGTCATCATTTCGTCATGTTCCCCGGGGGTCATCTGGGTGACTCGGGCTCCTTTAGCTTCCAAATACCCTTTAATTTTCTGAGCCAGGACGGTCTCCTTCTCATTGGTGGGTGTCAAAACAAAGTTTTGATTTGAGATATCTTTGGCACCCGGGCCAAATACCGGGTGCGTACCCAATGTTACCCCTGTTTTGATATGCTGATGCATGATTTCCACGGGAAGCACTTTGACGGATGTGATGTCGATAATTACCTGCTCGGAATGTAGATAGGGCGAGAGCTGCTTTACCACTTCCTCAAAACTGTCTATTGGCACCGATATCAAGATTACATCGGCCTGCTTAACTGCTTCCAGATTGGTGCTGGTCTCGACCTCCAGTTGCTGCTTAACCTCCAGCAGTTTCCTTTCATTTCTGCCGGTTATTATCACCTGCTGGCCATCTTGCAGCAGGAAGCGGGCAAACCATTGCCCCATCTTCCCCGAACCACCAACTATTGCTATTTTCATCAGCTAACTCCGCAGCACCTGGTTATGTTGCTTTGGGATACGACCCCAGGACTTTGACGAATAGCGAAGTCTTTTCCAGGCTTGCCAGAGCATCCCGGGAAAATTTATCTTCACGGTGACCTTCAAAGTCGAGGTAGAAATTATATTCCCAGGGTCTTTGCCGGGTTGGCCTGGACTCGATCTTGGTTAAGTTGATATTGCTGGCAGCTAGTTCTCTAAGGAATTCGTAGAGTGCCCCGGGCTTATGGCTTACTGAAAAGACTATCGAGGTCTTGTCATTTCCTGACGGTGGCGAATCATGCTGGGCCAGGAGAAAGAAGCGGGTGAAGTTATTGGGATTATCCTCAATTTCCTGTGCCAGAATTTTCATGCCGTAGATTTCGGCGGCTCGGGCACCGGCAATGGCACCACCATCCGCTATCCCTTTCTCTCGTATCATTTTGACACTGCCGGCAGTGTCGTAGGTTGGAATCAATTCACAGTTTAAGTGCTTCAGGAAAGACCGGCATTGGCCCAGCGCCTGGGGGTGAGAATAAACCTTTTTTATCAAATCAAGTCGTGTCTCCGGGTTGGCTATCAGGCAATGGACAACTCGGATTTCAGTTTCACGACAGACCCTGAGGTTGGAATCCAGCAGCAGGTCATAAGTCCGGCTGATGCTTCCCTCGAGCGAATTCTCAATCGGGACGACGCCAAACTGCACCTCGCCCTGTTCCACGACCTTAAAGACATCATCCAGGCTTTCACAGGGTTTAACCTGAATTGAAGGCCCAAAAAAGGTGAAGGCCGCTTCCTCACTATAGGCCCCAATTTCGCCTTGAAAAGCGACCACTATTCCTTCCACACTTTTGGACATGGCAAATATTTGTCGATAAATATGCTCGATACTGTCCTGGTTGATGCTTTCTTCCCCTGCAGTATTTCTGACATTCTCCAGAACCGTCTTTTCTCTTTCCGTATCCTCAATCTGCTTGCCCTGTTTCCTTTTCTCCTCTCCTACTTGTTCGGCAATTCTCATCCTTTCAGCGACCAGCCTGACTATCTTCTTATCAGCTTCATCTATATTCTTTCTTAGGTCTTCCAGGCTCATTTTATTACCTCCGGGATAATTCCTGCCCTGATGGCGAAATCACAAAGGGTTACCGCCATCATTGATTCCACAACGGGTACCGCCCTGGGCACAATGCAGGCATCATGCCTGCCCCTGACTTCGAGGCTGGCGCTCTCCATTTTCTCGATGTTAACCGTCTGCTGGCGGCTGGCTATGGAGGGGGTTGGCTTGACGGCAACCCGGACCACTATCGGCATCCCGTTGCTGATGCCACCGAGTATGCCACCGGCGTTATTGGTGGTGGTTACTATTTTGCCATTCTTGATAATAAACGGGTCATTATTCTCCGAGCCTCTTTTTTGGGCGGCGGAGAAACCCGAACCGAATTCTATGCCCTTGACGGCGGGGATGGCAAAGAGGGCTTTGGCCAGGTCTCCCTCCAGGGTATCGAAGACTGGCTCCCCCAGTCCGACCGGTATATTGAACGCCATGCCTTCTATAATCCCACCAACACTATCCCCTTCGTCTCTGGCTTGCTCGATTACCTGAAGCATCTCCCTGGCGGCTTCAGGGTCGGCACATCTCAGGGGGTTCTGGTCGACATTCTTTCTCACGTCATCAGGTGGCTTGGGTTGGGCTTTCACTCCTCCTATTTCAATGGTATGGGCCAGAACCTCAACGTCAATGAGATTGAGCAGTTTCCTGGCAACTGCCCCGGCCATGACAAAGGTGGCCGTGATTCTTCCTGAGAATCTACCTCCGCCCCGGAAGTCATTGAATCCCCCGTACTTAATGAAGGCGGTATAATCGGCGTGGCCGGGTCGGAGCAAGTGCCTTGTTTTCTGATACTCGCTGGAATCAATATCCTTGTTCCAAATCAGCAAAGAGAGGGGAGCGCCGGTGGTAAACCCATTGAAGATGCCGGAGAGAATCTCGACTTTATCTTCTTCGGTTCTTGACGTGGATACGGCAGCGGTCTGCGGCCGCCGTTTGTCGACTTCTTTTTGGACATCGTCCTCAGTGAGAGGTAACCCGGCGGGGCACCCGTCGATAATGACGCCAACACACCTGCCGTGGCTTTCCCCAAAGCTGGTAATGGTGAACAGCTTGCCAAAACTATTTTCCATCTATCTTCACCTCGCCCCCGATGCTTTTCAGGACATCCCAGAACTCAGGATATGTCTTGGAGACGCATTCAGCACCGTCAATTATTGTTTCGCCGGCTACCGAGCCAAGCAGGCTAAAAGCCATGGCAATGCGGTGGTCATCCTGGCTATCGATGAGTGAACCTTTCGGCTGCGCGCCGGTAATGGTTAACTGATTTCTTTCCTCAATAACTTTGATGCCCATTCTTTCCAGCCCTTCTTTGACAGAGGCAACCCGATTTGATTCCTTTATCCTTGCTCTCTCGATTCCGGTGAACTCGCTTACTCCATCGGCTACTGCGGCCAGAACGGCTACGGTGGGCAGGAGGTCTATGCAATCGGTCAAGTCAGCTCGGATGGCGTTTAATCCTGACCTTTTTACGGTAACTGAGTTCTTGTTGACTATAACTGAAGCCCCCATATCTTGCAAGAGGTCTAATATTACCCTGTCACCCTGCAGACTTTCTGTAGTCAGGTTCTCCACTGCCACCTCGCCGCACAAAGCTCCCAGAGCCAGCAGGTAGGAGGCTGAAGACCAATCCCCCTCCACTTTGAATCTGGTCGGTTGGTAGCTCTGCCGCAGTATATCAAATTCGCCGAGCTCTTCGGAGAAGGCTACCGTTATGCCGAACCACTGCATGCAGTCCATGGTCATCATGACATAGGGTTTCGATTCCAGGGGTGTGGTCAGCCGGATGGTGACATCATGTTCAGCGAAAGGCGATATGAAGAGCAGGGCGGATACGAACTGGGAACTGATGTTACCCGGTAGTTCAGTCACGCCGCCTTTCAGTTCACCTCCTTCAACAATTATCGGGGGCAGCTCACCCCGGCAGGAGCAGTTCACTCCCAGTTGTTTTAGCGCCTCTACCAAGGGTCTGACCGGCCTCCTGGAAAGGGAGGGGCCGGCGGTTAGACGGCACCTTCCCGGAATTAGTGAGCAGATGGCAGTCATAAACCTCAGGGTCGCCGCCGATTCACCACAGAAGAGTTCGGTATCCGGGGCACAGAAATCGCCGCCGTTGACCAGCCAGGAGTCTCCCTGCTGATGAACGCGGATGCCAACGTTGCTCAACACATTTAGAGAGGCTTCGGTATCGTCAGAACCCAGGGGGCGTATAATTTCACTCTCGCCCCTGGCCAGGGCAGCACAGATCAGTCCCCGAATAGTATAACTCTTTGAAGAAGGGGCTATTACCTTGCCTGCTATTTCACTTTTAGAAACTGAAGCCTTCATCTTTTTTTAGCCTGCTTATTATTTGATTAGCCACAGCATCAATGTCCAGTGTGGAAGTATTTATGGTGATGTCCGCCGCCCGCTGATAGAATGGCTTTCTGAATTCTAGTAGCTCACTGATGCGCATTGCTGGGTCGGGCACATCAAGGAGGGGCCTCTGTCCCTGCTCACTCGATACCCGCTTCAGGATTGTCCGGGGCGATGCCGTCAGGTAGACTATTTTGGAGCCCTCTCTGAGACGGTCGATGTTTATTTTGTTGAGAACTATCCCTCCCCCACAGGCGATAACCAGGTATTTCTCTCCGGCAATCTTCCTGGTAGCCTCAATCTCAAGTTCCCGAAAGGCTATTTCACCATCCTGTTGAAAAATGTCAGGTATGGACTTTCCCGCCCTCTGCCCGATTAATAAGTCCAGCTCAATGAATTTCCTATCCAGCTTGTTAGCCAGAGCCTGACCCACCGCCGTTTTCCCGGTTCCCATAAAACCTATTAGCGCGATATTAGTTCTCACGTTCCTTCAGTAACCTGACCGTTTCTTTCCTCATCAACTCAACCGGCGCTTTGAGCCCAGTCCACTTCTCGAAAGCCAGGGCTCCCTGCCAGACCAGCATTTCGACCCCGCTGATAGTTTCAGCGCCAGCCGCCTCGGCTTCTCTCAGTAGCCTGGTTTTGATTGGATTGTAGACGATGTCGAAGACAATTAGCCCGGGTCGGAGCAGGTCGGAGTCAACCGGGGTCTGGTCAATATTGGGGCTCATGCCGACACTGGTAGCATTAACCAGAATATTGGCTTTTGCTAAAGGTTCCACCAGATTTCCCCTGTTCAGTTCCAGGGCTTTCACTTCTCTGGCAAAAATCTTTGAAATCCTACCTGCCAGCTCTACTGCCCAATCCAGTTCCAATAGCCGATTCAGGATAGTGAGACGGGCACCCCTGTCAGCCAGAATAAGGGAAATTGCTCTTGAGGCACCACCAGCTCCGAGAATGACTACATGCTTCCCTTTTGGCTCGATTTCCCTCTCCGCCAGAGCCTGTAGAAATCCGGTGGCATCGGTATTGTAGCCTTTTAAGACTCCGTCCTCATTAACTATGGTGTTAACGGCACCTATCTGCTCAGCCAGGGGGTCCAGCTCGTCGAGGAAGGGGATGACGTCAACCTTATGAGGTATGGTGACGTTCAGTCCCTTTATGTTGAGGGCTCTCATGCCTTCGATAGCTTTGCCCAGCTCTTCCTTCTTCACTCTGAAGGGTGCATATGAGTAATCTAGCCCTCTTTCGCGGAAGGCGGCGTTGTGCATCGCGGGCGACATAGTATGCTCTATGGGGTCGCCGATTACCCCGCACAGTTTTGTTTTGCCGGATATGATATTGTCTCTCATTGGCTTACCATTTGGTAAATCTTGGTCAGGTCTCTTACTGTTATCTGCCCCGGGGCTGATTCCTTCCCTTTTTCAATTG
>SDBU01008945.1_pt1 | contig 11306 bp, 13 predicted proteins | sample 2277071 | NCBI WGS metagenome assembly SDBU01 (sample SAMN10397929, study PRJNA504765) | marine sediment metagenome | isolation source: marine sediment core GS08_GC12, 126 cmbsf | place: Arctic Ocean: Gakkel Ridge, Loki's castle | collected 2008 | reverse complement strand
TGGTTTGAATCTGCGTGGGCCGTCTGCGGAGTGGGGTGTACGGGCGAACAAGGTTTTGTCGCACAGGGCGTATTTGTTGGAGATGCAGAGTGCGTGGATCATGATAGGGTACAATCATATTGATTTGGAGAGGTACTATACAAGGCGGGTGATACACAGCGGTGCTAGTGGTAGACTGTTTGTGACTAGGTACATACCTGGGATGGAGAAGGATTTTGAGAGTGCGACACATGGACCTATATGGTTTCGTACTAACGGTGTGGGGATTGAGTTGCTGAGATATTGTTTGAATCATCCTGGGGGGCGTGAAGTACAGGCGAAACGGCAACGTGAATTATTTATGAAGCATCATACATGGGAAGTACGACTAAGACGATTTGAGAAAGTGGCGTCAAAGTTGTTAGAGAGAAAGATTGGATGTGTGGTGTAATGAGAACGGGAGATAAAGAGTATAGTCCCCACGTTGTTGTGTGGTCGGGTGGTGCAGATTCTACGGCATTGTTAGAGTATTATAGTCAGTCGTCTTGCAAAGCGTACCCGGTGATAGCGTTGACGGTTCGTGGGATGTTGAACATCAATCCGGGGCAGTTTGTCAATCAAAGGATTGTTCAGGAGCGGTTCAAACGGTGGGCAAAAAGACATGGCCGTCATATTGAGTATAGTGTGATTACGATTGGAAAGGCACCGATACCATGCAATAGTCAGTCGATTTGGTGGTTGTGTCATTTGTTTCCATATATTCGTCAGAATATGATTGTACATTTTGGTTATATCCGAGGCGACGATTTTTGGCATTTCAAGGGGCGGTTCGTGCAAGCGTTCAATGCGTTGTGTGTAGTAGGAAGTGAGAAGGATGAACCTAATAAGGCAAAGTTGGAATTTGATTATGAGTGGACCCGGAAGAAAGAGGTATTGGTGAAACTTCGGGAGGCAAAGGTTCCGGGGAATTGTTGGTGGACATGTGAGGGATCTACGAGTAAAAAGGCATGTGGTAAGTGTAATAAGTGCCGTGAATTGGCGGATGCTATGCGAGAGGAGAATTGAATGCGTGTCTTGACACTAGGAATAGACGGATATCTCGGGTGGAGTTTTGCGAAGCATCTAGGTCATGCCAAGCCGGATTATGAGTTAGCTGGCGTTGATTGCTATCATCGCAGAGATTGGGTGTCTTCTGTAGGTGGACAGAGCATAACACCAATCAGGAAAATGACTGACAGGCTGAGTGCGTATGTCGAGAGGTACGGTAAGCCTATCAGGTATTGGCGTGGGGACATATGTGATTATGGATTCCTGTGTAATGTGATCAGGACGTTCAAGCCGGATGCTGTGGTGCATCTAGCGGAGCAACCATCAGCACCGTATAGCATGATGAGTGTTGAGACTGCGGTGGAGACTCACAATAATAATCTGAATGGTACGTTGAACCTGTTGCATGTGCTTAGAGATTATGCGCCCGATTGTAACTTGATCAAATTGGGGTCGATGGGTGAGTACGGCGTACCCAACACAGACATACCAGAGGGTATGTTTGAACTTGAGTTTAGAGGTAGGAAGACAACGGCTATGTTCCCGCGTCGTGCTGGAAGCCTTTATCACCTTACAAAAGTACATGACACAAACAATGTAGAGTTTGCGTGTAGGGCGTGGGGTCTAAGGTCGATTGATATTATGCAGGGTGTAGTGTACGGGATTAGGGTCGATGGAGAGGATACTTGGGACGAAAGGCTCTGCACACGATTTGATGTAGATGCGGTATTCGGGACGGCAATTCACCGATTTTGTGCACAGGCGGTCGTGGGTGAGCCGATAACGGTATATGGGACTGGAAAGCATAAGAGGGCGTTTCTACCGTTGCGGGATGCGATGCGGTGTATAACGATTGGCATTGAGAATCCACCAATTGCGGGCAAGTATATGACGTGGAACCAGTTTGACAGTGCACATACGATGAACGATTTAGCGAACATGGTAGCCAGTGTATATTCTGATATGATGAATAAGGAAGTGCCGATTGCACACCTTGAGAATCCGAGGGAGGGTGGTGAGGTTGCGGACGAACATTATTACAATCCAGACAGAGATATATTGCCGTCATTCGGGTATGAGCCGAGTGGGGATCTGAAACAAGATGTGACAAGTATGTTGAAAGATTTGATGCGGTACAAAGACAGGATCAAGGCGAGAAGGTATGTGTTGTTGCCGGATGTCAGGTGGGATGGTAGCCGGGAAGTTACGAAGGTGATAGATTGATCACGGCGATATTCACACGCCCTAGACAATGGGCGAAGATGGCGTTGTCAGGATTCAAGTTAGTACATGCGCCTGTGTTCGGGTCGCCTGCTAAATTACGAGACGGTGCACCTATGGGTGACAGTGTAGGTGGCGTTGCGACTAAGAAGGGGTTGCGACGGTTGGTTGAGTTGTTTGAGGAGCACAAACCGGATGTGTTCCTTTGGTGGGCGATGTACGGGCAGGGTGATGGTGACAAGAGACAGTTAGAGGGTGTCAAGCGGACAATAGCTGAGTGCAGAAGTATAGCGCCGAAGTGTTTATTTTGTTATGGCAACGGGAATCAGGCCAGTGTGTTGAAGGACAAAAAGCCAGACTGGAATGTTGACGCGTATAGTCAGTGGATTGACGTGGTGCTGGATACGACGGACGATGTTGGTGTCGCCAAGATATACAGAGATTGTGGGTACGGACATGAGAAGTTGCACACGTTTGGATTTGTCCCGTGCACATTTCCAGACTATACGAGGGCACCCGCTGAGTATGACGCGTATTTCGGTGGGAGTTTTACTGGTACTAACAGGTTTCCTAATAGTGGATTCAGGTCCAGGTTGATAACTGCGATTGATAAAGAGTTCAATCTGTTGGTGACTGGTAGAGGTAAGTGGCATGTCAAGAACAGGAAGAACTATAGGAATGCGGACGAGTACATAAAGTCGTTTGGTGAAGGTAAGGTTGCGTTGGGTTGTTATCACGGGGATCTAAATCGGTACTATACGAAAAGGACTGTGTATGCGTTGGCGAGTGGCAGACCGTATTTGGTGAGGTACATACCGGGGATGGAGAATGATTTTGAGTACGGTAAGCATCTGTTGTGGTATCAGTCAGTGGACGATTGTGTAAATAAGTTGAGAATGCTGGTTAGAGACCCCGGGTTGAGGATGAGGATCGGTGATGGTGGTAGAGCCATAGCGGTTGAGAATCATAGTTGGGCTGCTAGGCTAAAGGATTTTGGTGCGTTGGTTGGGAGGTTATTGGCATGAACGAGGCGATTCAAAAAATGATGGTTGATCGGCCTGATTGGCGAGGAAAGGTTGAAGAGACAAAGGTAAAGTTGCGGAGCGGAGCACATTTCAATGTGTTGGAGGATCTTGTAGGATTCACGGGGTTGAGTGAAGACGAGATTGCATTCCGGGTATTGAGGAAGTATCCAGACAGGTGTGCAGCTCGTGGGTGGTTTTTTGAGGAATGGGAATGGCATGATCCCAAGACGGCAGCGGAGATCAATTGGTTTTACAAGTGTAGTCAGAGTTATATTTTTAGTAACTCTAGGAAGGGATTTTGGGAGCCGTTGGATGAGTATTTGAAGTCGAAGAAGCATAAGGTGGTGTTGGATTATGGGAGTGGTGTTGGGACGAATGTGTTAGGGCTGGTTGAACGTGGATTCCAAGAGGTTGCGTTTTATGATGTTGCGGTATTGCAGCAAGAGTTTTTGAAATTCAGAGTGAAGAAAAGGAAGTTGTATCCTAGTATGGCGTATCCGGTGGGTGATGCGTGGTCGGGTGGACATATGCTTTATGACGCAATCGTGTTGCATGATGTGTTAGAGCATGTACCGCAATATGAGAAGTTGCTTGGTCGATTGATCGATCTGTTGAGAGTCGGCGGGGTCATAGTCGAACGATCCGCGTTTGGTTCTACAACGGATACAAAGAAGCCATTTCATTTACCTACAAAGATACAGATTGGCAAAGCAATGGTTGGGATGAAGTTTGTTGACGGTCATAAGGATGTAGCCCGGTGTTGGAGGAAGATTTGAAACCTAGACTCCACATTCTAGAAGGTATACATGGACCGCGTGTGGTCGCTTTTTGTGATGGGCCGGATGTGCGGGATGTTTTCGAGGTCACAAGAGATAAGAACATCAATTTGGGGGCGGACCTCATATATTGTCAGACATACGGACAGCGGAACTGTTTTGAAAAGTTGGTCAAGTGTGGTGTGCCTTATGTGGTGCATGTAGGTGGGGATATATGGAATGAAAGGCAGGAGACAAAGGCGGCTAGGTCATTACCAGACGTGTCGAGGTGTATGCGTAGGGCAACGGCGGTTGTGTGCATTGGTAAATTCCTGGCTGGTATGATCGCTGCTAATCTCGGGAGTAATGACAACATTGTATTGTTGCCTGGTGGTCTATGGGGGACTGATAAGATTACGAAGGGTGTAGACCCGTCTAGGTTCAAATCAAAGAAGGATTGGGCGATCAGGGGACAGCCGTTGGTGGTTATGAATATCAATGTCATGGTCAAGCGGAAGTGGCAGGGGGTTCTTATATTTTTGAACGCGGTTGCTAATGTTGTGAAGGAGAGGGGGATTAGAATTGTATGGGTGAGTAGAGTTGGGAGAAGGACGGATGTGGTTGATGAAGTGCAGGACAAGTATGATATTGAAGTTGTGCCACCATCTGACAAGTGGGCTGAGTTGTTGAATGCTGCGGATTTGTTTGTGCACCCGAGTATGTTTGATGGGTTCCCTAGATCGTTAGCTGAGTCGTGTTGTGCTGCGTTGCCAGCATTGGCGTTTGATGTTGCAGGTGGGCGTGAGGTGAGTAAGTGTGTGACGTTGTGTGATCCGTTTTCCAACGTGGAGATTGTTGAGAAGTTTGTTTGGTTATTGGACAATGAGAAAGAAAGAAAACGAATAGGGAAAGCTGCTAGAAAGGATGCGGTGAAGAAGACTAGAGAGCATCGACCTGATTATGCAAAGTTGTTGTTGGGGGTATTGGAGGGGTCGCGTGAGTAAGCCTAGACTTCACATTTTGTGTAATAACCGATTGATTGGTATACCTGCGAGAGTTGAGCAGAAAGCAACCAAGATGGCGTTTAGAATTTCTAAAGGGCCGAATATTCCGAATCCGTATCCTGATTTGTTGTATGCAGAGTCAGGATTGTTGAATATCCGTAACTATAGTGGACCTTATGTTGTTTTTTGTGGTGGGAATTATTGGGTGGAGTGGCGGGAGTTGAAAGCGAAAATCGATAAGATTGAGGACGTGTTACGGCGGGCGCGTCTCGTGATTTGTATTAGTAAGTTCCTGGCGAATATGACTAGGGGGAAAGTCGGTGTTGATAATGTGACCCATTTACCTGCGGGGTTGTGGGGCACGCAACATGTCGGGTATAAGGTCAATCCGAAAAGGTTTGTTGCTAAGACGGATTGGCGGATAAAGGGTAGACCGAAGGTGTGTATGTCTATTAGTATGGGTGAAGAGATCAAGTATAAGGGAGTGCCGTGGTTTATGAAGGTAACTAAGAAATTGGCAGTAAAGCATAACGTGAAATTTGTTTGTGTGGGTAGGCTGAAACAGAAAGGTGCGATTGTCCAGAGGTGGGGTCGGAAGTATGGATTAGTGTTTAAGGCGTGGCGCAGACATGGGGACGCGTATGCGTATACGGATGGATTGGGTGATTCGGAATGGCCCAAAATTTTAGGTGGATCAGATATATTCGTCCATCCTAGTATGTGGGATGGGTGGCCGTGCACGGTGGCGGATTCAATGATGTCGGCGGTTCCTGCGTTGGTGTTTGATGTGACGGGGAGCAGTGAGGTTGGGCAGAATGTGTTGAAGGTAGATCCGGGGGATCGGGGTGCGATAGTTGGTGGGTTTGAAAGATTGTTGACTGATGAGGCGTTGCGTGAGAAGATGGGGGTTGCAGCATTGATGGAGAGTCAGAAAAAGATTGCGAAGCATAAGGGTGATTTCGCAAAGTTGTTGATGGACGTGTTGGAGGGGAAGAAATGATCAAGTTTGGGACTACAGATGATTTAGGTGAAGTGACGGACGCGTTGAGTAGGATCTATGAGAGGCCGTTTGACATGTTGTTTGTGAAGTGGTTGTCTGAGTGCCCGTATGGAGCTAATCTGTGGTTTGTTGTACGTGATGCCGGTGAGATAGTAGCAGCGATGGGCATGTTGCCGTGTGTGGTTGATGTTGGTACGGTACATAGGGGGGTGTTGGCTAACAATGGTGGAGTTGTGAAGAAGCATAGGGGGTCGGGGCTATTTGCGGACTTGGGGATGTACGCGTTGAAGAGTGTTGGTGGGTTAGGGATGAGTGTTGCGGTGGGCGCGTGTAATGACGCGGCGTTGAAGAGTCATTTAGCGGCGGGTTGGACGAAGGCGGGCGAGTTAGAGTTGTTGTCTGGTGAACGTTGTTTGTCGTCAATTCTTGTTGGGTTGTCAGGGGGTATACCTGGGTTTAGATTTATTAGGACTGAGAGGTGGAAATGGTGGAGGTATGTAAAGCCTGCACAAATTTATTATGTTGATGATGGGCCAATTAGATTTAAATTGTATGAAGGTCGAATGCAAATTGTGGAAGTTGATGATTATTGCGACATGTTTAGATATTATTCGGATCATGAATGTGTTGATATTTGGGGCATGAAAGGGACAGTTGCGTCAGAGGCGTTGAAAGGTGTCGGATTCAAATCACTATTCACAAGACACATGATAGTGCATGGTGCTGCGGTTGGATTAGACGGTGAGTACAGGATGGATCTTTGTGACAACGACACATTTTGAAAGGGGGATGCTATGAACATGGTAATCAGTGACAAGTTACTGCCGTGGATTAACCTACAGATAGACGGCCGTCCTCATTGGTACAGGGCGGCTCCTGATGTCGAGGATGCCATTGCTCTGTTGGATGCCGACCTGAAACCGAAGAACGCGTTGGAGGTGGGGAGTGGTATTGGGCGTGGAAGCGTATACTTGAGCAAGCGATTGGGTTGGGATGAAACCACGTTCTGGTTGCTAGACGGCGACAGTACGGGAAAGAAGAATCAAAAACAGATCGCATGCGTGCACGCCAATGAAAGTCTCGATCACATCTATAACTCGATGGAGGCTGCGGCGATTTATTGCGGGGATAATGGGCTTAACGGTAGGGTTGAATTAGTGAACGTGGCGAAATGGGAGGCGTTTGTCAAGCGGTTGGTGGAACAAGGAGTTATGTTTGATGTGGCGTACAGCTTCAAGTCAATTGGGTTTCACTGGCCGGTTGCGGGTTACTTGAAGCGGCTTGCACCTTTCATGCGCGAGGGGTCTTTATTCGTGTTTGAGACGCGGCCGGTCGCTAAACGGTTCCTCATGAGTAGTGCCGAGTATTTAGAGGGGCCAGCATACCATAGGGCGCGGCAGAAGCATCTACACAATCAGTTAGAGGCTATCCGTAATACTCCACACTGGAAGTTTGTTAGGTGGATCATGCTGTCGCACGGCAGTAGGGCGGATAATCAGACGCACGCGTTTGTTGCGGTGCGAAGGACGGCGAAGTGAATGGATCTTTGCGACAATGACACTTTCTGAGGTGACGGAATGAACGTTTTGGCGATAGGGGTACACCCGGACGATGTAGAGCTTGGATGTGGTGCTACATTACTTAGGCATTTGTCAAAGGATGACGAGGTACATGTCATTGTGTTGGCAGCAGGTGCGTATCAGGACAATCCGAAGTATTGTGAGATTGCTAAGTTGCGTAGGAAGGAGGCAGAAGAGGCGTGTGATTTGATGGGGTATATGTCGATGACATTTCTTGGTAGTGCGTCAGAGATGGCAGACCGATTTTTGCATACGACAGTTGAGACGTTGGAAACTAAAACCCGTGAGTTGCAGATTGATCGGGTTTATGGTCATGGCACGCGGGATATGAACCAGCATCACAGGAATGGTGCTGAGATGACGTTAGTTGCTGTGAGGGGTGTGTCGGAGGTATTGTTGTTTGAGACACCATCGACTATGAGGGAATTCCAGCCGACAATGGCGGTTGATGTAACCAAGGAGTTCCCAACAAAGATGAAGGCGTTGGCATGTTTCAAGAGTCAGTCAGAGAAGATGTATATGCGAGCGAGCGCGGTTGAGGGGTTGGCTAAACATCGGGCTTTCCAATTTGGATTGGACCATGATGGGGATGACGCGATGGCCGAAGTGTTCCAGGTAGAGAGGTTGGTTGTAAGATGATCGCGTACAGTGATTCAAAGCGCGGGACAGATAGTACGGGAACCATGATAAGTGGTTATGTGCAGTATGACGACGTAACCTATTCAATTACAGATTTTCAGGTCGATGGCGGGAAGAGAGAGCCGCATTATTTTTCGTGTTATTGGGATGATTTCTTTGAGTGGGTGGTGCGGATTGTGGTTGTATTTGTGGCGATAATGGTTTATTGGTATGTGCGAAGGATTGGGAGACAGACGGTGTGGACAGGACGCAATTACAATAGGAGGTGGATGAGATGAAGTATTTGGTTACGGGTGGAAGTGGGTTCGTGGGGTCACATGTGGTAGACGAGTTGAAGGTGCGTGATGATGAAGTTGTGGTAATGGACAATTTGTCTACGGGTAAGAGGGAATATTTACACCCAAGGGTGCCGTTTTATAACATGTCGGTTGAGTTCCTAGCTGCGTGTCGAGAGTGTATGCATGACGTGGACGTGGTGATCCATCTTGCGGCACTTGCGTCTGCGCCACGGTCGATTGAGAGTCCGCACGACACATTCAACGTGAACGTCATTGGTACACACAACATATTGATGGCAGCCAGGGAAGCAGGGGTCAAGCGGGTCGTGTTTGCGAGTAGTGCGAGTTACTACGGATATTGTTCTTGTGGTGGTGACGCGATATCAGAGGATCAACCACCTGCACCTGTAAGCCCGTATGCGGCGAGTAAGGTGATCGGGGAGACGATTGTTGACATGTTTAGAGAGGTGTACGGGATGTCAACCGTGTTACTAAGGTATTTCAATATGTACGGGCCACGTAGGATGGGTGACACTGATTATGCGGCGGTCGTGCCGAAGTTCATTGGACAGGCGATGAGGGGTGAGTCGTTGACGGTGCATGGGGACGGTGAGCAGAAGCGGGATATGGTGTTTATTGACGATGCCGTGCGGGTCGCGTTGGCGATGTGTGATGCCAACGTTGGTGGCGCGTTCAATGTGTGTACTGGTGAGGTGATAACTATCAATGAGGTTGCTAGGGAAGTGATTGAGTCTGTTGGCGCGGAAGTGGACATGTTGCATGTGGAGCCGAGGGCTGGTGACGTTCGGGGCGATGCGGGGAACAATGAAAAGTTGATGAGTGTGCTAGGTGATTTCGAGTGGACTGATTGGCTGGCTGGATTGGCGAAGACTGTTGAGTGGCACAGGGGGTTGTCAGGATGAGCATGAATCTTGGATTGTTTGTGGAGAGTAGTGAAGGTGTGGAGGTGCGGTTTGATCTTTGGCAGATACCAACCTCTGAGTCATATGTAATATGTGGTAGTGATGACGTATTTGGTGCGTATCTTGATTGGATGAAGACACGGGATTATATTGTGCCGAGCGATGTTGAGATTGCACGTTTGCGATTGACGGTGATAATCGAGGGTGCAGAAGTGTGTGGACATACGGTGTCATGGAGGGTATGTTGATGAGCAATCCTAGACTGAGTGTGATAGTGACGACGTGTAACAGTCGGTTGCCGTTGTTGCGACAGGCGGTGGATTCTGTGCGTGGGCAAGACTATAAAGACCTTGAGATTGTTCTTGTGGTTGATATCGGTGAGGGTGGAGAGAAATTTGCTGGTGTGCCCAGAGATATTGGTAAGAATTCGGATACGCTTGTGTGGGCGGGGAAACCGGGGACAAAAAGAATAGGGGTTCTTGCCAATGAGGGATTAGATTATTCAAAGGGTGAGTACGTCACCTATCTCTGTGACGATGACCTATTCCTGCCCGGCAAATTATCCCGTATGATGGCAGAGATTGACAAGGGTGCGGATTGGGTTGTTGATCGCGTCAGGTGGTGCCGTTCAGACGGTCATAGGATGGCTCAGAGGCTACTCGGTTGCTACATGTATAACCCGCCATACGAAGACGGTCATAATGAGCTTGTAGAGGCTCTAAGCCCGTCTGGTGTCAACTGGATGGCACATGATTGTTCGTTGCACAAGAAGACTGAGGATAGGTGGCCTACGGATATCGAGCATCACACGCCGGTTGACTGGCAGTTCTGGTGTAGTTTGTGGCGACGCGGATTGAGGTCGAGATTGTTAGACAGTGTAGGTGCGGAAGCGTTTATCCCCGGATCGTGGCGTGAGGGAATGACATTGGACAAGGCGTTGACAGCGCGTAAAGGAGGTGTTGAGATGAATGATGTGAGAGTTCCGAGACGGAAGCGACCGAAGTACGCGATCAATGTTTCTGGCAAGCAGCAGAACGTGGTGCATAGCGGGCGCAAGTACAAGGTGTGTGATGGTGGGCGGATTGCGATGTCGCTTGTCACGTCTAGGGATGATGGGGGCAATCCGAGATTGATGGACGGGTTTGAGCCGTCGAGAGATTTGAAGGTGCCAGCATTTGCGAGCAAGTCAGTTGAGAAGCGTGTGGAGATGACGAAGCCTGTGATTGAGAAGCCTGTAGAAGTAGTGCCAGAGATTCAAGAGGTGGATGATATCGTGCCTCCGGTCGATGGTGACACGGTGTTAGTGGGGCCGGTGAAGCCTGCTACAATGGATCAGGTGATTGCAGACAAGAAGAAGAGTTTGGGACCGACGTTTGCGGATTTGGAAAAGTTGGGATTCCGTGAGATACAAGGGATTGCAAAAAGTGCGGGTATCAAGAATCGGAGAAGGAAGAAGGGAGAGTTGATCATAGAGATTCTGAAAGCCGACGTTCCGAATGCCGAGGGTGGATATGGGGATCACACGATCACAACGGGTGATATTGAGGGGTAAACGATGGTACTGAAGATACAGGACGGTACGGCACGGGGTGATATTGCTGATGACGATTATCAGATCCAAAAGATGCTACAGGAGCAAGAGGCGTGGGGGATGGATCGTGCTGTGCAGGGCAACCCGACAGCGGATATAAACAGGTTTACTGAGAGTGGCGGTGCGGCGTATGCCGGGATATTACCAACGTTGACGCAAGTGTCGGGTTTGAGCAGCTTGCCGGTTGCTGTGTATGACTCCCCGAAGCGGTTAGAGCGGAAGTATGGGGCGATCTGGAAGAGTGGGGATCAGGAGTTTTTGTTT
>SDBU01008944.1_pt1 | contig 11306 bp, 2 predicted proteins | sample 2277071 | NCBI WGS metagenome assembly SDBU01 (sample SAMN10397929, study PRJNA504765) | marine sediment metagenome | isolation source: marine sediment core GS08_GC12, 126 cmbsf | place: Arctic Ocean: Gakkel Ridge, Loki's castle | collected 2008 | reverse complement strand
CCATAATACAGGAACAGCTCGCCCCAGCTCAGCTTGTCCAGCATGTCAAGGTAGATTTCCTTCTCCGTGTTGAACGGGGGGAGAGCCAGCACCGTCAAAGTGGGGGCCGTGTGCAACTGCGGCCCGGAAACGCATTCGTGGTCGAAGATGATGTACTTCTCGTTGGCGATGCTCCGCGTGAAGACCGTGTTGTTGGCGATCACGACGCCGCCTTTATCCCGAATCTTGCGGCTGTACTCGATCATCGAGGGCTGGGAGAGCAGGACGATCGAACCGATCTTGCGCGTGATGGTCTTGGTGTTACGGTCAATCTCCGCAGAGTGCCCATCCCATCGGCCGTCGTAGGTCCACAGGCCCTGGTAGCCCGCGAGGAAGCCGTCCATGAACGCACCGTCCATGCCGATGTCGTCCATCATCACGTCAATGCTCTTCATCATTGCGTCGTGGAAGCTGTTGCCCGGAGTGGGGTAGAAGATCCACCAGTTCCAACCTTCTTCCAGCCGCTTCTTGCTGAAGTAGGGTCCTGGACTCCAGGACGCCTGCGTTCCATCCGGACGGATCAGCTTTGAATCGGCAAACCTGTCCGGCTTGTTAGTCGCGTAGAGGCTGTGGGCGATGTGGAAGACCACCTTGAACCCTGGATTCTTCTCGTGGATAGCGGCCGCCTGCTCCTTGAGAAGCTGCATCTCTTTGGGGAAGTCCACGAACTCTATTCCCTCGATAGACAGCTCAGGGTCGTCTGCAGTGAATGAGAGGCAGTGGATAATCCCGATCTTCATGCCCCGCTTCTCGATGGAGTCCTTGTCCGGCACCTGGCGGCGGCTGCGCGGGCCGTAGCTGATAAAGCCCGGCGGTTCTTTGACGGTGCTGATACGGCCTTCGACCTTGCGGAAGGTGTTGATGAAGTCGTAGTAATCCCCCGAGCCGGTCGGGTAAACCGCCCACTCCAGGGTATACGATTTCCCGGGTGCGAGAGCGAACTTCTCGGTGCAGACGCCCGCTGCATCCTCCCATTCGACATAAGGCACGGCCTGGACCACGTACACATCGTCTATTGGGATCATGCCTATCCCGGTGTTCGCGTCGGTGAAGAAGGCTGTGGGGCCGAAATCCGGGCCCGGCAGGTCTGCCTGACGGCCCCATCTCTCGGTGCCGGAGAGCCACGATCCGGTGACCTGCCCGGGCTTGACCGGCATCTCGTTGTAGATCAGAAGCCCCAGGTCCTGCTCCGTGGTGTTGGTGTATGTGTCCTTCACATAGACATGCGTGGGGAAGACTTCTATCTCACGTTGAATCGTGTAGAAGTCGCCCCCGGCCTCCACCTCGTGTCTGTCTTTGCCGGGTTGGCGGACGCTGACTCTCCAGGATTTCTCTCCCTTGCCGTAAGGCTCGTCACTGGCCGTGAGGCGGTTGAAATCGCCATGTGGCCAGGAGATCCTTGATTCAAACGAACAGTTCGCTCCTTTGATCGTGAGCTGGAATCCGCCTCCTTTGCCCATCGCGAACTCGAACGGAGTGGGTTCAGCTGTGGGCGGTAGGGGGGTCACTACTTTCTGTTTCGGCGAAGGAACCGGCAGCGGCTTCGCCGGGTATGAGAAGGCCAGCTCTTCCACCGGCCGTGCACCTTTGGCATCCTGGAGGACCACGCGGATGAGGTAGTTGCCGGCGGCAAGCTCGCCGCAAGACAGTTTCACTTCCGCCACGCCGGCCTCAGGCACTTGGTCTACCACTTGCTGCTGGATGATCTCTGCGGGCTTCTCCTTGCTGGACAGCGTTACTTCGAGCCGTCCAGTGCCCTCCAGAGGCTGCAGTCCTCTGTAGTCGGCCTCGACCACCACTTCTCCGCGGTCCAGGTAATAGTAAGGCGTTGCCTTCACCCGGCTGAACCAGACAGGATCGAAACCGTATCCGCCGGCTTCTCCCTTGAAGTGCGCCACGACCTTGTCACCTGAAATGGCGCGGTTGTAGACCCGCACCTTGTCCAGCGTCCCCTTGAAGTGGGGGAGGTCGAGACGACCCTTCGTGCCCATCAGGAAGTGCACCCTGGGCTTGTAGCTCTTGAACTTCGATTCCTGGCTTCCCGTCAGTCGCCCGTTGATCCACAGGCTCATCTGCGTGCCGTCGAAAGTCGCGGCCACATGATTCCATTCACCCAGCGTCAGTTTCCCGCGCATGCCGTTTGTCCCGCTGGCGATGTACCAGTAGCAGAGGTCGCCGTAGTAGCAAATCACCAGATAGCTGTGGAAATCTTCCCCAAAGAGACTTGCTCCGCCCTGCCATTTGCGTTTTGGGGGCCTGACCCATGCCTCTATGGTGACCGGTCCCCCGATGCCTATGGCTTGGCTCTCGCCGCAGTCGATGTAGTCGTCCTTGCCATCCAGATTGAGGGCAAAGCCGTCTCCCTGCTTCACCCACGTCGCGCCATAGATCTTTGCATCGTGTCCATTGCCGCTGGAATCGCGAGCAACATCTCCCTTGCCCTCGTCGAAGTTCCACTCGGCCAGCAGGCCGGCGGTCGCGGCGAGGCTCTCCGCACTCCCCAGCAGACAGAGGCCCATCGCCACGAACAGAAGCTTAGCTCTCCACATGAAGAGTCCTCCTCGCACATCGCGCGGAGCAATCCGACGGACTGCTCGACAATTTGCGGACTCCTGTAACGACAGGAGGCGCAACCACAGTGGTTGCAGACGTTCGATAAGACAAACTATTTTCCTGCGTCCGCCCGTTCGATGACGACCTCAACTTGGCCGTCCAGCTTCAGCGGAACGGTCAGCGTGCCGTCCTCTTCGGTGATTGTGCTCGTCTCTCCTCCAGTCGTGACCCGATACGTGTCGCTTCCGGGGAGATACTTGCGGCCCACAAACACGTCCAGAGTCGCTTCCCCCTGGCCGTTAAGAAGGATCTTGAGGGCTAGATTGTCGTCACGGTGGTCGTACTGCAGGACCCGTACATTCACAGGCGTGCTCGCCTCCAGGGTTACCGGTATCGGCTCGATGACGGCCGATTCGTTCTTGCCGAATTCCAGCTCAGTGCGCACGCTCGCACTGTCAACGGTCGTCATGAAATCATTCGGTACCGGAGCGCCTCGCCCGTCGAATTTGTAGACCAAGTGCAGGTTCCGTTCTCCGGGCTTGCCCGCCGTCCGTGTGGCGGGCCAGCCATACACGCCCGAGTTCATCGTCACGATCCGCTCCTTGCCCCTGACCAGCCCGGATCGGATCTCCTCGAAGGTCATTGGAAACTGTCTGGCGGACAACAAAGGATGGGTCAGGTCGTGACCTATGCCCCTGGGTACGCCGTACGGCACAAACAGCTCGCCCCAGCTCAGCTTCTCCAGTGTGTTCAGATACACACCTTTCTCGGTCCTGCCGCCCCCCAAGGCCGTCATGTTGGGAGCCAGGTGCAACCCCGGCCCGGTGGCCTCGTCGCTGAAGATTATGTACTTCTCGTTGGCCATACTCCGCGTGAACACTGTGTGCATGCCGATCACAACCCCGCCCTTGTCGCGGATCTTGCGGCTGTATTCGATCATCGATGGCTGCGAGAGCAGGAGAACCGACCCGATCTTGCGCCGAATGGTCCTGGTTTGAAGGTCGATCTCAGCGGAGTGCCCATCCCAGCGGTCATAGGTCCACAGGCCCTGATAGCCCGCGAAGAAGCCGTCCATAAACCCCCCATCAAAGCCCATGTCGTCCATCATCACATCCACGCTCTTCATCATTGCATCATGGAAGCTGTTGCCCGGCGTGGGGTAGAAGATCCACCAGGTCCAGCCTTCCTCCATGCGTTTCTTGCTGAAGTAGGGTTCGCTCGCCCCCCAGATGGCCTGCTTTCCGTTCGCCAGGATCACCTTCGAATCGGGGAACCTTTCCGGATTGTTCGTTGCGTAGAGACTGTGGGCGATGTGGAAGACCGCCTTGAGCCCCGGGTGCCTCTTGTGGATGGCGGCCGCCTGCTCTTTGAGAAGCTGCATCTCCCTGGGGAAGTCCATGAACTCGATGCCTTCGATGGACACCTCAGGATCGTCCGCCGCGAATGAGAGGCAGTGGATGATGCCATACTTCAGCTTCTTATTCTCGATGAAATCCTTGGTCGGCACCTGGCGGCGGGACCTGGGGCTATACGTGAGAAAGCCGAGTCCTCCGTCGACGGTGCTGATCCGGTTCTCGACCTTACGGAAGGTGTTTATGAAATCGTAGTAGTCCCCCGAACCGGTCGGGTAGATTGCCCACTCCAGTGTGTACGACTTCCCTGGCGCGAGCGCGAACTTCTCGGTCCCCACGCCTGCTGCTCCCTGCCACTCGACATACGGTACGGCCTGGACGATGTACACATCGTCCATAGGTATAATGCCCATGCCGGTGTTTGCATCGGTGAGGAAGACTGACTGGCTGTAGTGCGGGAACGACAGCACTGCCTGACGCCCACGTCTCTCGTAGCCCGAGAGCCACGATCCAGTGACCTGGCCGGGCTTTATCGGCGTCTCGTTGTAGATCAAAAGCCCCAGATCCTGGTCCGTCGTGTTGGTGTATCTGTCCTTCACATAGACGTGGGTGGGGAAGACTCCTATCTCGCGCTGAATAGTGTAAAAGTCGCCCCTCGCCTCGACCTTGTACCTGTCTTTGCCGGCCGCCCGAACGCTGGCCTTCCAGGGTTTCTCTCCCTTGCCGTAAGGCTCATCACCCGCGGTCAGACGGTTGAAATCCCCGTTAGGCCATGAGATCCTGGATTCGAAGGGATAACTCGCCTCTTTGATCGCGAGGGTAAACCCGCCTCCCTCACCCATCTTGAATCCGAAGGGCGTGGGTTCACGCCTTGGCGGAAGTGCGGGCGCTACTCTCTCGGCTGGAGAGATCAGTGGCCGCGGCTTCTGCGGGTGTGAGAAGGTGAATTCCTCAACAGGATACGCACCGTGGTCATCTTCCAGAGTCACGCGGACGAGATAGTCGCCGGCGGCAAGATCGCTGCAAGGCAGCGTTAGATCCGCCAGGCCCGCTGCGGGCAGCTGATCTATCAGCCGCCGCTGAATGACCTCTTTGGGTTTCTCTTTGTTGGATAGCGTAACTTCCAGCCGTCCGTTGCCTTTGAGAGGCTGCATCTCTTTGTAGTCGGCCTCTACCACCATCTCCCTGCGGTCCAGGTAGTAGTAAGGGGTTACCTTCACCCGGCCCAGCCAAGTCAGATCGAGGTATTCGGCCTTCTCGGCCTGGAAGTGCGCCACTACCTCCTCGCCCGATATGGCGCGGTTGTACACGCGCACCTTGTCCAGCATCCCCCTGAACCTCTCGCCGCCGGGGGCGCCCTTGGTGCCCATGATGAAGCGGCCGGCAGCCTTGTAGCTCTTGAACAGCGATTGGCGGCTTGCTGCCTGCCGCCCGTTGATCCACAGGCTCATCTGCGTGCCGTCGAACGTCGCAGCCACGTGATTCCATAGGTCAAGCGTCAGTGATCCGCGAATCCCGTTTCCGCCGCTGCTGATGTACGAGTAGACCTGCTCCCCATTGTAGAAGGTCAGCACATAGGTATTGAACCCTTCCCCAAACAGAATGGATTCGCCGTGGGCTTTGCGCATCGGCCTGATCCAGGCCTCAATGCTGACCGGGCCGCCGATGCCCAAAGACCGGCTCTCGCCGCAGTCAACGTAGTCGTCAAAGCCATCCAGGCTGATGGCGAAGCCATCTCCGTGTCTTGCCCAAGTCGCGCCATAGATCTTTGCATCGTGTCCATTGCCGCTCGAATCGCGAGCGACATCCCCCTTGCCTTCGTCGAAGTTCCACTCGGCCAGCAAACCCGCGGGCCCCGCTGCCCACGCCGTTGTCGCCATCACACAAACGCACACAATCGCGAACATCATCTTAAACCTTGACATCTTGAGTTCCTCCCTTCTTGCCTCCACGAGGCACTATTCATACAGCCAATCCAGCTCTACAATCGTCAGTTTCAGGCTCATCCTGCTGTGACCAATCGTCGCTCGGTGGCGCCGCGGCAGTCTACGGCGCAGCCACTACTCTCCCTTATCAGCCCGTTCGATGATGACTTCAACCTGGCCGTCCAGCTTCAGCGGGACAGACAGCATGCCGTCCTTTTCTCCCGCCGAAACCTTGGTGGAGGTGGGTTCCGCACCTAACCTTACGTCTCCGATAGTAACACGATAAGCGGCGGGACGCTGCCAATTTGGATAAGGAGAGCCCACAAACATCTCCAGCGTTGCTTGGCCCTGCCCATTGAGAAGGATCTTGAGGCCTTCGTCGAAGTCGTACTGCAAGACCCGTACATTCACAGGCGCGCTCGCGTGCAGCCGCAGCGGTATCGGCTCGATGACTGCGGATTCGTTCTCGCCGAATTCCAGCTCAGTACGCACGCCGGCATTGTCAACGGTCGTGATGAAATTATTCGGAACCGGCGCGCCCCGCCCGTCGAACTTGTAGACTGCATGCAGTCTCTGGTCTCCATGCCAGCCGTACACGCCGGAGTTCATCGTGACGATGCGCTCCTTCCCTCTCACAAGCCCGGAGCGGATCTCCTCAAACGTTATCGGGAACTCCTTTGCCGCCAGCGTGGGGTGGGTCAGGCCGGAGAAGAACGTTGGCCCGGAGCAGTATACGGACAGCGTGCCCCAGCTCAGGTTCTCCAGCATGGCGAGGTAGACATCTTTCTCATTCCTGTGCCTGGCGCCGGCATAAGGGATCATGTTAGGCGCCAGGTGCAACCCCGGCCCCTTACCCTCATCGGTGAAGATTATGTACTTCTCGTTGGCGATGCTCCGCGTGAACACCGTGTGCATGCCGATCACGACCCCGCCTTTATCGCGGATCTTGCGGCTGTATTCGATCATCGAAGGCTGCGAGAGCAGGAGAACCGATCCCAGCTTGCGCCTGATGGTCTTGGTCCGAAGATCTATCTCCGCGGAGTGTCCGTCCCAGCGGTCATACGTCCACTGGCCGCCGTAGCCTGCAAAGAACCCGTCCATCGCCCCCCCATCAAAGCCCATATAGTCCATCATCACATCCACGCTTTTCATCATGGCATCGTGGAAGCTGTTGCCCGGCGTGGGGTAGAAGATCCACCAGTTCCAGCCCGCGGCCTGCTTCTCCGCGCCAAACTGGGCCCCATCACCCCACGACGACTGCCTGCCATCCGCAGTGATCACCTTGGAATCGGCAAACCTATCCGGGTCGTTGGTGCAGTAGAGGCTGTGGGCGATGTGAAAGGTTAGCTTGAGCCCCGGATGTTTCTTGCGGATGGCGGTTAACTGCAGTTGGATATCCTGCATCATCCTGGGAAAGTCCATGAACTCGATGCCTTCGACTTGTAGATCGGGGTCGTCCGCCGGAGGTATTGGCAGGCTCATGATGCCGAACTTCAGGTTCCGCTTCTCGATGAAGTCCCTGTCTACTACCATGCGACAGCTCCGAGGGCTGTAGGTGACGTAGCCCGGCGCGCCCTCGACAGTGCTGATCCGGTTTTCGACCCTCCGGAAGGTGTTAATGAAGTCGTAGTAATCCCCCGAGCCGGTCGGATAGACCGCCCACTCCAGTGTGTACGACTTCCCTGGCGCGAACGCGAATTTCTCGGTCCCCACGCCTGCTGCTCCCTGCCATTCGACATATGGTACGGCCTGGACGACGTACACATCGTCCATAGGCACAATGCCCATGCCGGTGTTTGCGTCAGTGAAGAAGACTGACAGGCTGTAGTGCGGGAACGACAGCACTGCCTGACGCCCACGTCTCTCGTAGCCGGAGAGCCACGATCCAGTGACCTGCCCGGGCTTTAGCAGCGTCTCGTTGTAGATCAGAAGCCCCAGATCCTGGTCCGTCGTGTTGGTGTATCTGTCCTTCACAAAGACGTGGGTGGGAAAGACTCCTATCTCGCGGCGAATAGTGTAGAAGTCGCCCCCGGCCTCGACCTCGTACGTGTCCTTGCCGGCCGTGCGAACGCTGGCCTTCCAGGATGTCTCTCCACTGCCGTAAGGCTCATCACCCGCGGTCAGACGGTTGAAATCCCCGTTAGGCCATGAGATCCTGGATTCGAAGGGATAAATGGCGTCGTTGATTGTGAGGGCAAATCCGCCTCCCTTAGCGATCCTGAATCCGAAAGGCGTGGGTTCACGCTTTGGCGGAAGTGCGGGCGCTACTCTCTCGGCTGGAGAGATGAGTGGCCGCGGCGTCTGCGGGTGTGAGAAGGTGAATTCCTCAACAGGGTACGCACCGTGGTCATCTTCCAGAGTCACGCGAACGAGATAGTTGCCCGCGGCAAGATCGCCCAAGGGCAGCGTTACATCCGCCACGCCCGCTGCGGGCAGCTGGTCTATCAGCCGCCGCTGAATGACCTCTTTGGGTTTCTCCTTGCTGGATAGCGTAACCTCCAGCCGTCCCTTGCCTTTGAGAGGCTGCAGGCCGCTGTAATCAGCCTCGACGAGAACTTCTCGGCGGTCCAGGTAGTAGTAGGGGGTTACCTTCACGCGGCCCAACACGATGAGATCGAGGTATTCGGCCTTCTCGGCCTGGAAGTGCGCCATTGTCTCCTCGCCTGATATGGCACGGTTGTACACGCGCACCCTGTCCAGCATCCCCCTGAACCTCTCGCCGCCGGGGGCGCCCTTGGCGCCCATGGTGAAGAGCCTGCCAGGCGCGTAGCTCTTGTACTTCGATTCGCGGCTTGCTGTCGGGCGTCCGTTGATCCACAGGCTCATCTGCTTGCCATCGAACGTCGCAGCCACGTGATTCCATACGTCAAGCGTCAGTGATCCGCTGAGGCCGTTTCCCCCGCTGCCGATGTACCAGTAGACCCGCTCCCCGTTGTAGAAGGTCAGCACATAGGTACTGAACCCTTCCCCAAACAGAATGGATTCGCCGTGGGCTTTGCGCATCGGCCTGATCCAGGCCTCTATGCTGACCGGGCCGCCGATGCCCAAAGACCGGCTCTCGCCGCAGTCCACGTAGTCGTCAAAGCCGTCCAGGCTGAGGGCGAAGCCGTCTCCGCGTCTTGCCCAAGTCGCGCCATAGATCTTTGCATCGTGTCCATTGCCACTCGAATCGCGAGCGACATCTCCCTTGCCCTCGTCGAAGTTCCACTCGGCCAGTAGGCCGGCGGTCGCGGCGAGGCTCTCCGCACTCCCCAGCAGACAGAGGCCCATCGCTACGAACAGAAGCTTAGCTCTCCACATGAAGAGTCCTCCTCGTACATCGCGCGGAGCAATCCGACGGGCTGCTCGACAACTTGCGGACTCCTGTAACGACAGGAGGCGCAACCACCCTGGTTGCACGACGTTCGATAAGACAGACTACTTTCCTGCGTCCGCCAGTTCGACGACGACCTCAACCTGACCGTCCAGGTTCAAAGGGACGGACAGGGTCCCGTCCTTCTCCGTGACGGTCGTCGTTTTGCCGCGCGCATCAACACGATAAGCGGCGCCGGCCTTCACGGGGAATGCCCCTGACCTCACAGACAGTACGATCTGACCTTGCCCGTTCAGAAGCATACGGAGGCCTGTCGCGTCGTATCGAATGACGCGGGTATTTACGGGCACGTCGGCATCCAACACTACGGGGATCGGCTCGATGACTGCGGATTCGTTCTTGCGGAACGTCAGTTCCGTACGCACATCAGCCTTGTCAACGGTTGTGATGAAATCGTGCGCGACCGGCGCGCCCCGATCGTCGAACTTGTGGACGACGTGCAGGTTGCGGTCTCCGGGCTTGCCCGCCGTCCGTGTGGCGGGCCAGCCGTACACGCCGGAGTTCATCGTGACAATCCGCTCGGGTCCTCTCACCATGCCGGAACGGATTTCCTCGAAGGTCATGGGGAACTGCCGCGCGGCAAGGGTCAGCGAGGTCTTGTCGGAGAACCGCTCATACGGCTCGCCGTAGGAGAACCACAGTTCGCCCCAGCTGAGTTTGTCGAGGATGTCGAGATATGCGTCGCGCTCGCTGCGGAGCACGGGGCCCCACGCGCTGGCGAGCGCCATGACGTTGGGGGCGAGGTGCAGTTGGGGACCAGAGGCGCATTCGTTGTTGAACACGATGTACTCTTCGTTGGTGATGCTGCGCGTGAAGACGCAGTTGTTGGCGAGCACCACACCGCCCTTGTCCCTGATTTTTCGCGCATAGGCGATCATGGAAGGCTGGGAGAGCAGCAGGACCGAGTTCACTTTCCGCGTGATCGTCTTGGTGCGCAGGTCAATCTCGGCCGAGTGGCCGTCCCAGCGCAGGTTCGTGTCGTAGGACCACTGGCCCTGGTAGCCGGCGAAGAACCCGTCCATGAACCCGCCGTCCATGCCCATGTCGTCCATCATCACGTCCACGCTCTTGAGCATCGCGTCGTGGAACGAGTTGCCGGGCGTGGGGTAAAAGATCCACCACTTCCACCCGGCGGCCTGCCGCTTCTTGCCGAAGTCGGACCCGTCGCCCCAGGAGGACTGCTTGCCGTCGGCGAGGATGACCTTGGAGTCGGCGAACCGGTCCGGCTTGTTCGTGCAGTAGAGGCTGTGGGCGATGTGGAAGACGACCTTGAGCCCGGGGAACTTTTTCTTGCTGTCGGCGGCCTGCTGCTTGAGGAACGCCATCTCCTTGGGGAAGTCCACGAACTCGACGCCCTCGATGTAGAGTTTGGGATCGTCGAGGGCGTTGGAGATGGAGGGGATGATGGCGATCTTCATGCGGAGCCGCTCCACCGATTCGCGGGTGGGCACCGAGCGCCGCCCGATGAAGCCCTGTACGTCGCGCACGGTGCTGATGCGCCCCTCAACCTTTCGAAAGGCGTTGATGAAATCGTAGTAGTCCCTGGAGGCGACGGGATAGACGGCCCATTCGAGGGTGTACGATTTTCCGGGCGGGAGCGCGAACTTCTCCGTGCCCACCCCGGCGGCCCCTTCCCATCCGACATAGGGCACGGCTTGGACGACATATACGTCATCTGTGGGCACGATGCCGAGCCCGGCGGCCTTGTCGGCGAAGAAGGCCGACGGGCCGTAGTCGGGATACGACAGGTCCGGCTTGCGTCCCCACCGCTCGAAGCCGGAGATGCGCGACTCGGTGACCTGTCTGGACCGAAGCGGCGTCTCGTTGTAAATGAGAAGCCCCAAATCCTGGTCCGTGATGTTAGTGTATCTGTCTTTTACGTAGACATGCGTGGGAAAAACTTCTATCTCGCGGTGAATAGTATAGAAGTCGCACTCGGCCTCGACCTCGTATCTGTCTTCGCCGAGCTCCCTGGCGCGGGTATTGCCGCGGGTCCTGTCGTCTGCTGTCAAGCGATTGAAGCCGCCATTGGGCCAGGAGATCCTGGACTGGAACGGATAGGTC
>SDBU01008943.1_pt1 | contig 11307 bp, 12 predicted proteins | sample 2277071 | NCBI WGS metagenome assembly SDBU01 (sample SAMN10397929, study PRJNA504765) | marine sediment metagenome | isolation source: marine sediment core GS08_GC12, 126 cmbsf | place: Arctic Ocean: Gakkel Ridge, Loki's castle | collected 2008 | reverse complement strand
GGGACTGGTTTATTCCATATCTCTGCTTGGTGGTTTTGCTTCCCCTCCCATCGGTAACAGTTTAGCTGACATTAGTTTGGGCTTGCCCTTTATTTTCTGGGCAGCCTTGCCCGCCGCGACCATATTTCTCTTTTATTTCTTTAAGGAGACAGGGCGGAGATAGTAACTGTCAAGCAAGAAAAGCAAGGAGGTTAAAGCATGAAAGTCCTAGGTATAGTGTGCAGCCCCAGAAAGAATGGGAATACAGAGATAATGGTGAAGGCATCCCTAACAGCGGCAAGAAGCTATGGCGCAGAAACTGAGCTTTGGACAACGGCTGGCAAAGACCTCAAACCTTGTGATGCCTGTAAGTCTTGTGTTGAGAAAGGCGGTAAATGCCACATACATGATGATATGCAGGAGCTATACCCCAAGGTTCTTGCTGCTGATGGTATTATCTTTGGCTCGCCTTCCTATTTTGAGTCGGTATCAGCCCAGGCCAAGATTGTCATAGACCGTCTGTACTGCCTATACATTATATTTGTACTAGCGAATAAGGTTGCCGGCGTGATAAATGTAGCAGGTTCCAGCGGACATGAAGGAGCCTATGCGCCGTTCCGAAACTTCATTAAGTTCACCCACATGTTTCCAGCCGAACAGGCCTATGGTTTCGCTAGAGATAAAGGAGAAGTAAGAAAAGACAAATTTGCTATGAAAGCCTCGGAGGAATTGGGCAAACAAGTAGTGTCTTTAATTAAGCAACATTTCCGCTGGCCAGAGGAATATAGGAAGCCTCTCTACCGAGTCTGTGAGGAAAATTACGATATTACTAGCTACCCTCTCAGAGACTTAAGGTGAAGCCAACGTACGCAAATTCCGTGAAAACATTTTGGGTATGAGTCCATTTTCTGCATTTTATTAGCTATAAAATGAGGGGGGAAACCTCGGGAGAGAGCGAGAGAGATAATAATCCCTGGGCGTGCGGAATGTAGTTAACGACTTAGAATGTTGTCACTCAATAAACAATGAATAGTTCGAGATTCCAACATATTCGCCACCAATATCTACCCAAACTACAACTGTATAGACACCGTTTCCCGTGCCAAGTATCGGGCTTACATCTGCTTTTAGGGTAAACAAACCATCAGATTCAATATCCCATGTTGTTGCTACTACATCATTTGATGACAAATCAGTGTAATAATAGCCAGATGGAGGTGGCGATAAAATAGTACCAACATTCTCACCTAAGCCATATGCATAATCATAGGGTGGGGCATCTAGTTGAGCAGTGGTTAGAGGTTGAGGTAACGGGTCATAATACAGACTGATATTCTCTATAGTGCCAAGGGTCAATTCACCAACTATTGACAGAATATCGCCTGAAATATTTAGGGGGGTGCTGAAATCAATGTAATCTCCCTCGAATTGCTGCACTAAGTCAAGCCTTTCTGCATCATATGCTATTCCAAGGTTTACTTTCTTATACCATTTATCAAGGATAGTTTTCCTGTGGCCTGGACTGTTCATAAGACCTTCCTGCGCTTGCTCTAACATTTCCTTTGGGTCCCTCCTGAATGACGGGTCTCTACCACCAGACCATGTTATTTCAGTCATAAAGGCATTTTCACCTTCGTTATTTACCCCACCAGCCAGTGTATATCTCATATAAGGTTTCATTCCATCCAAACCCCAGTGTGACATATACCTGTTGGCTAGCCTTTCTTCAGCATGTTTTTGGGCAGCGGCATTGTCTCCTAGAGTTACAGGCACTAGGCCGTTAGCCTCTCTATCTTTATTAATTAGCTCAAGAGCATATTCTAGCAGTTCCTCATGTTGATATTCAGGTGGCTTGACAGATTCGGAGGGAACCGTAGGTGTAGCTGGTGGCCTCACGGCTCCTGGTGCCAGAGATGGGGCTGGTTCAACAGGCGGTAGTGTGGGAGTAGGTCTGGGAACCTCAGTCGGTTGGCCTTGAGGTAAAGGTTCAGTAACTGCTGGTGAGGGACTTAAACCAGTAAGGAAGACAGCGATCTGACTGCCCCATAGTGACCATACAACAAGCCCGAACATTAACAATATGAAAACTACAACAAGCCTCAGCACCCACCTCAAAAGTGCTCCATTTGGTTGCCTTCTACGAGGGAGCCTGCCTGACCTAGAGCCCCTGCGGAGTTTTCCTAGTCTTCTAGCGGTACACTCCTTACAGGTACAATAGGGTGGGTGCGTACCGCGAATGTAGTCTCGGTCTTCTATCGGCATTTCCCTCGCCTGTATGGTTATATGTTCTCTAAACTAGCAACATGTTTACATATCGATATGCATAACTTTAATCCGCTACTCCAGCCAAGTAAAAAGGGCACCAGCCGTTGCCATTAAGTTAGCGGTTCCAGTGCCCTTGTAATCCACATCATCTTACACAACCCAACTTCTAGTTTTTAATGTTTTTTACATGTTGGGATTTGAGTTTAGTCGTCTTTTGTCGAATTGTCAATACCTCAGTGTAATGTCTGTTTACTTTTCCTTTATCGTTCCCTTTCTACTATAATGTATTCACCATTGTTAGGAGGTGTATTATGGTAGTCACCAAGAAAATCAGCCTTCAAAGTAAAGGACACTACGATATTATTGACATCACGCCCCAGGTAGAACAGCAAATCACGGAGACAGATATAAATAATGGAACGGTTACCGTGTTTGTCGCCGGCTCAACGGCTGGAATAACTACCATTGAATTTGAGTCTGGCTTACTCTCCGACTTCCAGGATATGTGGGAGCGGAACGTCCCCGAAAATATCCCTTATAACCATGACCGCCGCTGGGGTGATGGTAATGGATACTCTCATGTCCGTGCCTCACTCCTGGGTGCCTCGCTAGTAGTTCCCTTCAACAACAAGAGGCTAACTCTGGGTACATGGCAGCAGATAGTCATTGTCGATTTCGACAACCGACCCAGGTCAAGACAAATCATATTGCAAATCATGGGGGAGTAGAGAAGCTAACTGAACTATTGAGAGGTCGTTTATCAAGGTAGTTTGAAGGGGCTCCGCCCCTTCAAAAACAATCCTTCCCCCTCTCCTTGGGAAGGAGAGGGGGATTAAGGGGGTGAGGTTGATAAACAATTTCCTATTTACCCTGTATCAAGGAAAAGAACTCAGCCCGGCTGGCTGCCCGGCGGCGGAAGGCACCCCTAATGGCAGAGGTGATAACATTGCTTCCTGGCTTCTCAATGCCACGCATAATCATGCACATGTGCTCTCCCTTCACCACCACTGCCACCCCATCAGGCTCAAGCCCATCAAAAATGGCATCGGCAATCTGGGTGGTCATCCTCTCCTGAGTTTGGAGGCGCCGAGCCATGATTTCCACTACTCTGGCTAATTTACTGAGACCGACAACGCGCCCACTAACACCAGGAATATAGCCGACATGAACTGTGCCGTAAAAGGGCAGAAAATGATGCTCACATATAGAATAAAAGGAGATATCCCTCACAATTACCATTTCCCGGTGCCCCAGCTCGTAACCTACCGTCAGCTCCTCCTTGGGGTCTTTGCCAAACCCCGCAAAAAGCTCAGCATACATCTCAGCTACGCGTCTTGGAGTACCTACCAAGCCTTCTCTTTCCGGGTCTTCCCCAATTGCCTTAATTATAGAAGTGATTGCTGTTCTGATTCCAGCCTCATCAAACACCGTAGCCCTCCTTTAACGTTTACCATAGACTTCACGCTCCAGGGTTTTCACAGTACATTCTAATACGGTAAGATAACGCTCTTTACCCAGATACAGGATAGGGTTAACCTTATCTAAATCCAGTGTTTCATCCCCAGTGAATGCTTCCGGTAACCAGTGCACAGCTACAATCTCCCCCACCAGCAACCTGTGGTCACCATAGCCTCTATCATCAATTAACCGGCACTCATAGGCAGCATAGGCATCTGTTAGGATAGGTACGGCTATCTTCACCGAACTGTCCCTAGCAATGCTAAACGTTTGAAACTTATCTATCTCGTCGCCCCGGCTGCCACCTATGGAAGCAACCAGCTCAGCCGCTTCAGAGGGCAAAAAATTAACGCCAAACTCTTTGCTGTCCGCAATAAGCTGATAGGTAAACCGTTTAGGCGAGATAGCCACACCATAAAGGGGCGGGTGAGAAGAGATAGGAGTATGCCAAGCGGCTGCCATAGCATTGCTCTTTCCGCCGGCATAAGCAGTAACTGCCACAGCTACTCCAGGGTAGTGCCAATAGAATGCCCCGGTGCTCTCACTGGTTACTTTGTCCATTCTCAACTCCCTTAACTTTCAAGACTTCGTCCAGTGCGGTTAACCCCAACCTAAAGCCTGCTCCACTGCTACCAAATCAGCCGGAAGCTCAAGGAACGGCTGAGCGCTCTTCAGCGCAGTATCAGGGTCTTTCAATCCGGTACCAGTCACTATGCAAACCACCCTCTTCCGTGAAAAGTCCGTGCCTGTCCGAGAAAGCTTGATAAGGCCGGCTAAGGAAGCCGCTGAAGCTGGCTCACCAAAGACTCCCGCCTTAGCCGCCAGAAGTCGGTAAGCTGACAAAATTTCGTCATCACTAACCATATCAATAGTGCCGCCGGATTCGTTACGGGCGGTAACTGCCCGGTGCCAGCTAGCCGGGTTACCTATTCTTATCGCTGAGGCAACCGTCCGCGGCTCCTTAACTATACGTCCCTGAACAATGGGAGCCGCACCCTCAGCTTGAAAACCCATCATCTTGGGCCTCTTTCTTTCCCTGCCGGCCTGACAATATTCCACGAAACCCTTCCAGTAGGCGGTAATATTACCGGCATTACCTACCGGAATAAAAAGATAGTCTGGAGCTTGACCTAATGCGTCGATAACCTCAAAGGCAGCTGTTTTTTGCCCCTCTATACGGTGGGGATTAACTGAGTTTACCAAGGTGACCGGATGCCGCTGAGCTAGGCTTCGCACTATTTGTAGAGCCTGGTCAAAATTTCCGTCAATAGTAATTATCTTTGCCCCATGGACAATAGCTTGAGCCAGCTTACCTAGAGCGATATTGCCCCCAGGCACAATAACAATAGCGCCAAGCCCACAATGGGCAGCATAGGCAGCGGCTGAGGCGCTGGTATTACCGGTCGAAGCACAAATAATTACCTTACTGCCGGCTTCTACTGCCTTAGCCACGGCAACCACCATGCCCCTGTCTTTAAATGAACCTGTAGGATTACACCCCTCAAGTTTAAGATGTAGCTCACCACAACCTATTTCCTTCTCCAGCTCGCCACACCTGACTAGAGGGGTATCACCCTCACCCAATGAAAACAAAGGTGTCTCAGATGTAACTGGCAGGAAGTCTTTATACCTATCCATAACTCCAGATTTCATCTTTGCCCCTCGGCTAAAGCCTCGACCCGGATGAAGTTGCTTATCTCTTTAACAGCCGCCAGGAGTGTCAGCTCGCCAAGAGCCTGCTGTATTGCCTTCTCCTGAGCGGTGTGGGTCATAATAACAATTTCAGCCGTTTGAGCGGCACTATCCGCTAACTTCTGGATGACCGTTGAAATACTAATCAGATGGTCACCTAAAATCTTAGAAATCTGAGCTAAAACCCCGGGGCGGTCAGCAACATTCATCCTGAGGTAGTAGCGGGTCTCGATATCAGACATAGATTTAATGCTCTTGCCCGACTCTAAGCTCCACCTGGCTCTATTACCGACACCAAGAGCAACATCCTGAGCTGCCGACACAATATCAGCGACAACGGCGCTGCTGGTAGGCAGGGCACCGGCACCCTCACCAAAGAAAAGCACCTTACCGACCAGGTCACCTTCAACCAGAACCGCATTATAGACACCATCGACCTTTGCCAGCAGAGAATCTTCAGGAATAAAAACGGGGTGTACCCGCACTTCAATCGACTCATCGCTCTGCTTGGCTATAGCCAGCAGCTTTATGGCGAATCCCAGCTCTCGAGCATATTGGAAATCACGACTATCAAGCCTTGAAATCCCTTCACAATAGACATCTTGAGGCTGAACTTGACTTCGAAAGGCTAAGGAGGCAAGAATAGCCAGCTTGTAGCTAGCATCTATCCCTTCCACATCATTTTCGGGATTAGCCTCAGCATAGCCTAGCTCTTGGGCTTGGCTGAGAGCTGCAGAAAAATCCATGCCATCCCTCGCCATCCTGGTAAGAATATAGTTGGTAGTCCCGTTTATTATGGCATAAACACCCTTTATCTCATTAGCTACCAGGTCATTTTGAAAAGGGGCGACTAAGGGAATACCACCACCAACGCTAGCTTCATAGTGCAGCCCAACCCCATGCTGCTCAGCCAAAGTTAGTAGTTCCACCCCATGCTTGGCGATAACCTCCTTGTTGGCGGTAACTACATGCTTACCGCCAGACATGGCTCTCGTTAAATACTCCAAGGCGGGGCTCTCCCCACCTATTGCCTCGACGACTATATCTATCTCAGGATTGGCGAAAAACTCATCAGCATCAGTGGTAATAAGCTGAGGGTCTATCTCCATTACCTGCGCTCTGGCTAAATCCGTCTCTAATACCTTTAGCTTGCGCAGGACAAGACGGCAACCAACCTGTTTACTCAGAACTTCCGCCTTATCCATCAAAACTTTAGCTACTTGCCCACCAACTACCCCCAATCCCATCAATCCAACTCCAATGCTCTGTTTTTTCATTACTTTAACCCCCCGGTTTAACTTTAGCTCCCTAAAGCTCTCTCTACCGCCCACGCCTTTTTTTCAGCATCCAAATAACTCTCAACTACATTTTCAGGGTCATCCCACAGCGCCGAAAGCCAATCTTCCAAAGCCTTAGCCTTCAGCAAATCCCTATCCGCATCCTCAATCTGCCTACCATTAGCTTTATCTATAACCTTTACCAGCCAATAGCCCCCCCTAGTTGTAATGTCTTCATCCCTTACCAGCTCACTCAGTATCCCTAGCTCCGGATTAACACCAAAAACAGCCTCATCAAAGGCTGGGGTTATCATACCCGTCGTCAACAAACCAAAATACCCGGCATCTTCCTTCGCTCCTCCAAGCTGAGAGAGTTCCTCAGCCAAAGTAGCAAATTCCTCGCCGGCCTCCAGCTTGGCTCTTACCTCCCGCGCTTCTTCTTCTCTTCCCAATAGTATCGCCTGAACATAAGCTCCTTCTGGCTCTTCTTCTCTATCCAAGACCTCAATCAGCCAGTAGCCAACGCTCTTGGTTTTGGCTTCATCATATATCGGCTGGCTTAATGCCCCTACCTCAGCGCTGAACACGTACTCCCCAGGTACGGAAGTTTCCAGCAGTATGGGCAAAACATCTTTGGGTTGCCAACCAAGGTCGCCCTCCTGGCTCTTAGAAATATCATCCAGAGAAAGCTCGCCAGCCAGCTCAGCAAAGTCTTCACCATCCGCCAGTCTGGCTCTAACCTCGGTTGCCTGACTCTCACTCTCCAGGAACATTGCCATTATGTGCCTCTGCTCGGTAGACATGGGCACCTTTTGCTCAAAATACTCGTCGCGCAGCTTGGTCACCAGCATTTGAGCCCTGAGCACATCCCTATGGACATCATTAAACGGAGGGTTGTGACTCTTAAGCTCCTCATCAACGGCATCATCGCTAACACTTATGCCCAGTTTCCCTACCTCTTGCCTCACTAGCTCGTTCCGCTCAATAATCCTCACCACTTCGTCAGCCAAAAAAAAGGTAGATTGACCTCCCTCATAGAATTTAAGCATTCTTATGTAGTAATTCATATCGAACTCGGTATCATTTACTCTAATCACGGTTTGATGCAGGGGACGATACTGACCAATATACCAACCGGCCCCAACAATGACTAAGACCGCGGCAATAATGAAAATCCCTGCGACAGCAATAATGCGCTGCCTCTTTTTCTGCTGCTGCCACCGGGAAAGCTGGCGCTTAGTAACTTCACGCGTCGGCTTCTCGACCTTCTTCGGCAAATCTAAGCCCCTCTTTCGTAAAACTAGTAAAAAGCGGACTCCAAGAAAATTCCTGATTTTCGTGGGCGCCTAATGCCCTTATATTTATAACTTAAAATCACAATCTTTTCAAACATTACTATCAGAGATTGCTTAGCAACCTATCCCCCTGACCCCCTTCCCTTAATAAGGGAGTGTGGTAAAAAAGGGGCTTTGCCCCTCTCTAGAATCTCTCCCTCCATCTCCCTAATAAGGCAACTTGATATACAGGGTGTCTTAAGAGAGGCGTTAGCCCCTCTTTCTTTACTTCCCCCTCTCCTTTTAAGGCTTGCCCTTGAGGGCTCAAGCCCGAAGGGAGAGGGGTTCACCCTGAAGGGGATAAAGAGGGTGAGGTTAATAAACAATCTCATAACTATCAGCCTTCCTTGGACTCCTTCCTCAGGGAAATGTCAATACTCCTGATCTCCCCCACCCCCTTCAGTGAAGAGCCTATGGCAATAAGGGTATTGCTGATGATTTCTTTGGGGAAGGCTCTCAACGGGACGGGAACATTGTTTATGTAAAGAGAGATTCGCTTCCTTTGGGGCTTTAGAAAGCCTTTCTCCAAAAGGTCAACTAGGCCTTTAACATCCTCGAAGGAGAACTGCCTGGTCTTGGTGCCAAGGGGTTCATCAGTGACTATAGCCATAAGCTTCTTGATGGTCGCCAGAGGTGGTCCTACCTCCTTACGATGGACTTCTATCTTCGGAGCATTGCCCCTCTTAAAACCTTCGGTGAGAATAATATCATAGTCCTCACCGAAGAAGCGGACTATCTCACCAAGAGTAAGCTCCTGCGTGACCGGCTTGATTAGCACCACCTTATTCGGAGAACTGATAGTCGTAGCTTCACTCCCAGCCTGAATGTGACGCCAGCTGTCCTTGTCTGGCTCATCAAAGGCTATATCTTGGGAAACGTGCTTAATAGTAGCTACTCTATAGCCCCTCAATCTCAACTCCTTAATTAGCTTTTCTATAAGAGTCGTCTTTCCTGTTTTTGATTTACCTACAATTGATACTATGGGAGGCATTCCCTATTTCCCTCCTTTCCTAACTTACCTCTGCCCGGCACTGGCTAACGTTGGCGATAAGCCATCTTCCAGAGCTACTTAACTGACACCGCCTGAGATAGTTCCTGACTAAGAGATTGAGCCATGGAGATGAAAGCATCAGAGTTATAGCTTTCTATACCTCCTTCATCGCAGAGCTTAGCCAGTTCTGGGTCTATAGGCAGCTGCCCCAGAAGCGGGGCTCCAGCGGCTTGTGCCATCTTTTGTGCCTTGCTCTTACCAAAGAGTTCGATTCGCTTATTTACTTCGGGTACATATAAATAGCTCATGTTCTCGACTACACCCAGCACCGGTTTATTCATCTTCTGAACCATGTGTACCGCTTTTCTAACTATCATAGTGGTTAAATCCTGAGGGGTAAAAACGATGATTACCCCAGATACCGGGATTGATTGCAGCACGGTAAGAGAGGCATCGGCTGTGCCCGGCGGCAGGTCTACGACCAAGTAATCAAGTCTGCCCCACACTACATCCTCCCAGAACTGTGTAATAGCCTTTGCTAATAGCGGACCACGCCAGATAACCGCCGCATCCTCCTGAAGTAAAAAGAGGCTCATCGACATAATCTCAATCTCTGACCTTGATACCACTGGTAGAATTCCAGTATCACTGCCACCAGCTCGAGTGGTGATGCCAAACATTCTAGGGATAGTGGAACCGGTAATATCAGCATCCGGAATACCAACTTCATAGCCCTGGCGTCTGAGGGCAACTGCCGTAAGGCTAGCCACCAAGGACTTACCCACTCCTCCCTTGCCGCTCATTACGGCAATCACATAGTTAACCTGGTTTAGCTCGGCAGGCTTAATCTCAGCAAATTCTACCTCTACTTTATCTATGTCAGGCAACTTCTCTACAACCGCCTTCGTTTTAGTTCTAACCCAACCCTGAGTCTCCTCATTCAGAGCCGTTGCCGCCAAAATGATATTAACTCTTTGTTCAGAGACGGTGACATCACGAACTAGATTCAGCATCATCAGGCTGCGCATTATGCCCGGTACCAGCACCTCCTTCAGACTCTCTCTCACCTGCTCTTCAGTTACCACGAGCATTCTCCTTCTTCTTATCTTGCCGTCGTTCCAAACTAGGCAACCTCATCTCTCCGCCTGGTATAAACCCTATAGATAGTTTCATTGTCAGCTATATAGCAGATAGTACACCCCCCACACTCCTCTGGTGTTACCTCTTCCAAGTTGACATCTACGCCTAGCTCATCATACATTTCCAGAATTCTTCTCAGCTGCGTCCCGGAAGTAGTAGACGCCAGCTTCCAGCCTTCTCTTTCTATTTTTTCTTTGCCCATCAGATTATTCTTCCAATATGCTTAACAGATACTATCTGCTCAATATCATTATAAAGCCTAAGGGATGCTCCTTGCCACTGCGGCATAGCCTCAACAAACGTGGAAAACGCTTCTCTTTAGTGCTAGAATATCTTAAAAGCTATGATTAAACAAAATGTTAGCCAGATACTGAGTGAGCTACCCAAAGGAGTTGAATTGGTAGCCGCCGCCAAAACAAGAAAACCTGAGGATATTCTACATGCAATCGAAGCTGGTGTAAACATTATAGGTGAAAATTACGTTCAAGAAGCCGAAAGAGCCTACAAGGTAGTCGGGAATAAAGCCAAGTGGCATTTCATAGGATACCTTCAAAAAAATAAGGTCAAAAAGACGGTAAAGCTATTTGACATGATAGAAACTGTTGATTCTGTTGAAATAGCCAAAGAGATTGATAAGCGATGCACTCAAATTGGCAAAGTAATGCCGGTGCTAATCGAGATAAACAGTGGCCGGGAAAAACAAAAATCAGGTGTATATCCAGAAAAGGCAGAACAATTAGTAACCGAGGTTTCAAGTCTTCAAAACATAAGGGTAAAGGGCCTTATGACTATGGGACCTCGTTTCGGAAACCCTGAAGATTCGAGACCCTATTTTGTGGAAACGAAAAAAATATTTGAAAAGCTCAAAAAACTTAATTTACCTAATGTAGAAATGAGGTATCTTTCAATGGGGATGACAAACTCTTATAAAATTGCCATAGCCGAGGGCGCCAATATAGTGAGGATAGGGAGTAAGATATTTGGCGAAAGGGATTATGAAAAGGAGGGAGAATAATGAGTTTCAATTATCTCCCAATGCTCTCTATTTAGTTTATTTTTTATGAGTCTGAAGCCCCAAGGCTTAAGACACTTATCCTTGTTCCAGAAGCTCTAAGTCCTTGACTACATCACTAAGGTCAACGAAGGATGTGCAATTAAGATGTGCCTGCTT
>SDBU01008942.1_pt1 | contig 11307 bp, 7 predicted proteins | sample 2277071 | NCBI WGS metagenome assembly SDBU01 (sample SAMN10397929, study PRJNA504765) | marine sediment metagenome | isolation source: marine sediment core GS08_GC12, 126 cmbsf | place: Arctic Ocean: Gakkel Ridge, Loki's castle | collected 2008 | reverse complement strand
AAGGTGTAAACGATAGCCAAAATGAAATCAGTAGAATAGCAAGTTTCCTGATGGGTATAAATCCAAGTAGGGTATATATAGCAATACCCACCAGACCTCCGGCAGAAAAATGGGTTGAACCGGCTTGTGAACATAGTATCAATAGGGCTTATCAAATATTTACTGAAAAGCTGGATAAGGTGGAATATCTGCTAGGTTACGAAGGAAATGCCTTCGACTTTACTAGCAACGCCGAAGACGATTTACTTAGCATAACCTCAGTTCATCCCATGAGAGAGGATGCCATAAACGAGTTTCTATTGAAATCTAACACTGACTCTCATCTTATTAAGAGACTAATTACCGAAGGAAAATTGGTAGAGACTGAATACAACGGCAAGAAATTCTACACAAGAAGGTTATCAAGGCAAAACTAATGACGCATTCATCCATTCCCAGTTCGCTTTCTTGCTGTATAGGTATATACTTCAAAATCTAACAGTTCAGATTTCTCTACTTTGTACAAAATTATGGCTCCTGCTATCAGCTTTGAATCACAGTTTCTATATTAGCCGCTCTGGTATAATGTACGCATGAAATCAGGGCTGGTTTATGATCCTATTTACCTGGAGCATAACACAGGAGAGCACCCGGAAAATGCCAGTAGACTTATCTCTATAATGTCGCATTTAAAGCAAACCGGCATAGAAGAGTCCCTAACCACACTTCAGCCACAAATTGCCTTAAAAGAAGACCTGGAGATGGTACACAATGAGAGATATATTGCCAAGATAAAACATACTGCAGAAAATGGCGGAGGCTGGCTGGACCCAGATACTTTTATATGTCCAAAATCATATGAAGCAGCTCTATATGCTGCCGGTGGACCAATAACTGCTCTGAAAGCAGTGTGGAATAATGAGGTTAACAATGCCTTCGCTCTGGTTAGACCTCCAGGTCATCACGCCGTCACAGATCACGCCATGGGATTTTGCCTGTTTAATAATATAGCAATCGCAGCAAAATTTGCACTTACAAACCTAGACGTTGAACGTATTCTCCTTGTTGACTTCGATGTTCATCACGGAAATGGAACCCAGGATGCTTTTTACAATGATTCCAGGGTACTCTATTTTTCCACACATCAGTATCCCTTCTTCCCTGGTTCAGGAAGCACCGACGAAATAGGCGACGGACAGGGAGTAGGGTTCACAGTAAATTCTCCAATGATGGCTGGGTGGGGAGACCAAGAGTATTCCAGGATTTACAATGAAATTCTAATCCCAATAGCAAGAAGATTCCAACCACAGGTTATTCTGGTCTCCGCAGGATTTGACGCCCATTGGGCAGACAGACTGGCCATGATGCAAGCAAGTATATCTGGGTTCGCTCATATAATAACTGTACTCAAAGAATTAGCAACAGAACTATGTGATGGTCGGCTTGTCTTCACTCTGGAAGGTGGCTACAATCTGCAAGTAATTGCTTCTTCGGTAGAGTCTACTTTTAACATACTTCTGGGCAACCCTGAAATAAACGACCCCCTAGGTAAAGCACCATCAGAGAACCACGATGGATTCGAAGAGTCTCTCCTGAAGGTAAAAAGGGTTCATCACCTGGAGAGATAACATGGCGTTAACTGTTCTGTCTTTCGCCTTCTTTAATAAATTGTTTCTATAGCGGTTACACCGTTTTTCTACCAAAGGACAGCCCGGAAAATATCTTTCGCCATTCTTTTTTCTCCCAGACTGCCAATAATGGCCCCGCTATTAACATCGAACTATAGGTGCCGGCAATCAACCCTATGAGTAATACCAGCATAAAATTATGTATCGTTGTCCCACCAAAAAGAAAGAGAGCCAGGATAACGCAGATAGTAGTCAGAGAAGTATTCAGAGAGCGCCCCAGAGTTTCTAAAAGGCTGGAATTAACTACTACTGCAAAATCTAAGCTAATACCTTTGATGACATTTTCTCTAATACGGTCAAAAACCACTACTGTATTGTTAATACTATAGCCCACTACTGTCAGTACACCAGTTAGGAACATGGCATCAATTTCCATACTTACTGTCTTACCCAAGATAGAAAAGATTCCTGCTACGATAAGCACGTTATGAATCAATGCAATTATAGCGCATGCCCCCCACCTGAAAGGACTGGGCATTCGACGGAAAGCCCATGCAATGTATAATAACATAGCTATAGCAGCAATCACTACGGCGATACCTGCACTAGCCGCCGTTTCGCCCGCGATAGAGGGGGAAATTGTATTATAGTCACGTACGACAACTTCAGTGCTTAACTCTTCTGATAACTTCGTGGTTAACTCCTCCCTCTCAGCAGGGGTTATCTCTTTCATGCGTACGAGAAAATCCTCGTCGCTGCTTTGAATTATTGCCTCCGGGTGTCCAAACGTTGTTATCCCTTGCCGTAGTTCCTCTTGCTGAACCTGTGGATTAAAACGAAGAGTCATAGAAGTGCCACCGGTAAAGTCAATCCCAGGCTGCAACCCAAAAACCACCAGCGAGACTATGGATATACCCATCGCTATAGTGGATACCAGGAAAAACCATTGCTTTCTTCCCATAAAGTCAATCATTTTTCAACTCCGTAAGCTTTTAAATCGGTAATTCTCTGGCTATTGACAATGAGACGAAGAAAGGTTCGAGTAATAACGATAGCAGTAAACATACTCAGTGCCACGCCAATAAACAGAGTGAGCGCAAAACCCCTGACCATAAAAGCACCGAAGGTACCACCCAGCCAGAAAAGGACAATGCAGGCAATAAAAGTGGTTATATTACTATCTCGAATAGCTGTCCAGGCTCGGTTAAACCCAGCCTCCACGGACATTTTCAAGTTATGGCCAGCACGCAACTCCTCTTTCATTCTCTCAAAAATGAGCACATTTGCATCCACTGCCATACCCAAAGATAAGATGGCAGCAGCAATTCCAGGCAAGGTTAATGTCAGATTCGCAGAAAATATTTTAAAGATGGCTACTAATAACGTTCCGTAAATAACAAGGCTCAAGCAAGCGATCAAACCAGGAAGACGATAGTATAGAATCATAAACAGCAGCAGCAGAATCAAACCAATATTCGCCGCCAGTATGCTTTTCCTTACAGAATCGGCTCCCAGAGAGGCATCTACATCCCGCTGGTCAATAAGGTCTAATGGGAGATCCAGGGCACCGGAATTAAGCTTTATCGTTAGACTTCTAGCCTCGTCAATAGTGAAGTCGCCCTCAATCCGCCCGGGAGTACCCGACGTAATCACACTCCGAACCACGGGCATTGAGATAATCTCCTCGTCTATGACAATAGCCAGGGGTCTATTCAGATTAGCTTCAGTTATTTTCTCAAAAAGATATGCTCCCTCGCTATCCCATTCGATAACAACCACCGGTCCTTGATAGGGATCAATATCCTGATATGCCCGCTTTAGATATTCTCCAGTAAGAGCTTTTACTTTGCCATCCTTTCCTTCCGCTTCAGCGGGTTCCTCACTGAACGTCCAGTAACCTTCCTCATCAAGCAAAGGTTCACCGAATTCATCCAGTTCCTGTTCTACAAAATAAAGCTGCCCTGTTTCACCTATAAGCTCAATCGCTCTGCCGATATCCTTCTCTCCAGGAAGTTGAACCAGTATTCGATCAACTCCCATTCTCTGGATTACTGGTTCCGTCGCCCCATATTCATTAACCCTTCGTTGAATCTTCTCAATCACTGCTGATAAAACAACTTCATCGCTCATATCAGGGTCTTTCTTCGACAAATCAGCCCGATAGAGCAACTGACTGCCACCACGGAGATCAAGTCCCAGGGTTAAACCATTAGAACCAAGTAGCTTTTCATTAAAAGGGACTATTTGCCATAGCGACAGACCAAACAGTACGATGATAAATATGAGCAGATAACGATTCTTCTTCAAATTACTATCTCGAACCACAGCGTTGTTTATTTAATTCCTTATCCGCCAACGCCAAGGCTTCCTCTTTATTATTTATATCACCACTGGCCTGAGCCTCATGTAACATTTTCAGTAACTCTCCAAGCAACGGGCCAGAAGCCAAACCAAATTTTTCCATAAGGTCATATCCATTTACAATCCTAACCGGCTGAATCTTGGTTTGTTGTTCTTCATATTCCTCCAGAATATAAGAAATTAATCGGCAATGCCTTCTCCATCCTTTCATTGTTGCCAGGGGGCCCAGGCAAGCCAGATAGTCAGCCAAAGTTAATAATAGAATATCAATTCCAGAATCTCCCCTGTCGCGAAAATAGCGATAGATTGCCTTACTGGAGGGTAATCCCTCTGTTGCCATCTGAACAGGATGAAGATGATGCCCTACCATATCTTCCACAAGCTTCGTTTCACGCACGCTAAAACGTAATCTTTCCATGATGTTTATTACCAATTCCGCACCTTGATTGGCATGCCCTAAAAAACGTGCCCGGCCATTGTCATCCAAGGTCTTTGTCCTTGGTTTAGCCACATCATGAAGAAAAGCTGCTATTTTAAGAAGAACTCTATGATTGCTGCCCTTGGAAACCTCGTCGGCGAGGTGTTTCTCAATCTCCTCAGACCAGATAGTTGTAGACAACATCTCTCCATTGCTATGCTCCCAATCGCTTTCACGCATAACGAACTCAAGTGTTGCCACCGTCTGCAAAGAATGCTCAAAGATATCCCAAAAATGCACGGTGGGCTGCTCCACTCCCTTTGCATCTATCATCTCAGGTAGCAAAGCTGTTAACAGCCCCAGATCATCCAAACGGCGAAGATTATGCGCTGCTCCGGGCAAATGAAGCAAGCGAAGCAGTTCTTCCCTAATCCTCTCACCAGCAACTTTGCTGACAGATTGCGAACACTCCCGAATAAGAAATTCAGTATGTTGATCTATCTCAAAATTAAGCTCAGCAGCCAGACGCACTGCCTTCAGTAACCTAACAGCATCATCCTCAAATGACTGATCACTTACAGCTCGCAACACTTTGTTTTTTATGTCTTCCCTGCCAGCAAACGGATCGATGATCTTCATTGGGGATTCCACATTGAACCCATCTAATTCGACAGCCATTGCATCAATGGTGAAGTCACGACGAGCAAGGTCTAATTCAATATCATCTGAAAAAGAGGAAAAATCTATATGCCATTGTCCCTCTTCCTCGAGTATCACAACTCTGCCTATGTTGTTTGCCCTGTCTAGTACTATAAACTTTCCACTAAACTCTTTGGCAGCAGCTTCAGCGATAATCAGGGCATTTCCATCAATTGCTATGTCGATGTCATTTGTCTGCCTCTGCAAGATCATGTCTCTAACAAACCCACCAACGACATAGCCATGATACCCTTGAAGTTTTATCAGGTGACAAATCCTATCGCGACAGAAAAATATACGGTCTTGAATGGTAGAAAACATATGGATAGTAATTGTACCTTGCAACGCAGCTATTGTAAAGAATAACGACTTGACGCTGTCAATAGAAAGGACTGTATTTATGCGACTGTCTATGCTCTTCTGCCAAATTCTTTCTCAAATTGAAGCAAGCTCATGTGTATTACAGTTGGCCTCCCATGGGGGCAACTACGCGGTTGTTTACTCTGCTCCAACTGGCTTATTAACTCTCTCATTTCCTCATTACTCAGTTGTTGACCTGCTCTTATTGCACCATGACACGATAATGACTGAGCAATCTTCTCCTCCCATGGCATGGAATCATCTCTGCAAGATAAAGTGTCAAACAAATCAGTCAGGACGTCACGTATGTTCTCATTTGCAATTAGAACGGGCATCGCACGTAGCAGATAGTTTCTATCACCAAAAGATTCAACGTGAAATCCAAACCGTGATAAAATTTCTTCATTACCTCTCCAGATTTCCTCTTCCTTAGGATTGAGTTCAATAGAAATAGGTTGAAGTAATCCCTGAACTTCAATCTTCTGTTTTGCCCACTGCTCTAAAATTTTATCAAACCGTACCCGTTCATGGGCAGCGTGCTGGTCAATAATATAAAGTCCATCCGGACCTTCAGCTATTACATATGTATTAGCAACCTGCCCCAATACCCGCAAAGCCGGTAAAACAGCAGGATTGGCATTATCTATAGAGGAGAAACCCTCAAACACAGGCTCGCTCTCCCTGACGCTCAGAGATTGTTGCTGTGACCCTGAGCCAGCAGAGGGGAATTGTATATTAGTCCTTGCTATAGACGTGTTCCGCAAAACTTCTTCTACTGTTTTCTTCACACTGATAAAAATGTTTTGTTCATCATGGAATTTTACTTGTGCCTTTGTTGGATGAATATTAACGTCAATGCCGTCAGGCCGCAGCGATAGTCTCATTACTACCAGAGGATGTCGCCCTACCATCAGTAAGCCATGGTATGCCTGGTCAACTGCTTTCACCAATAACGGACTACGCACCCATCGCTTATTAATAAAGAAGCTATGATAATTATAGTCTGAACGAGTTAAAGAGGGGGGGCTTATCAAGCCATCAATCTCAATATCCACACCACTCCTGGAAAGTATTAGCATTTCTTGAGCTATCTTAAAACCATATATCTGGCTTACTACTCCACGCAGATCGCCATCACCTATAGTTTGCAAGCTGGGACGCTTATCCAGTAGTAGACTGAATTTAACTTCAGGGAACGCCATGGCATACTGTCCTATTATATGAGCTATGTGACTATTTTCCGTATTCGTTGATTTCAGGAACTTAAGCCTGGCTGGAAAATAACGAAATAAGCGGCGCACAATTACAGTGGTCCCAGAAGGTCTAGAAATAGCCTCCTGACGAAGTGACTCGTTCCCTTGCAGGTGCAAACAGCTGCCAACATCTTCCAGGGAACTTTTAGTTGAGAATTCTATCTCCGCAACAGCAGCTATACTGGGTAGAGCCTCACCCCGAAATCCCAGACTTGAAATATTCTCCAAATCAGTCAAATCGGCAATCTTGCTGGTAGCATAGCGGCAAAAGGCAAGTTCCGCTTCGGTTGATGGAATACCCAGTCCATTATCAACAACTTTAATAGACCTGACGCCACCGCCCTGAATTTCTACGGAAATCTGACTGGCTTTTGCATCCAAGGAGTTTTCTATCAACTCCTTGACCACTGAAGCCGGTCTTTCAATCACCTCTCCGGCAGCAATCTTTGACACCATATCCGGTGTCAATATCTTGATAGACATCGATATCGATATTACACGTTTTCGTGTATCATGTCAATGGTTTATGGAGCAAAATATGGGTCTCTTTCGATTTTCTCTAACGGTGCCAAACTAAGCATAAGCCTCTTAACTCCTACCTGTTCAAAAGCCACAGTCACTACTTTATCCCCCCTGTCAGTAGTACAATCTTTTACCACTCCATCACCAAATTTGCCGTGGCAAACCCAATCACCAACTTTTAACTCCAAAAGATCATTAGAATGGAACTCCGGTGAAGCATGTACATCTGTTAAAGAGCGAATGCTCTCCCATTTCCCTAATCCCATAGTAGCTGTAAGGCGTGGTGAGATATCACTGAGAAAGCGCGAAGCACGATTTGCAGAGCCCTTGCCAAATAGCATACGACGATGAGTACGAAGCAGGTAGAGCCTTTCCTTAGCCCTGGTTATACCAACGTAACAAAGACGTCGTTCTTCTTCCATTTCCCCAGGATCATCAAGAGATCTGCTATGAGGCAGAATTCCTTCTTCCAAACCAACGATAAAAACAACAGGGAACTCCAATCCTTTAGCTTGATGCAGAGTTACCAGGGTTACTGCACCGGTACTATCCCCCAAATCATCAGTATCAGTTACCAGGCTAACTTTTTCCAGAAAGGCGACTAGGGCTTCCGTAGGAGTACTGGAATCATATTCACCGGCGACACTCCGCAATTCCATAACATTCTCCCACCGCTCATCGCCATCCCCGCCACGATTAAGATATTCCTTATAGGCAGTACACTGCAATATCTCATCCAGTAATTTTACCAAGCCCATCACATGCCTGCCATCAATGAGCTTATCAATCAAAGTAACAAAACCAACTAAGATCGCCGTAATACGTGGAGACAGAAAGCCTCCTTTGATAACCTCTTTTAATGCAATATAAAGAGAATCGTCTCGATGTCCAGCCAAACTGTTAAGTTGGCTTAGAGTACGTTGCCCAATGCCACGTCCCGGAATGTTTATTATTCGGGACATGCTGACATCATCATTGGGATTCAGTATGACACGAAGATAAGAGATAACATCTTTCACTTCCCGCCTATGATAAAAACCTGTACTATTAACAAGCTTATAAGGCATCCCATAACGCATGAAGGCTTCTTCCAATACTCGTGACTGAGCATTTACACGATACATCACAGCGCAGTCCTTATATAATATCTGCCCCTGATTTACCAATTTCTCAATGCTATTAACTACTGACTGTGCTTCTCCGCTTTCATTATAACTTTCTATAATAGTCACCGGAGAACCGATCTCATTCTCCGTCCATAGCTCCTTAGGCTTACGCTGGACATTCGCTGTAATAACATCCGTTGCTACATCTAAAATTGTCTTGGTAGAACGATAGTTCTGTTCCAAGAGCAGAACTTTAGTTTCAGGGTAGTCTTTCTCGAAATCTAATATATTACGAAGGTCTGCGGATCTCCAAGAGTAAATTGATTGGTCAGGGTCACCAACAACACAGATATTATGATATTTACCTGCCAATTGCTTGACAAACATATATTGGACAGCGTTCGTATCCTGAAATTCATCAACCAGCATATGAACATAGCGCGACTGATAGCTAGCCAGGATATCAGGATGAGCTTTGAATAAGCATACTACCCTCATCAGTAAGTCATCAAAGTCCACAGCATCACTTCGGTGAAGTAATTGCTGGTAACGCTGATAGACTCTATACACGATCTCATCAAAATAACTATTAATCCGCTCTGAGTATTCCTTGGGACCGATAAGGCTACTTTTTGCGGAACTGATAGCTGATAGCAGAGCACGCGGTGCATACTGCTTGGGGTCCAGTTTTTCTTCTTCAAGGCTCTGCTTAATTACTTTCAGTTGATCTTCCTCATCATAGATGACAAAATTGGAGTTAAGTCCAATGGTTTTGCCTTCTCGACGCAGAATTCCCACACAAATAGAGTGAAATGTACCTATAGCTAAGGATTCTATCTGCTGACCTATTAGTTCCTTTAATCGTCCTTTCATCTCACGAGCCGCCCGGTTAGTGAAAGTAACAGCCATGATACGAAATGGCTTAACACCACAAACTCTGACCAGATAGGCAATGCGGTGAGTGATTACTCTAGTCTTACCACTGCCGGGCCCAGCCAGAATAAGCACAGGGCCCTCAACAGCTTCAACGGCTTGCCTTTGGGCGTGATTAAGCGAAGCAAGAAAATCCATAAGAATGAATGATAATTATAGCACCAGCAAAAAGAACGTCCTAAAAACCGAAGCTCTCTAAGTATTATCAGATGCTGGAGAGTGTTCCAAGTTTTTGATAGAATAGTAATACTAAACGATGTTTACAGATGAGAAGCTATCGGTAATAGCTGTTGCTAGACAACTGGAGGCGCAGATAATAAAAGGGCGACTGGAAAGCGAAGGGATTCCAGTCCTCTTGAGTTATGAGAGTGCAGGATTAGTTTATGGCCTAACGATCGACGGATTAGGAGAGGTAAAGATAATGGTACCTGAGCACATGGCTAAAGAAGCCAGATCGCTTCTAGATACCAACCAGGATCCAAGTAACCAGTATTGAGCACTATATATTCTAGCTGCCCTATAGCGAGGCAGCTAATAAATAAACACAAATCAATTAACTGTTAATGGTGACTTTAAATGAGTACGAGATTAGAACACATTGAACAGCAGAGATTAGATAGTCTGAACAGGATTCGGACCAGCGGCATAGACCCATACCCTGCCTCTTATCACCCAAGCCATAGCGCCGAGGAAGCAATGACACTATTCATACAGACAGGTACTGAATCACAGATATCTCTTGCCGGCCGAATAATAGCCAGGCGTTCTATGGGTAAAATGACATTTCTGGATATCCGTGATGGTTCGGGTAAAATACAGCTATGCTTTCGTAGTGGCTCTCTGGAAAAAGAAAAATATGATTTTCTAGACGAATTTGATATAGGAGACTTTATAGGAGCTGAAGGCAGCCTTTTCCGCACAAAGAGAGGCGAGATTACCCTTCAAGTAGCCAACTTCAGCATACTATGCAAGTCACTACGCCCACTACCTGAGAAATGGCATGGTCTGGTTAATGTCGAAAAACGTTTCCGACAACGTTACCTTGATCTCATATCCAACAAAAACGTCAGAACTATTTTTGTCATTCGCAGCCAGATCATAGCTACGATAAGAGGTTTTTTGAACGACCGGGGTTTTATGGAAGTGGAGACACCTATGCTACAAGCACAAGCAGGTGGAGCATTAGCCTGTCCTTTCATCACCCATCATAATACACTGAATAATGACCTCTACCTTCGTATCGCTTTGGAGCTTTACCTTAAGAGATTACTGATTGGAGGATTTGATAGAGTTTACGAAATTGGACGTGTCTTCCGCAATGAAGGCGTCTCTGTTAAACACAATCCCGAATTTACACTACTGGAGTGCTATCAAGCGTATTCTGACTATAATGATATGATGCGCTTGACCGAGGATATGTTTTCTCAGCTTGCCATCAAAATCCTGGGCAGCTCTACTATAAACATAGGAGATAAAACCATCGATCTTTCTCCTCCCTGGCAGAGAATAACTTTGCGAGACGCTATTAAAAAACATTGCGACATCGACTTTGAGGACTATCCAGATGCGGTTTCACTACGCTTGCGCATGGAGCAAATGGGGCTTGAGGTTGACCCAAACAAAGGAAGGGGAAGACTTATCGATGAACTGATTTCTTCCTTCGTGGAGCCACATCTCATAGAGGCTACCTTCCTTCTGGATTATCCTGTAGAGATGTCTCCTCTAGCTAAAAAGAAACAGGGTTCTGATCGTTTGGTAGAGCGTTTCGAGGGGTTCGTCAATGGAACAGAGATTGCCAATGCGTTCAGTGAGTTGAACGACCCCCTTGATCAAAGACAACGTTTTGAAAATCAAGTAGAAGAACAAGGCTCAGAGGGAGAAATAGAAATTTCTGATGAAGATTTTCTAACTGCCCTGGAATATGGCATGCCACCCACCGGGGGATTGGGAATAGGGGTTGACCGTCTGATAATGCTGCTAACTGGTCAAAGTTCTATACGTGAAGTTATACTTTTCCCACAATTGAAAACAAAACCAACTACCTCTTC
>SDBU01008941.1_pt1 | contig 11308 bp, 12 predicted proteins | sample 2277071 | NCBI WGS metagenome assembly SDBU01 (sample SAMN10397929, study PRJNA504765) | marine sediment metagenome | isolation source: marine sediment core GS08_GC12, 126 cmbsf | place: Arctic Ocean: Gakkel Ridge, Loki's castle | collected 2008 | reverse complement strand
ACCACTTGAACTTTCGATGTCTCTTTTGGCAATTACAAACTTATCAGTAAGTTGTTTCATAAAGCAATCCTATCAAATTAAAGCAAATTTAACAATGTGCCGCCACTGCCGCTTAAGCCATTCTGAGGCTGGGAATTACATCTAAATCCAAGCTATCTATCTTACCGGCTTGGAACCGGTAGTAGCCACAGGCAGCAATCATGGCTGCATTATCAGTGCATAACACAAGCTCAGGAACCAGGACCGGGATGGGTGAGTCTTTCACCAGCCAGTTTCGAAGCAGTTCATTTGATGCCACCCCACCGGCCAGTAAAATTTGCTTCACCCGGCACTCTTTGGCTACGGCCACAGCTTTGTTAACCAGGACATCAGCCACTGCCTCCTGAAAGCTGGCGGCAGCATCAGCCCTAGATGAAACCTTACCCCCCTCCACCAACCGCAACAGGGCTGTCTTGACACCACTGAAACTGAAGTCGCTAGTCCCCTTCAGCCAGGCACGAGGTAGCTGGAGGGAAGCAACGCTATTTTTAGCTGCCTCTTGAATGGCTGGACCACCAGGGTAGCCTAAGCCCAATATCCTGGCTGCTTTATCAAAGGCCTCGCCGGCAGCATCATCCCGTGTCCGCCCCAGTACCACATAATCCCCGTGCCCCCTCATTAACACCAAATCACTATGTCCCCCGGAAACAATGAGACACACCAAGGGGAAGAGGGGGGTAACACCAGGACTGCGGTCAACCAGCCAGTTAGCGTAGATATGACCCTCAAGGTGATTAACTCCGGTAATAGGCAACCCATGAGCTAAAGCAATAGCCTTAGCCACATTTACTCCTACCAATAGCGAGCCAGCCAGACCGGGACCAGTGGTGACAGCAATGCCATCCAAGTCCCCCCAGCTAACCTTAGCCTCAGCCATTGCCTGCTTTAGTATGGGGATAATAGCTAGAATGTGCTGCCTGGAGGCGACCTCAGGAACAATCCCCCCATAGCGGGCATGGATTTCTACCTGAGAGGCAATCTGATTGGACAGAATTCTAACCCCGTCCTCAACCACGGCGGCTGCTGTTTCATCGCAGGAGGTCTCAATACCCAGGACTTTCATATATCTGGATTATAGCATAGGTAGTCGACGACAAGACAGACAGGCTATTTTGACACCCCTATTAGCCAATGTTATGATAACTAAAAGGGGACTATTCAAGGTCTTGATAACAGCGGGGTGATGTTATATGTCTGGTGTTGAAACACTATACCTAGTGCTTCTTTTTGTTTGTCTGCTACTATCAGCCTTCTTTTCTAGCTCGGAAACAGCCTTTATTTCCATACAGAGGATAAGGTTGGAGCACATGGTTGATACCAAGGTAAAGGGAGCAGGACGGGTATCAAGGATGATTCAGCGGCCGGAGAAGCTTCTGTCCACTATCCTGCTGGGAAATAATCTGGTAAACACTGCCGCCGCTGCCTTGGGTACTGCCTTGGCTATCTCCCTCTGGGGGGAAGAGAACGGTATCCTCATTGCCACCATAGGAGTAACCATTCTTCTTCTGATATTCTGCGAAACTACTCCCAAGACCATAGCTACTCAGCATACGGAGAGGTTATCTCTGGTATTAGCTCGACCAATAGAGGTAATATCCTGGCTATTTACCCCCTTTGTGGTGGTGCTGGGCTGGATAGCCTCAAGATTTAGTAAACTGGTGGGAGGGACACCTGTACCCAGGTCTCTGGTCAGCGAGGAGGAAATTCGCATCATGATATCGGTGGGACACAAGGAGGGGACAGTGGCCGAGACCGAGGCTGAAATGCTACATAAGGTCTTTGACTTTGGTGACCGACCAGTTCGTGAGGTCATGGTGCCGCGCACCGAGGTGGTATGGGTCGAGAATGGTGTTAAGCTGGCTGATTTCCATGCCATCTATGCTGAATCCCCCCTATCCCGTTTCCCGGTATATCAAGAAAACATGGATAATGTGGTAGGCATCCTTTCGGTAAAGGATGTGCTTATGGCTCAGGCTAAGGGCGCAATCAACGATGAGAGTACCATTGACGACATCGTTCGCCCCGCCTACTTCACCCCCGAGTCCAAACGCATCAGCGAGCTCTTTACCGAGATGAGGGATAAGAACTATCGGATGGCGGTGGTTGTGGATGAGTATGGGGGTACTGCTGGAATAGTCAGCCTCAGTCGGTTGGTTGAGGAAATTGTCGGACCGGTTGGGGACGAGCTTGCGGAGGCGGAGAAGGAATATGAAGCCATCAACGAGTATACCTTCCAGATTGATGGTGGCATGCAAATTGAGGAAGCCAATGAAGAGATGGGGTTGGAGTTACCCGAGGGCGATTATGAAACGGTAGCTGGCTTCATACTCGACCTTTTGGGGCATATACCTAAAACGGGCGAACGACTGAGGTATAAGGGTATGAATCTGGTGATAACGGAAATGCGTGGGGTAAAAATCGAGAAAATTCTATTAACCAAGAAAAAACATGCAGCGTCTGCGGATTAGGTTCTGTCGAGAACAAGAGGTAAAGTTCATCTCCCACCTGGATATTATGCGCCTATGGCAAAGGGTGCTTCACCGTGCTGGGATATTGCTGGCCTACTCAGAAGGATTTAGCCCCCACCCTCGAATATCACTAGCCGCCCCCCTCCCGGTGGGGGTAACCAGCGAGGCTGAGTTGATGGATATCGTCTGCACTAAATGGGTCTCCCCGCATTTCTTCACCGCCGCCGTAAGCCAGCAGCTACCGCTTGGCATTAAAATACTACAGGTGTATCAAATAGCCCTGAATATGCCATCCTTACAATCACAGGTTGGCTATGCTGAATATAGGGTTGAAGTGGAAACCGAGAAGGGACAGAGGGATATAGAATCAGCCATTACCAGTCTGCTCTCAGTAAAGCACCTGCCGTGGCACCACCAGCGGGATACTGGTCGGCGAAGCTACGACCTGAGGGCTTTAATTGATGACCTGTGGCTTATTGATTGGCATCATCCCTATGCCACTATAGGTATGAGGTTGCGTTGTGATAACACAGGTTCGGGCAGACCAGAGCAGGTTGCTGCCGCCCTGGGTTTTGCCCATTATCCACAGTTGATACACCGCACCAAACTCATCCTAAAAACAAGCTAGCTATTTACTACCTGCGAGAGGAGAGCGTTGGAAACCAAAAGGCAAGGACATCAAGAGCCGCTAGAGCAGAGGGTGCTAAACTTTATCCAGGAACATCACCTGGTAGCAAGTCAGTACTGTCTACTGGTGGCAGTATCCGGTGGACAAGATTCAGTCTGCCTGCTCCATATCCTGGTTAAACTCCGGGAGGAATTAGATATAAGGCTACATGTGGCTCACCTCAACCACCAACTGCGAGGTGCTGAGTCTGAGGCTGATGCCCGGTATGTTTCTGACCTTGCCCACCGCTTGGGTATCCCGGCTACAATAGAACAGCGAGATGTAAAGGCCTATCAAGTCCAGCGGCGCATTTCATTAGAAGAGGCAGCCCGTGAGGTGCGATATACCTTCCTGGCTCAGGCAGCAAAGGCTATCGGAGCTACTCGAGTAGCGGTAGGGCATACCGCTGATGACCATATAGAGACGATACTGATGCACCTAATCCGAGGCACCGGAACCAGAGGGCTTCGTGGCTTACAACCAAGTAGCCGGTGGCAATCTTCAGGGAATAGCCTCACTATAATAAGACCTCTGTTGTCGGTGAGCCGGGAGGAGACAGCCGGTTATTGCCGCTGCCAAAAGCTTATGCCCCGGACTGATGCCTCTAACCTGTCACTATCGCCGCTGAGAAATAGAATCCGTCGCCAGCTCCTGCCCCTTCTGCGGAGCTATAACCCACGGGTGGCTGAAGCCCTGCTTCGAACCGCCCGCATTGCCGGTGATGACCTTGCCTTCTTGGATGAAGAGGGCACCCGCTTATGGAGTGAAATTGCCCAAAGACAAGAAAACACAATTATTTTAGACAAGGCAAGGTTTCTTGAGTTGCCTCCTGCCCTAAAGCGACACCTGCTTCGAATGTCCATAGAAAAGTTGTTAGGTAATCTTAAGGATATTGAGGCGCGCCACATTGAAGAAATAATGGACGCCTTAACCAAGCCAGCGGGAAAAAGAATCAGCCTGCCCGGGGGTCTAAATTTCTCCATAGAATACAACCAATACCTGCTAGGTCCAGACCCGGCGGCTCTATCCCCCTTCCCCAGTCTAGAGGGTGAGTTTTCATTAAAGCTGCCCGGCGAGACACTACTGCCCGGCTGGTGTGTAGAGGCAACCATCATAAACCGGGAGCAGATGACAGAAAAAGACGCAGACTTTACCGCCTACTTTGACCTTGATAAAACTGGCGATAAACTGGTAGTGCGACCTCGCCAGCCCGGCGACAGGTTTCAGCCACTGGGTATGAGCCAGCCCAAGAAGCTAGGGGAGTTTATGATTGACACCAAAATCCCCCACGCCTGGCGTCAGCGAATCCCTATTGTCTGCTCCCCCCAGCATATCCTGTGGGTAGTCGGCTGGCGTATAGACGATAGGGTAAAAATTACCGAAAACACCAGGCAGATTCTGTGTCTTAAATTTGAGCAAAATAAGGGGGTGTGATATAGTAAATATATAAAAGTTACTATGTCAACAGCCTTAAGGAGGGATCGCATAGTGGCCTAGTGCGGCCGCCTGCTAAGCGGTTACCCTGAGAAATCGGGGTCATGGGTTCGAATCCCATTCCCTCCGCCATAGAAGGTTAACATGCCCCTTGAATAAGGGGTATATTTTCAATATCGCTAGAGAGCAGGAGAGCATGCCCCAATATTATATCTGGACTATAGGCTGCCAGATGAATAAGGCTGACTCGGAACGGCTGGGTAGCTTCTTTGAGCAACTAGGCTACCAGGCTACAGCTACCACTGAGAAAGCCGATATTATTGTGCTTAATAGTTGCGTAGTGCGCCAGAGTGCCGAGAACCGAGTCATTAACAAGCTCAATACCCTTAAATCACTAAAAAGGTTACGCCCTGACCTAACCCTGGCCGTAACCGGTTGTTTGGTAAACTCGGAGGTTAACCAGCTTAAAAAGAGCTTTCCCCATGTTGACTACTTCTTTACGCCCGGAGACTACCCACAGTGGCTAGGGAAAGCCGAACTGGGACCAGTATCACCTCTGCACCCCTCACCCACCACCTTTTTGCCTATCATTCAGGGCTGTAATAACTTTTGCTCCTATTGCATTGTCCCCTACCGCCGCGGTCGGGAAAAGAGCCGCCCGGTAGCCGAAATAGCCGGCGAGGTTAAGGAACTGGTGCACCGTGGCGCAAAAGAGGTTACTTTGCTGGGGCAAAATGTAGATTCATACGGACATGACCTGCCTGACAAACCAGACCTGGCTGACTTGCTCAAGGAACTAAATACTATAGATGGATTAGCGCGTACCCGCTTCCTGACCAATCATCCCAAGGACATGAGCCTCAAGCTCATTGAGGCGGTAGCTAATCTAGATAAGGTCTGCGAGCTAATTTGTCTCCCCGTTCAGTCAGGTAACAATGATATTCTAACGGCGATGAGACAGGGCTATACAGTAGAATACTATCGCCAGCTTATTACACAAATACGCAGTAAGATACCTGGGGTAGCCCTCAGTACCGATGTCATTGTCGGTTTTCCCTCGGAAACCCAACCGCAGTTCCAGCAAACGGTCAGCTTGCTCTCCGAGCTAAGATTTGATACCGTACATGTAGCTGCCTATTCACCAAGACCGGGGACTATTGCCTCCAAGGAACTTACGGATAATATCCCGCTCGCTGAGAAAAGGGACAGGTTAAATAAGATTGAGCAGCTTCAGGAGGGTATCGCTACCGAAATTAATGCCCGGCTATTAGGCAAGACGGTCGAAGTTTTGGTAGAAGGAAGGAAAAAGGGTAAGTGGCAAGGTAGAACCAGAACTGGTAAACTGGTATTCTTTAGTGACAACGGTGACTATCTGGGGCAACTGGTAAAAATCAGGATTGAGAAGACAAGCCCCTGGTCATTACAGGGCAGGGTTAATTAAATAGCACCAACTAAAACAAGGAGGAAAAGTGAAAAAGAAAATGTTAAATTTGGGGTTAATGGTGGGATTACTTATCACTTTAGCATCTATGGGCGGCTGTGCGCCAGCCGGGGAGCCTGGAGAAGAAGCATCAATTTGGCCTATGATTATCTTTCTGGCAGTGCTTTTCGGGCTGATGTATTTGGTCTTAATCAGACCGCAGCGCAAGAGGCAGAAGGAACACCAGCAGCTTGTAGAAGAACTAAGAAGGGGGGATAGGGTAATTACCGCTGGTGGAATTTACGGCGAGATTGAAAGTGTTAGCGAAGACAGTGTAGTCATAAAAGTAGAATCAGGGGTGACAATGAGGGTGGCTAAAGGGAGCGTAGCCCTCAAACGAGAGAGATAGACAACTAAGATGAGCAATCTCGGGCAACTCAAGGAAAAGATAGCTGAACTGAAAGAGGAGCTAAGGGCGGTTATTGTCGCCCATAATTACCAGCGCCCTGAGGTTCAGGATATAGCTGACTTTGTCGGTGATTCCCTGGAGCTATCTCGCCAATGCACCGAGGTAAATGCCCAGACAATTGTTTTCTGTGGCGTCCGTTTTATGGCTGAAACCGCTGCTATCCTGAACCCTAACCGCACTGTTCTGCTAGCCGAAGGTAGTGCTGGCTGCCCACTGGCAGATATGATTACCGTTAATGAGCTGAGAGAGTGGAAGCAGAGGTACCCCCAGGCATCGGTCGTCTGCTACATCAATTCATCAGCCGAAATCAAAGCTGAAAGTGATATTTGCTGCACCTCAGCTAATGGGGCTGGAGTGGTGGACTCAGTATTAAGTAATGATATACTCTTTGTGCCTGACCAGAACCTGGGGCATTATATTTCTACCCAGACTAAAAAGAATGTAATCCTTTACCCTGGCTACTGCTATGTTCACCACCGGCTTAAGCCTGAGCTGGTGAAGCTGGCAAAAAAACTACACCCTGATGCCCAAATAGTAGTCCATCCTGAGTGCCGACCTGAGGTAATTGATTTAGCTGACGCTGCCCTCAGCACCTCGCAGATGCTTCGCTATGCCAAGGCAAGCTCACACCACAGCTTTATTATCGGCACTGAAGAGGGATTGCTTCACTGCTTACGCCTTGAGAATCCAGACAAGTCCTTCTACCTAATCTCAAACAGCCAAATCTGCACCGATATGAAGAAAACAACCCTGGAAACACTTGCTCAAACGATGGAGTTAAGGCAGAATGTAGTAACTGTTCCAGAAGAGGTAAGACTAAAAGCCAAGCAGGCAGTTGACCGGATGCTGGCTATAGTGTGAGAGAGTCTAAGAGAGGCTCCGCCTCTCTTACATAACAATTCCCCCTCTCCTTGTCAAGGAGCTTATCCTTTATACTCTTCACAAACAAGTAATTCAGGGATAATAGGAATGATAAACAAATACGATTATGCCACTAAGCAATGCCTAACATGGACAACGGACGGCGTATATGCTGGCACAGTTTTCCTGCGAGAGGGCAAGTTCAGTATGATTTCTCATTGTGGTGCTTTGATTCCAAAGAATACATTAGAGGGTAATTATTCTTCCTTCGATGTAAGCCAAATATACTTGCCTTATCTTTACCACACACTAAAGAATAAGTTAAGGAAGTCAGCTTTGGGTCAAACACGTCAGAATATGAGGGTAACTGTAGATGTGATTAAGGAAATGGAAATAGAGATTCCGATTATTGATGAGAAAACTTTCGATGATGAGAAACAACAAGCGATTGCGATGCAATGTAATAAGACTGAGTTAATGTTAGACGAAGCTATACAAGCCAAAAATGAGCTAGTTGAGACCCTAAGAATGGGTTTGGGAAGATAGTGGAAATACTTTTGATACACCTGTCCGACTTTTGATACAGAAGGCACTTATGATACAAAGCCCCGTTGTATCGAGAGAGGAAGAGTCAACCGAGGAGCGCCTGAATAGGGAAGCTGATGAGCTTTTCCTGGGTGGTGTCTCGGCTGATATATTGGCCTTGTGCATTGAGTATGACCGGAAGTACAGCATGAGGGAGCTTAGGACAATGTGCGTTGAAGCTGGGCTTAGCCCCAGCGGGCACAAGAAGCTGCTGGCGGCCAAATTGATAGCCCACCGGTGGGAGGTAGAGGGGAAGGAAGAAGCCGAGAAGCCGGGACTATTTATCTTCTAATATTTCTTAAATAATTGGATAGGGTCGAGGATTTATCTCGACCCTATTTTTTACCTCTAAGTGAACAAAATAAGCTATTGTTCAATCCAGCCCTTTTGCTCTTAATCACACATTCCAAGCAGTTGTGACCTCAACTGAACAGAAATGACTTTTGTCCACCTCTTTCCTTTCCTGTAGGTTGTGGTGTGATGTTGACAACGTTTCTATATTGTGCTATTGTATACTAAATAGATAATATTAGTAGGCAAAGAGGTGAGTACAATGAAGCTTTCTACTAGAGGACGATATGGAACCAGGGCTCTGTTAGAGCTGGCCCTTCACTATAGAGAGGGACCAGTTCCCTTAAAGGATATCGCCCAAAGGCAGGAGATTTCACTACCGTATTTAGAGCATTTAATCACCCCTCTACTAGCAGCGGGAATAATAAGGAGCATGCGAGGGGCACGGGGTGGTGTCTGGTTAGCTAAGTCTCCTCAGGAGATAAAGCTTAGCGAAGTGATTCGACTTCTTGAAGGTTCAATTGCTCCAGCAGAGTGTGTCAATGATCCCATGACCTGCCCTCGCTCCGACCTTTGTGTTACCCGCGATATCTGGGCTGAACTAGAAAAGGCAATGATGGGAGTTTTGGCGTCTACAACCTTGCAGGATTTGGTTGAGCGACATAGAAAGAAAGAACAGCCTGAACCGGTAATGTATTACGTCTAGGTTTGCTAGTTAATAACTCGAACAGCATACACAAAAGGAGACATAGCTTCTGTGATTGACAGGTATTCAAGACAGATCCTTTTCCCTGAAATAGGCGAAGAGGGGCAAAGGAGGTTAGGCAATAGCCGTGTGGTTATCGTGGGCTGCGGAGCCTTGGGAACAATTATTGCCACTTCCCTAGTGCGTGCCGGTGTAGGCAAGGTCAGAATTATAGATAGGGATTTTATAGAGTACCATAACTTACAGCGGCAAGTCCTTTTTGATGAAGATGATATAAGGAACCAACTGCCAAAGGCAATAGCTGCTGAGCAGCATCTGAAAAGGGTAAACTCCTCGGTTGAAATTGAAGGGGTAGTCGCCGATGTAAACTACACTAATATTGAAAGGCTTGTCACTGGTGCCGATTTAATCTTGGACGGGCTGGATAATCTCGAGACCCGCTTTCTTATAAATGACGTCTCCTTAAAGCATAAAATTCCTTGGGTTTATGGGGGAGCCGTCTCTTCTTCTGGAATGACCATAAGCATAATTCCAGATGAGACTCCTTGTTTCCGATGTGTCTCGGCTAGTCCGACTGGCAGGGGGATAGCACTGACCTGTGACACGGCAGGGGTAATTAGCCCGGCTCCTTTTATTATTGGCTCTCTGCAAACCGCCGAGGCAATGAAGATATTAGTCGGAGCTGAAGAAATCAATCGGGATCTCATAATCATTGACGTTTGGAAAGGCGAATTTAGCCGCTTTAAGATTGGCCGTCGTGCAGATTGCCCAGCTTGTCGAGGCGAATACGAGTTTCTTGAGGCAAGGTTTGGGACAAGAACTACTTCCCTTTGCGGGCAGAATGCAGTACAGGTTCTGAACCCTAGGGTACGAAGCATCTCCCTTGAAGACTTGGCGGCGCAGCTCAAACTGGTGGGGCGGGTTACCTACAACGAGTTTATGCTACGCTTTGTAGTTGACGCTCAAGAAATGTTTATCTTTCCCGATGGGCGGGCTATTGTTAAAAACACCGCTGATGAGTCATTAGCGCGAGGTCTTTATGCTAAATATATTGGAGCATGAGCTGACACCATGATTTACTTAGATAATGCAGCGACATCCTGGCCCAAGCCAGAAAGCGTTTATCAAGCCATGGATGAGTTCTTGAGAACGAAGGGAGGTAATCCCGGTCGTGGAAGTCATAGCTTGGCTGTAGCCGCTAAAGAGACGGTGGAAGAAACGAGGCTACTCGTAGCTCACCTTATTAACGCCCAGGAGATGGAGCGAATTATATTCACGCTCAACTGTACAGATGCCTTAAACCTGGGGTTAAAGGGACTGCTTAAGCCAGGCGACCACATGATTACGAGTTGCATCGGACACAATTCTCTGGTCCGTCCTCTGAGAAAGCTTGAGCAGAAAGGTGTCAAAATCACCAGATTGCCGCCATCGTCAGGCACCGGAGTCATATCCAGCCAGGACATTGAGCAAACAATAACCAGGGACACGAAGCTGGTGGTGGTGACTCACGCCTCTAATGTGACCGGGGTCATCCAACCTATTGAGGAATATGGGGTGATTGCCAGGAAGCATAAGCTAGTTTTCATGGTAGATGCGGCGCAAACTGCCGGCAAGTACCAGATTGATGTTCAGGCAGGGAACATCGACCTGCTTGCTTTCTCTGGGCATAAGGGGCTGTTTGGACCCCCAGGGACTGGGGTGCTCTATGTGGGTAGCCGGGTTAATCTTGATTCAATACGTGAGGGTGGCACCGGCTCACACTCAGAACTAGAAGAGCAACCGACGACTCTACCTTATCGATATGAAAGCGGAACAGTTAATAGCGTCGGCATTAGTGGGCTTGGCGCTGGGCTGAAATATCTCTTCAGCGAAGGTTTGGAGACGATTCGCTCTCATGAGCTCTACTTAATAAATAGGCTAATTGAAGGTTTATCCAACATTCCTGGATTAACTCTTTATACAGCTAAAGATAGCGCTAAGCAAGCACCTGTCATCTCTTTCAATGTCCAGGCGTATGAGCCAGGGGAGGTGGGAGCTATTCTTGATCAAGCATTTAATATTGAAGTGAGGACGGGGCTTCATTGCGCCCCGGCGGCTCATAAGACATTAGGCACCTATCCATTGGGTACTATTCGGCTATGTCCGGGATATTTTAATACCGGGGAGGAGATTGACCTGACGCTTGGGGCTTTGGAGAAGATTACAAAGACGGCCCCCAAAAGTCAGGTAGCTCATGGGGGCAAAGGAGGTTAGGCATGGCCAAGTAAACATGCTCTGTCCAGAGGTTAAAAGATTAAGATAAGGAGGAAATCAAGATGGCGGAGATAATTCAAAAAGTGGAGAAGCTTCAGTATAAGACAATAGAGAT
>SDBU01008940.1_pt1 | contig 11309 bp, 7 predicted proteins | sample 2277071 | NCBI WGS metagenome assembly SDBU01 (sample SAMN10397929, study PRJNA504765) | marine sediment metagenome | isolation source: marine sediment core GS08_GC12, 126 cmbsf | place: Arctic Ocean: Gakkel Ridge, Loki's castle | collected 2008 | reverse complement strand
GACTATGGGATTGCTTTCCCAGCCCGCACAGGCGCGGTTCTACATTGATATCCCTGGCTCGGAGCCTTGCGTGGCCGGAGTCCCTTTTTCTATCGAAATTCATATGAACAACAATACCGGCACCACTCTGGATGGCATCACCAACGGCTTCCGTCTCTACTCACCGACTGGTGCCACCTGGCAGACTCCAACATACGATACTGCCGGAGGCCTCGATCAGTATTTCGATGGAGGTGTCTCCCTCAATGGTTTTAGTGTCGACGGCACCGGAGCCGACACCATCGGCCTAGGTGGTTTCCGCATGGTCCAATCCGGCATACCCGACGGTTATGACGACATCGTCGTGAAGATTGAGACAAAAATGAGTTCGAACTTGGACACCCTCTGCATAGACTCAGCTTGGTATCCGCCTGGCGGATCCTGGCTTTGGGCGACGTCATCCGGACCGGTCGTGCCGAGTTGGGAAGGACCGTACTGCTGGATGGTCGTACCGCAGATCAGCATTGCCGGTACCAAGTTTAGCGACGAAAACGGTAACTCCGTCTGGGAGTCGGGGCAGAATGAAAACGGTTTGCAGGGGGTTACTATCAAACTCCACGGCATCGATGATCTGGGCACAGTCGACCAGTCAACGGTCACTGACGCGCTGGGAGAATACTTATTCACCGGACTGAGGCCGGGCGATTATTGGGTGCAGGAGGTACCCGAATCCTGGTGGGCCTGTCAGACCTATCCGTTGACTGTCTTTCACACTATTCCCGGACTGCAGTGGGGTGACCAGGTGACCGATTTTGACTTTGGCAACGATACTCTCTGTGAGCAAGAGTCATCTTACGACACCTGCCTCCACGGCACCGAAGATAACTTCGTCGGGCCGGAGCCGGGTAATGTCAGTACCGGCTTCGCCACCTTCCTGGCTACATCCCCGAACGGTTATATCACTGATTTTGACCAGACGGCATACAATGATTGGTTCGGCCACACTTTCGATGGCTGCTGGGATGATAGCTGCGAAGTGATCAATGCCTGGCTGCGCATCAAGCTGAAAGCAACGGGATCTGTCCCCTCCACCGACGGCCTGGCCCTGGGCGATTACAGCGGGGGTACCAATGGAAGAATATGGTCCATGGGGATGAACGATCTGGAAGCTCTGGCCGGAGGAACCCCTCCCTGGAGCCTCGGCGACGTGCTGGAGATCACTCTTGATCTGGCCAATCTACCAACGGTTTCCTGGTTGCCGACAAACATTCTGGCAGCTCTGCAGGACGGTAATCTTGACATCTTTATTCAGGATGACACCGAAGTTGACTTCATCGAGTTAATCGTCGAGTTGTGCTGCGACACCTGCTACGCCGACGGCGATGCCAACAACGACGGCATCGGCCTGACGGTCGCAGACCTGGCCTATCTCGCCGCTTTCATCACCGGTCCCGGCCCGGCGCCAATCCCGCTGTACAGTTGTGATCTCAACGGCGACGGCGTGGTTGACATCGTTGACCTGCAACTCTACTACGATTACTTCATATATGGCATCGGTGTCTTTGCGCCTTACGGCGGCTACCCGGTCGATTGCCCCTGCGATCCAGTAGCTGTAAGGGAACCAGTCACGATTGAAACAGTGTATGATTCTGCCTTCGTTTGGAACGACGGCAGATCACTGGTGGTCAATGGCTCGTATACCGATAATGAAGACCGGAAACTGGTCACCAGTATCTGGTCTTACCTGATAAACCGGGTGATGCCGCCAAAAAGCGCACTACTGCTGGTGGGAGACACTCTGCCTTCAGAATGTCTCGGCGCGGAAGTGAATCTTACAGGCCATATAGACTCTGTGGTAGCCAATCCGTATCCATGCGACCCGGCCGGGCAGGACTCAAACGTGGTTTACTTCAACGTGCTGGGATATGAACTCCTCTCCGTGGGTAAGTCCTTCAGACCGGATTCCTCCTGGCTGCCACCGGGAGATCCGGATTGGTCCTCCCAGGAGAAAATAGCGGCTGACCCCGGCAAATTTGCAGTGCTCCTTTCCGGAGGAGTCAATCCCGGGAATAACCATGCCAGATACTGGAAGTTGCTTACCGACTACTACGGATATCTCACCTTGAAGGGATATGATCCGAACAATATCCATATCCTCTATTATGACGGCAACAGCGATGGCGCCGGAATACCGGACGGCGATGTTGATGAGGCTACAGTGACAAATGTTGTCACAGCCTTCAACAATATCGCATCAGCCATCCAGAGCGTTGCCGGGCCGACTTCTGTCTTCGTGTGGGTTTTCAATCACGGTCAGGACGATGGTCAGATCAACCTCCTTGGGTCGGCAACATTGCATCCTGATGTCCTCAAGGATCAGGTCGACCTCGTGCTTGATGCCGGTTGTGACAGTCTCTATGTCGTTATGGGACAGTGTTTCGGAGGAGCACCCTCCCTGAAACTCAAGGAACTCGACACTGACCACGCCACCACCATGTTCGTCACATCTGACGCCAATGTGAATACTGTTAGTTGGTCCACGCATTCTGACGACCCTTATTTGAAAAAGATCCTCTGGGAGTTGTCGGGTGGAAGTAGTTTTGACGAAGCGATGGTGGAAGCCTGCAAAACCTACTATGCCTATTTGCTTAGTCTATCAGGCAACGTGGGTCCGTATGAGCAATACCTTCAGGATTCGTATGACGCCAAATCGATAGTCTGGAAAAGAGACCACATCGACTATCCATATGGTTACACTAATGCTATCGGTTTTCCCGGCGGCAAGATGAAGTTTGTGTTCGATAGAGGTCAGTGGATGCCATCCTGCGGCAACTGTGAATTGTGGGAAGAGGTGTGGGATGTGTTTCCTTACAGCAAACTTGATGCACACTGGAACTACAATATATATGGATATCCGTATTACACCATAGGCTCCGGCGATAGTCTCAGAACCTGGTGCGTTGACCCGGCATCTAGCGGTGTTTTCCTCCTCCAGAGTTGCGCCAACGGTCCCTACATGGTGACCATTTCCAGCATAACCGATCCCAGTCATGACTGGAAAGACAGGGACTGTGTTAGCGATCCCTCAAACATTGAAGCCTACGCCGGCTTTAACATAGGGTGGGTTGATGGCTCGCCTGATGAGTTTGGCCAGATCGTTGCCGACCATCTGGTTGTCAGTGACATCAATTTGCTGGAATTCATTCTGACCGACCTACCGCAGCAACTTGGTCCTTCCGGGGTAAGAGTACTTGATGCTACATTCTCTGTACTTGAGCACAATGAGTTCTGGGAAAACACTGAACTCGTTCTCAATGTGGCCCAAGTAATAACTCCCGGCAACTTGACAGTGAGTCTTTCTGGCGCGGCCAGAGCAGAGACAACTTTATACATCGATCATGAGGGTGAGTACACGGTGCCGGTAGGTGCTATCTCGGATGATTCACTGCAAATCATTACTTTCAACGCTACAGAAACCGGCTTCCTGGTCGACGCCTGGCTACTGAAAACTCTTGTCGAGCCCTCCTGCTGCCAGAACCGTGGTGATGCCGACGGCAGCGGCGCCATTGACGTCGGTGATCTGACCTACCTGGTGGCGTACCTGTTCCAGGGTGGTTCGGAACCGCCGTGCCCCGAGGAGGGTGATGTTGATGCCAGCGGTGCCATTGACGTAGGTGATCTGACCTACCTGGTGGCATATCTCTTCCAGGGTGGAAACCCGCCGCCTGATTGCGGCGCCACTCCGAAGATGTCCCTCGGGAAAGTCACTCGTAGCGACGTCTCCCTCAGCACCTCCTGCGATGATGACGGCGCTACCACTATCACGCTGCAGTCGGCGGTCGACTTACGCGGCTTGCAGATCGACCTGCGCGGTGAGGGAAACAACCGGACGGTGAAACTGGTTGAGCAGGCCCTCGAGTTGTACTTCCATCAGGATGGTGACGAAGCACGGATCGGTATCCTCGACCTTGAGGGCGCAACCATGATAAACAAGGGTACTTATGCCCTGGTGAGGCTGGATGGTGAATACGAGATCGTTGAGGCGGTTGCCTCTGATCTGTCTCATCATACTTTCTCACCGGTCATCAACAGTGCCGCCAAGTCGGCCGAACTGCCGCATGAGTTCGCCCTGCACCAGAACTACCCCAACCCGTTTAACCCCTCCACTCAGATCAACTTCAGCCTGCCGCAGGCGTCAAACGTGAGACTGGAGGTGTACAACGTGCTGGGCCAGCAAGTGGTGACGCTGCTGGACGATTTCCGTGAGGCGGGGGCTCATACCGTCTCCTGGAACAGCACTGACAATTCCGGCAAACAGGTATCGAGCGGGGTCTATTTCTACCGGATCCAGGCTGCTGATTTCACCGATACCAGAAAGATGTTATTGCTCAAGTAAACACCTTATTCTCAATACCTGACGATGCGACGAGGCAGGACCTTCGGGTCCTGCTTTGTTGTTTCTACCGACAAATCGAGCTATCTGGCTTTTCACTTGATTGCCGACCGGTCAATGTAGGTCGGCCCCCTGCCTGTCCTGAGCTTGTCGAAGGGTGGTTCCGACTAACCGTGAACCCGGCATTGCGCCGGTTGGATATCCCGATGCTGCTGGGATTCAACCTGGCGCTGGTGACGACTCCGGGTCACCTTTTGCAACTGTGCCTGCATCGATAGCAGCCAGGGCTTCTTCGGCGGCCTCCACGTTCGGCGCCGAGTAGATCGTCTTGAGGTCGGCGGCTACCGCTTTACCCGGTTTCCAATCGACGTACAGCAGCGAGTTGCGTTGCATCGGAGATTTTAGACCCCGGTGGACGGCTCAGTCAAACTAAGATATCCACTTTTCCTCCCCGCCCCCACATTTCCCTTGCCCTTTTTTTCTATTTTGCTATAATTGAAGGCTTTGTAATGGTGCCCCGGGCTGAACCGGCAGGCTGGAACCCGGCTTTTTTGCCCGAGGGAATAACGGAAAACGGCCACCAAGTGGTTGCCTAAAATCGACTGAGATGCGTTAGTTAAGATGTTTGCCAACTTAGGCGACAAACTGGAACTGGTCTTCAAGAAGCTTCGCGGCGCCGGGAAGCTCAGCGAGAAGAATATCAAGGACTCAATGCGCGAAGTCCGCCAGGCGCTGCTGGAAGCCGACGTCAACTACAAAGTTGCTCGCGATTTCGTTAAGATCGTTCAGGAACAGGCTGTCGGCGAAAAGGTCCTGCAATCGATCGAGCCGGGTCAGCAGGTCATTAAAATAGTCCACAACGAACTGGTTAACCTGTTGGGCGGCAAAGCCGTGGCTCTGGCTCCGGTAGATCGCTCGCCAACTGTCTACATGGTCTGTGGCCTGCAGGGATCGGGCAAAACGACTTTGTGTGGTAAACTGGCTCTGCAAACCAAACGCAGAAACCAGAAACCGCTTTTAGTGGCGGCCGATATCTATCGCCCGGCGGCAGTCAAGCAGCTTAAAGTTCTGGCTGACTCAATTACCGTCGAGCACTTCTCTCTTGAGGGCAAGAAGCCGGTGGACATTTGCCGCCAGGCCGTCAAGTACGCCGAGAAGAACTTCATTGACCTGGTCATTCTGGACACTGCCGGCCGGTTGCATATCGACGAAGATATGATGGCCGAACTGGAAGCGATAAAATCCAGCCTGTCTCCCCACGAGATACTGTTGGTAGCGGATAGCATGACCGGCCAGGACGCTGTAAATATCGCCGACCAGTTCCATAAACGGCTGGGTCTTACCGGTGTGGTCCTGTCCAAGCTCGATGGCGACGCTCGCGGCGGAGCCGCCCTGTCAATTCGCACCGTCACCGGCTGCCCTATCAAGCTGGCCTCGAACGGCGAGAAACTGGCTGACCTGGAAGTATTTCATCCCGACCGGATGGCATCCCGCATACTCGGTATGGGCGATATCGTCTCGCTGGTAGAGAAAGCCCAGGAGACAATCGACACCGAAGAAGCTGAGAAAATGCAGGAGAAGCTGCTGAAAGCGCAGTTTGATTTCGAGGATTTCCTGCAGCAGATGGACCAGCTCAAGAAGATGGGACCGCTGGAGTCGATAATAAAAATGATACCCGGAGTGGGCAAAGCCCTCAAGGGAATCAAGGTCGAAGAGAAGGATATGGAGCGGATGGTGGCTATTATTAAGTCGATGACTATCGAGGAACGGCGCCACCCGGGGTTGATTGACGGCTCACGCAAGCGTCGGATTGCCGACGGTTCGGGCAATTCGGTGCAGTTGGTCAACCAACTGCTCAAACAATTCTTTGCCATGCAGAAAATGTTTCATACTATGAACAAAGGCAAATTCAAGGGCATCCCCAAAGGGATGCTTCCGTTTGCATAACCATTACCCGAGGAGGATACCTCTATTGCCGGTACATATTCGACTTCGCCGTATGGGGGCTAAGAAGCGCCCCTTCTACCGGATCGTTGCCGCTGATTCGCGCCGTGCTCGTGACGGGAGTTTTCTGGAAATTCTCGGCACATACAATCCCATCACCACGCCGGCCGAGGTCAAGGTGTTTGAGGACCGCGTGGCCAGTTGGCTTGATCAGGGCGCTATACCGAGTGACACGGTCGGTTCCCTGTTAACCCAGATCGGCTTTACCGAGAAGTACCTGCGGTCCAAGAAGGGTCAGGATACTTCCGAGATGGTCCTGAGGACCACGATCAAGGAACGTCCCAAAAAGACCAGAAAGATGAAAAAAGCAGCCATAACTGCACCGGAGACTCCGACTGAGCCAGCCGAAGAGACTCCGGCCGAAACAACCAAGGAGGCTGAATCCACTGACCAGTCTGAATGATACCACGATCACCCATGCACAACATCACTTGCGACTTTCAGGTTTAACAGAACTGGACCAAAACACTGTTTCTGAGACGAAAACGACAGACAGAAAGGATTACGAATATGAGAGACTTTATCGAGTCTATCGTAAGGGTATTGGTTGACAATCCTGACCAGATTAACATAGTGGAGATCGAGGGCACTCGTACTACCGTTTATGAACTGCGGGTCGCCCAGAGTGATTTGGGCAAAGTCATCGGGAAAAACGGCCAGACGGCGAAATCGATTCGGACGTTACTGTCGGCGGCCGCCGCTCGCCAGGGCAAAAGAGCCGTCCTGGAAATCCTTGAATAGCCGGTGCCGGCCGACACGTTTGTAATAGTAGGAACACTGGGACGCACCCGGGGTATCTTCGGAGAGATGTACGTCACACTGGAAACGGATTTCCCCGATCGGTTTGTCGACCTCAGAGAAATCCATGTCCACGGCCGCGACGGCTGGGAAATAATGCGCCTGGTTTCCTCCCGGCTGGTATCGGGAAAACCGGTTATCCGGTTCGATAACGTCACTACCCGGGAAGAGGCTGCCCGGTTGACCGGTCGGCAATTGGGTGTTCCCAGGGACCAAGTGGTCCAACTTCCGAGTGACACCTACTACTTGTTCGATCTTATCGGCTGCCGGGTGATTGAACGGGATACCGGACGCTCTGTCGGCCGACTGGTCGATGTCGAGCAATATCCGGCCAACGATGTGTACGTCATAGAGGATGAATCAGGTAAGGTGCTGCGCTGCCCGGCCGTGAGACAGCATGTAATCAGCGTTGATATTGCCGGGAAAAAGATTATGATATGCAGCGATGGGTTGCTTCCGGAGCATGAGAGCCCAACCGAGCCGGATGATGAAGTTTGAAATTATTACGCTCTTTCCCGATTACTTTGACCAGTCACTGAGACAGTCACTGCTGGGAAGGGCACTGGGAAAAAAGCTCTTTGAAATCGAAATCATAAACCTCCGGGATTTCGCCCGGGATCGACACCGGACGGTCGATGATACCCCGTTTGGTGGTGGCGGCGGCATGGTGCTCATGTTGGAGCCACTGGACCGCTGCCTGCAGGCACTGGGTTACCGACACCGCGGTCAGACACCACCATCGCCGCAGGACCGGCTGGTGCTTACCTCGGCGGCGGGAGTACCGTTTGACCAGGAGCGGGCAATCGCTTACTCGCTGTTGCAGCGGTTAACCATCGTCTGCGGCCACTACTTGGGAGTGGACGAGAGAATCCTGAGTCTGTACGAGATGGATGAGGTCTCGATCGGTGACTTTGTTCTCACCGGTGGCGAACCGGCGGCCGCGGTAATGGTTGATGCCATTGTCCGTTTGATCCCCGGGGTGCTGGGCAATTTCCAGTCGGCCCTGGGGGACTCCTGCATGGATCGGATGCTCGGCACACCCTGTTACACCAAGCCGGCTACTTATGACGGACTGCCGGTGCCGCCGGCGCTGTTGTCGGGCAATCACGGGGAGATTGAAAAATTCCGCAGAGCGGAGGCCATCAGAAAATGGCTGGCCAACCGCCCGGACCTGATTAAGCAGGCCGAACTGACATGCGATGAGATAAACTGGATAAAAGAAAACGAACCTCGTTTCGACATAAGTTGACTTAGCAAGGATAGATGATGAAACGCATAGCCCAAATCGAAAAAAATCATATGCGTGACGACCACCCTGATTTCAAATCAGGCGACACCGTTCGAGTGCACGTTAAGATCAAGGAAGGCGAAAAAGAACGCATCCAGGTCTTTCAGGGCGCTGTGATAGGTCGTCGAGGAAGCGGCACCGGCGCCAGTTTCACCGTCCGCAAGATTTCCAGTGGTATCGGTGTGGAGCGCATTTTCCCCCTGCACTCGCCCAATATCGACAAGATCGAGATAATTCGCTCCGGCTCGGTACGGCGCAGCAAGCTCTATTACCTGAGGGGCTTGACCGGCAAATCCGCCCGCATCAAAGAGGATTTCACCGCAAAGGGCAAGAAAAAGGCGCACAGGACCGAGTCGGAAGCCTCACCGGAGCCGCCCGCAGAAGAGAAGGCATAAGCGGTGGCACTTCCAAAACCTCAATGTCACTCCATCGTCCCAGCACTTCGGTCTAATGCTACGAGAGGTGACTAACTCGCCTGTTCTCAATCTCTCGGCCCTTAGACGCGAGATAGTGTCAAGTCTGCTTCTTAGGTAGTTTCTTTCTTGACAGAGTGATCGCACTTTCGTTTATAGAGGGGGGACAGGAACCGAATAGCGGCTGGTCCACTGTCGGGCAATGCAAGTGTATTGCTGTGTGTGTTTCTCCACCCGTGAGTATGCAGTTGGTTCGTTCGCAGAAGGCAATGCACGTAAGCTCGTGGCTTTTTGTAAATCGATTTTGGAGCATCGCGGATGGGCTTTAAGTTTAAAAAGAACATGCAGATTGGCTCAGCGGCAGCTGAGGAAGATGGAGTGTACTTAGAGAAATGCTTCATTGACAACGGTGATCTGCTGGTAGCCATGAATGTCCACGATAGCCGTATGTTCATTAGGGGGCGAACGGGAACAGGCAAGACAGCTCTTCTCATGCAGATGGCACGAATGAAACCACAGCAGGTCATCCAGATATCTCCGGACTCGCTGGCCCTTAACCGCATTGCGAATAGCCAAGTCCTGCAATTCTTCGAGGATTTGGGTGTGCGATTGGACCCATTCTACAAACTGCTCTGGCGACACGTATTCACCGTAGAACTAATAAAAACTCGCTATCGGATCAAGTCAGAAGATGAGAAAAAGACATTTCTGAACAGTATCCTACCGCACCTCAAACGCGATAAGAAGAAGATGAAGGCCCTAGAATACATCCGTCAATGGGGCGAGAAATTTTGGGAGCAGACTGAATACCGGATAGTGGAAACGACAGAACGTATAGAGCGAGATTTGGAGGGTGTTGCAAGGTTAAGCTTGGGACCGGTAGTGCAACTGTCGGCTACCATCTCGCGAAAACTCTCGGCTGAGCAAAAGGGAGAAATCAGAAAGAAAGGTCAAGAGATCGTCAATTCTGTCCAGATCAAGGCTCTGAATGATGTCATAGCACTGTTGTCAGAGGATTGTCTGACAGACCCACAGCATCCGTATTACATTGTGATAGATGGACTAGATGATGAGTGGATTGATGAATCATTGCGTTACAGATTGATCATGGCACTCTTGCAGGCCGCGAAGGACTACTTTAAGGTAGAGAATGCGAAGGTGCTTGTTGCGCTTAGACGCGATCTGATGGCTCGTGTGTTTCGCAAGACAAGAGGCGGAGGCCAACAAGAGGAGAAATATGAATCGTTGTGCCTAGATTTGACCTGGACATCTGAACAACTCACCACGCTTGTGGACAAACGAATCACCAGCTTGGTGCGGGAAGAGTACACAAAGAAACCCGTGGGGCTCAAGGATGTCATGCCACGCCACATCCAAAAGGAGGACCCGATCAAGTATATATTAGATAGGACATTCCTTAGACCACGTGATTGTATACTGTTTATCAACCAGTGCATCAAAGAGTCACCTGATAAACCCAAGTTCACCCAGAAGTATGTGCTTGCCGCGGAAAGTGTGTACTCTAGGAATCGGCTGCGCTCCGTGGGCGACGAATGGCAGATTGATTATCCAGAACTCCTGGATTTTGCAAAATTACTCCACGGTCAACCTGCCTCGTTCACCCTGTCAGACTTTCCAGGCACTGACTTCGCTGACCGGCTCCTGGAAATTTTGACCCAATCTGACACAAGACGGGGACCTCTGTGGCACGGCGCCAATAAGGTTCTGATGGAAGATGCCCCGCAAGCACGGTTCGTACAGGATCTGTTTGCTGTGTTCTACAGAGTCGGGTTTGTCGGTCTGAGAAAGCGAATGTCAGAGAATAGACAGTACTCGTACAAACATGAGCCACAGGTAAATCCCTTAGATATCGAGGAAAACGCCAGAGTTTATGTTCATAAGACATTTTGGCCCGCCTTTGGAATCATGCAACAAGATCGGTAACCGGTCCGGAACAACTATTCGCAGAATCGCCCGGGTACTGCTGCTGGCAGCGATTTGCCTGCTGCTGAGCATCAGCAGTTGCCGCAAAGACCGACCCTTAGATCACTCCATCCTGATCCTTTATGCGTTTGACGCCGAAGGGATTGTTCTCAACGATAACATTTCCAACCGGCGCACGGAGACACACCTGGGCCGCCCGGTAGTGCTGGGGGAATTGTCCGGGAAAGGCGTCATCCTGGCCGAATCCGGGATCGGTATGACCAATGCCGCTATGACCGCCCAGAGGATGATAGATGCTTACAACCCCCGGACGGTTGTTTTCACCGGCATTGCCGGATCGGTGGACAGCACCGTGAAGATCGGCGATATCGTAGTCTGCAGTGAATGGATAACTCACGATTTTGGTTATATCGGTCGTGACGGCTTCAGGCATCGCGGTATACTGGTTTACCAACCGAACGTGGATTCGGTGACGCGCACGGTGGTCTTC
>SDBU01008939.1_pt1 | contig 11310 bp, 11 predicted proteins | sample 2277071 | NCBI WGS metagenome assembly SDBU01 (sample SAMN10397929, study PRJNA504765) | marine sediment metagenome | isolation source: marine sediment core GS08_GC12, 126 cmbsf | place: Arctic Ocean: Gakkel Ridge, Loki's castle | collected 2008 | reverse complement strand
GGGCATGAATGCCCTGCTGGAAATTTGGCACATTCAAATCCCAGCCCTGAAGGACTGGGCTATTGAAATAAAAACTTGTGACTTTATGGACAGACACTAATTAATTTGGAGAAAGCGCCGCTTTCCAACTTTAAGGGTAATTTTTTCAGCCCCTCTGATAATTCGAAAAAGATCCTTACATTGGACTCCATTAAGACGGACTGCGCCTTGCTTAATCATCCGGCGTGCGTCTGATTTACTGACAACCAAATTATTATCGATCATTACATCAACCAATGAGATTTCCTCAGTTATCTTTACGGTAGTTATATCACTCGGGACCCCTTTTCGGATGTAAATATTATCAAAATGCTGTTCAGCAGAAGCGGCAGCCTGCTCATCGTGGTACAATGTTACAATCATCCTTGCTAAGGCTCTTTTTATATCCCGCGGATTGGTTTTATCATCTTCCAATTGAATTTTGACCTGCTTCAGAGTCGTCTCATCGGCAGCGGCTGCTAATTGATAATATTTATAAATCAATTCATCCGGTATTTTCAGAGTGCGACCATACATATCTTCCGGTCGGTCATGTAATCCGATATGATTATCATAAGACTTTGACATCTTGTCCTTGCCATCAATCCCTTCCAGCAGCGGCATAGTAATAATTACCTGTGGTTTTTGATCATATTCGCGTTGCAAATCACGTCCTACCAGCAGGTTGAATTTCTGATCGGTTCCCCCCAACTCAATGTCGGCCTGCAATTCTACCGAATCCATTCCCTGTGCCAAGGGATACATTAACTCATGAATTGCGATCGGTATTTCGGATTTAAGGCGCTTTTTAAAATCATCCCGTTCCAATATTCGAGCCACTGTATAATGACTTGCAAGTCGAATGACAGCACTGAAAGACATTGCTCCTAACCAATCGTTATTATATACAATTTTTAATTTTTCAATATCAAGTATAACTTTAGCTTGCAGAACATAACTATCAGCATTACTGCGCGTATCCTCCAAGGTTAATTGTGGCCTGGTCTTATTTCGACCGGATGGATCACCGATCATGGCTGTGAAATCGCCGATCACCAGTACGGCCTGGTGCCCCAGATCCTGGAAATGTCGCAATTTACGTAAAACAACCCCGTGTCCTACATGCAAATCCGGTCGACTGGGATCGCAACCGAGTTTCACTACCAGCGGTTTATTCTGTAGCCGGGACCGTTCCAGTTTTTGCTTCAGCTCTACGAGCGGGAGAATTTCTTCCACCCCGCGCGCAATCAAGGTTAATTGTTCATCAACAGGTAAAAATGCCATCAGTAATTTCTCATTTCTCTTTCAGTTTGTCGTTTGATATCTTTGGCTTTGATCGATTCTTTTTTATCGTAGCTATGTTTTCCTTTGGCAAGTGCAATTTCAAGTTTGGCCCAGCCATTTTTGAAATATAACCGCAATGGCACGATTGTCATACCTTTCTGATCGACGTTGCGCTGCAGTCTGCCGATCTCGCGCCGGTTCAATAACAAGCGTCGATCATGGACCGGCTCATGACCCTGGAAACCGGTGTGCGAATAGGGACTGATATGTATCCCGACCGCCCACACCTCCCCGGAACGAATAGTAATATAGCCTTCCTTCAGATTAGCACGCCCCTCCCGCAGACTTTTTACTTCACTACCGATCAGTTCCATTCCAGCCTCAAATTTTTCCATGATATGGTATTCATGAAAAGCTTTGCGGTTGGTAGATATAATTTTTACTTCCATTGATCAATATAATGATTGTTGGACAGGGAATTTACTAATTTTAGTGAGCATATATTATATGGATTATCCGAAAAGCAGGTCAGCTTCGATTGAATATCCGCCGCCAGACTTCGATATCGGCTGGTTTCATTTCCGGCTTCTGCTCTTCCTCATATTCCGGTTGATGTCTTCGTTTGGGATCTAAAACGAGCATAAATTCCTCCGACGACATTGTTTTCAGTCCAGCGTGAATTACATCACGGATTATCGCTTTATCCGATGTTACCACCGTGCAGGAACGAGGATATCTTTCAACTTCAGCCAATTCGACGATAATAGTGTCCGCTTTTTTATGCGGTGGCGAAAAGCGCACCTGGACCCATTTATTGATCCCTTCTACAGCCGGAATGATTTCATCCTGAACACCATCAAATACCACAATAATATTGGTTTTCCGACGTTTGCCTAGAGTCGCCAGTTTGTGTACCAGTCGTTCCCGGGCCGTTTCTAATTTCCGTTTGCGGTATTTCAGCAAATCCGGCATGGCATACATCAGGTTGTAGCCGTCGACAATAATTTTTCGCATCTCTATCTCAACAACAGCATTTTAGATAAATTTTCATGCCCCTATCTTCCGTTATTCTGAGAATAATTATCAAGTTAATAATGAAGTTTGATAACCATTCATTAGCAGTGGAACCTCACAATTACAGCATGCTCCTATTATTTTTTTGTTTAGCCGATTAGTTGTTATAGCCAATATCCTTTGACATATGGTTGATTATACTAAATCTACTAATCGGTTTTTAGGTGCTCAGACCGGCTTCTGGGTCGGGCTGGGATTTGTAGCCCCGGTGACATTACAATCCAGAATCTTTGAAAATAAATCCTGGACTATATGGCTGTTAAATAATGGTTCTAATCTACATGGTTTAATAATTATAGGGATTATTCTATCTGTCTGCTAAACTGAAGATCACGATATAGTTCAGATATCAGCAAAAACGGTTACATTACGCTATTGTCGTTTCCAACGTTTGATCGTTTCGAAGGCCCGTTTTGTATTATCCATAATGATCCGCAAGTCGAACGGTTTAATAAAATAATCGTCAAATCCCGCTTCACGGCATTCCACTAAGGCATAGATGGAAGGGTGCCCAGTTATTGCAAAAATCAGGTCAACCGGACGTTTTTTCCGAACTTCACGGCATAGTTCAATTCCATTCATGCCGGGTAAATGTAGATCGTAAAAATGAATCTGAATATTTTCTTGATTAATAATTGGTAAAGCTTCTTCAGAGCTTTCAGCTGTGAATACCTCATAGCCTTCTTTTAAAAAGGCATCGTGCAATAGGTCACGGATTGATTCCAAATCATCTACTATGAGTATTTTCTGCTTCATCTTTGGATTTCCTATCAATAAATGCTGTTGAAAATACGTCAATTTGATTTCGTGGTCATTAATAATTTTTCCCAGCGTGGATTTATTCTAGCATAACTGTATATTATTAAATAGCCACTCCCCTTTCTTTTAATTATTTTTTCATTAATATGAATTTTCGGCACCCCTCATTGTGATATTTTATACTTTTTTATCTCATTTCATGAAAATATTTTTATTCAATTTGACAGTTTCATGGAAAATTAAGAATTAATCTAATATAACCGATTATTAAATTGAGAAATAAGTCAATAATTCCACTCACAAATGAAATTAAAAGTGCCGAGCTGATAATAAACAGTAAGCTAAACATAATCGAAAAAAAAGAAACTGAACCATGTATACCAACTTTCACTCAGAGAAATCAATTAGGCAATTACTGTACGAAGAACGGAAATATTTTAGCTCCTTAATTGAGCAGGCAGATTCCATCACAGGTCGGTCTACCTCAGCATTGAAAAAATCACTTAATCCGTTAATTGAAACACGTCAACAATTAATCAAGTCAATAAACAGTATAAACCATCTAGGATCCACTCTGATCGAGATGCCATCCAAAGAGCAACCTAACAATACCCACAGTAGCACCTTTCTTACACATACTCTAATAATAATCGATGCCAAAATTCTTGATCTTCTTAATATCTCCGCCCCTTTAGACCAGCGTACTTGAGCTATGACTATTTATTATTAAACTGGCAACGAATATTCGTAACAAATTTCTTTATTTTATCAAATCCATTATTCCAAAAATGTAGTACATAATTGTTTTCGAACCCCAACCTTCGCTACGACTTCGGTTGGCAGGCTTCATTTTTTTCCCTGTTACAGGGGAAATTAAATGGTTGAACGAAAACCATATTTTCTCCCCTATCATAGGGGAGAATTAAAGAGGGGTCTTGAGCTATAACCATTTACTCGATATCAAGAAATACCGGCTGCAATGATTATGCGTAATAAAGATTTATCCCGACAAGAAGAATACCACGTTACATTCACTTCCCCGATACACTCCACTACGTTACGTTATCGGGGCAGGCTGTTCAGTACATGGTTACCCGTGCCTGCACACCGAAGTGCGTTTCTGCACGCAGGCGTGGGGCTCCATAAGCTCGAATCCCATATTACCGTAGAAATCAAATCAGGAAGCATCATGCTCAGTACGCTGGATAATCTCATTCTGTAATTCGTAACTCAAGTCCACAAAATAATCACTATAGCCCGCTACCCGCACGATCAGATCTTTATATTGCTCAGGATTCTGCTGAGCTTTTCGCAGGGTATCGGCCGTGACAACATTAAATTGAATATGATGGCCGTCCATCCGAAAATAAGCACGTACCAGATGGGCTACCTTGGTCAGACCGGTATCATCAGCCAGCAACTGGGGAGTGAATTTCTGATTCAGCAAAGTTCCGCCAGTGCGCAGTTGATCGATCTTAGCTGCTGATTTCAAAACGGCGGTGGGACCTTTCCGATCCGCGCCCTGCACCGGTGATATTCCTTCCGAAAGCGGTTGCCCGGCCCGGCGGCCTTCCGGGGTGGCGCCGATAACGCTGCCGAAATAGACATGTGATGTGGTGGGCAACAGATTAATCCGGTAATGGCCGCCTTTGGTGTTGGGCCGTCCGTCCACGGCGGCAAAAAAGCTCTCGAAAACGCGCTGGGCCAGTTGGTCGGGATAATCATCATCGTTGCCGAAGCGCGGCGTTTCGTCCACTAATTTTTGGCGCAGGGCTTCGGCGCCGGCGAAATCTTGGGACAGAGCGGCCAGCAAGTCGTCCAGGTTGATTTGCCGCTGATCGAAAACATGGTATTTAATGGCAGCCAGCGAATCGGTGATCGTCCCCAACCCCACACCCTGAATATAGGATGAATTATAGCGAGCCCCACCGGTATGATAATCCAGGCCGCTGGCAATGCAATCGTCGATCAAAATCGACATGAATGGCGCCGGCAGATATTTGGCCCACAGCCGTTCGATGATTCGATTACCCTTGATCTTGATATCGATAAAATGCCGCAACTGTTTCTCAAAGGCCTGGTAAAACTGATCGAAGGAATCAAATGTCCGGGGATCACCGGTGGCAAGGCCGATAAATCGGCCGGTCCGGGGATCGACACCATTGTGCAAGGTGATTTCCAGTACTTTAACGAGATTGAAATAACCGGTGAGAATATAGGCTTCTTTGCCGAAAGCGCCGGCTTCCACACATCCACTGGCGCCACCATTACGGGCATCGATAATGGATTTACCCTGCCGCACCAATTCGGACACGATAGCATCGGTGTTGAACAACGAAGGCTGTCCATAACCAGTTTTGATAATTTTCAAAGCCCGCTTCAATAACCGATCAGGCGATTTTTTACTGACCTGGACCATTGAACCCGGTTGCAGCAGACGCAGTTCCTCGATCACATCAAGAATCAGGAAAGACAATTCATTAGCGGCATCGCCGCCGTTGGACGTCACACCGCCCACATTAATCAGACAAAAATCGGTGTAAGTGTTACTCTCTTTGGCGGTCACCCCCACTTTGGGCGGCGCCGGCTGATTATTGAATTTGATCCAGAAAGCCTGCAGTAATTCCCGGGCCTGGTCTTCCGTCAATTCACCGGAATCCAGACCCGCCCGGTAAAATGGTAAAAGATGCTGATCCAGCCGACCCGGATTGAAAGAATCCCAGGTATTGAGTTCGATGATCACCCCGAGATGGACAAACCAGTAGTACTGCAGGGCTTCGTGGAAAGTATCCGGTTTTTGAGCCGGGACTTTCCGGCAGATCCGGGCAATTGTTTCCAATTCCGCTTTACGGTGCGAATCGGATTCCGCCGTGGCCAATTCTTCAGCCTGCTCGGCATGGCGTTCGGCAAACCGGATCAGGGCGCCGATGGTTATCTCCATGGCTCGCAATTCTTCCCGTTTATCAAACGCCTCGCAGTCCTGGTAAAAATCCAGTTTTGCGATTTCCCGGGCAATGTCACGCTTAAAATCAAGCAGGCCTTTGTGATAGATTTTATCATCTAGCACGGTGTGACCTGGAGCGCGCTGCTCCATGAATTCGGTAAATACACCGGCGGAATAGGCTTCCCGCCATTCGTCGTCTACCTCATTGAATAGCCGGTCCCGCAGCGACCGTCTTTTCCAGAATGGCGCAATAAAATGCTTTTGCACCTTCCGGGCTTTAACGCTAACGGAAAAAGGGATTTTTTCCCGGGTTGCGAGGATTTCAAAATCTTCGATCGTGTGGGTGCAAATCTCAGGATACGTCGGCGTAGCTTTTGGATCCGGTCCCCGCTCACCTACAATCAGCTCGCCGCTTTTGATACAAATCGATTTATGCCCAAGCAGATATTTAAAAGCCTGCGCCCGGGCTACCGGTACAGAAACCCGGTCACTTTTCCCGCTCTGGTAATATTCGGTCAACAGGGTGGCTCGTTCCAGAGAAAGACTGGGAACGGCCTGCAAACTTTGTTCGCGCAGCTGTTTGATGCGTTCATTCATGGGGATTATCCTCCGCTGGTAACCGGAATTCTTAGTGACCGGAAGGGTTCCTCCATTCGTTCAATTGTTTCCGGTGACTGAGTTCGCATTTTCGTGAGTTTATTGGGCAGGTTGAATTTATGAAATTTATCCCTGGCCAATAGATTGAAAGGTAACAAAGCAACGCCGATTTCACCATCCAGAGATTTAACATGACTGGCAATTGCCGTGAGATTATCCTCGGTAGCGGTTATCCCGGGTATAAGCGGTACTCGTAGCTGAAGTTGTTCTCCATTTTCGACCAACCAGGTCAGGTTATTTAGAATTTGAGTATTGGACACCCCAGTATGGCACTGGTGTAAATTATCATCCATAATTTTCAGATCATATAGATACAGATCAACCAACCCGGCCAGCCGCTCGAAATTTTCAAGTTTGGTAAATCCGGTGGTATCGATAACGGTTGAAATATTTTCCTGCCGGCAGGCGGTCAGTAATTCGAATAAGAATTCAGGCTGACCTAACGGCTCACCGCCGGAAATTGTGATTCCGCCCCCCGACTCATCGTAAAATATCCGGTCCTTCCCTACCTCTGCCATAACATCGGCTACGGTGACCATTCGCCCCACCAGATCGTGTTCGAAATTCTGATTGCGCCGGTTGATCTTAAGCTTTTCGATCCCCGGGCGGTAGCCTTCCGGGTTATGACACCACCAGCAATTGAGTGGACAGCCCTTGAAAAACACCGTGGTCCGGATTCCCGGTCCATCGTGCAGGGCAAAATGTTTGATGTCGAATATTATCCCGGAAGCGATCATTGACCTGATTAATTCCCCATTACGTTTCGCTACCACGATATGGTCATTCTTCCGTGCGGGGCAGGCGGGACAGGCGTGTAATTCGTTGTGAATAATCCAAGTTAAATAATTCTTGTGTTCTTACTCCAGCATATCCGCCGGACTTACCACTTCGATTTTATCTTTTTCCAGCACATGCAGATAGACCATAGTCGTGCGTACATCGGTATGTCCCAGTAACTTTTGTACGGTTGGTATATCATATCCACTTTGCAACAGATGCGTGGCTAAGCTGTGCCTGAAAATGTGGGGACTACCCATTTTAGTTATCCCGGCTTGTTTGATCGCTTTTTTTACGGCTTTCTGTAACATTGATTCGGAAACATGGTGTCTCCTTTTCAGCCCAGAGCGTGGATCGACTGACAGGTTATGAGAGGGAAATACATATTGCCATCCATATTCACAACCAGCGTTAGGATATTTTTTATCAAGTGCAAATGGCAAGTATGTTCTACCATATCCATTTCCCAAATCCAGGCTATGAATTATTTTCACTTTTTTCAATTGATTGCGGAGAGCCGGGATAACAGATTGGGGAAGTAATGTAACCCGATCCTTATTCCCTTTTCCACTTCTGACAAATATCTTTTTCGATTCAAAATCAATATCTTTAACTCTTAATCGAACACATTCCATTAACCGCAAACCGGATCCATAAATCAGGAGTACCAGCAGTCGATGAATTCCATCCAATAAATTAATGATTCTGGCAGCTTCACTTTTTGTAAAAACAACGGGAATTTTTACCGCTTTTTTTGCCACCTGATAATTTTCATTAACATTTAGCGATTTTTTCAAGACTTCTTTGTAAAACAATTTAATGGCAGATAAGGCTTGATTTTGTGTTGAAGACGCAACATACTCAACAACAGCAAGATGAGTAAGAAATTGATTCACAGCGTTATCATTCAGAGTAGCCGGATGTTGTTTGTTATGGAAAAGAATGAATCTCTTTACCCAATCGACATAACTGCTTTCCGTCCTGATGCTGTAGTGTTTGGTACGGATGAGATTTCGGAACTGGTCGAGTAATTTGGGTTTGTTCATATTACCTTTCTAAGTTATATTGATCAATATAAAGAGGATGGTCTTATTATCAAAACTGTAGGGAAATTACTAAACGGATGGGTTTAAATGAAAAAACAATATTACTGTATTTTCCACAGACATGCACGGGGATGTCGTATTTATATGGAACATTCGCCGGTTAAAAACAAGTTAGGAGCCTTTAAATTATGGTAAAATATTTAGAAACTGACGAATTTGAAGAAATAACTAATTCAATTGAACTATTATCCAGTCAATCAAGTCAATTAGAAGATAAATATCAATGGAAATGGGTAATATTATCTATGCATTCAACATTACAAGGCTTTATGGTAATAGGTTTAAGAGATAGCGCTGGGTTAAATATTTTAAAGGATGGCATTGCTAAAAAATGGTTACGTGCATATAGAAATGGAGATCCATATCCTGTTGAAAAATTGGATTCTTTTCTAAACTTATATGAAAAGATAAAAAGTGATAGAATGCTTCGTTTTGGTCATAGCCGTATATATGAGTCCACAGAAGGAAATGATAGAAGTGTAAAAATGCTAAATACTTTACGCAATGATTTTATACATTTTGTTCCAAAAGGCTGGCTGTTAGAGGTTACTGGATTGCCAAAAATATGTCTGGACTGCATCGAAATAATTGAGTTTTTAGGTTGGGAGTCAAACAATGTATTGTGGTATAAAGAAGAGCTAGAAATAAGGTGTAGAGAAGCAATTGAAAGCTGTAAAACAATATTTATGGATCTTCAGAGTGAATATGAAGATGATAAAGGCACCTAACACTCAGTCAACCTGACGTGAAACAGCTGTAGCGCGATTTCAATGCTTAGAAGTTTAACAATCGTAACTTTTCATAAGGAAATTCCTATGGCAATAAGTTTCACACCGGTTACTTTTTCCGTTAGGTGTAGGTAATGTATTATATCTTGAATTGGAGGTAATAATAAAATTAAAGGAAGAATAAATTATGCCTGAAGGATCAATCGCAGCATTGCACACTCAACACAAAGACTTATATAGGAAGTATTCCCAGTACAATGGAAAACTATTTTTTCTTTGCAGTTTTGTTTCGGCAATATTTATTACAGGGTGTTCAACCAATCCGTATACCGATGAATATTCTATTGATTTTTTGACGGATCAGACAAGTTACATTTCCACTGATACTATTACTGTTGTTATAATTAATGATTCAACAGATGTTTTTAACATCGGTTTACGTTGTGGGGAATACCTGGAAATGTTTTTTCAAAAGAAAAAGGATGGGGAGTGGTCAGAAAATCAATGGTTTTGGTATATGTCTTTACGATGTCCAACTGAAATTGACTCAATCCTACCCAATGAAAGTTATTCTTATGAACTGCCTGCTGAATGGTTTGATGATGTTGGCACATTTCGGTTAATTATGAGACAATGGTACTCTAATGGATTCACAATAGATTAGGATATAAAAAGTATGAACGCGACCACAATCAATGTCAAAATACCTGTTGAATTTCCATATGACTAACGAAGTATTTAATATAGTAACATGCTAATCGGCACCTAACTCGCGTTCAACCGGACGTGGCGAACGTGCAGCGTGGATTTACGGTTTTTGAGTAAAAACGTTATTAATTTCAGTTATGAATGTTCTGAATAAAGAACTGCCACGCACGGTTAACTCATCCGTTAGGCACATTGCAGAAATCCTTAATTTTCCGCATAATTGCAGGTAGCTTTGTATTCACAAGAAAAGGAATGAGAAAATGCTGTTTCGAGTACTAATACGATCTCTTCTTGTATCACTACTTGCATGTTCTGGACTGGCACAACCAGCAGATAAGGCAACCGCCATGTCTATCCATGCAAAAGGTAACAATGAGTTTGCCTTCAGTTTGTATCACCATCTAAAGGATGCAAATGGTAATCTTTTCTATTCGCCATTCAGCTTAAGAGCTGCATTGGCAATGACATATGCTGGAGCAAGAAATGAGACTGCTGCGGAAATGGCCTCTGCCCTGAAGTTTGCCCTTGAGGGACGTGAATTACATTCCACTTTCGCGGCGACATCAGAAGATATGGAGGCTGATGACGATTCTGGCTACGAATTAAGCATAGCTAATTCTCTTTGGGGGCAGCGCGACCTTAAGTGGCGCGAAGATTTCCTTACTGCAACAGCCACATACTATGGGGCTGGACTTACAGAAGTTGACTTCACGACTATAGAACACGCGGAAGATGCACGCAACGAGATCAACAGTTGGGTGGAGCACTGCACTAATAGCAAAATCATGAATCTTATTCCGAAGAATAAATTGGATCCAAAGCCAATCCCTGGTTATCCTCCGAGAATCGAGTATGTGCGATTGGTCCTAGCAAATGCGATTTACTTTAAGGGAGATTGGCAGATTCAATTTCCAGAAAACGCAACTGTTGATGAATTATTTTTTGTTGGAGAAGATGAGAGACTTGTTACCCCACTTATGCACCGTCTCGGAAGAGGTTATCGATATACCGAAACCGATGGGATTCAAATTTTGGAACTTCCTTACAAAGGTGATCGGCTCTCAATGGTAGTGCTATTACCTGAAGAAAAATATGGACTGGAAAGGTTGGAAGGAATGCTTTCAGCAGAGAGCTTTGACGAATGGACCAGTGAATTACGCAAGTTTGAGAAAGTGGATGTTTTCCTTCCAAAATTTGAGATTACTTGGTCAGGGGAGATGTCTGATCGACTAAAATTGACTGGAATGAAAACTGC
>SDBU01008938.1_pt1 | contig 11310 bp, 8 predicted proteins | sample 2277071 | NCBI WGS metagenome assembly SDBU01 (sample SAMN10397929, study PRJNA504765) | marine sediment metagenome | isolation source: marine sediment core GS08_GC12, 126 cmbsf | place: Arctic Ocean: Gakkel Ridge, Loki's castle | collected 2008 | reverse complement strand
CCGGTCCATCGCAAGAGCTTTGGGCCAGTTAAGAAACTAGTCCAGGCATAACGGCTGTACGGGTGATATACATCGGTAACGCTTCAGTACAAATACATGGGTAACAGATTTATCCTGTGGGCACCAAGCGAACAGGGGGTGCCCGTCCCATGGAAAGAGGGGCAACCGATGGACGAGAAGGTGAATTTGTTGCCGACTGCGATCGCTGCACCCTGAATAAGGGCACCACCCATTCAGCATGTTTTCATGCAGAAATTGCGGTCCAGACAGAGCCTGTTGTGAAATAGGGTGTTCCATGGAGCTGCCTTGCAGGGATCGGGTAAAAATGCAGATATTTATTTTTACATTGTTCCCAAATTTATACAAAGTAAAAAAAAATGTAGTAACTTATTGAATTATAAGATGAAAGTAAAGACACAATTGGGGCTGCCAATTGTTCACGCAGCGAGGAACGATATGTTACGAAATGGGACACGGTTGCCGACGTTGCATCCAGGTGGGAGCAAAAGCTGATACCTGACAGTGTGTTAGTGGCTAAGACGCATTTGCTTGGCCGATATCTACTAATCATATTTGTGTTTCAGTGGTCTGCGTGGGTCATTCAACAATTATTGCCAGCAATATTTCCACCGTTCATAATCCGGACTCAATCGTCGGGATACCGCAGAATCATTTTTTAACTGTAATCCGGAAAATTATACAATCAGATGCAGAGTGAAATCTGCCAGCTTCCCATGTTTGAATTTTTAGGCTGAAATAGCGACCTTATGACCGGCCCGTTTATTCATCTCCACGTCCATTCAGAATACTCGCTGTACGACAGTGTCGTTCGCATCAAGTCGCTGGTGGCCTGCGCGAAAGAGAACGCCATGCCAGCAGTGGCCCTGACCGACATGGCCAACATGTTTGCGGTGGTGAAGTTTTACCATGCAGCGGTGGCGGCCGGCATCAAGCCAGTAATCGGGTCGGATGTGTGGATTGAAAACAGCGCCGATCACAACAAGCCATTTCGTTTATTGTTGCTGTGTCAGGATATCGATGGGTATCGCAATCTAAGTCGCTTGCTGACCCGCGCCTATCTCGAAGGTCAGCACTCAGGCCGGCCGTGCATATCCCGAGACTGGATCGAAAAATATTCTGGTGGACTGATAGTCTTGTCGGGTGCGCAACAAGGCGACGTGGGCCAGGCGTTGTTGTCAAAAAACACGGTTCTCGCTGGTGAATTGCTGGCGAACTATCGGCAACTGTTTGGTGATCGATTTTACATCGAGTTGCAACGAACGGGTCAGCAATATCAGGAGGAATATGTCCATAACGCGGTAGCGTTGGCGGCGGATATGTCGATACCGGTGGTGGCAACCAACCACGTGCACTTCCTCACGTCCGATGAATTTGAGGCCCATGAAGTTCGCGTCTGTATCCAGGACGGGCGAGTACTCAATGACAGCCGTCGTCCCAGGCGCTTTACCGAGCAGCAGTACTTCCGTTCTACCGACGAGATGTGCGAGGTGTTTGCCGATATTCCGGAGGCGTTGAGCAATACACTGGAAATTGCACGCCGTTGCAATCTGAAATTCAATTTTGGCGAGTACTTCCTGCCCCACTTCCCGGTGCCGGAGGGTGTGACAGTGGACAGCCACTTACGCGCCGAAGCCGAGCGCGGGCTGAAAAAACGCATAAAGGTAATCGAGACCAGTGGGGAACCGCTAGACAGGACGGTCTATGGCGAGCGATTGAAACGGGAACTCGACGTTATTATCGAGATGGGGTTTCCCGGTTACTTTCTTATTGTAGCTGATTTTATTCAGTGGGCCAGGCAGAACGATGTTCCGGTGGGGCCTGGCAGGGGGTCGGGTGCGGGATCGCTAGTGGCCTATTCTCTCGGCATTACCGATCTGGATCCGATCCAATACAAACTGTTGTTTGAACGCTTCCTCAATCCCGAACGTGTGTCCATGCCGGATTTCGACATTGACTTTTGTATGGAGAAGCGCGACCGGGTGATTGAATACGTGGCCGGGCGCTACGGGCATGACAAGGTGTCGCAGATCATTACCTACGGCACCATGGCAGCGAAGGCGGTAGTGCGCGACGTGGGTCGTGTGCTTGATCATCCCTACGGTTTTGTCGATAGACTTGCCAAACTGATTCCGTTCGAGATCGGCATGACGCTGGACAAAGCTCTGGAGCAGGAACCGGTGCTTAAAGAACGCTACGACAACGAAGAAGACGTGCATGAACTAATCGATATGGCGCGCACTCTGGAAGGATTGTCGCGTAACGCCAGTCGCCATGCTGGTGGTGTCGTTATCGCGCCCTCGGCCTTGTCCGATTTTGTGCCGCTCTATCTTGAGCAAGGGGGCAAGCAGGCCGTATCGCAGTTCGACAAGGATGACCTGGAAGCCATTGGCCTGGTGAAATTTGATTTTCTCGGATTACGCAATCTCACCATCATCGACAAGGCGATCAAAACCATCAATGTGAAACGAAAAGAGCTTGGCGAAACACCTCTGGTCATCGAACAATTGTCGCTTGATGATGAACAGACCTTTGCGCTATTAAAGTCATGCAAAACCACTGCCTTGTTTCAACTTGAATCGCGGGGCATGAAGGACCTGATTCTGCGGCTGCAACCTGATAACTTTGAAGAGATTATTGCGCTGGTTGCTCTGTTCCGTCCCGGCCCGTTGCAGTCTGGCATGGTGGATGACTTTATCGATCGCAAGCATGGCCGTGCCAGGGTGGAGTATCCGCATCCGAGCCTGGAACCGATTCTGAAACCCACTTACGGTGTCATCCTGTATCAGGAACAGGTGATGCAGATCGCTCAGGAGCTATCCGGTTATACCCTGGGAGGCGCAGATTTGCTGCGCCGCGCCATGGGTAAAAAGAAACCTGAAGAGATGGCGCGTCAGCGTGACGGCTTTGTCAAAGGTGCGGTGGACCGTTGGGAGGACATGAATGAAAAGAAGGCCGGTTACATTTTTGATTTGATCGAAAAATTTGCCGGTTATGGCTTTAACCGTTCCCACTCTGCCGCCTATGCGCTTATTGCCTACCAGACAGCCTGGCTCAAGGCACATTATCCTGCCGCGTTTATGGCCGCCGTCATGTCGTCGGATATGGACAACACTGACAAGGTGGTGACCATGGTTGCCGAATGCCGTGACATGGGCCTGGAGGTATCGGTGCCCGATATCAATCGTTGTCACTACGAGTTTATCGCCATCAGTAATGAGGCCGTGCTTTATGGAATTGGTGCCATCAAGGGCATCGGTGAGTCGGCCATTGGGTCGATTCTTGAGGCGCGTGAGCAGGGTGGTTCTTTTTCTAACCTGTTCGACTTTTGCCGTCGAATTAATCTGCGCAAGGTCAATAAACGCGTACTGGAATCATTGATTCGTTCTGGTGCTCTGGATGAACTCGGCGCCCATCGTGCAAGCCTGATGGCAACATTGCCTACCGCGCTACAGGCGGCGGGGCAGCACAGCAAGGATCAGGACGCCGGTCAAGGTGACATATTCGGGTCCAGCGACCTGAAGACACCGGCAAATGAATATATCCCGGTACCCGAGTGGAGTGAGGATCAGCGTTTGGGAGGGGAGAAGGATACGCTGGGTCTGTATCTTTCCGGTCACCCGATTGCCCGATTCGAAAAAGAGCTCGCACATATCACAGGCAACACCATCGCCAATCTCAATTCATCGCAAAGCAATGTGGTGGTGGCGGGCCTCATCGTTGCCATTCGCACCATGCGAACACGCCGCGGTGATCGCATGGCCTTCGTTACCCTGGATGATCGCACTGGGCGGCTGGAACTGGCGGTATTTTCGGACCTCTACCATTCCTCGCGGGATCTGTTGACGAAAGATAATCTGATGGTGGTGGATGGCCAGCTCAGTATCGATGAATATACCGGTGGATTCAAAATGCGTGCCGACAAGTTGTATACTATGGACGAGGCGCGAGCCGGATTTGCATCCCGACTTGTTATCGACGTTAATATGGAGCTTGCCGGAAACGGCTTTGTGAGTGAACTTAAGCAGATTCTGGCGCCGGTAGTGGATGGACCCTGTCCGGTATATTTAAACTATAGTAATAATAACGCCGAGGCGGAAATTCTCCTGGGAGAGCGGTGGAAGGTGAATCCCACTGCCAGTGTGCTGGAGAAGCTTGAAAGCCTTGCTGGCGAAAAGCACGTACACGTCATCTATCCTTAAGCCATAAATGAATGGTGTTGCGGGTGACCTAAATTAGCCCGTAGGGCCAACTATTCTTTAAGCGAAAGTTATGAATCAGCATTACCTGGATTTTGAGCAGCCCATTGCCGATCTTGAGGCCAAGATCGAGGCCCTGCGTTATGCGGGAGACAGCACCGACGCCAATATTGGCGAAGAAATCAGCAGGCTTGAGGCCAAGAGTCAGAAGCTGGCGAAAAACATTTTTTCCAGCCTGACACCATGGCAGATATCGCAAGTCGCGCGTCATCCGCAGCGACCTTATACGCAAGACTATATTTCTCGCATCTTTACCGATTATCAGCAATTGCAGGGTGACCGTGTGTATGCCGATGATCCGGCGATTGTCGGTGGTCTGGCGCGGCTTGATGGCAGGCCAGTTATGGTGATTGGCCACCAGAAGGGGCGTGACACCAATGAAAAGGTGACACGAAACTGGGGTATGCCCCGGCCCGAGGGTTATCGCAAGGCCATGCGTCTGATGGGAGTGGCGGAACGGTTCAAAATGCCGGTGATTACCCTGATTGACACACCGGGCGCTTATCCCGGTGTGGGTGCGGAGGAACGTGGCCAAAGTGAGGCTATCGCGCGCAGTCTTTATGTAATGGCGGGACTCAACGTGCCGATCATCAGTGTCGTAATTGGGGAGGGAGGCTCCGGTGGTGCGCTGGCGATTGGAGTCTGTGATCGTTTGTTGATGCTGCAATTTTCTACCTATTCCGTCATTTCACCAGAGGGCTGCGCATCTATTTTGTGGAAGAGTGCCGACAAGGCACCCGCTGCGGCGGAGACGATGGGTATTACCACGGACCGTCTGAAAGAACTGAATCTGGTGGATGAAATCCTGCCCGAACCCCTGGGTGGCGCGCAGCGTGACATCGATGCGATGGCTGCGACACTGAAGTCGGCACTGATCGCATCGGTTGGTGATCTGACAAAAATCGAACCTTCACGACTACGCGATTTGCGCTACAAGCGCCTCATGAAGTTCGGTGTCTTCGAAGATAAATCCTGAGCCGCTGTCCGCGGAATGGCTGCGAGACCAGCTTGCTGGACTGATTCCTGATTTCGAGGGTAAACACCTGACGCTGGCCTATAGCGGTGGTATGGACTCCCATGTATTGCTGCACCTGCTTGCACAGCGAGTTAACGATCGCAAGCTGCAATTGAAGGCGATTCATATTGACCATGGAATGTCACCGCAGTCCGGCGAGTGGAGTGAGCACTGTGCCGATGTATGCGAGAAACTCGCAGTGCCATTGATTGTAGAGCGAGTTTCTGTCCGCGTGGCTGATAAAGGACCGGAAAATGCTGCGCGCGAGGCGCGTTACCGGGCCCTGGCGAAACACATGTCGCCAAACGATGTGTTAGTCACCGCGCATCACCGCGACGATCAGGTCGAAACGGTACTTCTGCATCTTGTCCGTGGCACCGGCGCTCACGGACTGGCCGGCATGGCACCTTTGCGCGAGTTTGCCAGTGGCCTCCATATTCGTCCGCTACTGGAAATCAGTCACCAGAAAATCGCAGATTATGCCCGTAGCCGGCATTTGCAGTGGGTAATTGATGCTTCCAATGAGGACACCTCCCTCAGCCGAAATTACATGCGCCACGAAATCGTGCCGAAAATTCGTGCCCACTGGCCCGGTGCGGAGAAGGTAATCGGGCGTTCAGCGGGTCATGCGGCAGCGGCAGTTGAGTTGCTGGAGCAAATCGCAGCTGAAGACGGGCAACACTGCGGGCTGACCGGAGATAGCGGCTTGAGCCTGTGTGCCTGCAATGCTTTAGGCGATGCCCGATTGCGTAATTTGTTGCGTTACTGGGTGCGTCAGTCAGGTCTGGCGTTGCCGGCCACATGCCACATCGATGAGGTGGTGCGGCAGATTCGCAAACCATCGACCACGGGTCACGCTATTATCACCTGGCCGGGCGGTGCCTGTTGTCGCTATCGCGATACGCTATCGTTTTTTTCCAGGGCCGCCAATGTAGAGTATGAATATGATATCACCTGGAATCCCGCCCAGCCGGTGGTGATCGCGCCTTTGGGGATTGAGGTAAGTGCAAATTCTGCCGTAGGGCAAGGGCTGGCGCTGACACGGGTGCGGAACGCATCATTGCATCTGCGAAATCGCCACGGTGGCGAGTCGTTGCGACTGCCAGGCCGCGCCCATCATCATAAATTGAAGAAATTGTTTCAGGAAGAAGGGGTGCCGCCCTGGGAACGGAGCAAGTTGCCGTTATTGTATGTGGATGGGAAATTAGCGGCAGTGGGTGACCGTTGGGTGAGCCAGGAATTCGTAGCCGATAAAAATGAGGCAGGATTTGAGCTGAAAATCAGTAAATTATGAAGGATTTCTACATTATGGTTGTGGAATAAGTCAGCATTTGGTAGTTTCTATTTCCGTTTGGGACACATCTTTTCCCTCACCTAAACGGACTCATGACCAGATATATTTTTGTTACCGGTGGCGTTGTTTCTTCTCTAGGCAAGGGTATTGCAGCTGCCTCGTTGGCGGCACTGCTGGAAGCCCGCGGTCTCAAAGTCACCCTGCTGAAACTCGACCCTTATATCAACGTCGATCCGGGCACCATGAGCCCATTTCAACATGGCGAGGTATTTGTTACAGAAGACGGTGCCGAAACAGATCTCGATCTGGGGCATTACGAGCGTTTTGTTCGCACCACCATGACCCAGGACAACAATTTTACCACCGGCCGTGTCTACTCCAACGTCATTGCCAAAGAGCGGCGCGGCGATTACCTGGGTGCAACGGTGCAGGTCATTCCACACATTACCGATGAAATAATTCGCTGCATCAAGGCTGGTGCCGGGGATGCCGATGTAGCCATGGTGGAAATTGGCGGTACCGTGGGTGATATCGAGTCACTTCCCTTTCTTGAGGCCATACGTCAGATGAGTATAGAGCTGGGGACAAAACGTGCGGCATTTATGCACCTGACGCTGGTGCCTTATCTTACGGTCTCCGGTGAGATCAAGACCAAACCGACCCAGCACTCGGTAAAGGAGCTGCGTTCCATCGGGATACAGCCCGATGTGCTGCTATGTCGTGCCGACCGCTATCTGCCGGATGCCGAGCGTAACAAGATCGCCTTGTTCACAAATGTACCGGCAAGGGCGGTCATTTCGGCGGTAGACGTGGACAGTATTTACAAGATACCCGGGTTGTTACATGAACAGGAGCTCGATGACATCATTGTCGAGAAGTGGGGTCTGGATCTGCCGCCGGCCGACCTGTCGGAATGGGACAAGGTTGTTCAGGACATGAAAAACCCGGACATGGAAATCACGGTGGCCATGGTAGGTAAATATATCAACCTGACGGAATCCTACAAATCGCTGTCGGAGGCCCTGATCCACGCCGGTATCCGCACGCACACCAAAGTAAAAATTCGCTACGTCGATTCCGAACTCATTGAGACGGATGGTACCGGTGAGCTCGAGGGGGTGGATGCCATTCTGGTGCCGGGAGGATTTGGTGAACGCGGGACGGAAGGCAAAATTCGCGCTATTTCCTACGCACGGCAGAACCAGATTCCTTATCTGGGCATCTGCCTGGGCATGCAACTGGCGGTGATAGAATTTGCCCGTCACGTCGCCGGTCTTGACGGGGCTCACAGTACCGAACTCAGCGACGATACCCCTGCGCCGGTGATTGCCTTGATTACCGAGTGGGCGGACGCCGACGGCAATATCGAAACCCGTGCTATTGATGGTGATCTTGGCGGTACCATGCGGCTGGGGGGCCAGGAATGCAAACTGGCGCCAGGAACCCATGTGCGGGCGCTCTATGGTCAGGACATCATCGTCGAGCGTCACCGTCATCGCTATGAATTCAACAATCAGTATCGCGAACAGCTTAAAGGCGCCGGACTGGTGTTGGCGGGCATGTCTACTGATGACAAACTGGTTGAAATTATAGAGTTACCTGACCATCCGTGGTTTGTCGGTGTACAGTTTCATCCCGAATTTACATCAACACCTCGTGACGGACATCCGCTGTTCAGTGGTTACGTTAATGCTGCCCGGGAATTCAGTGCTTCAGACAACAAACAGAAGGCCATTGCTTAAATGAAACTTTGTGGATTTGAAATCGGCCTCGACAAGCCGCTGTTCCTGATTGCCGGACCCTGTGTAGTGGAGTCGCGCGAGCTGGCCTTGCAGACCGCTGCCGAGCTAAAAGAAATTACCACGCGACTGGGCATTCCCTTTATTTATAAATCATCATTCGACAAGGCCAATCGTAGCTCCAGTGATTCCTTCCGTGGTCCGGGGTTGGAGGAAGGTCTGGAAATTCTGCAGGCAGTCAAAGATGAAGTCGGTGTTCCGGTGCTGACGGATGTGCATGACATACCGCAGATCGAGGCAGTTGCTAATGTTGTCGATGTCATGCAAACACCCGCTTTTCTGTGTCGGCAAACCGACTTTATTCAGGCGGTGATTGCGGCCGGCATTCCGGTCAACATCAAGAAGGGCCAGTTTCTGGCACCGGGTGACATGAAAAATGTTGTCGATAAGGCTGTTGCGGCCGGTGGCAAGGATCGCATTATGGTGTGCGAGCGTGGCGTGAGCTTCGGTTACAACAATCTGGTCTCTGACATGCGTTCATTGGCGATTCTGCGTGATACCGATTGCCCGGTGGTATTTGATGCCACCCATTCGGTGCAGTTGCCGGGCGGGCAAGGAAACCGTTCCGGCGGGCAACGTGAGTTTGTTCCGGTATTGGCACGTGCGGCAGTGGCAACCGGTGTCGCCGGGATTTTCATGGAGACCCATCCTGATCCGGACAAGGCGCTGAGCGATGGCCCCAACGCCTGGCCCCTGCAAAAAATGGAAGTATTGTTGACGACGCTGAAAGAACTCGATGCTGTCGCCAAGAAACAGGGTTTTCTCGAATCCACACTCTAGTGGGCGATAAACCCGTCCTCTTTTATTTAATCAAGGAGAAACTACCGAGTAAGACAATGCCAAACATTACCCAGATTCATGCGCGTGAAATTATCGATTCGCGCGGCAACCCCACCGTTGAGGCCGATATTACCCTGGAATCCGGGGCCTTTGGCCGCGCGGCTGTGCCCTCTGGCGCGTCTACCGGTGAACGAGAGGCGGTGGAACTGCGCGATGGTGACGTGTCACGTTATGCAGGTAAAGGCGTGACCACGGCCGTGAATAATGTGAATACGGAGATTCGGCAGGCACTGCTGGGACAGGATGCCCATGACCAGGAAAAAATTGATCAAGTCATGATTGATCTGGATGGCACTGAGAACAAGAGCCGACTGGGTGCCAATGCCCTGCTGGCAGTGTCCCTGGCCACTGCGCGTGCCGCTGCTGCCCACAGTGGACAGCCTCTGTACCGATATCTGGCCGGCGGTAACCAACTTGTTATGCCGGTGCCGATGATGAATATTATTAATGGCGGCGTCCATGCGGATAACAGCGTTGATCTGCAAGAATTTATGATTGTGCCGATCGGTGCATCTCGATTCTCGGAGGCATTACGTTGCGGCGTCGAAGTATTTCATGCCCTGAAAAAAGTACTGCAAGACAAGGGCCTGAATACTGCTGTCGGCGACGAGGGAGGTTTTGCGCCGGATCTGGAGTCCAACGAAGCGGCAATCCGCATTATCCTGCAGGCCATCGAGGCAGCAGGTTATACGCCGGGCAAAGATGTTTGCCTGGGGATTGATGCTGCCAGCTCTGAGTTCATGCGTGATGGCAAATACGATCTCGCATCCGAGGGCAAAAAAATGACGTCGGCGGAACTGACTGATCTTCTGGCTGACTGGGTGGAGCACTATCCCATTATCACCATTGAAGACGGCATGGGTGAAAACGACTGGGACGGTTGGGCCATGCTCACCGAACGTCTGGGCAAGAAAGTGCAATTGGTCGGTGACGATCTGTTTGTCACCAATACAAAAATACTGGCTCAGGGAATCGATAAGCACATCGCCAATTCCATTCTGATCAAGGTAAATCAAATTGGTACATTAAGCGAAACAATGGCAGCCATTCGCATGGCCAGGGATGCTGGATATACCGCCGTTATTTCCCATCGTTCTGGTGAAACCGAGGACACCATTATCGCTGATATTGCCGTCGCCACCGGTGTTGGCCAGATCAAGACCGGCTCCCTGTCGCGTTCCGATCGTGTCGCCAAGTATAATCAATTGCTGCGTATCGAGGAGGCATTGGGTGATGCGGCGATCTATCCTGGTTTGAAAGCTTTTCCGATGCTGGCCTGAAGTTTGATGCCACAAAGACGTAAAAATCAACATCTGCCGCAGAGGGTCGCTCCTGCGCATCCCTGCGCCCGCGACACTCGTACGTCCATGTACATCGCGCAAAGGCGCAGAGGAAAACAAAAGGCGGCCTTTCAGGCCGCGGAAATTGGAGTAACTTCTTTTAAGGCCGGCTATGATAGCCGGCCTTAATAATAAATATTCCTCACTCAGCGGTCTTTCAGACCGCTCTTAAGGTGTTCTTTGCGTCTTCGCGCCTTTGCGTCAAAAATTATTTAAAAATAACAATGCGCAGGGCTCGATAAGGTACGCGCCTTTGCTGGCAAAATGTGCTGAACAGAGTGTAAAATGGCTGGTGTGAAACCCGTTTTCTATGTGCTGATCGGTTTGTTTCTATTGCTACAGTACCCATTGTGGTTCGGCAGTGGCGGCGCGCTGGCCTATTGGCGTCTGCATCAAGGTGTTGATGCCCAGGTGGCAGAAAATAAAAAGTTACACCAGCGCAATGAATTTCTGAAGGCCGAAGTAATAGATCTGAAGAGTGGGCAGGATGCGATTGAAGAGCGTGCCCGCTCTGAACTAGGCATGATCAAGGCCAATGAAACATTTTACCAGGTCGTGACCTCTCCCAAGCTCTCTCCCGGGAAATAGCTCCTGCTCTATAGTTGTTGTCCGCCGCCGCGCCTGATGCGGAACGGGTTTTACATAGGTAGCAAAGCGGCAACGATAAAAGCGAGGATGATGGCAAACACCAATGCTGCCAGATCACCCGAGCGATCATTTTCCAGAAAGGACAATGTAGTACGAC
>SDBU01008937.1_pt1 | contig 11310 bp, 15 predicted proteins | sample 2277071 | NCBI WGS metagenome assembly SDBU01 (sample SAMN10397929, study PRJNA504765) | marine sediment metagenome | isolation source: marine sediment core GS08_GC12, 126 cmbsf | place: Arctic Ocean: Gakkel Ridge, Loki's castle | collected 2008 | reverse complement strand
CAGAAGGTCTTGCATTTCTTCCTATCAAAGGTCGTGTAGTCGACGGGTTCATAGCATGCCTTTTTATCGCGGCATATGAAGGCTCTCGTGTAGCTCCACCCGCCGCCCGCTGCACTACATGTTTTAGACGGTTGAACACATCCTACACCGCTCATCCTCTGCCATTCAAAGCCTGGAGGGCACTCTACAGCCTGTGAAAACTGAGAAAGCAGTGCAAAGACCACGATATAAGCCAACCACTTCACGCTAACCATCTGCAGGCTATTATTACTGGGGATTAAAGAACAAAAGGATTGGGCCTGATGAGACGAGCGGTTCGAAGAAGCGCGAGTTAATCAGGCTGTTGGTAGATGGTGCTGTTACAGGAGGAAGGTGATGGGCCTGATGAGACGAGCGGTTCGAAGAAGCGCGAGTTAATCAGGCTGTTGGTAGATGGTGCTGTTACAGGAGGAAGGTGATGGGCCTGATGAGATTTGAACTCACGACCACTCGATTATGAGTCGAGCGCTCTATCCGAACTGAGCTACAGGCCCGTGGGGGATTGTTTTTGTTTTCTTCCCATCTTTTGGGATGGTGCATGTTGTTGTTGTGGGACTGGAGCCGAAGGCGGAAGTCGCACCTTTCTCGTCGGGAAACTCCGACAGTTACAAAGGCCCTTGTGTATGTATTTAATGGATTTTAGTATTATGGTCAGCTTATTATAAATCTATCAAGCCTCGGTGAAGGTAGTTTTTCCATCCCTTTTGGCTAAGGCAGACACGATAACAAGCCAATATCTGTAATCCTCATACCACATCTTATGGATATGGTGGCACGTGCTTTTTTTTATACAGGTTCCATATATTTTATACTGCCAATGCCCCAACTTTGGGGATTGATTATACTTCCATTTGAACATCTGAAGCATTTTTATAGCTAAAGCGAGATTCCTTCCATTCGGTTTCTTGTAGCCATTACAAGTTTTCTTCCATCCCCTTTCCCGGACTCGTAGACCCCTAACGCCCTCAATCAGCCATCTTGGCGAATATCTCACATTTCCTGCATATATCTCTGCTTGATGGGCTGCTGCATCTTTCGCATTTTTTCAAGGTCGCTTTTTGGCCCCTGGGGACGATCTTAAGGAAAGTATCCACGATATTTCTTTTTGCGCAAGGCTCCAATTCCTCAAGCTTGTTCATCATAGCCTTAATGCCTGTCCTGAAAGATTCCATCGAGCAGGGACACGGGTCATAAACGACTGGAAAGCCCATGATCCTTGAATATTTCTCACAATCCGCCTCAGAACAAAAATATAATGGCTTTATCCTCTGCACAAATCCTGGGTTCGGGCCGACCCCGCTCTTCGGACCCAATCTGGCAGATGTCTCCATATTGCCCTGTATAAAGTTCATCATGAAATTCTGAGCCTCATCATCGAGATTGTGGCCTGTTGCGATCTTATCTGCCTTTAATTCAAGTGCCTTTCGGTTCAGGATGTCCCTTCTGACCACGCCGCAGATATGGCATGTGCTGAGCTTTTCTCCCTTTTGCTCAAGGACTGATTGCATGTAGCAAACTGAGAATCCGTACTCTTGGCTCATCTCAACGACATGGAGCACGATGTCATTTTCTGCGCAAAAGGACTTTATATTGCCCATATTCTTCTTGGAATATTCCCCCAGCAGCTGATCGATGATAATGCCGGAAACATCATATCCCAGTTTTTTCAGGACATAGAGTGCTGTAGTAGAGTCTTTTCCCCCAGATACTGCAACGAGCACACTGTCACCTTCTGTGATGAGGTCGTGTTCATTTATGGTGGCAAGCACCTTACTCTCAAAGCTCTCCACAAAGTCCTCATCCATCCAATGGATAAGTGTTTTTGATTATTAATCCTCCTTCTTTTCTGGGAAAAGCTCAAGTATCCCGCTTTCTGTGGCCTCACAAACTCCTCTTTCAGTGATGAGTGCCGTGACAAGTCTTGCTGGGGTTACATCGAACGCAAAGTTCGCAGCATCAGATGAACTAGGTGTCAGAAGCACTCTCTTTATCTCACCCTCATGAAGACCTTGGATATACTTGACCTCATCGGCCCCTCTTTTTTCTATGGGAATACCCGCAACACCGTCCTGGATGCCCCAATCGAATGTCGATGATGGAAGGGCAACATAGAACGGGACATTATTGTCTTTTGCTGCAAGTGCCTTAAGGTATGTGCCTATCTTATTGGCGACGTCTCCAGATCTTGTCGTCCTGTCAGTGCCTACGATGCAAAGATCCACCATCCCATGTTGCATGAGATGACCTCCAACATTGTCTGCTATGACTGTGTGTGGAACTCCATGTTGTCCGAGCTCCCAAGCAGTAAGCCTGGCCCCTTGATTTCTAGGCCTTGTCTCATCCACCCACACATGGATATCGATGCCTGCGTCATGGGCGGCATATATCGGAGATGTCGCAGACCCATGATCGACAAATGCCAACCAGCCCGCATTGCAATGTGTGAGTATGTTCACCGTACCTTCTCCTGAGGCGTTTTTAATGATCTTCAATCCATGCTCGCCTATCCTCCTGCAGAATTCAGCATCTTCGTCTGCGATGGCCTCAGCCTCCTCAAGCAATCTTGCTATCGGGTCTTGGGCGCCCTCAAGGGCCTTAAGCTGCCTACCAACAGCCCACTCAAGGTTGACAGCGGTCGGCCGGGCCATCTTCAAAAGTGCGGCTGCATCCTCAAGGTTCTCTCCCCGCCTTGCGGCAAGGTACATCCCGTATCCTGCGGCAGCTCCAATGAGGCCTGCCCCGCGGACATGCATGTCTCTTATGGCTATTGCCATATCTTTGACAGAACTCACTTCTTCGATGACGAAACGGTGGGGTAGATCTCGCTGGTCTATGAGCATGACCTTGTCATCTTCGACCCAGATCGTCCTGTAATGTTTTCCGTCAACATTCATTTCTTGTGCCTTTTGGTTTTTTTGTCATCCTTGAATGTCAGGATCGCAAGGTATATCGTGATAATGAAAAATATCAAAGTTATCATCAATGTCCCCAATTGAGCTCTAAGGTTCAACTCCAGCCCATATGTGAGGATGGCCCTTTTTGCCGCAAAGGTCGCAAATCCAGATATGATGAAAGCGATAAATGCCGGTTTTATCCTGTCATCCTGAAAGTGCTTATCGTCTATTTTGATTCCCAGAAATTCCATCAAATACTATATCGAGGAGAAGTCATAAAAAGCTCTATCTTAAAGTTGCATGTGGATATTTCAGCGATCTCATCATCATCCTAGGCTAAATACCTCTTATCTGAGAGTGACAAATCTTGTCATATTTTTTTTAATACGTCAAGGCTACCCATTATATATCAATGGCGAAAATCCGAGCTGGTCAGCGAGCCCAAAAAGACCCCCTACCAGATATCATGGGCTCACGATCTTTGATATCTGTTGATATCGACCCCTCAAAGGGTGGTTTTGACCGTACACTCAATCCCCAAAATAGAGAAAACCCTTACCAAGTCCAAGAGGATGAGCTTGTCATCGCTGACTCATCTGAACGGATGTCCTCTGTTGTCGGCACATGTGCAGGATTTTATGGAAAAGGCAGGATAAAGGGCAGGGATGTCCTCGTATTCGCTCATATCGATGCAGATGTGAGCGACAGGAAGCTCAGGGCAAAGCTCAATAAAGTGCGAGACAGGCTCAGAGTGAATCAAGTCGACCTTTTTGACTCAAGGCTTGATGTCAGCCCCTATACCAGTCCAGAGAATGCAAGGATTCTGCAAGAGAAGCTCGAACCAAAAACAGAGATACCAGTGCCAAAAACATCAGAAGAGCAAGTGGTGGAGATGGACAAGAAAGGGATCAAAATACTCTTTCGCACAAAAACCCGTGACACCACCAAGAACTTTACTGGGACTAGTCCCAGATCAATAAGTGGCAAATCCCTCTTCGAACTTCTCCAGAAAAAGCTCCCATGAACCGTCTGGGATAGATCTGGCATCTCCAATGGCTTTGGCCCTCAGATACACGTCAGCCATCTTTTCGATGAGCTCTGCCATCTTTACCGCATCCTTGACGTTCCTAGCACAAACAAGAGCTCCGTGGTTGGCCATCAAGGTCCCATTGACCCTTCCCATCGATGCAATTGCCATCTTGGGTAGCATGTCGGTATTCGCTTGTCCGTATTCTGAGACAGGTACCGCCCCCCCTAAAAATATCAGCATCTCTTCAAGCATCACAGGTATCTTCTTGCCCACAACTGACAAAGCGGTAGCCGCAGGGGAGTGTGTGTGTATGATGCATTTAGCCCTGGGTCGAATATCATAGACTGCAAGGTGGAGCATGAACTCGCTGGATGCATCCCTACCTCCAGATATTTTTTTGCCCTCCATATCGAGCTCAACAATATCTTTTTCGGTCAGTGAAACATAATCATTGTATGTTGGTGTTATGAATATGCTTTCTTGACCCCTAATGCTGACATTGCCTTCACCAGCCTGCACAAGGCCTCTTTCATTTATGGCTTTTGCAGCCCAGACCAGATCATCCTTCATCATTATGAATATTCACCACACATTATAACCTATTCGGGTTCACGGACTTTCTGTGATCAACACCTTTACATGAGACGTAGATGCCTGGAGTATGAGGGACCTGATGGCTTCGATCCTGTCTTTATAGATGTTTGTCAAAAATGCGACGATGATATCCCCCCCTTTAGTAAGCCTTATCTCAATTGTTTGTATCCCATTATTTTTAAGTGGAATGGCATGAAGGCCTACTGTGTCAAATTCCTTCCACTTGAATAATCTCTTGCCCTCTTCCACTCTCATGATGCCGCCTTCATAGACCCGTGCAAGGGAGCATGAATGGCCCATCCATTCAGAAACGATCATCGCATTGACAAGGAATGTAATGACAAGAACAAGGGCAATATCTGCATACATGGGAGTTTTGGCCATGAGCTCCTGGTTGCCACCCCCTGTCAATATGGCCCAGATAAGGAGACCCATCAATGTGGATATTATGCTGTACAAAGCGATACTTGGCCTGTCACGGCCCGGGTATGGATCGTCATCGAAAAGCAATGCGCCCTCGAAGTGCCGTGCCCTTCCCATATTATAAATTGGGATTGAGGATAAAACTCTAAATATCGCATTTAATCGGTGATCTCTAAGGCTATTAGACCATGCGATCCATCTATCGGGCTGCCATCCTCCCACTTCTTATCGCAGGATGCATCGACCGCCACAACCAATCAATTCCCCCCGTTCATCACACCCAATGATGCATCCTCCTTGATCTGTTGCGGCTTTTATAAACTCCATGCTCTTTTTGGACATTATCAAAACCTTTTAAACGCGAGGTCTTATAGAACCAAGATACAAAAATGTTTCAGATGACTTTGAGTGGGATGGAGCTCGGCCTTGCAGTTGCTATGGCTGCGGTGAAATGGCTGATAAGCATACTAATCTTGTACCTTCTCTGGTTCAGGTTCCTCAAGGAGAAGGTGATAAAGCCCGGCAATGCCATCCTCAAAGTAGCGGCCATAATCTTCTTGGCGGTCTTCCTCTCCCTTTTGATCATGGGAGGATTCTTCATGAGCGTCCAGCACACCCTTGAAGTCTCATATGAGTTTCCTGCGGCATTCGTCTACCGGTTCTATTGATCCCTCATATGTCCTCTTTGGAGGAAACTGGATATTTTACCCTGTACTATGTACTTTCAAGTTTTATCGGGTCCCGATAGTTACCGACCGGTGTCCGCCCGCCTTTTTAGCCTCGCATTCATCTTTCTCTTCTATGGGGAAGGCAGTTTACATCGTAACAGTCGTCATCGCCGTTATAGCGGTCGTCTTGGCTGGCATCTATCTTGGGGGCCCAGATGCCAAAGACCCACTCCCGGCAAGGCCCGCACCCACTACCTCATCCTCAACAATTACCACATCCACTTCCTCAACCTCTACGACCACTACAACCACGACCTCATCAACCACATCTACCACGACCACGACCCTCCCTGTCATATCGAACCTGGATCTTGTGAAGGTGGACTGGTTCAAACCTAAAAAGTGCAGGCACACCCTCCTCGGCAATATGAACACGATCCTCGCTGAAGTCCCAGAAGGCAAGGTCGAGGGGACCTGGGGGGCGATACCCGCCGGGAACTTCCTATACAGTTGTGACAGCGGTCCAAAAGTACCTGTCGATAAGATCGTCTATCGAGGGGGCGGGTCGGTGGAGCCGCATCAGTCCCTCTCAGGCGAATATCGGCTGAGCATACGATGCGGAAGGAATTCCCAGATGGAAGACCTCCTCGACTGTGAATCCCTTGATATCTATCTAGACACGGATGGACTCAATGTAACAAGTTTCGGCGGTCTTGAGATAGACTCGGAATTTGTTGCATCACTTTCCACACCGCCGACAACGACAACGTTAAAGAACAATCCATATCTTGACAAGTTCCGAGGCAAGGGGTATAGAAAGGTCGACATGCACATAGCATACCTTTGTCCAAGTTGCGTTCCTGCAGTCATCCAGGGAATAACCTATGAGCCCGGTGTGAAGAGCAAGAGCCTTTCATTCAAGCAGAACATAAGCTATGTCATATATGTCCCGGAAACCGTGGATGTCGAGCGCATAATGGAACTTGCAGGAGCCGGCGGCGATGTTGTGTTCTATGATGATTATGAGTTCGTCTGAGGCATCATCCTGACCAGGCTCAGATGGTCCCTGAATGCGATGGGAACGTCTACAAGGTCGGTATCACAAGTCGGAAATCTGTAGACATTCGCATAGTTTCCTGTTTCCCTGTTCCTACCTTTAAGTTCTGCTATGATGGATGAGTTTCCCTCGATCCTTGGAACATGCTTGAAATTCTCTCTCCACTCATCCTCAAATCTCATTAAGTTGCTTAGCGGGTCATTGGGGCCTGGGGTGCGGATGCCGGTACTCGTCTTCCATCACTCATACTCCTTGATGTCTTTCTTATGATCGACTATTCTATCCCAATCGATGACAACAACCTTCTTGCCCTGGATTATCCCTTTTTTTGCCGTGTCGATGGTGCCTGACCTTTCGATCCCTTCAACTACAATGACGATGTCTGATGCTCCTGTCACGAGCCTGTCCCTTGCGAGGAGCCTTTTGGTGTAACTGTCAAAATCTGTTGTGAATCCGTCATGTTCGGAGAACATCAAACCCCCCTTAGACAGTATGTCCTTTACGAACTTGTTGGAACTCTTTTCCGACATGCCTTATGTCCAATGGTATGCCCTGCCTTTCCAAATGAGCATTAGTTTGTCTAAGCCTTGTCACCTGTTCAAGGGGCATGGAGATCTTTTCAGGCTGCTTTGTGAGATCCTCTATCAGAATGACCTAGGGTCTGGGATCATGCCTTCTGACCTTCTCTCTCATATCATGATTTCGGAAGGATATCAATAATAAAAGAAAAACTCAATAGCTTTGAGGGGCTATAAGCCATCTCATTGGAGTTGTTACAATGTTCCACATTACGGTGCAAAGCAAAAGCGTCGGTAGCAAGAGCACCCTCACCTGATATCTGCCGTAGCCTCCTGGAGCTGTCATTATAATAGCATTAAAGATAAGGACAAAAAGGCAGAACACTGCTAGCTTGTATACGTCATCATCGATGTATTTTCTCCTTATGGAGCCGACCAGAGTTACAAGTATTGTCATAAGGATGCCAAGGTAATATGTCTGGAGGAATATCCCCGAGACAATTAATGACAACATGTTACGTTGTTGAAGGGATCCATTGGCCTGTTCAATATGTCTCGGATATGACTCTAAACAGACATCTAAAAACGTTCTAGATCGAACGAGGGCCTGGTGGAAATCTGGCTTTGACAGGAACTTGACGGTTCTATCTGTCCAAAAGCGAATGAGTGTCCACTTATGCTCCAATAGTGCGTATGAGACGATATCCCGAGCTTCGTTTTCAAAGAGTCTATGTCTCCACAAGATAGGCATCAGGGTCTTCTTAAAAGGATATATTCTATAGGGTACAAACTCCCCCTTAAGAGCAATTTTTTCTATATCATTTTCGTATACATCTGCATGCTCAGCCAGTTTGGAATCCGGGTGACTTATGATATAGCCCCTTGTGATCGATGGCATATTAAATATAGTGTTTTCCACAAGATAGGTATTCCTGCTTGTTGGGAAAAGTCGGAATTCTTCCGTGGTCACTTGAAAATGACCCATTTGGATGAGCACTGGGATGAAAAATACTAAAGCAAGCGTAATGAGCAATCTTTTATCCACCTTACCGAATGTTGCAAGGTAAAAGAGGCAGACTAGGGGGAAAAGCAAAATGTTTCCATAATGGGTGATATAGCATGTTCCGATGATAAAATACAGGATCGGTTCCCCTTTACCTGAAAGAACAAGATAGAGCGCTAGAAGGCCGATGGCGCTGTAGATGTCCATCATGACCTCGGATGAGACGAAGCCTGCGGCGGACAGGACCACGGCTAAAGAACCAACCACAACATTCTTCCTTAAGTGTTTCAAAGTCGCACAAAGCACATATGTGAGAAGCGACATGGAAAATATGGGAAAGCCCCATACTCCAATGGCCCAGACTAGGGGGCCAAGGGTCACACAAAGGATAATCAATCTTGAGTGGGATGAATTTTTGAGCATGGCTGCTCCCATGTATCTGTGGGAGTCGCCCATGATTATCGGAAAGCCCAGAAAATAAAGATGAGTCAAGAGTACTAGGTATATGACAAGGGCTGTCCACGCCATACTCCTATCCTTCCTACACATCTTAGTGCTATCAGTCTGATGATATATGTCCACTTGGCCCTAATTAAACCTGCATCCCCCCATTTGGATTGATGTGGTGCTGTCTTAAGGAATAGGTCACTATCACATGTCCGATATCGGCTCATCTTCTTTAGGTGGATAAATACCGACCATCAAAAAGTATATCTCATGAAAATTGCAGATTACCTCGCATCCCATACAAAAGGCGGAGGGGACCGATGAATGCATCGGCTGAGCGGATAATACCTGATGACCACGACCCAAGGGACGCACTTGCCGATGAGATACTAAGATCGCATATCGAAAGGTATGAGTTCGCTGCAATGAACGCTATGCCCGGGCGGGTCTTGGACATCGCATGCGGCGTTGGGTATGGGACCTGGGTCCTTGTGGATTCCAATGACAAGATACTTTCTGCTGTCGGGGTGGACAACTCGCCCGAGGCGATAGCCTATGCCAAAGGAAGATACGACTGCTCTAGGATCGAATACAAGCTCCATGACGCGATGACATATACTGATGACAAAGGATTCGACACAATAGTATCGCTTGAGACGATAGAGCATATGGCGGAACCTGCGCGGTTCTTGGCCAATATATCATCCTTGCTAAATCCTGGTGGCGTGATAATCTGCTCGGCACCCATCACGCCGTCAAGGGATGGGAATCCCTTCCACCTCACAGATTTCACTGAAGAGTCTATTCTGCAATTGTTCGCAGAACACGGATTTCATCCAACCACAAGGCTGGTACAAAGGTACCCCATCCGCTGGCTTGCTGGCATAAAGAGCTCTGACAAGAGGTCCAACCAGTTCAAGGGTGCCATCCTCTCATTTTACGAAAATAATCCGATGTATATCCTCAAACGTCTTGGCTCGACGCTAAAACATGGCTTGAATAATATCTATCTCATCGCTGTCTTTGAAAGATGCTGATACAGTGCTATGTCTCTTTGCTGCATGGATCCATTGTATTATTCCATCTGGTCTGGATTTTGGCGTCCATATTCCATTAATTGCTCCCGAAGTGCACTGTTCTGTCTGTGATATGCCTGAGCAGTAGGGACATGAAACCCAAAGTGAGTGACAGATATCTTTGATGAGAATGTCCCTCTTGTGCATACAGTGTCCTGATAGGCACATGCACTATCACAAAGCCAGAGCTAGCCACCCACATAGCCAGCTCCGAAGACCAGAGGAACCCGCTGGAGAACTGGGGTATACCCTTCAAAATCCTTGTCTTTATCAGGCGGAATCCGCATTGGCTGTCCCGGACCTTCGTGCTTGTGAATTTGGATATCACAAATGAGGAGATCAAGTTCGATAGCCTTCGGATATGGGGCATCTCACGTGTGCTCTCCATCCTGTCCCCATACACGATATCGACATGCGGCTCCTTGGCTTTTTGCAAGAATTTCCCTAAGTCGCTGGGATTATGCTGTCCATCGCCATCGATTGTGATGACGGCATCATATCCCTTGTCTAAGGCGTATTTGATCCCTGTATTGAGTGCCTGTCCATATCCCATCTGGCTTTCATGGGTGATGACCTGCACACCCCAATCCTTTGCGAGTTCTAGGGTTTTGTCATCTGAGCAGTCATCCACGATGATAATATCTGTGACATATTCCAGTGTTCCCTTTATGACCGCTGATAGAGTTCTCGCCTCATTATGGGCTGGGATCACAGCAATAACGCTAATATCGCGATTCACAGATAATATCTGAAGTTGCGGTTAAAATAGGTGATCGATCAAAAACAATCTCAGTAGCACTACCCTCTACCATAGGCCTTTTAATACTTCAGCCAGCCATTATCTACGGATGATACCGCATGTTTCACCCTTGGTTGATGATGGCAGCCGAGAAGGTGTGGACAGGATAGATGGTAAATACGCATTCTCTGTCAGTTTAGCAGATGATGAACCAGACTCACTCATCTCAAGGCTTTTGTCGGTAATGGGATATATGAGCCATGAAACCTGCGCCAAAAGAGAAGCTAAATTGATAAATGCGGCAAATAACCATATATTTTCGACAGTCATCTGCGATCGAAAAGCATATCTTGAGGCCTTAAAGGCCGAAAGGAAAGTGCTGGGTGAGGAATCGCATAAGATGTGCGGGCTGGTGAATTCAACGCATATTCGTGGGGAGGACGCTGTTGAAAACATGGATTAGTCATGTATTCCTGATGCTTTTTGCGATAGGTTGCATTCAAAACCAAACACCAATGGCGCAAGCATCACCACAAAACGACTGCGAGGGTGTTGGCGACACATGCTGCAGGGATCTTGACAAGGACGGAGGTTGCGATCCAGGTTGGGTGCCTGAAACAACAACGACCTCATCCTCATCATCGACGACAACGACCTCATCATCGACCACTACGACATCCGCTCCAATACTCTGTAGCGAAAACTCTGATTGCGGCCAAAGGAAAACTTTGAGGATATGTGTTAGCGGGGATGTTTATACGCAGACTGAAAGCCCATTTTGCAGGCAGCCAGGAACAACCAAGGCGAATTGCATCACAAAGC
>SDBU01008936.1_pt1 | contig 11310 bp, 23 predicted proteins | sample 2277071 | NCBI WGS metagenome assembly SDBU01 (sample SAMN10397929, study PRJNA504765) | marine sediment metagenome | isolation source: marine sediment core GS08_GC12, 126 cmbsf | place: Arctic Ocean: Gakkel Ridge, Loki's castle | collected 2008 | reverse complement strand
TACGTGCAGCTCTCGGACGGTACGATTACTCGGAAGCAAGCAGTCAAGGGAGGTGAGTGATGGAAGCTTGCGCGAATTGTGGAGTAGAGCTAGAGGATTTTGAACTATGCCTTCAATGCCACGCTGCTCTTTGCACGCCCTGTTCTGAAACGCCTCACGGCTTGTGCTGCGACTGTTTTGCCATAGCCACGGAAGAGGAGAGAGGTGAGACATGAAAGAACGCCCAATTCTGTTTTCCGGCGAGATGGTCCGTGCGATTCTGGAGGGCCGGAAGACGCAGACGCGGAGGCCAATCACTCAGAATGCAGAGTGCGACTATCAGGGGTATAATGGGGAGTTTGTGCTGGAAGGTGGCCAGTGGTGGTTTCGTAGCGTCCACGGATGCGGCGAACCTATCAAGTGTCCCTTCGGCGTCCCCGGCGACCGACTGTGGTTGAGGGAGACAATGTGGATTAGCGGCGGGTATGTGGCTACCGATAAGCCACCGTATGCACATGACGGAAAGGTGCCGTCCATTCATATGCGACGCTGTGATTCACGCCTGACGCCGGAAGTGCTCGACGTGCGGGTTCAGCGGTTGCAGGATATCACAGAAGACGACGCGGACGCCGAGGGAACGTGGGCACTATGTCGTTGCGACGAGGGGTGTGACATCTGCGCTCGTGGGTATATCGAGTCATTTCGAGATGTGTGGGATTCCATCTACGCCACGCGAGGATTCGGCTGGGACACGAACCCGTGGGTATGGGGCATAAAATTCAAGAGGGTAGACGATGAGAACTAAGATTGATCCCGAGAAGAACCGGCAAGCATATCACTTTGTTACCACGGCGATATTTATCGTTGCCAATCACTACAACGTTTGGCCAGCCCAGATTCTAGGGAGGTGTAAAGATCGAGAGATGTGTCGGGCTCGGTGGGTCTTGGTCGAAATAGTTTGCCGGCATGTAGTCATGGTCAACAAGCACGGACACCCGACATTGACGGATGTGCTGTTGTCCCTCGACTCAACGCACAAGATTATTAGTACTCCATGCCTCGCTGAAATACTCTGCATGGACCATTCGACCTTCACGGGCGGGATACGAAGTCGAGTAGCGTATGTAGCCACTCGGCAAGAATTAGATCACGTAGATGACTTGGTGTGTCGGGCTGTCTGGCCCGATGAAAAACAGGAGAAATCGTAATGGCTAAGGCAAAACACAACCATCGATTTGTGGTCGGATATCCAGTGGCTAGGCACCGTGTATACGGCAAGGATAAGGGTAATTGGATCGATCTCATGACGAAATCCCAAGCAGTAGGTCGGTTAAGAGACATACCAGACAAGAATGCAATAATCTATGAACTGGTAGAAGTGGAGTGAGTAATGGGTAATAAGACAAACAAAGCCGCCGGTCGCTTGAAAGCCATCGAACTACTCGATGAGTGGCTCAGTGATAAGTCGGATTACGATGAGGTAACATGGCCCAAAATCGAGAAAGCTCTCCGTAACGAAGGACCAGCCATGAAGATCCAGGTAGGTATGAGTAGGTACACGAACGAGGGGATCTCCGTTGGCGTTAGGCTGCAAGAGAAGTGCAGTCGGTATCGGCTGTATCGACTTTGGGTGAGTTTCTGGTGGTGGAGCGTGGCCTTGCTCGTTGAATGGAAGGAGTCGCCCGTTTGCGATGATGAATGATAAACAACAAATGAGCATTGACGAAATTCCCATAGATGCCCTCAACACGATCATGCGGGCGATGCTGAAATTGGTGGTAAGTGAGGATGTGAAGTTTTCGTTTCTCCTGGATGATGGATTGGTGGTGGTGTTTCAGGTTGGCCGACGTCGGGCCTCCTTTTTCCTGAAGGAGGAAGCCATCTTACTCAAAACCACCAATGAGCAATTGGAAACCAGGAATGATGTAATTTACATAGGTGAAGTGGATCGAATAGTTGAAACAATTGAATGGGTGCAAGGAAGTGAGCGATGATGAATGATCCTGCATTGAGCGAGTATGCACTGTGCATATGCGGAGAATATGTGACCACGGTGGAAGTGCAGGGGGGGGTGTTCCTGGGATATGTGCAGGCCCGGTGTTTTTCGTGCGGCAAGCACACACGATTCATGGGGTTGAAAGAAAATACCATGAAGGAGTGGGACAGCATGATCAGGCAACCTGCTGGCGGCTCGGTAAGCAGCGAAATAAGGAATGATGACTATGACGAAGTACCGCAAGAGACCGGTGATTATAGAAGCGATGAAGCTTGAGTGGTCTACATGGAATGAGATGTGCGACTTTGCAAACGTCGGCAAGTTGACGGACAACAAACCAGAAGGTTGCTACATCGGTCCTGATGGTCAGGTACTCACGAAGAATGGGGCATCAGATAAGTTGGGTCTGCAAATTCCAACCCTCGAAGGGCTGATGCTGGCCAGTGAGGGGGATTGGATAATCAAAGGGATCAAGGACGAACTGTATCCGTGTAAGCCTGATATTTTTGAGATGACCTACGAACCGGTGCTTTCCGGTAGGAGTGATGACGATGAAGACGAAAGGAACTAGATGAGCATCAAAAGCCAATTAGCGAACGTGCAGGCAAAGCTAGAAATACTACAGATTTCGCACGCCGCGGCTTACGAAAAGCGGGGCGCGGTGATGGATCAGGTTGAGCGACACACACGACAGATCGACCTACTTCAGGAACTTTACCGCAAGCAGGGGCGAGAGAAAGAGAAAGAAAAACCTGTCGAGAGCGAACCCCCGGCGTGTCCGCTGTGTGGGGTAATGATGAGCATGGAGCATGTGGGTAATTACTGGAAGTGTTGCTGTAAGGCCAATCGATGCGAGTTTACTTTTTATGGAATGTTTGCCTATACACAGGAAAAAGCGACCAAGGCAGCCCATAAGGTTATTGATCGAATGCGAAAGAATTTAGGCGTGACAGCGAATAAGTGAAAAGCCCTGGACTGCCACCTACCACATAACGAAGCCGCCCAGGGGTGCAAGTCTCAGTCCGGCTACCCCCTGGGCGGTTTTCGATTGGAGACGACATGGACGGCATATCCATTGACCCGAAATTCAAGAATCTGATTCCGCCGATGACGGACGAAGCGTTGTCAGGTCTAGAGCAAAGCCTGAAGGTTGAAGGCTGCCGAGACGCCCTGATAACATGGGACGGCAAACTATTGGACGGGCACCACCGGCTGAAGATATGCCGCAAGTATGGCATCAAATACCGAACCAAGGCGATGAAGTTTCCGGACCGGAACGCGGCTGAAATATGGATTATCCTGAACCAGCTCAATCGCCGGAATGTAACGCCAGCCCAGCGGGTTCTGCTCGGCACGGAACTTGAGCCGCGATACGCGAAGCAGGCGAAGGAACGAGCAGCGGAAGGCCGTAAGCGTGGCGGCGAGACGGCTGGGCGAGGTAGGCCGAAACACGATAGCTCTACCGCCAAAGGGCGGCAAACCTATCGCGAGCCCACCACCAACCAAGCCGTTGCCAAGGCTGTCGGCGTCGGCGAGAAGACATACGAGCGCGGCAAGGCCGTCTTGGAGAGCGACGACGAAAACACCAAAGCGAAGATGTTGAGCGGCGAGGTATCTGTAAGTGCGGCTCACTCAGTCGTAACCGGCAAAGGCCCGCATGTCGCTACCAACACCGGCAATAACGAGTGGTACACACCCCAGAGCTACGCCGATCGGGCGCGTCGAGTCATGGGCGGTATCGACTTAGATCCAGCGTCCAGTGCCGAGGCCAACAAGGTGATAAAGGCAGAGAGTTTTTTCACACGCACCGATAACGGACTTAAGAAAAAGTGGAGCGGCAGAGTGTGGATGAATCCGCCATATTCACAGCCGGCAATTGCCCATTTCTGTGAAAAGTTAGTCAATGGCTACAAGGCGGGCGACGTCAATCAGGCTATCGTTCTCGTAAACAACGCCACAGAAACGAAATGGTTCCAGCTGTTGCTGGGCGTGGCGGCTGCCGTTTGTTTCCCCGCTGGTCGAATAAAGTTCTGGAGTCCTGGGGCACTAGCTGCACCTCTTCAGGGGCAGGCTTTAATTTATTGCGGAACACGAAAGAGCGCTTTCTGCGATGAGTTTTCTAACTACGGAAAGGTTTGTCGTGTCAGATAATGGTGCGAATCCCATGAGGTGGGATTGCGATAAGCAGGGGTGTTTCAACAGGATAAAGCGCCCCAAAATCGAGGTGTTTGCGAGCTGTCTGCCAGGGCGAATATCGTTCGGCGACGTGGACGGGCTCGTAGAGATAAAGGGCAACCTTCTTTTCTTGGAGTTCAAATGCCACAATGATTTGCCTGTTGGACAGCGGATTCTGTATGAACGGATAACATCTCTTTGCCCTGCTACTGTATTGATTATACATGGAGATTCTGAGCATATGATTATCGAGAATTTCTGCGTGGCATGGAAGGGGAAAATCGGAGATAGGGAAGAAGCGGACCTGGAATCATTGAAAGGGCGGGTAAGGAGTTGGGCATTGTGGGCAAGCAGCAATCCCGCAACACCAAGGCGATGAAGTTCCCGGATCGGAACGCGGCGGAGGGTAAGAAGGGCGAGACTCGCGACGTCATCGCCCCACAAGAAGCCCCAGAAGTCGCGCAGGGGCGACGATCTCGGCTCTAGGGTAGCTTCCCATGGGGGTAGGGAGTGTCAATCGCTGAGCCCCTCCCTGATAAGGATCGTGCGGACGGTGGAAGCATACCATCTAGCAGCCGATCTAGAATGAAAACCCTCCTTGTCCATTCTTATACCTATAGCCTTATAACCCAGACCCTGGCACCGGAGGACTTGCATTTTTGCAATGTTGGCCTGCTCGTCTTGATCCTCAACCATTGCAGTAGGTAGACCTGATATATCGTGTAGGGGACTGTCCGGGGCTGTCCGGTAGCCATAAGGCAAGCTCTTGCTCATAATGCGACCCATTCGCTGATGGCGCAGCATCGCTTGCTTAGTCCTGAAGCCTGTTTTTCGACGCTCGTATTGATCGATGAGGCCCTGCAAGTCCCTCGTCATTTCGTCTTCGATCGAGTCACCGTTTGTTCCATTGACCACCTCGATGCGGGCCTGTTTGCTGGCGATCTCTCGTCGCAAGTGTAAAGACAGCCAACGATCTCTAGCGATACGGGCATCATCCAAGGCAACCAGCACCCAGTTACGCTTTATCGCGTCTACGGCAGCCCAGACCCCGGGGCGGTTCTCATCTGCCCCCCCACGGTCCGGGTCGCAGAACACCCGAACCACATGGTACTCTTTATCCTTGCAGTATTCCCGGCAAAGGTCTTCTTGTTTTTCCAGGCTATCTGTTTTTTCAACTTGCGCCTTGGGGCGGGGGGAAAATCTCGCATATATGATTGCATTAGTCATTAGTCAAACCACTGCCTCAATTTTTTCGCCCCACTCGCCCATGCATGTCAGTTGCTGGCCGAGCATTCTCCATTCATTTTTGTCGCACAGATGGTACGCAAGCCCATCGAGCATCGATTCTAGGGCTATGGTCTTGGCCTTAGTTGCGGCCTCGACCCTGTTTTTCTCGTTTTTTTCTATCCTGGCGTGTGTAGCCCGGGTAGTGATTCTGGCCTCGACCTCAGATTCGGTGCGGGGCTCGGCACTGGACTCAATTAATTCTTCTATCTCGTATATTTCATGCATTTCCCGTATACCATCTACGTCAGGACATTCTAGTTCGACGATTGATTCATCTGACCATATTATTTCATCTTCCTCCCACATGGCAATACGCCCATCGTCCGGGTCGAGGGCTTTTCCGTCTCTGTTCCCAGACTCAGCATAATCGTCGTCTAGGATTCTTTGCGCATAGTCGATGGAAGTGAATTTCCGCGTCCAGCCGGAGCCGGGACCGGACGTGGCGAAGGTTTGGCCGGCCATAGCGGTGGAATCGGCGAGGTCGAATTCCTGGGAATGTGCCTCGTCAACGATGGCCTGCCGTAGCGAGCCGGCATAAAATACCTTTTCTAGGGTTATGATGATTTGGTCTTTCATTGCTTTCGCCTTTCTGCCCGTGTGGGCTCAAAAGAAGTCGCCTTCTGAATCCATATGTTCTTTGGTCGGGAGGTCTTCGGCTGGTGGATATGGGTCGGCAGTATAATAGTTTGATTCGCCCCGTTGCCCGACTGCTTCAGGGTGGGTTTGACTGGCAAATTCTGGTGTATCGTGTGTGTATGGCCAATCAGAATCGAACGTGACAAGTTCGATAGCAGCTTTGGGGGATTTGGCCTTGACCCATATCCTGGCTACGCATTCTTCGTTTTCCGTTTTCTCTACCTCATAGAGTTGCATCGTTTTGCCTTTCTGCCCTTGCGAGCTGTTAGTCGGCCTGTCTGAATTTTCTGTCCCCGAACCATTTCCGTACCGCTTCCTCCGCCTCGTCTCTAGTTACTCTCTGGGGCGGGTCAACATCGTCCTCTTCTATTGATTTCAGGCATTCATCTAGGGTGTCGTGATGGGTGAAAAAGAACCCACCGCTGTCGTCTTGGTCATTGTCATCATCGCCGATATACCCGTATTTGATTCCTTCGTCTGTTGTACCTTGGTCAGTATCAATCCACATGATTTCGCCTTTCTGCCCTTGCGGGCTGTTGTTAGTATGCAGGTTGACGGGACCACGCACCTTTGCGTTTAATCCATACATGGCCGTCGCTTGTGTGCAGGTATTTGCCGCCGTATCTGCATTGAAGTTCTCGTCGCTTGAGTAGCTCGCATGCCATTAGTTGCCGGTCAGTGAGCGGTCTCAATATTTGCATGTACCGCTTAAGCCATAGCATTGTGTTCTTCATGGGGTGGCCCTTTTCTGCCCGTGTGGGGTCGTCGGCCTCTTTTTGATTCGACGTAGGGCTCGGAAAAATCCCCACTGGATAATGTGGGTGATTTCGTTTTTTGTTAATGGCCGGTCCCCAATTTCGTCAGGCATGTAATTGACAAAATCGTCTAGGATCGAGACAATAAGCGCGGCGTCACCGATGCCCTCGGCATAGTCAAGGTCGTCAGTTCCGTGGGTGTTTCCCTCATCGTCTGTGACTATTGTCTGATTCCCGGCGCTCATAGTCTCAGGGACCAGCCGCGCGTCAAACGCGACATCCGGGTCAATACGAGCCATGTACTCCTCGACGATATTTAGGTAATTCTCTGCGGATTGGTTCGCCTCGTCCTGCGTGCAATGACTACCCCAGCTCTCGTTTTCCATTGTGATGGCATAATCGATTCTCATTTTTTCCTTCTTTCTGCCCGTGTGGGCTTAGTCGTCTTCGTCGCACTGATTCTCAAAATCATTGTACGACTGGCCATATTCACCGATACTGTAGTACTGCCCGTCGTTGTCCCATCGCAGTACTACGGGTCGTCGGCCTCTTTTTGATCCGACGTAGGGCTCGGAAAAATCCCCGCCAGCTTCTTCGCAGGCCTTTTCGAGCGATCGGTGTTGTCCTCTGCCGCCGGCGATATTGGTTACACTATACGTTGTCATTGTCTTGGCTCCTGCGTTGATTGTGGAGTTATTTTTATGTTGACGTTGCCTACGTTGACACCGTTGACGTCATGGATTGGCAGATCGAAGCCTACTCTAATAGTTGGTAGGCGATGTTCTTCAAGACGGTCGGCTAGGGCGCGTAGGGTACGGGCAACCTCTCGGGATGGCCCCTCCTCAAACGCGGAATTGTTGGCGTCTATGCTGATAATGCATTGCATGGTTTTTGTTCCTATGTTAGTGGGTACTATTACCAGCTTGCGGTTGTTCCTGTTATTTTGCGCAAGGCGGTATCAATATGGTCATCGTGCAAGTACGCAGACAAAGGGGGGGGCTTGAATTTTGAGGCCCACATCGCGTCCCACCGATACCGTGTGGGGCTTAGGTTACACTTTTGGTATGCGGCTTTGGATGGCATGCGGGACATAGCATCGGTTACTGCTATTTCTAGGGCAGTATAGTCCTTTTGGGTCATCTTCATGCTACCAACCTTTCAGATTCAGCTTGCTCTTTTGCGTCAACGTCCAGAATGTAATCGGCGGCTTTTTGGGCTTGCGCCGCGGCAATGATGGCCAGCTTGCTATCGCCTTTTAGATGGCGAATCCAACTTTGGAGATATGCCGCGCTATTGTCGAGAGTGTTTTCGATATCCGTATGGCCGCAAAGGAAAGCGGCGCCCATTTCGGCAACAAGTTCTTCTTTAGCATGCGTGGAATCACCGAACCGGCCACCGAATTTCCGGTTGAGTCTGGAATCATGGCCCGTAGCATGCGTCAATTCATGGAATAGAGCCGAGTAGTACTCGGCGGATTGCTTAAATCGTTCACGTGGGGGCATGTTCACGCAATCGGCCAGAATGTCATATTCAGCCTTTCCGCCACCGTGAGTGATTTCGGGGCAATGGGGCATGGAACGGATAACCTTGTTAGCCGATTCTATCGGATTTACTGGATAATTGACTAGATCCGGTCGGCTGAATTTGTTGGCTGGCAACCCGTCACACTGCGAAATGTTGAATACGCTATAGTATCGCAGGAGCAGAATCCGCTTCGACTTGGGCTCGTCAGTATCCGACGCTTCTTTTTCTTTCTTCTCCAGCCATTTCCAGAAGATGACAGGGGTGGACTTTTCACCCTTGCGGACTTGCCCATTCAAGTCTTTTGCTTGTTTGTAGGTCAGCCAGTCGGGCGACTCATAACCTTTGCAACCTAACAGGAACACATTCACGCCCCGATAGTTTTTGCGGGTTTGGCCGTTGCGGGGCGATTCCCCGCCAGCCCATGGCCGACGCCAAGGAACGGTCCCCGCTTCTAGCATCTTTAGAATTCTGTCCGTTACAATTTCATATACGGTTGGCATTGCTTGGATACTCCCAAGCAGATAAGATGTGGGCGTTGGTCAGATGCACAAACATCCGGTCAACAGGCTAGGCTGGCGACTGTTACGCTGGCCTGGCCACCATTGGCTACTCCAAGTGTATTCAAGATTGTAGCCATGTCAAGAAGATTTGAGATATTCTTTCAATCGAAATACGCAACCACATGCAAACAAACAAGTTAACGAAATAAAAGAACTGTGGCTCAGCGCTTACTTCTAATAAATGATGAAACCGCCGTAACAAGCCCAAAAACGCCAATTTCCCTTATAGGATAACTAATAGCTATGCGCCCGTAAGACTATAAGTTATAAAATGTAAAAGATTAAGGCCGTTTCACGTGGAACAAGTATCACATTGTAATACGGACGACAACCAGATAATCAGTAAAGAATCAGGTTAGCCAACAGGTCAACGAGTTAGTCAATCAGGTGGTGTGATGGTGATGTTAACCATGCCCGTAAGACTATAAGATGATGTGATGTTAACCATCTCAAACTATAAGATATTGTAATACAAAAGACACTACTCGCGCTATCAACGGGGTAGATACCCCTATCGTGTATGCGTGTGGTCACACAGCTATAGCCTAGACTGGCTAACAGGCGAGTAAGAGCTGCCAGGGTGTCGTAAGAGGCCCTTGTCCACCTCTCATACTTCGCAGAATCCGAACCACCCTCCCACCCCTACGGCAAAGTCCCCTATATATTAACCCCCCTCATCTACCCGTTTACTCGTAAAGTCGCTCTTTAAGTGCAAGGCCACCAGCACCGGCAGGCTTGTGTTGTAAAAGGTGCGCGCACTGTTTCACCACTGTTTCGCCACCATATCGCCACTGATTCACGCCAACGTTTCGCAAAAACTCCCAGAATGCGAACGTCGAGTCGATGATTGGCGTAGAATTATTCCGGCGCTGTTCTCGGGAATGCCGCTTTCCTTGTTTTGTTTTTGGCTTGACTTTTTGGTATTCTTGTTGTAGTTGGTTGTTAGTGGTTACTAGTTATTGGATTGTTTTATGAGTGCGATTGACGACTTGTTGATTGATTTGCAGGCTCAGGGAATTGGTCTTCGTATTTGCGACGGGGTGGTTCAGTATTACCCTCGGTCGGCAATGACAGAGACTTTATTGGCTCGTTTAAGGGCTATGCGGTCTGAGCTTCTGGCGAGTTCTGGTCTTGGCGAGGTTCCTCTTCCGTGTGTGCAAGCATCTGATCGACGGGCAGATTTGCAACCATCTGATCTTCCAGCGGGTTCTCGGGATTGTTCGGATGGTCCCTCTGTTGATTTGGTTCGGGTGAATGTGGCGTTTCAGGCATTGAGTTATCTTCTTGCCGTTCAGTCTCCGCGAATGGTTCCTGACGGCATTATTCCTGGCCGGTCGTTGGATTCTCTTGAGAGTCGTCTTCGTGTTCAGGCATTATTGTCGTTGACTGGTTACCTGGGTGAGGTGGTTTCGTGACTACTGAGAATACTGAGAATGTTGCAAAGGAGTAACAAAATGAGTCTAGAAGACAGAGAAGCGATCAAGAGAATGAAGACGCATCGGAGAGACCTAGACGAAATTCTCCAACGAATCAAGGGTGCCCCGAACGAGCCCGACGGGAACCGAGAAATCGCACTTTCCAGGACCAAGCTGGAGGAGTCCATTATGTGGCTCGGCATGGCCTGCAAGGCGATTAATGAGGACGTATCCTGCTATAAGCACGGCTACGACCCGACGAATGCGAAGGTTGATGCACCTGCGCATGGGGTGAAGCTGTAGAGGAGTAAAGAGTTTCGGCTCGCAAGAGTCGTAGCCAAAAGGAGTGGGCACAGGCGGAGTAGCTACCGCTTAGTGCCGTAGTCACGTAGCCCATTACGGGGGCATGTGGTCTTAACCGACTGCATGTCCCCTTTCTTTTGGTTTGTTGGGGCGGTTCATATGAGTATGAATTGGAAAAAGTTCGATGCTTGGCTCCAGGGCATTAAGTTTCGTGGAGGCGGGACTCTGCATGACGCGTTTACTCAGCGTAAGGGCTATCTTCGTAGCACTGAGGGTCTACCTCAGGAGGTGGCTCTACGTCAGGCTCGGGACGAGTTTGGCTGGAACGAGGGGGTTATTACTGACTACGTTGCCCAGCATTATGCGACGAACTTCGAGGACCAGTCTTTGATCCCCGATCTTCATTCCGACTTTCCCACCTTCCAGCCTGAGGAGCTACCGGACACGCCTTGCCCGCATGGTGTCCGCAAGGGGCAAGGGGGCTCTTTCCCACGTTCAGCCAGCCAACGGCTGTCTTCGTACGATCCCGCCCTTGAGGATGAACAGGCCGACGGGGGCGATGACGCTGTCGAGAAAGCGGCCAGTTACCGGGATTTGCAGATTGCCGCCAAGGGCCGGTCCGGCTCTTACGCGGATAACGTGATGTGGGTTGCCAATAACTCCCTGAAAGATTTGGCGGA
>SDBU01008935.1_pt1 | contig 11311 bp, 10 predicted proteins | sample 2277071 | NCBI WGS metagenome assembly SDBU01 (sample SAMN10397929, study PRJNA504765) | marine sediment metagenome | isolation source: marine sediment core GS08_GC12, 126 cmbsf | place: Arctic Ocean: Gakkel Ridge, Loki's castle | collected 2008 | reverse complement strand
GCCTGGCGTCGGGCTGCCGCCGAGCTTGCTTGAGCAAGGGATCGGCAGGAGGAGAAGGGCGGCCCGACGCCGGCCCTGAGCATTACGGCCGAGCGGTCGCAGGCTCTACCGGTGCGGGCATCGCCCACGACGGCCCGCAGGGGCTGATGGCGGAGAGGGGGGGAGGAGAGGGTGCTCCGGGCTGAGAATGCCCTGTAGGCGCGTGAGACGCCTTGAGAACACTGAGGCAGGTTTAGGTGCCTGGGTGAGTTTGGCGGATATGGCGTGTAAGGGGGTAACAGATGGGCACTGACTGGAACAGTCCTGGTAGGATGGTCTGTCATTCGGGCATCACCTCTCTTTCTGCCAAGGATTAGAGTCAGGTTCCTGGTCTTCCGCTTTCTGTGGTCCGTCCAGCAACGGGTCGTGATGAGTGGACCTGACCTTGGCCGCCCACTCCTCGTCCCACTGATGCATCCAGTCCCACGCAAGCGCCTGGGCCTGGCGCTCTTCCTCTTTGTCCGTGCCACCGTTCCGGTGGTCCAGCCAGGCGTGGGCAATCTCATGGAACAGGTTTATTGCCAGATTAGCGTGCTCCTGTAGATTCTCCACCCCTTGCCAGTGGTCTGTATCCATGAGAATCGTCCACCGGCGCGTGGGGAATATGATAGCGGCGAAATGGGTCTCACTGTAGAGCGGGTGTGGTTTCTCCGACGGCGGAAGCGCTGCTGCCCAGCATCGACAGACCACTGTCAGGTCACTTACTGCAATGAACCAGCAGTTCTCGAACACCCACTCAACCCAATCGTGTGGCATCTGGCTGAACAGGTCGGCAACGTGCCGACGCATAAGCGGCGAGGGCGCAGTTACCATAGCCCTCTTGTATAGAGCTTCGGCGCTGTAGTCTCCCTTGCAGGCTTCGTCCAAGATGCGCTGGCACGCTTGCTGATACTGGTCCCACCCGTGCAGGACGTATATCCTCGCCAATTCCGCGTAGTCTGGCGGTTCAACTCCCTTGTCCACTGTCAATGGCCTACCCGTAAGCTCTCCGCCTGTTGTGTCTTCAGGCTCAGTCGTTCTACTCCTGCTCCTGCTTCCACTTCTCAAAGTGCTCTTGCCAGTCCTCACCGTAGGCTTCTCTGAACGCATCTTTGGCACCTTCCCAGTACCCCTTCCCAAACCTTGACGACCCGATTGCTTTCCTCGCCTCCTTGACTCCGGCCCCGTACCCCTTGTCCTTGCTTATGCGGTCTTCATCAACGATTCCCCATTCCTTGTCCTCGTCAGTCATCACTCGCTCCTTCCTCTCTGTCGGGGGACTGCTCAGCCATCCTTTCCCTCGTCTCGCCCACTCTTTCGCCGCTGACCCTTCAGCTTCCCCTTGGCCCGCCCGACCTCATGGGTCAGTGCCTTCCGTTTCCGCTGCCTCCGCAACGTCTCCAGCCTTTCGTCCAGGATGAGCTCTATTCCCCGACGCACCGTGTCGAAATGCCCATTACATTCCGTATCTGACAGCTCGTGAATGCCCTTGCTCAGGATCCCGTAGATGCTCGCGTTCTCGACAAGGATCTCCGGCAAGTGGGCTCTCAGCATCTGGATGCGCTCGTCCATCCTGCTGCGTTCGTAGGCCCCGTCGTCCCACTCTGGATCCGCTGTCACCTCCTGATGGGCCTCCTCAACCAACGTCTCGAACGTCCTACGCAAATACACGAATGCTCCGATCCCAACGCCGTGTGCGTGCAGTCCAATGGCCGTCCCGAGCTCCTTACGGCTGTCGTTCGTTAGGACGGATCTGTAGGGGTCCAGTTGTGGCAAGAGCATGTCAGCAAGGGATGGGTACTGACCCACTTTCGTGAGTCTCTCCTGCCCATAGTGGAACATTACTCTCATCACATGGTCCCGGTCACGACTGCAGACCACTTTCACCAGGAAGACCCCTTCAGCGGGACGTGCAGGCTGCCGCGTTGACCCGCCCGGACGCTCAGTGAACGTAGGTAGTGCCGGTCCGTTGTCGCCTTGGAAGATGCTAGACTGGCGGCAGTCCACGCAGTAGGCATTCACGCTCCCACTAAACCATTTCAGCCCACTGCGGTGGAGCTCGTAGTAAGAAACGGGGCACGAGTGGTACAGCGGGGCCTCAACCAGCAGTTCCTGAGCCGAAGGGAGCTTATCCATTGCCTCCCTCCTGAGCCAATTCACTCCTGAGCCTAAGATTCTGAGCCATCAGTCGTCCTCGTGTTTGCCAGAGTAAACGAGCGCCGCGCAGGCATCTGTCCACCATGTCCGCCCATTCTTGGTGTCACAATTATACGTCTCCAACTGCCATTATCCAATTCAAACGTGGCAGTCGGAGCCACGACCTTGTTGGCTATCCAGCGCGCCCACTTCTTCCACTTCGTCTGGCTCATCTACCTTGGACTCCAGAAGGTCCTTCCCCAACCCTATCGGCTCGCACGACAGGGAACGGCCAGCAACGACCGATTACGGCTCCCGTGATCCCGCCTGGGAGAGCTATGAAGAGTCGAGCCATTGTGGCGTATCTGCTCAATCAGTCTCCTGCTTGGGTGGTGGCGGCCTTTCCCAGGGCACGGCGACTCCCTGGAACATGATGGCGAAGCGGGTGATGAGGGCGCCGAGAAGCACATAGCCCAGAAGAACGTGGAACGACAGGATGATGTGGCTCATGTGGCTCTGCGGATTAGCATGGATGTCGCCGAAACCGAGTGTCGTCATCGTAACCACGGAGAAGTATAGGGCTCTCATTGGTACGAGCTCTCCGGGTACGGCTTTCCCGTTCATCTCGAAGAGATTCTCCACCATCCCCGGCGGACACAATACTCCCGACAGGTAGTACAGGCCCCAGAAAAACACTGTCAGTAGTAAGAAGACATAAAGGATCCGCTTAGTGGAACGCCCATAGTCGGACGCCCACCAGAATGGCCTCGCAGCAATTGCGAGCAAGGGATGAGACTTGTACCAGTTGCGCCAGCCGATGCGCCGGATGTTGTACTCCAGGCGAGCCCTCAGGCGCGGTTCGATGCAGGCCGAGGCGAGGCCCACGCTCGTGAAGTCCGTCTCGGCGTCCACGCGGCACTCCGAGATCACGGTGCCTCCGTCCAGCCTCGCCAGCGACGCGTCGGCACCCATCAGGTTTGCGTAATTCAGGTTCGCGCCTTGCAGGTTGGCCTTGCGAAGGTGCGCGCCCTGCAAGTTGGCCACACGGAGGTCCGCGCGTTCCAGGTTGGCGGCGGGGAGGTCCGCGCCTTCCAGGTTGGCGCCATGGAGGTTCGCGCCTTCCAGCGTGGCCTCACAGAGGTGGGCGCCTTGCAGGTTGGCACCAGCGAGGATCGCGACCTGCATTCTGGTCCCAAGGAGGCGCGCGCCTTGCAGCTTGGCCCCAAAGAGGTTCGCGCCTTGCAGGTTGGCCCCACAGAGGTCCGCGCCTCGCAAGTTGGCCCCTTCGAGGTCCGCCCCTTTCAGGTTGGCCTGTGTAAGGCTTGCGCCATCCAACTTGATGACCCCGGTGCGCTCGGCTCGGCGCCATTGATTCCATTGCAAGATGTCTTCTGCGCGGGAGCACCGCATGAGCAGGTCGTATTGCTTCTGGTCGAAGCTACGCTGGTAGTTGCAGTGCGGGCAGTCGAGCGTGGCCCAGGGAATGGTCTCCTCACACTCAGGGCAGGCGCCCCGCACGAGACCATGGAGCTTCTGTCCCGCGTCGTCGTTCTTGCCGGTCTCGTTCTGGTCGTTCGGGTTGCTCATGGACTCCTCCTCTCAATCCTCCAGCTTCCCGACAAGATCGATGATCTCGCTGAGAGATATAGCCATGGTCTAGCCTCGAAGGAAGGTCCCAGTAATCCCCATTTCCCCGCCAGGATTATACTCGTGCGCAGCAGTCTGTCCAGCCAGTTCTTCATGGTTTACTCCTGTGGCCCCCAGTGTCGTTACTCGCCTTCTCAATACTCGTCGGGCAAGAGTACCGTCGTCGCGCTCCTGTCCCACTCCGTTAATAGGTGCAAGGGACGTGCCAAATGACACGTGCCGTTGGGTGGCAGAGGGATACGTCAGAAATGCCCGTTTCAGCCTGTACAGCCGTGCAATTGATTGCACGCAGGGCACAGTATGGACACGATAGGGGGGAACGTCATAAGCGATTGCCGAGGGGGCGCTAACAATAACTGGCGGAGAGGGGGGGATTCGAACCCCCGGTCCCCAAATGGGGGACAGCGGTTTTCGAAACCGCCCCGTTCGGCCGCTCCGGCACCTCTCCGCACTTCAGTATACGGGGCTCGCCGAGGCCGAGGCAATTAAAAATGCCGTCCGTACGCCAAGGGAGCGGCCGGTCAATACGCCCTTGCGGGGGGGGCGCGGTGCGGCCGCTCCGGCGAAGAGGCCTAACGTCGCGCGTCCCATGCGCCCACGACCTGCCCGCCGTAAGCCGTCGTGGCAGCGAGCGGGATGCCTGAATCATTGCTTGACAGTCATAACATGAGAGGCTACGATAAGGCCGTTCTCTAAAGCCGTTGCGCATTGAAGTGTGCGTTCCATCGCCGGGGAGGCGGAACTGTCCAGGTCGGCCTCACTGCAGCGTCATTCCAAGCTCTCGGCCGATCCTTTCTCTGTTGAAAAGGTCCGCAGCATTGTCGGTCTATACCTGAATCCCCGGATGAGGCAATGGTTCTGTGCGTGGACGAGAAGAGCCGGATCCAAGCCTTGGACCGCACGGGGCCTCTGCGCCTTGGCTATGCCGAGGGGGTGACTCATCACCATGTCCGGCACGGCGCCACAAGTCCATCCGCCGCGGAACCTCTCGCAGCGTTACGGCACCCACCAACCCGACCAGCCAGTTCGTCGAAACCTGCAATTCGAAAATGCGGCCATTTCTTTGGGCGGCTGCGGCGGGTCCGATCCTTCAAGAGATCAAGAGACTATGTGAACCTGTTTCTGGGACATGACACCAGGAGGTGAATGGGCAGATGGCATTGGTTGGGTGGGCATTTGTGGGCATAGTCTTGGGGGCGGCGGGGGTCGAGCTTCTGCGCGCAAGCATGCCAGAACTGGTGGAGAAAGTAGAGGATGCCGCAAAGCGTTTGGTCGATTCGTTGTGTCCAGAGGAATCGAGCGGTGATGAGAAGGCGGGGGACGGATAAACGACCGGTTTGTTTTGGCGAATAAGAGAAGGGAGGCAATGGACATGCTTAAGACTCTGGGCGTTCTAGTAGGCGGGATATTTGTCGGTGCTCTGGGGGCGGAAATCTTCCGCAGGCAGTATCCCGAGCGTATGGACAAGTTCTATGAGAAGGTCCACCGTGTGGCCTTGGTGGCGAAAGGGGCCTTCCAGAAGGGGTATCGGAGTATTACTGAGCCTTGGGAGGCCGTGCGGGAAGGCACCTGACCTTCGCCTGGCGGGCAACCTGACGCAGAAGGATCGGAAGCCCGAATCGCAAGTTCCACCTGCGTGCTTTGCTACCGCAAAGATGGTTCAAGAAGGGAGGATCCTAAGAACGCCTAACAGAACGAACCGCCGAGATCGCAGAGGACGCGGAGAAAGCCAAGAAACCGGTCCACAGCAGCTTGTTTCAGCTCTGCGCTCTCGCGCCGTCGCTTTAGCGGCTATGGCGCGTCGGCGACTGCGTCCTCGGCGGTCAATCCAAGCCTTGACTATGCTGAATGGGTTATCGATGCGTGAACTGTGGGGTCGTTCTTGAAAGGGGAGGCACGATGGACAACGAGAAGCAGGGCTCTCATGCAATCGTTGGAATCGTATCCAAGACCATCGGCGTCTTCGCTGGAGCCGCGATGGTCACTGGCAAGAAGGTAGAATCCTGGGTCAAAAGCAAGTTGGGAACGGAAGCGGGCCGCTCAACGCAGCTCAAGAAGAAGCCGAAGCAAGTCCGGGAGAAAGTAGCCGCGGGGGCATCTATTGGCAAGCCTGGTGAGGCTGCCTCAGAGGCACAGGTTGGGGCAAAGAAGAAGGCAACAACGAGGCGTAAGAAAGCGACAACAGCGACCAAGAAGGCAACAACGAGAAAGAAAAAGGTAAAAGAGAAGAAAGTAAAACGAGGAACTCAGGAAGAGGAATGAGATCAGTTCCTCTTCTCGGAAAGACCAGACCTCTGCAAATAGTGGCAGAGGGAAACGTTGGAATTGGAGCGCAAGGGCGTCATTTGCAGGTCGCTGGCGTAATGATGGAGAGATTTGCCTGGGATCCTTCTCCAAAGGGCTTGGTCAAATGGCCGACAAGCTTCCGCAAGAGGGGCTGCCCGCTCCTCGTGCGAGCCCTGTGGAAGCAGTCGGGTAGCCACACTTTGCTGTGGTAGAGAGGGTTCGCTTTGCACTTGGGTTTTTTCGTGCTGTTTTCTTACTGGGGGGTTCTGGCGCGTGCCTCGCGGGCCACGGCCTTTCCGAACGAAGGCACGCACGCCCTCCATGGCCCATTCTCAGCGTGAGGCGATCGCTTTGGCCGATAGCGAGGACTCGCCTGTATTCATACGCAATGAGGATCGGGCTTTAATATGGATTGTCCAAGACGCTATGCTTGATGATCTTAGATTGGCTGTCGACCCGCGAATTCCGGGGCGAATTTGACAAGGAGAATTGGACAATGGGGAACGGGGAATTAGGGTCTTCGCTGATCATTGGCCCCGCATCCAGGTTTGCCGGGAATTCTGTTGGAACCGCCGTGGCTACTGGCAGGAAGGTTTTTCGGCTTGTGAGACGTGTGAGATTACGTAAGCGCACGGCAGGGGACGAGCCCCAGCCCTCCCTGGAAGCGCCTGCCTTCGAACTGGAGGGAGAGCGCAAGGAGAGGGACCGGATTGCTGTCCTGGAATCCAGCCTGACTGAGGCGCAACGCGAGGTGGCGAATGCGCACGATGAGGCACAAGAAGTGCAGTCCCGGCTTGAATGGCAGCTCAGTGCTCTGCGGACAAAGAAGGAAGCTGTGATACAGGATAGGACTGAAGAAGAGGGGGGCGCAGCAATAACACCGGCCGAGGCAGCGATTGAGGCCCCCTGGGAAGCGATTGCCGGCAGACAGGGCGAAGTGCCGGAAGTGGCAGCGGCTCGCTATGGAGTGGAGGAGCCGCAGCCACAAACCATAGAGCCTGAGGCGTCGGTTCTCCCTGATGTGACGGTCCAGGAAGTGCGCGACGCTTCGTTTGCCAGCACTGCGGCGAGGGCACGCTTCGAGAAGGCCCTTTCCGACTTTGCAGATAGGCGCGTGGCCGTGCGAGCGGCAGCCGCCACAGCAATGGGCGACATCTCGCATGAGTTGTCTGTCAGGGCTCTTAGCGGTCAGCTTTTGCGCGAATCATCCCCGCAGGTCCGGGAGAAGTGCGTCGTTGCCCTTGTGGCACTTGGGATGAAGGGAGGGCTGCCGGCGGTTGAACGTGCCTTGGCAGACCCGGCTGCTTCTGTGCGCCTGCCTGCCGTGCGCGCTGTGTATCATTTGGGTGGTGCAGAAGCGGCGCGTTCGCTCCCCCGGATGCTTTCAGATGAAAACGAGGACGTCCGACGCAGGGCTGTGACCTACGTGGGTTGGCTTGACCAAGAGGATCTGGCGCTGAAGTTGCTGCTGCCTTTGAACGACAGCAGTGTTTCTGTTCGCCGGGCAGCGGCTGAGGCAGCGAAAAACCTGCGCTCTCCTCTGATGATCTCGGTCCTCATCAAGCGTCTCAACGATCCTGACGAATCGGTTCGCAAGGCCGTACTTAGCGCGATTGAAGCAATAACGGGCGAGAAGAAGAGTGCGGGTTTACCTGCGGACGAGGGCGCTCGGCAACGCCTGATCGGGCGTTGGCGGCGATGGTGGCGGAAGGAGGACGCACGAAAGGCCGTGTTGAAGAGATCCAGAAGAAGGGGAATGCATATTCTTAGAGAGGAGGCCATCTGATGCCCAGAGCAAAACCAAAAGCGTCAACTAAAACGTCGACAACAAAAGCGAAGAAAAAGGTCGGCAATCCGGCGACCAAATCGCGCACCGGACAAAGGGCGCGCAAGAAACCTGCGGCTGTGGGCGTCCAATCTGAGACATCAGAGGCGAAGTCTGCTGCCGAGAGCGAAGAGACGCTTGCGCGGAGCGAGCTGGAAAGGGAGAAACAGGAGTTCCTTGTGCGGATCAAGGAGCTTGAACTGCAACTCGTTTCCGGTGGCGCAGAGCCGCTCTACGGGGGCGATTCAGAGAACGCTGAACCCCTTTCCGTTGTCAGGGACCTTAGCGAAGAGATAGATGCTGCGCTGACAATGAAGGGGGCCTTGCAGGCTGACCTTGCGGCGGCTCAGAAGACGTTAGTAGAGGAGTCGGCTATCCGAACTGAGCTGGAGGGCCGGGTCAATCTGCTGGAGACACAGGCCGCCCTCGCCAACCAGTTGCGCCAGGAGTTGACCTTTGTTGACGAAGAGCGGAACAAGGTTTTCAACGATCTCCTAGAAACGAGGGCACAGCTTGGGACGCTGATGGATGAGCGTAATTCGCTTGCTGAGAAGGCGGCTGTTCTCGATGAGCAAAACCGGGAACTCCAGCGTGAGAGGACCGACCTGGAAGCGGAGGTTTGGAGCTTCAAAGAGACGGATACCGATATAAACCGGTATGACGAGGAGCTCGATCAGTTGAGGAAGGAGCGTGACGCCTTAGAGGATAAGGTGCAGGAACTCGCACGCAATTCGGAGTCCTCCAAGAGCCTGGCCAACGCCCTGAAGCTGAACCTGGACACGAACCGCGAAGTGGTGCGCAGACTGCGCTCGGAGATTGAAGGCATGCAAGAGGAGTTCCGCGCCGCCAGAAGCGATCTGGTCCAAGTGCGCGCGGATCTCCATGATGAGACGGAGATCAGGAAACAGCTTCAAGGCCAGTTGGAAGATCTAGCTCAGGAGCATGAAGCTGCGACCGCCGAACTGGAAGCAAGCAGGGAAACACTGCAAGACCTGCACGGGGCGGTCCAGGTCTTGCGTCAACGCATGCGAGAAGGCAGCGAGTCCGCTGCTTGAGTGCAGCGCCTCTGCCGGCCAGGCGCAACGTTCGTTCATCTGCCGCGAACGATACCTGAGTTGACAGGTATCACTCCTGCCCACCGGTTTCAATAATCAGCGCGCTCGGCCACGACCAACCATTGCCCGGACTCGTCCTGCCGCAGCACGTAGGTGAGGTCTTCATAGCCAGGTCCCGCCGTGACCCTTAACACGACGTCACCGGTCCTGGCCGCTCCGAACGCCTCGCCGTCGTCAGCCGTCCATATCTGGATGGCGTCCGAGCCCAGGTGGCCGAAGATGCGCCGCCACCTCTCGACCGTCAGTTCGGCTATCATGGCCGCATAGCCGGCGATCAGCTTGTCACGGCTCACCTTCAAGTCCCGGACTTCCTGGCCGGGGCTGGAGATTGCCCATCGCGCCCGCAGCAGTTCCGATCCGGCCTTCAGCGTCACCTCGGTCGCGTAATACGCCCTCATGGCCTCCGTGTCGGCGTCGGCGAGGGCCTTCCAGAAAAGCTGGGCCGCGTTGCGCCCAGCCCGCTCTTCGGCTGCGTTCGCCACGGCGGTCTCGGCAGGCTCCTCTGTGGGGACGGCGCCTTCTGCCGGTTCGGGCACCGCCTGTTCGCCCGCCGAACCGACGCTTTCAGGCGAGGTGAACGCATCTTCAGGCGTCGTCCTCTCGCCCTCGGACAGGACGGCCACTCGTTCGTTGAGCTGCTCGATTTGCGCGACCAGTTGCTCGTTGTCCTGGAGCAGTTTGTCTTTCTCGGAAACGGTGCGTTCGAGTTCTTTGCTCAGTCCTGCCAGTTCGCTGATCTTGTCCCCGGCGCCTTTCAGGTCAGCCTCGACCTTCTGGCGAAGCGCCTCCGCGGTTTGGGATTCCTCCTGGAGCCCGCGAACCGCCTGCTTCATCTCTTCGATCTGCGTCCCTAGCTGTTCGTTGTCCTGAAGCAGCTTTTCTTTCTCCGAGACAGCACGTGCGAGCTCTTCGCTCAGTCCTTCGAGTTCGCTGATCTTGTCCCTGGCGCCTTTCAGGTCGGCCTCGAGCTTTTGACGAAGTGCCTCTGCGGATGCTGACTCGTCTTGGAGCTTGCGAAGCTCTCCCGCGACCTTCCCGAGCGTGTCGTTGAAGGAATCACGTTCGGTCTGCAGGTTGGCGGCAAGCTCGCGCTGGCCCGCATCCTCTTGTTGCGAGAGGGCAGTCACCTGTCCCGTTGGCTCTTGGATTTGCGCTGCCGGGCCTTCACCTTCCTCTTTCCCAGTGCGGAAGAAAACGCCGAAGGCAAGAGCCACCAAAGCTGCTACAGCGACGCCCATCGCAATGCCACGATAGAGTCTGCTCTTCTTGGCTGGCGCTCCGGCCCCGCCCAACTTGAAACGTTGGAGAATCTCTTCTCTCTCGGAGGCTGTTTGTTCGAGCTTATCCCTCAGCCCTTCCAGTTCGACCGTCTTGTCCACGGCGGCCTTCAGATCGGCCTCGAGCTTTTGACGAGACCGTTCTGCGGATCCGGACTCCTCCTTGAGAGCGCGAAGCTCGCCCTCGGCCTCTTCCAGTCTGCCCTTCAGGGAATCGCGCTCGGCCTGCAAGCCAGCAGCAGACTGTCGGGCCGCGGCAAGCTCGCTCTGACCCTCATCCTTCTGCTCGGAGAGGGCGGCGACCTGTTCTTCCAACTCCTCGACCTGTGTCGCCAACTGCTCATCGCGCTGGGACGTTTCTTCGGGCAGTTCTTCCGCCTCGGAGACGGCCGGCTCGACCCCTTCTCTGAGCCCTTCGAGTTGGACGATCTCGTCCTCGGCGATTTCCAGATCGGCGTCGAGTGTCTGGAGAAGCTCCTCTGCGGATTCGGACTCCTCCTGGGGGGCGCGAAGCTCGTCCTCGGCCGTCAAGTCAGCGGCGAGCTGTTGGGACGGGGCGGGCTCGTCCTGGCCCTCATCCTTCTCCTCGGAGAGGGCGGCCACCTGCTCCTCTAGCTCTTCAACCTGCGTTTGCAGCAGCTCCTTATCCTGGAGCAGTTCTTCTTTCTCAGAGACGGTCCGTTCGAGCCTTTCCCTCAGCCCTTCGAGCTCGATGATCTTGTCCTCGGCGACTTTCAGGTCAGCCTCGAGCTTCTGACGAAGCGCCTCTACGGATCGGTACTCCCCCTGCAGGTCGAGAAGCCTGGACCCCGCCGCTTCCAGTCTGGTCTTCAGGGTGTCACGCTCGTCCTGTAAGGCAGAGGCGAGCTGCTCGGACCCAGCAAGCTCGTCCTGGGCCACATCCCTCTGCTCGGAGAGGGCAGCCACCTGTTCCCTTAACCCGTAAGCTGATTTACACTTTGACGACGCTTCTGCCGGTAATGGCGATTGTCTTTGCGGTGACCGGA
>SDBU01008934.1_pt1 | contig 11312 bp, 11 predicted proteins | sample 2277071 | NCBI WGS metagenome assembly SDBU01 (sample SAMN10397929, study PRJNA504765) | marine sediment metagenome | isolation source: marine sediment core GS08_GC12, 126 cmbsf | place: Arctic Ocean: Gakkel Ridge, Loki's castle | collected 2008 | reverse complement strand
GATCCATGCCCTTCGCTCCCCTGGTGATCAACACTACCTCAGCCTGGAGCCGCTCACGCAGGATCGACCCGGCCGCCTGGACATCCTGATCATCCCGGATGAGCCGGCCGCTGAAGCTGGCCGCTTCCTGCTCGTTGGGTTTGATCAGAGCCACCTGCCGGTAAAATTCAAAATGGTCGCTCTTGGGGTCCACGAACACCGGGCAACCCGCTTGAACTGCCCCGGCGCGTACCCGCTGGATGACCGCTGGACTGAAGACCCCCTTATGGTAATCCTGGAGAATCAGGGCATCAGCGCCCTCCAAAGCCTGCAAGCTGGTTTCCACCAGTTGTGCCTCCAGCCGCGCCGATGGTGGCCGGATAACCTCTTTATCCATGCGAATTACGTGCTGAGAACCGGCGATTACCCGGGACTTCTCAGTGGTGGGCCGCTCACTGTCTACCACGCATTTATGCTCCAGCCCATAGCTGCTGACCGTCTCTTCGAACATCCGTCCGGTAGCATCATCGCCGATCAACCCCACCAGCTCAACCCGGGCACCCAGGGACCGCAGGTTTAAGGCCACATTGGCCGCACCTCCCGGGCGGTGTTCGATTCTATCCACCGCCACTACCGGTACCGGCGCCTCCGGTGAGATACGCGAGACGGTGCCCCACACGTAGGTATCCAGCATCACGTCTCCCAGCACGGCCACCTTCAGGTGGGCAAAGGCCTCCCGCAGCTTAAAAAATCTTTCAGGCAACATGGGCGGCAATCCTAGCTAGCCGGCTGGTGCCGGTCATCTCGGCTGGAATCTCCAGGCCCAGGTAAGCCAGGATGGTAGGGGCGATATCGGCCAGTTTCCCGGTGCCGGCCAATCCCAGGCCCCCATCCGGTGAGACCAGCACCAGAGGTACGTTCAAGGTTGTATGAGCGGTATGCGGCCGGCCGCTGTCCGGATCGATCATCTGCTCGACGTTACCGTGATCGGCCGTCAGAAACAAAGCCGCCCCCTGTTTTCTGGTCGCGGCCAGGATCCGGTCTACGCAACCATCGATCGTCTCCAGGGCAGTAATGGCTGCGGTTAGGTCACCGGTATGTCCCACCATATCAGGGTTGGCGAAATTCATGATCAGGCAATCATAGCGGCCGCCCCCAATGGCCTCCAACGCAACTGCGCATACTTTCTCGGCGTTCATTTCCGGTTGCAGATCGTAGGTGGCCACCCGCGGCGAGGGAATCAGTTGCCGGTCCTCACCAGGGAAGCGCTTCTCCTGGCCCCCGTTGAAAAAATAGGTGACATGGGCGTACTTCTCGGTCTCTGCCAGCCGCAACTGTTGATAGCCGGCCCGGGACAGCACTTCCGGGAGGATATTGGCGATCGTCTGGGGTTCAAATAGTACCGGAAAATGGAAGTTATCATCATACCGGGTCATGGAGCGCAGGTCCACTTTCAGCCGTTGCCGGCGAAACTCGTTAAAATCGGGGTCTGTGAAAACAGCGGCCAGCTGGCGCATGCGGTCGGCCCTGAAGTTCATGGCCAGCAGGGCATCACCCTCGGCGATTGTGCCGCCCGGGTCGATGACTTTAGGCCTGACAAATTCATCGGTCACGCCGGCTGAATAGGAGGCCTGAATGGCCTCCGCGGCACTGCCGAAGCGTTCGCCCTCGCCGAGGGTCAACATCCGCCAGGCGCGCTCGACCCGCTCCCAGCGGTGGTCGCGATCCATGGCGTAGTAGCGCCCCACCAGGCTGGCAATCCGGCCCACACCTATTTCCGCCAGCCAGCCCTCCACCCGCTCCAGGTAACCGGCGCCCGCCGAAGGAGATGTGTCGCGGCCGTCTAAAAAGGCATGGTAAAACACCCGCTCCACACCGGCCGAGCGGACGGTTTCCAGGATAACTTTAAGGTGGTCCAGGTGGCTGTGCACGCCGGCGTCGCTGCACAGGCCCAGTACGTGGAACGCCCCCCCTCGCTGCCGCACTGCAGCCAGCTGCTCCAGCAACACCGGGTTATGGTGGAACTCACCGCTGGCGACGGCAGTGTTAATCCGCACCAGGTCCTGAACGACGATCCGGCCGGCCCCGATATTCATGTGGCCTACCTCGGAATTACCCATCACGCCATCCGGCAGCCCCACGGCTGCGCCCGAGGTTTGCAGCTCGATCATAGGAGACTCTCCCAGCAACCGGTCCAGGGCTGGAGTCCGGGCCAATATGGTGGCGTTGCCCTCCCGCTCGGCCCGTAATCCGTAGCCGTCCAGGATCAGCAGCACGAATTTGAGCATTCTACGCTTTCTTATTCTTGGCCGGTGGCTTCTTTTTCTTGGCCGGCGGCTTATGCTCACCCTTGTGGTCGGGCTCGTCGGGCAGGGCAATCATCAGGATGATATAAAGCAGAATTGCCGCTCCGTAAAAGAAGCAACCAGCCACCCAGAGTACTCGCACCATAGTGGAATCGACCTGCAGATAATCCGCGAAGCCGCCGCAGACACCGCCGATCTTACGGTCGCTCCGGCTTCGGTAGAGCCGCCTCACCCCAGCCTGACCGGTCGCCGGCCGCCCCCGTCCAAAGGCGAACAGCAGGTAACCACCGACCAGCACCAGGATCAACGGGACGAAATCACGGGAATGCAGGTGAACCCCTGGGATTATCGGCCAGTATATGATGCGGTACTGGCTGCCCCACAGAAACACTCCCATCAGCACCAGGGCCAGCCCCCACCAGAGCCGGCCGCGGCTATAGCCGGGAGACTCGCTCTCTACCTGACCCGCGCTGTCCAAGTCCATCGGTATGATCACCCAGGCGATCAGGTACAGAAACAGTCCTACGCCGCCAAACAGGATCAGGATCAGCCAGATCAGCCGGACCAAGACGGGATCTAAGTCAAAGTAATCCCCCAATCCTCCACAAACTCCGCCAATAATATGGTTGGTCCGAGATCGATGAAGTCTTCGCATTGCTCTACCTCCTGCTCAAATCACTTACCGCTGCCCGCCGGAAAGACTCTCCAGGATTACGATGGACCGCTGTCCAGAACTTCCAGATGGACTGCTACCGATTCCGCCAGCCCCACCAGGTGGTACCCACCTTCCAGAAAAGATACTAGCCGCCCACCGCAGACTTCCGCCGCCAACTCCCGGACACAGCGTGAAAGACCCTCAAAGCCACCGGTAGTGACATTCATGTGCCCCAGGGGATCACTCTCATGGGCGTCAAAACCGGCCGATATGAAAATCAGCTGCGGGCGGAAATTTAACAGGGCTTCGGCTACAGGGCCTTCCAGAATGCCCAGGTATTCACTATCCCCGTTTCCGGCTGCCAGGGGAAAGTTAAGGGTAAATCCCCTTCCCCGGCCCGTACCCTTTTCCTCGGATGCCCCGCTGCCGGGGAATAGCGGCCACTCGTGCAGGCTGATGTAAAAGACCTGCTCGCTGCCATAGAATATGTCCTGGGTACCATTGCCGTGATGAACATCCCAGTCGATCACGGCCACCCGTTCCAGGCCGTGCCGGTGGCGGGCATACTCGACCGCCAGAGCCACATTCGCCAGCAGGCAGAATCCCATGGCCTGTTCGGGCAAGGCGTGATGCCCCGGCGGACGGCCTAGTATGAAGGCTGTGCGGCTGGTCCCCTCTAAAACCGCGTCCACCGCTTGAAACCCGGCTCCCGCCACCTTCAGCGCCGCTGTCCAGGAGCCGGGCGAAATCTCGGTATCGGGCGAATCGATGGTTGCCGGTCCTTGTGCGGCCGCTGCTTCCAAGCGCAGCAAATATCCCTGTGGGTGTACCGGAAGCAACTCATCAAGCTCAGCAGGCCGGGCTTCTTCCCGGGCCAGGCGGTCCCAGTGCCCGGCGGCCTCCAGACCCTTGCGCACGGCCTCCAGCCGGGATGGGGTTTCAGGATGCCCGGGACTGACCCGGTGATCGAGAAAATCCAGGCTCCAATACAGCGTCAATGGGACCACGACCCGCTCAGCCCCTTATTCGGACGGACCGGACCGGCTGGAACGGCTCGGTCCTCCCCGGTTGGATGGCCGCCGCCGCCGGGCGGGCTTATCCCCCCGAGTCTTGTCACCACCATCGCCGGCTCCCGGCCCCCGCCTTGATCGGCCGCCATCCCGTACCGACCGGATCATGGCGATATGGCCCCGGTCGAGGGTCACCGAGACACCGGTCAGGCGCCTGAAAGCCGTGGGGTTGAGGGTGGACATAATCACCGTGCTGCCCTCATAATTGCATTTCCGCTGCAGTTGGCGCTTTAAAAAATCCAGCTCGTCGTAACTCATGTGCTGTTCCAACTCATCGATGATCAGCACCTTGGAATCGCTTGCCAGGGCGATGGCCAGATCGACCCAGCGTCGTTCGCCGGGTGATAAAGTCTTCACCGGCCGCTCCATCTTCTCACCCAGGGACATCTGCCTGGAAATATCCTTGATACGGTCTTCCAGAGAATCGGTTGACCATGACGCTATATTGATCTCTTTGCGCAGGTACTTGAGCAGCGTGCCCCGGGCTTTGCGCGGCAGCTGGGGCAGGAAACACACCTCATCCCGCAGCTTGCCGCGAAACTCGGAGCTGGAGCTGGTAATGCCGTCGTAACTGACAATTCCGCCGGTTGCCCGCCGAACCCCCGCCAACACCTCCAATAGTGTGGACTTACCGGCGCCCATCTGGCCGGTAACGGTATAGATAATACCACGATGGATCACGAAACTTCCAATGGCCAATACGGTTTTGTCTTTCACGTTGACTTTCAAGTCTTGAATCTGGATAATCGGTTGCTGCATAGTTCCTCCTAATTACTAATAAACTTTATGAAATTGTTCAGCACCCGCCGGCTATCATCGGCTCGGGGGTTGGGCGCGCCGCTGGCCGGGATCCCGCTGGCAACTCTTAAAGCCACGTACAAGCGGGCGATGGGCAGGTTAAACTCCGGGTGAAACTGCACCCCGAATGCTCGAGATCCCACCCTGAACGCCTGTAATCCCATCTCATTGGTGGCCAGGGTTTCGGCGCCGGGTGGTAGGGCGATCACCCTTTCCTGATGGGTCTCGTAGACCGCAAAGCGCGGTTCAAAGCCGCTGAAAATGGCATCGGCCGCTCCCCGCTCCGTAAGCTCGACAAAGGCCGAACCCAGTTCCCACCCCCCGGGATTGGATTGAACCTCACCACCCAGGGCCACGGCCAGGAGCTGATGGCCGAAGCACACTCCCAAAATGGCATGTCCGCTCTCCACCGCCCGGGCGATACCCGACTTAACCGCCGGCAGCCAGGGCAAGCCGTCACGGACCGACACCGAGGCGCCCGAGATTATCCAGCCGTCCGATTGGGCCGGATCGGGCAGCGGTTCTCCGTCATAGAGTATGACGCTGTGGTAGCGGGCGGGACGGTCGGCCCGTTCCTGGTACCACTGGTGGAACTCACCGAACCGGCGGCGGATCTCCGGCAACGTGTTCCCCGCCATCAGGATGTCGATTCGTGGGCCTTCGGCACTCATACCTACGCACCCCGCCGGTAACGGAACCGCCGCTTGTTTGAAGGGTCGATCTGTATGCAGGTTGACAGCACGATCACTTCATATCGTGCCGCGAAAAGCAGTTAGCCGGGCAAGTAGCCCGAGTCTAAGGCAAGCCCTCTAGAAAACGCTCTGCGTCCAGGGCGGCTATGCACCCCGAGCCGGCGGCGGTGACCGCCTGGCGATAATCCGCGTCCTGGACATCGCCGCAGGCAAAGATCCCCGGCACTGACGTGCGGGACGATTTACCTTCGGTGATGATATACCCCTTTTTATCCAGTCGCAGCTGGTCACGGAACAGCTCCGTATTGGGGATATGGCCGATGGCTAAGAACACACCGTCAACCGGGATCTCCTCACTTTCCCCACTGCGGGTGTCCTGCAGGATGGCCCCGGTCAAACCCCCGTTGGCGGGGTCGCCCAGTAAATCGACCACTATGGAGTTCCAGCGCACCTCGATCTTAGGATTATCGAAAGTACGCTGCTGCAGAATCTTGGAGGCGCGCAATTCATCCCGCCGGTGTATGATGGTCACTTTAGATGCGAAGCGGGTAAGAAAGCCGGCCTCCTCCATGGCGGAATCGCCTCCGCCTACTACCATAACTGACTTGCCTTTGAAGAAAAATCCATCGCAGGTAGCACAAGCCGATAAGCCGTGTCCCAACAGCCGGGTTTCCGACTCCAGCCCGATCATGCGGGCCGTGGCGCCGGTGCTGATAATGACCGCCTCCGCCTCGGTGAGCTCCTCGCCCACCCAGATTTTGAAGGGCTGGGAAGAAAAATCCACCCGGGTGACATGCTGAAAACGGGTTTGTGCATCGAACTTCTGCGCCTGCTTCCGGAACATATCCATCATCTCAGGCCCCATTATTCCCTCGGGGAACCCGGGGAAATTCTCCACGTCGGTGGTGATCATTAACTGACCCCCGGGCTGGAACCCTTCGAAAACCAATGGATGCAGATTGGCCCGGGCCGTATAGATGGCCGCCGTTAGCCCGGCCGGACCGGAACCGATTATAACTACCTTTCGCGGCTTCGTCATTTTTCCCTGTTTAGACCTGGATTATCTGGTCCAGGAGATTCGTAATACTCGATTTAGGCACCGCGCCTACAATCTGGTTGCTGACCTCGCCATTCTGAAAAAGGAGGATGCTGGGGATGCTTCGAATGCCGTAACGCGAGGCGATAGCAGGGTGTTCATCCACGTTAAGTTTTCCCACCACGACCCTCTTCTCGTATTCCACCGCCACTTCCTTCAAGGCCGGTTCGATGGTATGGCAAGGACCACACCATTCGGCCCAGAAGTCGACCAGTACCGGTCGGTCGGACGACACAACCTGCTGATCGAAATTCTCTGCCGAGAGCTCAATCAACTCTGCTCCCATCGGGCTTGCTCCTCCTGTTTCACATACATGAAAAGAAATCCTTCTATTCGTCCTTCGAAGTTATCTCCAAACCGCCCGGCTGGCAAAGGCTATACAGCCTCGAGTAGGATGCGTAAGGGATGGCCAGGGTTACAGAATCTGCCGGAGCGCTGATCAAAAACTAGCCACAGTGGGCGTCTGGGCAGAAAATTACCTTGGTGAGTCAAGATGAAACCGGCTGGCGCCGGGCTCGAGCTTTCGATTTATTGAGTATTTTGCTGTTTATTCTGTATTAATGAAAATAGGCATTAAATGCGAGATTCATGATTGCACTATAGCTTTAGTGAAGTTTTTTGAAGATGAAGATATTATAGAAAAAGGAACAGCTAGAATTCTGGAAAAAGATAAGGAATTAAGAATAGACAACCAATATTACCTTAAAAATAAGCCCGTTAACATTGATTTTGAAAAGTTATCATATTTTAAATATCAATAAGAAGATCTTTAGATAAACTAGACAACGAAAAGATAACCGAACTAACAAAGAAAATCAAAGTTTTTAAAAAACTTAAAATCCTTTTATTACAACGTTGTCTTTAGTAATAGGTTTTCACGTTTCTAGAAAACAACAGAAATAATTAATTATTTAATAATCCAACACACTCTTGTCTAAAAACTTTTACTTTATCATTCCTTCTCAAATCACGTGGAAGCAAATCTAACGCTTCAATAGCATTACTATATTCCTTTAATCCATAATATGCTTGAGCTATATTAAAAAGTGTGACTTTATTTTCAGAAGAATCATTTAAATACATATCCCTATTTAAATTTAATATACTTAATCTAAAATCTTTATTTTCCAAATATAACATTCCAGTTGATCCATAAAGACTAGATATTAATGGATTTAAATCAATAGCCTTCTTACTACACTCTATTGCTTTGTTTAATTCTCCTTTGTGTCTATAAGCTACTGCCATATTAGTATGCATAGAATAATGATTTGGATTAAATTTAGCAGCAGCTTCAAAATTCTTTATCGCTTTATCATAATTTCCAGCTTCTAAAGCAACAAGACCAATATGGGCATTTGCATCTCCTAAATTATTCCATATAACTGTTTTTCCTTTTAATCCTCTGTCAACAGCAACCTTAAATTCGGATAAAGCTTCATCATAATATCTTTCAATATCTTCTTCATAAAGTTTACTTAATTCAAAATGTAAATTAGCATCTCTAGGCTTTTGTGCTATTTCTTGTTGTAATTGTGATATTCTACTTTCTAAAGAAATCTCTTGCTGAGCGCCTTGCCCTCCCTGTGTGCTACCTGAGGGTAGCAATGGTAATATAACCGCAGTCGCCGTGGCCAGCATCATTCTTACTGTGGTGTTCATGCTATTTGATCTCCCGTTTGATGCCGGAATGGGCGTTACCCAACCCCGGGCACTTCGTGGTCTGCACCACCCACCCCATTCACTGCGTGAAGTCCCCTCCCTCGCTGAGGGAGGGGATTAGGGGTGGGTGCTGTACCCGCTTGCCAAGATTCCCTCCAGGACTTTTTCCAGGTTCTGTTCAACCTCCTGGGCCGTGCAACGATAAAATCTGACGCCGTACATCTCAATCAGCTCCTGCCGGGCCAGGTCGTGTTCCTTGACGTCCCGGTTTTCATGGATGCCGCCATCCACTTCCACCGCCAGGCGCCTTTCGTGGCAGTAAAAGTCAACGATGGCAGGGCCAATGGGATGCTGGCGCAGAAATCGGAGCCCGCCCAGCTGGCGCTTTCTAATGGCCTGCCACAGTATTTGCTCCGATCGAGTAGGCTGGTTCCGCAACTGGCGGGCGACGGAGCGCATCGTGCGACTGTGAGGCTGCCATACCGGGGAAGTTTCTTCTTCTTGCTGCGTTGTCTTTTGGCGGTTTATCGTTTTTTCCTCATAACTGCCTTGGCCTGTTCTAACTGCACCACCCACCCCATTCACTTCCCCGCCGTTGGCGGGAACAGGCGTGAATTCCCCTCCCTCACTGAGGGAGGGGATTTAGGGGTGGGTGCTCACTCAAACACGTAGGCCGATTCCGGCTCAGTCTTCATTGTTCCGGTCGTGGTTGGCCACCAGCCACACCGCCGTGCCTACCGCCGCGGCCAGGCTGAACCGCCGCTTACGCTTCTTGACTACATAGTCCCGGTAGCCCAGGTTGAAGTCGCCCCGTTGCCGCCGGGTCAGGCCGCTGGTGTGCCGGCGGGCTACGTCCACCTCCATATTGGCGGCGATGGCATACCCCAGCACCCAGCCAAAGGGTCCAGCCGCGGTCCCGCTGACCAGGCCGGTGAGGGCCGCCCGATTACCTGAATACTCCTGCTCGGCAAGGTATTCGCCGTCGTAATAGTAATCCTGTTCCTCTACTTGGGGGCTGGCCGTTGATTCCTGGGCACTACTGATGCTCACCAGGAAGGCAACCGTGATTAAGGACCACCTCCACCCGTTGGGCTTATTAATCCGGGAATACATCGCTCTTCCTCACAGTTGTTGGTGCTTGTCCTATATTTGATGGAATAGATAGTAAGGGTTGGCAGATGACCAGTCAACCGGTTTTTTAAAGGCTCAGCCCGCTCGCAGCCAGCGCAGGATTTCCGTCAGGGTCACGCGCTTGCCATACATCAATATAGCGGTGCGGAAAACGATCCCCGCCCAACGGACCAGCAGGATGGTGAACAAAATCAGCACCAGCAAACTCCCCCAAGCCTCCCACCAGGGCACCTCCGATACCGCCAGCCGAATGATCATGATAAAGGGCGTTACCGGCGGAATGAAGGAGGCGATCCGCACCGGCAGGGCATCGGGCTGCGTGATTACCAGGGTGGAAAAGATAATGGGCAGCAGCGGGATAATGCTCAACATCCCCACCACCTGCTGGGCTTCCTGCTCGGTTTCGAAAACGCTGCCCACGGCGGCGAACAGCGCGGCATACAGGAAGTATCCTGCCAGGGCGTAGGCCAGGAACCAGCCCAGATCGGCCAGGACCGGCAACGCCATCCCGGACCAGGCCGCCGCGGTGGTCGAAACCGTCAAATAGATCGTTACCTGGGTCAGCACCAACAGTCCCAGGCCGACAATCTTACCGGCCATCAGAGCCTGGGGCGTGATCGACGATATCAGCAGCTCCATTATCCGATTGCTCCGTTCGGCGATTATGCTCCGCATTAACACTTGTGACGAAAGGAACACGGCAAAAAACAGGATCATCACGTAAATCATGGGGGTCATGAAAGCTTGCAGGGCATCCGCTTCGGTCAAGGTTTCCCCCTGGGCGGTGTAACTTTGCCATTCGATATCGCGCTCGAAGAACCCCAGGAGATCGAGATTGATCTGGTGCCGCTCGAACAGGGCCCGGTTCCAGGCCTGCCGCACTACGTGACGAATTTGCTCCTGCTCCAGAAGACCGGCCCCTCCCCGGCCCACGAACCTGACTTCACCGCTCTCTTCGAAAAGATGGCCCACCACCAGGTAAGCCTGGATGGCCCCCACGGCCAGCAATCCTTCGGCCTCGCTACGGCGCAAATGCAGCCCCTGCTGGTTTAATCGCAATCTCGGGTAGCGGGGCGTGCCGTCCGGGGCGGCATAGCGCTTGTCAAGCAGCTGGCCGATAATCTGCTCCCACTGCCCGGTTTCGTCGGCGATAGCCAGGGTCAGACCGCCGGGGGCGGCATCCTTAATCAGCAATAGCGGCACCAGGGTCATGCCCACGATCAACAATGGCATTATCACCGTGGCGATGACGAAAAACTTGGAGCGGATGCGGGTCAGGTACTCCCACCGCGCCACCAGCCAGATGGCCCTCACTGCCCTCCCCCGCGTACTATCTCGATGAAAATATCTTCCAGCGTGGGTTCCCGCAGCTTGAATTCGGTCACCGGCCCCAGAGCCACCAGCCCTGCCAGGGTGGCCGGCAGTTCCCGCCGGGGATGGCCCACAGCCGTATTATCGTGGGTCTCCACTACTCTCAGCCACCGATGCAACCCTTCCGGCAGGCCACCCTCGAAGGTTACCTCCATGGTAGGCTCGGTGTAGGCGGCCTTGACCTGTGCCAGAGGCCCGCTCAGCACCACCCGCCCGGCATCGATCAGGCAGATGGTATCGCACAGGCGCTCTACCTGGTCCATCTGGTGGGTGGAAAAGAGTATAATGGTTCCCCGGGCCCGCAGTTCGTCGATCAGCTCCTTGAGCACAATCTGGTTCACCGGGTCGAGGCCTGCGAAAGGCTCGTCCAGAATTACCACCTCCGGCTGGTGCGCCACGGCCGCAATGAACTGGGCCTTCTGCTGGTTGCCCTTCGACATGGCCCGCACATTCCGCTGGGCATCAGCGCCCAGTTCGAAACGTTCCAGATACTGGTCGACCCGCACCGCGGCGGCCTTGTGCGCCAAACCTTTCAGCTGTGCCAGGTAGATC
>SDBU01008933.1_pt1 | contig 11313 bp, 9 predicted proteins | sample 2277071 | NCBI WGS metagenome assembly SDBU01 (sample SAMN10397929, study PRJNA504765) | marine sediment metagenome | isolation source: marine sediment core GS08_GC12, 126 cmbsf | place: Arctic Ocean: Gakkel Ridge, Loki's castle | collected 2008 | reverse complement strand
CGCTTGGCATGGGTGGTGGCATATATAACCCGTAACTGAGGGCAGAGCATTTGCTTCCCGTATTAGTTCTAACGCCTCCCTGTATCTCCTTCTGGCAATAAGACTTATATATCCTCTTATATCTTGGTGAATAGGGCATGCCTTTTGACAAGGAGGCATTTCAACCGGCTCGATAGCCGTGAATGGGAGAGTTTTGATATCCTTGTATAGGCGGCCACGTAAACTTGATTCTTCTGCCCTCTGCTCGAGGATAATTTCTGCTGGGCAGCCCCTCATGCAAACTGCACAGGTATTACAAGTTCCATTATCTATTATCGGTATATATGTTCTTCCCTCCACTGGCATATTAGCTTATCACCTTTCCCCTTTTATATTTAACGAGACTTCATCTACCCCAGCTTAAATCCTAAATTTACTGCTTTTAAATTTAGTTCTCTCAACCTTTCTGGAACAATTTCTGCTACCGCAGATTTCAAAGCCTCTTTGGTGACTACCTTGGTTATTTCCACAACGGCACCTAAAATTACTACATTGGCAACTAATTGGCTGTTGAGCTCCTCAATCGCTGCCTTGGTAGCGGGAACGCTTACATGTTTCAGGTCTTTAATCTCTTTTGGAGAGACAAACCGCTCATCATAGATAACTATTCCCTCTTCCCTTTTGACCTCCCCAATGTATTTGTCATAAGCGGTCTGATATGTAGCAATCAGAATATCGGCTTCAATTACTTGTGGGAAGCTTATCAGCCGGTCAGATATTACGATTTCGGCCCGGCAAGTCCCACCTCTGGCTGCTGCTCCGTAGGAATTCGTGCCGCTAACCCATTTCCCATCGTTGAAAGCTGCTTGACCAAGCATGGTGCCCGCTAGTACGATACCTTGTCCTCCGAAACCGCATAGCACAACTTGCTTAATCTGCCTCATCGGTAAACTCTCCGGTTATTATTTTATCCGCTAGCTCCTCCGAGCTTAAGCCTCCAGCATCCCCCTTCATTATGCATTTACTCGCTAGAGCTTTAAGCATATCTGCGGGTGTATCAAGCTGGTTACGTCTCCCAAACTGAATTGGACAAGGCGTCAGAGCTTCAATGAAGGAAAAGCCTTTAGTTTGCAGTGCTTTCTTAATACTGTTCATTAAAGCAAAGGGTTGAGTAACTGAGTATCTGGCGACGTAGACCGCGCCAGCCGCTTTCACAAGTTTACTTAGGTCAAATGGGCGGTAGGGATTACCTTGAAGTGTTGTCTGTGTGAAAGCGTCCAATGGCGTAGTGGAGCAAGCCTGACCACCGGTCATTCCATAAATCATGTTGTTAGCACATATAACGGTGAGGTCAATGTTTCTTCGGGCGGCATGAATAAGATGATTACCCCCGATATCTGCCAAATCGCCATCTCCACTGATAACCATTATGTTTAGTTTTGGATTAGCCATCTTTGCCCCAGTGGCAAAAGCGAGGGCTCTGCCGTGTAAGGTGTGGAGAGTATCAGCATTAAAGTGAGGACTTGGTATCCATCCTGCACAGCCGATGCCCGAGACGAATAGCATATCATCCATATTTAATTGGAGGTCATCGATTGCTCGCAAAATCAGCCCCATCAAAATAGCTTCGCCACAACCGGGGCAATAAGTTGTAACACCTATCCCCGGCCGCAAGTATTGTTCTAAATCCTTTACCATTATAGAATTCCCTTCAATTGCTCTGTAATTGTGCTCGGATGTATAATCTTGCCATCCACCTGGTTATAGGGTATTACGTCACAAGAAGCGTATTTCATTACTTCGCCTACAACCTGCCCCGTATTCATTTCAGGGACGAGCATCCTCTTGACCTTTGACCCGACATCCCTTATCACTCCATCAGCAAAAGGCCAAAGCGTCTTCAATCTCAGCATCCCGACTTTTTCGCCATCTTGCCGCATTCCCTCAACAGCGAATAGTGAGCTCCTGGCAGTGAAGCCGTAACACACGACTACCACTTCTGCATCTTCCAGGTAATAGTTTTCATACTGTATAATTTTTTCTTTATTGTGCACTATTTTATTGTAAAATCTTGTAACCAGTTTTTGCTGGGCTAGAGAGTCAACCGTTTTTCTGAGACCACGCTCATCATGCGTAGAACCGGTCACTAGTAGTTTCTCACCCTCTCCAAAAGCAGGCATGGGTGGAACTCCGTTATCCTCTTCTGTACCAAAGGGAGCAGCACCTGCTTTTTTCTCCCGTTTAAATAGCTCTACTTCTCCGGTTACGTGTATTCTCTCTCTCAGATGGGCAGTTACCTCCTCAGCCATGATGAAGACAGGAACCCTGTACCCTTCGGCAAGGTTGAAAGCATTGATTGTTTGGTCATATAGCTCCTGCACGGACCAGGGAGAAATAGCAATGATTTCATTACCCCCGTGCGAGCCCCATTTGGCCTGCATTATGTCTCCACTGCTCACTCGGATTTGCCCTGAGCTAGGGCCTGCTCTTTGAGCATCTACAATGACGACCGGTGTTTCTGTCATAACAGCATATCCAATTGCCTCTTGCATCAGACTAAAACCAGGTCCTGAGGTAACAGTAATGGCTTTTGCTCCAGCCCACGATGCCCCTAAGCACGAACAAATAGCGGCAAGCTCATCCTCCATTTGCATAAATGCAGCTCCAACTTCTCTAAATCTAACTGAAATTCTCTCCAGGATTTCAGTGGTTGGGGTGATGGGATAGCCAGCGAAGTAACCAGCTCGGGCTGCGATTGCGCCCTCAACTACTGCCTCATCTCCGGAAAAATAGTAATCCCCAGTCGGAATTGTACTTTTTACCTTTTCCCACACCATTAACTAACCCCCTAATCTACAGGCTATTAAGATTGTCTAGAGCCTGTTTCCCCTATCTATGGTCGGGGTGAGAGGATTTGAACCTCAGACCTAATGGTCGCAAAGCAAGCCATACAAAAGACGGAGACCGCTTGCCTTCTCTCTAAGGACAGATTGTACTTTATCCAGGCTTTGGTATCAAGTGCGGCTTTTGAGGTGATGATTTGACGCAAGCGCCAGCGGAAGAGCTAAGGGGATAATTGCCCTTAGTTAAGTAGATTTCCTCCTTCAACACTATCCACGGTTCAACTGAGGTACCAAAGCTCGGGTCAAAAGGAACCGGTTATAAGATAAAATACTCTTCTACTCCGAAAACAATACATATAGAACTGGGTAAATTTTCTCCTCTACCTTTGGCGTAGCTATTACGTAACCCGGTGTCCCCAATGCCCCAAATTTAAAGAGGTGAGGCTGGTCACTCGTTACTTTTTGGCTAAGCCGAGTAGAGCTGTGTTCTCCCCCTCTTGCAAGGCAGTATGCCGTAGGTTACAATAGCCGATAGTAAAGGTGGGGCTTAAAGTGAAACGCCCTACAACACCTCCGATTTCCGTCTGGTTACCTGTGGGAGTGGTTTAGCACATGCGTTGGCAGAATATATACCGCTTAGTAAAATCGGACTACCTCAAGCTAGCGCCTATACTGGCACTGGCGTTTTACATGGCTTTCATTCCGCACCTCAACTATCCCTATCCGGTGCATATAGATGAGTGGGTTCATCTGGCATTTTCCAAGGCAATGATGGGAGCACACGATACCGCCTACCCTAATCCCTTTTGGATAGGGTCAACCGTGAGTTCTCTCTCCACTCTAGAGGTTGGGTTCCACCTATTCTGGGGCGTATTCCATGATATTAGCGGTATCTCCTGGCTAACTATCTTCAGGTACTTTCCTGGTGTCATCTTCATGATCACAGTCCTCTCGGTTTACGTCCTGGCTAAAAGGCAGGGATTTGGCTGGGAAGCCGCCCTCTTCACCTGTCTGATACTAACCACAGTGGGAATTCTGGGGCCTGCCTTCATGGTTCCGGTCGCTATGGCGCTTATTTTTATTCCCCTCTCCATCTTTCTCGCATTTAACTTTAGGAACCTGTGGTCTTATGTGGCGGTGTTTATCTTTACCTCCTTCCTGCTTTCAATACACGCACCTTCCGCCATCAGCCTGGTCATTATCCTTGCCCCATTCATCCTAGTCAATCTGAAAGGCAACTTTAGGCACAGTCTGGGTATAGCGTTGGCTTTGGCTATCCCGTTTCTCGCGCTGTTTCCGTGGATATTTAACTTGTTACTGCCCACAGCGAGAGCCCTCCTAATTCCGCAAGCTCTTCCAACTTATGTTGATTACCCGCGGATTATCGCTACTTTTGGTTACCTCCCTATCCTGTTCGGCCTCTTGGGTACTTTCGTGCTAGCACTAAGAGGCAGCAGAAAAGACTACGGTCTGGTATTAGGCTTACTGGCTATGCTACTAATGCTGGCTATCTTTTTCACCTTACATTACGGTGTGCCAATACTGTACGATCGGGGGCTCATGGGTATGATGCTGATGCTGAGCATAGTGGCTGGGGCCGGCTTGATGTGGGTGAAGAACATCCGCCTACCGGGAACGATTGGTACTCGACTCAAAGTGCCTCTGATTACGCAAAATATAGGCAGAGTATTATGCCTGGTTCTCGTGGGTCTTACCCTGGCCATAGGTATTCCGGTTCGCCAGAGCCTTCCTTACTACCATATGATAGATAAGCAGGATTATGAGGCGTTCACCTGGATAAGGGACAACGTCAGCGATGATTATGAAAAGGCAATCCTTGACCCCTGGAAGGCGACTGCCTTTACTGCCATCACCGGAAAGCCTATTTACACCAGGATACATGCGTATCCTAAGTCTAATGACATGGAAGCCTACAAGTTCCTTCAGGATGGATGCAATGACACTGCGTTCGCCAGAGAAAATGGGATATCTATTGTTTATAGCCAGGGGGGCTGTAGTAATCCTGACTTGGTAGAAGTGAGAGAGAATGTCTACTTGCTAAAAGAAGCAGAGACCCAGTAGGTGGTAGCGACTTGTTGACGTTATTAATGTTGAACTTATCTATTCCCGATATAACCTATAATGCCCCCATAATTAAAACACCAGACTTCTATCAGGAAACCGCCCACCAATCAGCTTCAGCGCCTGAACTTGGCTATAGTTACCCAAAATAACCCCTGGCTGAGCTACTACATTATTGCCCAGACTACAGCCCTCACCTAGCATCGCCCCTACATTCACTAGGTGATATTCAGCGTTAATCTTAACCTCGGTTTGGCTACTGCAGGCGGTGAAATGCCCTTTTATAACACAGCCCTTATCAATCACTGAATCCTGTATAATACAACCCGGTCCGATGTTAACATCATCGCCTATGATACTGTTTTTAATCTCAGTAAATGACGAAATAACTACATTGTCACCAATGCTGGTATCTGGTAGGATACATACATTCGGGCCTATATCACAACCACTTCCGATAACTACCGGGCCGACTACGTAAGAGTTTGACCGTATCACTGTGTCTTTCCCTACTGAGACCAGCCCTTTTAGTGAGACCCCTGTCTCAATAGTGCCGTCCAAGCTAGCTAGAATTTGACGAAGAGTAGCACCATTAAGGCGCAATATGTCCCAGGGGTAGACTACATCAAGCCAGGTGCCATTTGTTTCCTGAGACTTAATCGGATAGCCCTGAGCTATCATACTATTCAGGGCATCTGGAATATCTAACTCAGCTTCAATAAAGTCAAAAATTTCGGCAGTAAAAGCATAAATGCCGATATTAATCATATTGCTTTTAGCTTCTTTGGGCTTTTCTACAATGTCCTTTACCATATTGTTATCTATGGTCACCACCCCATATCTAGCTGGATTATCCACTCGCTTCACTAGCAGTGCGTTCGGCTCTATGGCTGCAAACTGGGCAATGGTATCAGCTTTAATCAGATTGTCTCCATGCAAAACCAAAAATTCATTCTCGACTATCCCCTTAGCCTGTACCAGGGCATGAGCCGTGCCCAGTTGCCTTTCTTGGGTTATATAGGTTATGTTTACCCTAAAATGCTCCCCTGAACCTATACAGTCAAACACCTGCTCCTTCCTGTACCCGACTACAAGCACAATGTCACGAATACCATTTTGAGCCAATGAGTCAATCACATAGTTTAGTATTGGCTTACCGGCTATGGAAAGCATTACCTTCGGCTTGGTAGCTGTAAATGGCCTCAGCCTTTGCCCTTCGCCTGCAGCTAGAATTACCGCCTGCTTCATTACCCACCCCCTAGAATATTCTCGAATCTGGCAAAATAACCCCACTGGCTATAGCTCCTAGTCCAATATGGGTACCATTGCCAATCATACAACCTACATTGATTGAGGCATTAATCCCGGTTTCAACTCTATCCCCAATAATAGCCCCCAGCTTACGCCTTCTGGTATCTATGTTGGCTACCTTTATATCCTTCTTATCCAGTCTGAGGTTGGCAATCTTAGTACCAGCACCAAAATTGCACCCTTCACCAATAATGCTATCACCCACATAATTATGGTGAGGGATCTTACTAGCCTTCATAATTATAGAGTTCTTAATCTCCACAGCACTGCCAATATGGCAATTATCACCAATAGAGGTGCAAGAGCGAATATAGCAATTTGGCCCGATATCACAACCCTGACCAATTATCACCGGTCCAACTATATAAGAGCCTGACCTCACTACTGTATTCTCCCCAATAGAAACCATACCCCTCATTACCACGTTGTTTTCCACCTCGCCCAAGTTCTGTGGCTCAACCCCTACCATCAGAGATTCATTAGCTAGCAGTAAATTCCAGGGATAGCTAATGGCAAGCCAGTAACTGACTTCCTGATAGGAAATAAGCTGTCCTTTATCTATCATTAGCTGTAGGGAATCGGTTATTTCATACTCCCCCCGCGGTGATTTCGGAGTTTGGGATATGGCATCAAATATATCGGGGGTGAATAGATACAAACCGGCATTTGCCATATGGGAAGGGGGTTTTTCCGCCTTCTCATGAATATGGACTACCCTCCCCTGGCTCAACTCAACCACTCCTAAGTCTTTGGTATCCTCAGCCTCAATAACGCCTAAAGTGAGAGCATTCCTGCCAGCAACCTCCCTGATATCGTCATGTTTAACGAGAATATCCCCGTTCAGCATCAAGAAATTTCCGTCAACCAAGCCTTCGACCATTTTAAGGGCATCAGCCGTGCCCAATTGCTTCCGCTGGGAACAATACTCTATACTTATCCCCCATTTCTGCCCATTACCAAAATAGTCACGCACCTGCTCATCACAATAACCAACAATAAAGATAAACTCCCTAATGCCAGCCTCGGCCACTTCAATGAGCAAATGCTCCAGGATGGGTTTGTTGCCTATAGGCAGCATTACCTTGGGTCTGGTATAGGTCAGGGGGCGCATCCGATTGCCTTCCCCGGCGGCTAGAATAATTGCTTTCACGATTACAGCTCTCCTATTTTGACCAGCAAGTACCTGAACTTGCGATAACCTTCAACATATGTACCCGATTCAACCTCGTGATAGTCGTGCCACATCAATTTATACTCACCTTTTATACTAATTGACTCTTTTCTACCTTTAGTAGTTCCTACTGATGCCGTAGCCCCCCAACTTAGTATGCTATTAATTACTCCTCCTTCGTGTATTCTGAAGCTAGCATCAACAGTTAAAGTATTTCTAGGGGCGTTCCAATACAAGCTATCATTAGTTAGTAAGATAGCATAGCCTGTGACGTTATCATGTTCTGAGACAAATTTTTCCAGTCTTTGAATGTCACTTAGAAAATCATAACGTCCTTGGTCTTGTGCTCCAACATCTTTTAACCAAAAAACTTCGCCACCGATAGGTGCGAAAAGTGCCTTGGTCTTATACTTTAACTCAATTGCTAGTTTGTTATCATCGTCGAAAGCAAATATATCCAAGCGGTCACGCTCGCCCAGAGATAAATGGCATTCTAATCTTATTGAAAACTTTGAGTGTTGCTCATGGATTTGCCAAGCAAGAGCATGTTGAAAATCGGCTTCAGAATGAAATACCGGCCTACATTCGCAAAGTGTTTTCAATATATGGTGCAAATCAATCATTATTAGTTCCTCCTACAACAATTTTACCCTATCTACCCCTACTTTCCCTCATACAACCCTTGATTATCCCAATGCTGTTATCATACAGATGGTGCAGTCGTGCCTCACTTTTTGCCTCAACCGTAATCCTTACTTTGGGCTCGGTACCTGAAGCTCTAACAAGCACCCAGCCATCTTCAAAATTGAGCTTAATTCCATCGATATGGCTTACCGATAAGGGATTCATAGCCATTAGTCGCTGTTCAAGCACCGGCATTACCAGTCCCTGGCTATTGATACTACCCCTCAGAAGCGGGTAATAGGGTATGTTATCAACCAATGCGGACAGCTTTTGCCGGCTGGCTATAGATACCACCTGAGCGGCAGCATTAATACCATCAGGACACAATGAAATATTGGGGAAGACCCAGCTCCCTGACGGCTCACCGCCAAACTCACCACTCTTTTTTAATTCTTCAGAGACATAGGTATCGCCTACTCTGGTTCTGATAACCCTGAAACCTAGTTCATCAATCACCATAGAGGCGTCTATAGTGGTAACCATTTCTTTGGCTCCTACCTCTTGGGCAAAAATTGCCAGGAGCTTGTCTCCCGGAACAAATCTGCCCTTATCATCCACTACCATCATCCGGTCACCGTCCCCGTCATGGGCAATGCCTAAATCAGCGCCAAGTTCCTTTGTTGCCTTTATTAAATCCCCCAGGTTAGCCTCAATTGGCTCAATATCATGGGGGAAAAAACCGCTAGGATAGCAGTTTAGACCTACTACCTCACAGCCCAACTTTGCCAGTAGATAAGGGGAAATTACAGAAGCGGCACCACAGCCACAATCCACCGTCACCTTGAGCTTGAGTTTGGTGGGGAAGCCCTGTAGTATACCTTCAATATGCTGCTCAATCGCTCCATTATAGAAACTACTGTTCTTAATCTTGTACCACGGGGCAGCAGAAGAGGACTCGTGTAAAACTATTTCTTCTATCTGCTGGCGTTGATAGGAATCAAAGGCAGAGCCATCCGGGTTCAGAAGCTTGATACCACTATACTCCGGAGGGTTATGTGAGGCAGTAATAATCGCCCCGGCATCAAATTCTCGGCTAGCAAGTGCAAGAGTTGGCGTAGGTATCATTCCAGCATCGTAGCACTGAGAACCGACAGTGAGTAAACCTGAGATAAGGGAGTGTTTCATAGCCTCGCTGGAAGTTCTGGTATCACAGCCTACCATTACTTTGCCATACACCCCACCTACCGCTAATCCAACCTTAAAGGCTAGCTGCGGCAGCCCTCTGTCAACCACGGCCCTTATCCCTGATGTACCAAATAGAGGCATAGTGAATTGATTTTAACCCCATCGAATCTACCGTGTCAATTGGCACGAATTAACGATAAGGTAAAAGTTCTGTCTATCGTGCAGTAAGCCCCACCACAATATTAATGGCAGGCCCCCTTAATACTACCTGGTGAACCAGATAAATAGGCTGATTCCAATAGCCTCTATACCGGCTGCGATGTAGAACACCGAACCAATACTGGCGAAATCGGCCATTATCCCCCCAGCAAGTGGCCCTATAGCCATACCTATACTAAATGCCACAGTAAATATGCCGATAGTTGAGCCCATGCCGTATTTTCTGCCCTCGTCTACAGCCAGGGCTGAGGCAGCGGGCATAGAAACTGCACCACCAAGACCACCAAGAGCGCATAGCCCCAATAAATACCAGAAGCTATGGGCTAGGGGAATCAGAGCCAAGTAGATAAGGTTAACAAGGCCACCAAGAACTACCAGCGCTCGCCTGTTGAACCTGTCAGCAATTCTACCAGCATATACCTGAAGCAGAGACATCAACAAGATGTTAACTGCCAACAGTATCCCTATAAGAGAGGAGCTCAAACCAGCATATATACCAGCAAGAATAGGAAGGAAGCTGGAAAAGGCTCCTCTACCCATGGCATCCATCAACCGAAAGGCAAAAAGACCTCTGACCATACCGCTGGCGCCCATCTCCCTAAATGATGGACGTAGACTTGCCGCCATTTTCCCCCGCCTAATTTCAGGCAAGAAAAGAACAGCTATCAAGAAAGCCAGTAGATTGAGACCACCCATAGTGAAGAAGGCAACATTCATCCCAAAGTGGTCGGTCAGTGCCCCACCCATTAAGGGACCAAAGCCAAAACCGGTGAAAAAGGCAGCATTAAAGTAGCCCATCCATTTCCCCTCTTCACCCTGGGGGGAAATATCACCGACATAGGCCTGGGCAATGGGGATAATCATGCCGGAAGCAGCCCCGTGAAGCAAGCGGACTAAGATTAGCTGGGAAACATCACCTGCCCATATATAGCCCAGAGAAACAATGGAGTAGATAAGAAGACCGATACAGAGAAATGGCTTTCGTCCACTGCGGTCGGAGAGTCTACCAATAATAGGTATAAGTATAATTCGGGAAACAAAGAAGCTACCAAAGATTACCCCCAGCAAAACTCCAGTGGCTCCCAGATTCACTGCGTAAATGGGCAAGAGGGGTGCTATTATCCCGACTCCCAACATAGAGGAAAAAACGGAAAGAGCCAGGATAGGGAAAATCTTCTTTATCACAGGGACACCTGAAGCATTATAACCACTGCGCCCTTTGGCTTCAAGCCAGCCTCCACCATCTTTGCTCACAGGACCGCTGCTCCGCCTTAACCCCGTTTCTACACACAAAAGCTAGGCTTGCCTGAGCGATAGACAATATGATATGTTTACTCACGTATACATCCAAATTCCTTTCAGTAGCCTATTCTCCAAACAGGAGCAAATAAAAGACAATTGATAAATAATCTCAGCAAAATTACCATTATCGGTGCTGGAAATGTCGGTGCCACTTGCGCTCAACGAGTTGCTGAGCGCGGCTATGCTGATATAGTCTTGGTGGATATTATTGAGGGTCTGCCCCATGGTAAAGCGTTAGATATTATTGAGTCAGCCCCTATCTTAAACTTTAATTCCCACCTTATCGGAACCAATGACTATCAGGAAACGGCTAACTCGGAGGTGGTAATCATTACCTCAGGAGTTGGTCGAAAACCAGGCATGAGCCGTGACGAGCTAATGCAAACTAACGTGAACATAATCACCGAGGTCACCCACCAGATAGTAAACTATTCGCCTGACTGCATCATCATTATGGTTACCAATCCGGTGGATGCTATGACCCATCTAGCTATTCACACCAGCCACTTTCCCCCAAATAGAGTATTTGGTCTATCAGGTGTCCTGGATAGTGCCCGATTTAGCAGCTTCATCGCCGCCGAGCTCAATGTATCAGTG
>SDBU01008932.1_pt1 | contig 11313 bp, 7 predicted proteins | sample 2277071 | NCBI WGS metagenome assembly SDBU01 (sample SAMN10397929, study PRJNA504765) | marine sediment metagenome | isolation source: marine sediment core GS08_GC12, 126 cmbsf | place: Arctic Ocean: Gakkel Ridge, Loki's castle | collected 2008 | reverse complement strand
CCCCCGAGTAGGCTTCGTCGTGACCAACCTATCCGCCAAACCTGAGGGTGTAGTGCACTTCTACAACAGGCGTGGAACGGCAGAGCAGTGGATTAAGGAAGGCAAGTATGCCCTGAACTGGACCAGGCTCTCCTGCCACCGGTTCATTGCCAACCAGGTGCGGCTGCAGCTTTTCATCTTGGCCTACAATCTGGGTAACTTCCTGCGCAGGCTGTGCTTACCGAAGGCAATCAACGACTGGTCATTGCGCAGCCTCCAGGTGAAACTGATCAAGATGGGAGGACGGATTGTGCGCCATGCCCGGCGGTTCGTTTTCCAGTTGGCTGAGGTGGCAGTGCCCAGAGACCTATTTGCGGCCATTCTGGAGCGGATAACCAGGTTATACCCGTCACCCGGCTAAGTGCAGCCGTGGAGATACAGGCAGCCAGGTGAGAAAGATAGGGGCAGTATCGCCCCCTTTTGGGTGGAGAGCTTGGCCAGCGCTAATAGATGAAGATTCTGAATGCTGCAGGGCTCAGAGACGGCTATTGACAACCAGATGCCATAGATATATTATTGCTGATAAAAGCAATGAGGGTCAGGATGCCTCATTGTGAATTGAAATGGGGAATCCCAAATAAATTCCTAGAACTGCCTCAAGGAAATCCAACAATCAGGTTCACCCTGATAGAACCACACAGACCGGTGCAGATTGAAGGCTACAGCATCCTGGCCATCCCAGTAAAACATCCTGTCCCTGCCGTTGGTTACCAAGTTACTTCGCCAGATGGCAAGGCAGTATTCTATACCGGGGATACTGGCTCAGGCTTGATCGACTGCTGGCAGTATATATCACCACAGTTGCTTGTTGTCGAGGTTATGCTACCCAATAGATGTGAGAAACTTGCGGCACTGTCTGGACATCACACCCCAAGTCTGCTCAATCAAGAGCTAAGAAGTTTCAGGGAGCTTAAAGGCTACCTGCCGCCGATCGTGGCCATTCACATGGAGCCTCCTCCGTTAGAGAACGAGATAAAGGCGGAAATATCAGTGGTAGCTGAGGTCCTGAATGCTTCAATTACCCTGGCCTATAAGGGAATGCGGCTTCACTTGTAACCACAGCCTGTCATAAGGGCCTAGTTAAGAGGCAGACTAAACGTGGCGAAGCCCCTTTCCCTAACCTGTGTTTCTCTGTCTGCTTCAAAAGAGAGGGGGCAGCAACTGTCTTCATAATACCTCCGTAGGAACATGCTGTAGGATGGTTTCCGGTTGCCAAGCGGTCATTGTGCGCATCATGGCATTGAGAATTGTCAACAGCTTTCTCATGCAGGCCACCAGGGCAACTTTGTTAGCCTTGCCAGCATACAAAAGGCGCTGGTAGAAAGCAGCGATGATAGGATTGTGCCGCGGCGCCAATAGCGCCGCCATGTATAGCGCAGCTCCTCTTGTCCCGCCCGCCCCATACCGTACATCTCCCGTGCACGGTACCGCTGTCGCGATTGAGGGACGCGACACCACCTTTCCGACCCCGGGCACACTCTTGAGAAGGCCATCTTTTGTTGAGTCTAACACGGCTAATGTCAGCTGTATTACAGTGTATTCCCACCGGTTCTGCAATTATTTTTGCAGAACCTATTGAAATTCCTTCTGCTCAGTGCTATATTGATTCAAATAGGTGCAATATCCTGCCCGTGGAATTGCCAAAACTCTAAGTAAGATGGGGAGTTGCAGACGCAGTGTGGCTATTGACCAGGGTGAACAGCATCCTGCACATCAATAATGAGCAGCGGATAGCACATAGAGCGATACTTAATACTGTTGAGACAACCAGAAAGATCAGGATTGGGCAGAGGATAGAGAGCATCGAAATAAGATTCTGAAGTGGGTTAAGGAGGCAGAAGTTGGCTGAAGTAATCAAAAGAGCAGTATGTCATCTCTGTAAATCTCGTTGCCGGGTTCTAGTGCATGTTGAGAATGGGCGCCTTGTTGATGTCGAAGAAGATACTTCATTTCCTACGGCGGGTTCGATATTCCCACCATTCAAAGCGTGCGTCAGGATGCGTGCTGTCAAAGAATTCATGTATCATCCGGACCGTCTCAATTTCCCACTGAAGAGAGCTGGGGAAAAGGGTGAGGGAAAGTGGCAGGTTATATCCTGGGATCAGGCCCTTGATGAGATGGCTGATAAGCTTAAGCAGATAAAGGAGGAGTACGGACCGGAAGCACTGGCAGTCACTACTGGCACAGGCAGGGGGGTCGGTGAAGAGATTGGGGTAGCCCGTTTCATGAACCTCTTTGGCAGTCCAAATACCATCGGGCAAATGAATATCTGCTGGGGTGTGCTCATGTCGGTTGGCCAAGCTATATTTGGCTGGCCGGTCCGCTATGTTACTGCCCGGACGGTAGGCGGCGAAGCCGGTAAGGAGCTGGTCACCAAATGCAGTCTGTTGATCGGCGTGAATCCCGCCCAGAGTTTCATGCGGACCTGGAAATACCTGCGCGATGCCAAGAAGCTGGGGCAGAAAATCGTAGTTATCGATCCCAGGAGAACAGAAACCGTAGAGCTGGCTGACCTTTGGCTGCAGCCGAGGCCAGGGACAGATGTGGCCCTACTTATGTCCATGATAAATGTCATCATTGAGGAAGGCCTCTACGACAAAGACTTTGTCGACAGATGGTGCTATGGGTTTGATAAGCTTGCGGAGAGAGCCCGTGAATATCCCCCTGAGAAAGTGGCAGAGATTACCTGGGTGCCAGCCGAGAAAATCAAGGAGGCAGCCAGAATGTACGCCACCAACAAGCCAGCAGCCGCTATCAATGGGATGGGCATTGAACAGGCTCAGCAGGCCGTAGAAGTAATGCATGCCAGGTACATCTTACTGGCAATAACCGGCAACCTTGATATTGAGGGTGGTGAATATCTACCGGGACCGGGGAGGCTTGTCCCATGGCCCGAACTGGTGGTCCACGAAGCACTCTCGCCAGAGCAGAAAAAGAAGCAATTAGGAAGAGACCGGTTCAGGTTTATGTCCTGGGCTTCCCGGGACTTGATGCAGGAGCACATCAAGAAGACATGGGGTATCGAAGCCGGGATATCATTTTCAGACGCTACTGCCCATGATCCAAGCGTGTATCGGGCCGCCGCCACCGGCAAGCCATATCCGGTCAAGGCTATCATAAGTGTCTGGAGCAACCCGATGGTTACACCAGCGAATACCAAGCTGGTGTATAAGGCGTTGAAGAATCTGGAGCTTTACGTGGTTGCCGACTACTTTATGACCCCGTCCGCTCAGCTGGCTGATTATGTTCTTCCGGCTAAGACATGGCTGGAAAGACCTTTTATGGCAGACCATTGCGGCTATGACAATCAGGTACGGTTTGGTGAGGCAGCCCTGCCAGATCCAGTGCCTGGCGAGTATGACCGCAAAACGGACTATGACCTATTCTGTGAGCTGGGGATAAGGCTGGGGCAGAGCTGGCCCTGGAAAAGCCTGGAGGAGGTCTTTGAGTACCGGCTGACGCCTTTAGGGGTGAGCTTTGAGGAATTCATGGATCAGGGGGGATACGACTTCCCGCCTCCTGAATACAAGAAGTGCGAGAGGGTCGGATTTGGGACGCCAACAGGTAAGGTCGAGTTGTACTCAACTGTATTCGAGAAGCTTGGCTACGATCCGCTCCCTCGCTACGAGGAAACCTTTGAAAATCCGGTCAGTACCCCCGAGCTGGCAAAGGAATATCCCCTGATGCTGATTACCGGGGGGAGATTTAACCCGCTATTTCACTCAGAGTTCCGTCAGATTGATTCGCTGCGTCGAAAACGTCCTGATCCACTGGTTCAGGTCAATCCGGAGACAGCCAAGAAACTGGATATTCAGGATGGTGACTGGGTTTGGATTGAGACACTCAGGGGAAAGATCAGGATGAAATGCAAGTTCTTTACCGGAATAGACCCGAGGGTGGTCCACGCCGAGCACGGCTGGTGGTTCCCAGAACTCCCTGCGGAAGAGCCTTGGCTGAGTGGGGTATTTGAGTCAAACGTGAACGTTCTTACAAATGATGACCCCGACGTGTGCGACAAACTCAGTGGCGGGTGGCCGCTTAAGACAGCGTTGTGCAAGATCTATAAGTGTAAGAAATATTGACGAAGTGTTCCTAAGTGGAGGTGTGGTTCATTTGTCAAACGCCAAGAGGCGATCTATCTCCGGTGATTGCATGCGGCCACGGGTATTTGGTGAAGCCGTTTACGAAGGGGCCTATATCACAAGAAATAATAAAGAAAAGGAGGAACGAAGTTGATCAAGGACTTGAGAGATTACGTGGCACAGAGTGAGGCGGAAGGCGAGCTTAAGAGGATAACAGCCGAGGTGGACTGGAATTTGGAGATGTCCACGATTACCAGGCTGAATGAGGCAAAGTATGGGCCGGCTTTACTCTTTGAGAATGTGAAAGGCTACAAGACCCCAGTTCTCTCATGCGTGTTTATCACACCAAAGCGAATGTCAATAGCGTTGAATATGCCAATAGGCTACACGATGTTTGAAATGGCTAAGGAGTGGATAGAACGCGTCAAAACACGAATCGCACCCGTAGAAGTCAATAATGGTCCGGTGACCGAGAACATAATTGAAGGGAACGATGTTGATATGTTGAAGTTCCCAGTGCCCAAGGTGAATCCCCTGGACGGAGGTAGATTTATTGGCACCTCGGTTGCCCAGATTACCCAGGACCCGGATAGCGGCTATGTAAACATTGGAACCTACAGAATGCAGGTCCACGACAAGAATCATGCCGGCGCACAGCTTAATAAGGGCAAACATGCCGAACTAATGCTTCGTAAGCACGGTGAAAGAGGAACAAAGATGCCCATGGCAGTAGTTGTTGGAGCGGCACCAACAATCCTTGCGGTAGGAGCCACTAATTTTGGCTGGGAGGTACCTGAGTACGAGATATGGGGGGCATTGCAGGGCGGGCCGGTGGAGGTTATTAAGGGCGATCTAACCGGGCTGCCAATCCCGGCACACGCCGAAATCGTTCTCGAGGGTGAGGTTGACCCTGACCCGCAATCATTCAGGAGAGAAGGACCCTTTGGTGAATACACCGGCTACTATTCCGGGGAGCCGTTCCCCAAGCCCGTTTTCGAAGTGAAGCGTATTCTACACCGAAATAACCCGATTTTCTGGATGACTATGGTCGGTAAACCCCCGGGAGATACTTCAACCATGGCATCGCTCACCAGGACAGCGACACAGTGGACACAGCTACAGCAGATGGGGATTCCTGGTATCTCCTCAGTTCATAATCTCACCGAGACAGTGAGATACTGGACAATTGTCTCCATAAAGCAAATGTATCCCGGTCATGTCCAACAGGTAGCATCTGCAGTAGCCGGCTCAGCACAGGGTCACTTCGGGGTGAAGGGGATAATAATAGTGGATGATGACATAAGGGCTGATGATGTTCCCGCAGTTTTGTGGGCTTTGGGTTCAAGATATGACGTCGAGAGGGGTACCCAGATCATTAAGCGACAACGGGCAACCCCGCTAGACCCCGCAATATCTCTTGAGTCGAGAGCCTTGGGCGCTGAGGCCGCCGCTTTCAATTCCAAGATCATCATAGATGCTACCGTGCCTTATGAATGGAAAGAGAAACCCCGTGATATTCGACTAGATGAGAAGATGACGGAAAAAGTGCTCGAGAGATGGAACGAGTATGGCCTTTAACCAGCCATGAAAATGGCCAAAGGGGGCGGAGAAACGATATAGGGCATACTCAACCAATGTAACGATTTACACTGGGATGGTCGAATGGGAGAACTGGTATTGCCGCCCAAGTACGACCTGAATGAGTACGGCATGGGCATCTGGGAATTTGACCCTGACCGTGACCTCAAGTTGTCCCCGGCTTGGCTGGTTGACTTTGTCCACTTCTACCCGCCTATGCCTCCGTACTCTTTGTATTATAATGGTGGATTAACCCAACTTGGCTACTCTTATGCGGTAGACTACATATCTGAACCATATGTCAGGGCTGTCCTGTGGCGAACGGTACGTGGGCTTGGTATTGTAACTATGATCCCGGTAGAGGATGAGCAGGAGATCAAGGTGAGGGAGCTCAGATACAGGGAGAGGATGCGCCCCTATATCGAGGACTTCAATAGGCAATATTCCGCTACTAAGGCTGCGTTGGACCGTGTGTATACCCCGTTGAAACAGGTGGACTTTGACAGCGAGGATGACTTCAAACTTTGGGAGCGCTTTGAGGAGTGCTTTGATGTTTGGTACCAGCATCGTCGTGCCAAGTTCTCGACTATTATCCCGGCATCCGACATCTGGCTTATGTTCATAAATACGTGCCACGAGCTACTGGGTATCGATGATACCTCCCCCCTCTTCCTCAGGTTATTCCAGGGAATGGACAACGCAATACTGGACGGGGATGCCGAGCAGATGCGTCTGGCTAATCGTGCCGCTGAGCTAGGGCTAAAGGATATCTTTGCCGGTGCATCAGTGACTGCGTCTGAAGCTATCCCCAGGCTTGAGGCGAGAGCGGATGGCAGGGCGTGGCTCAAAGAGTTCAACGAGTTTCTCAGTAACTATGGGTGGCGGTTGGCCAGATTCAATTCCCTTGATACTGCAAGCTGGATTGAGGATCCCACCCCGGCGCTGGCGGGCATCGCAAACTACCTTGCTGCGGAGGTAGTCGGTGTCCGCGAGCAACGAAAAAAGGAAGCAGTGGAGGATAGAAAGCGGGCTGAGGATGAGATCATGCGGATGGTGCCTGAGGCACGAAGGGAGGAGTTTGGAGTACTCCTGAAGAGCGCCCAAACCTCGCACGTCTGCTGTGATGAGCACGATTTCTTTATCGACTTCCCTTCTTGGGCACTGACGCGGCACATAGCCATTTCTATTGGCAGAAGAATGGTTAATCACGGGGTGATTGACCAGCCCGACGACATCCTCTATCTCGTGCCTGAGGAGGTGAGGCAGGTCTTCTTTGCCCATCCCAATATGCGTGAACTAGTGAACAAGCGCCGGGCAGTTCATCGGCAATATCTTTCGGAACCACAGCCATCGCCGGTATATGGCAGCCTTAGTCTGGAGGAAGCGCTAGATTACATTATGAGCGCCCGGGAGAGCAACATACAGGTGATGATCTCGGGGAGAGCGCCTAAGGTGAGGCCGGAGCTGAAAGCTGACCTCTATGGCGTTGGCGTCTCTGTTGGGGTGGTAGAAGGTCTGGCTCGGGTGGTAATGAATGAGATGGAATTGCGGCAGATTCGAAAGGGTGAGATCCTGGTTGCCCCCAACACCTTTGCGTCATGGACCTGGGCATTTGGTGTTATTGGTGGCGTTGTTGTTGACCATGGAGCGCTCGGCAGCCATACCTCTATTGTCAGCCGGGAATACCGGATACCGGCAGTGGTAAACGCCATGGAGGCTACCCGAAAGGTCAAGACAGGGCAGAGGATACGGGTTGATGGTAATGAGGGAGTAGTCTATATCCTGGACTGAGTAGGTAATCTGAGATGAACCATGGTGTTGTTTCAGGATTGTTGATTAAGGCAATCCTCAAGACATATAAGGAGGTGCGAAATGGCAGAACTTGTATTACCACCGAAGTATGACTTAAATGAATATGGCCAGGGAATTCAGGAATTCGACCCCGAGCGTGACCTGCAACTATCCCCTTGCTGGCTAAACGATGCAGTCCATACCTGGCCACCCCTGACGCCTGCCGGCACGTGGTATGGCGTCTATGTTACTTCATGTTCCTGGGGGCGCGCGGCAGAGGCAGTGTATAGCCCCTACGGCAGGGGCGTCACTTGGCGAACAGTGCGTGGCACTGGCTATCTTACCCCGCTTCCGATAGAGGATGAGGAGGAGATAAGAAGACGGGAGCCTATATTCAGGGAGAAAGTGCGCGCCTATCTTGAGGATGTCACCAAGGAATACAGGGCGAATAGAGAGGCGCTGCTTCGCCTCTACGAGCCACTAAAACGTATGGATTTTGATAAGGCAAGCGACGTTCAGTTAAGAGACGCCTATCATGAGTTTTGGGATCACGTTATGTGGTTTGAGCGAGACACCAAGTTCACGCCCATGTACCCGGAACTGGCGGTATGGCAACTATTTGTTACCACCTGTGAAGAGTTGCTTGAGATTGATGAAACATCCCCCCTGTTTCTTAGGCTGATGCAGGGCTTCGACAATGACCTGCTGAAAGTCGATGCTGAGATGGAGCGCCTTGCTATCCGTGCCGTTGAGCTTGGACTCAAAGATGCTTTTGCCGGACCAGTGGAAGCATCTGAGTTTCTCCCCAAGCTTGAGGCTAGCCAGGATGGAAGGAAGTGGCTTAAACTGTTCCAGGAGTTTCTAGATGCTTACGGCATGAGAAGCCCCAGAGTAGCCGATTTCGACTCATATTGGCTGGAGAACCCGACACCAGCTCTAGTCTCCATCAGGGCTTACGCACTCGGGGAGGCAGCTGGAGTCTTGGCAGGAGCACGAAAGGAAGCAATTGAAGACAGGAAACGGGCTGAAGAGGAAATGTTCCGCAGGATTCCTGAAGCGAGGAGGGCGGAGTTTGAGCTGCTTCTGAGAGCTGCCCAGGCTATCCACGTCATACGCGATGAATACGAATTGTACTGGGATATCAGCCTCTGCGCTCTAGGGCGGCATGTCATGCTAGGTGTCGGTAAGCGATTTGCCCAATATGGCATCTTTGACAACCCTGACGACACACTCTTCCTGTTGCCCGATGAGGTAAAGCAGACCTTTTTTGCCAATGTGGACCGCCGTGGGCTGGCAAGGAAGCGCCGGCAGCTATGGGAACAGTACAAGGCCGAGACGCCAAGACCAATGCTATACGGCAGTCTAACCATGGAAGAAACAATGGGGCGAATCATCAAAGCCAGGGAACTCATCCTGATGTCGATTGTTGCCGGCAAAATGCCTGTAGTAAGGCCGGAACTGAAGGCCGACCTTTTCGGCGTTTGTGTATCCGGTGGGGTGGCCGAAGGGATCGCCAGGGTATGCATAAATGAGACAGACCTGATGAAAATCCGTAAAGGCGAGATATTGGTTGCCCCCAATACGCAGGCACCCTGGACCTGGGCATTCGGTCTAATTCGTGGGGTGGTTGTTGAAATGGGGGGGGTTGTATCACACACGGCAATTGTGAGCCGGGAGTACCGCATTCCAGCCCTGGTCAACGCCTTCGGGGCGACAGCCAAGATCAAAACCGGACAGAGGATAAGAGTTGACGCCAACGAGGGTACGGTATATATTCTGGAGTAAGGGGAGTATAACGTGAACAGCAGGCTAGTGGTCTGGCTTGAGGAGATTGGGCGAGAATCGGTCCACCTGGTAGGCGGTAAAGGGGCAAACCTCGGCGAGATGATAAGGGTAGGGATGCCGGTCCCACCAGGGTTTGCTATTACCACCGAGGCCTACAAAAGGTTTATGGAGGAAACGGGCGCTGCCAAGGCGGTCTCTCAATGCCTTGCCCGTGTCGGCAGTGAGGCCAGGGAACAGTATCACGAAATTAGCCGGATGATCTGCGGCATAATGGAAACAAGGGAGATGCCAACTGATATTCAAGCTATCATAACCGAGCACTACAAAGCACTTGGTGAAAGGTGCAAGTGTGCCGATGTTCCGGTTGCAGTGAGGTCGAGCGGGGTAGCCGAGGATTTGGCCAGCGCCAGCTTTGCCGGGCAACACGATACCTACCTTAACGTCAGGGGGGCAAGGGAACTGCTATTGAGTGTCATAAGGTGCTGGGCCAGCCTGTTTACCCCTCGGGCGATGGGATATCGTGTAGATAGAGGGATGGCCCTCGAGGGTGAGGCAATAAGCGTTTCTGTGCAGAAGCTGGTTGATGTGTGCTCGGCTGGAGTATGCTTCACCATCGACCCGGTAAGCGGCGACCGGTCAAAAGTGATGATCGAGGGGAACTGGGGATTAGGCGAAAGCGTGGTCCAAGGACTGGTGACTCCAGATAGGTGGGTTGTCAACAAGGAGACTCTAAAGATACAGGACGTGACTATCGGGCAGAAGGCAAAGCAAATAGTGCCGCTGGAAGGAAAAACCATAGAGGAGGATGTGGCGCCGGAGAAACAAAATCAGTCCTGCCTGCCCGAGGAGGCAGTTGAAAAGTTGGCTGAACTGGCTCACAAGCTGGAGCTGCACTATGGGATGCCTCAGGACGTAGAGTGGGCAGTCGACTCCGAGTTACCATTTCCTGAGAATATTTTCCTGGTGCAGACTCGGCCGGTGACAGTCATCGCCGAGAGGAGCCCAACTGACAGGGTACTGGACAGGTTGTTGGGCATGATGAGGCGCAGTGAGTAGTCCCTGTAGGCGTAGTTAAGACAGCCAGAGACCAGATGATATGTTGTCAAGGGGGTGGGAATGGGAAGTTTCCTATGAATTGACAGTAAAGCCAGAGAAGCTAAACAAAAAGGAGGCGAAGCGAGATGCCCAAGCTTATGCGTTACACCCGGGACAGAATTGACGAATATCTAGAGAAAGGATATTGGCAGGATTCATACTTCCCCGATGTCTGGGACCAGAATGCCGAACAATACCCCGACAAGGAAGGTATAGTAGACGATTATACTAGGGTTACCTGGTCGGAGGCGAACCGGCTGGTAAACAGGATTGCTCTGGGGCTGTTGGAGCTCGGTATTGCCAAAGATGAGCCGATTGGCATTCAGCTGCCGGACCGACTGGAGTGGTTCTTGTTCCGTATTGCCTGCGAGAAGGTTGGTATCCCTCACATCCAGCTATTCAGGACGCTGCGTCATGCAGAGCTGGAGCACCTGTTGGGGCGTTGTAAGGCTGTCGGAATAGTCATCCCCTGGGTATTCAGGGATTTTGATTACTTCCAGATGATTCAGGAGATTCGCCCCAAGCTGCCCCAACTGAGGCATATCTTGGTTGTTGGCGATGAGGTACCCGAAGGGACTATTTCGGTGAAGGAGATGCTACAGCGACCATTGGAGGAAAAATACCCAGATCCAGGGGAGCTCTTTCGGGAGCGACGATTTGCCCTTGATGATGTCACGCGGTTTATCAATACTACCGGGACTACGGGACTACCCAAACTCCTCATAACCAATGAAGCCTTATTGGTGGGGTCGACTGGAGAGCATAATGAGCGGTGGAAAATTACTTCCGAAGATGTTTGTTGCGCTTTGGCCCCTCTTCCAGGGGCGCCTGGCGGCACGATTGCCGTCCGCTGCGGTCCCAGAGCAGGAGCCAAGGTGGTGGTAATGGAACACTATACCCCGGACAAGGCCCTAAGCGTTATCGAGAAGGAAAAGGTAACCAT
>SDBU01008931.1_pt1 | contig 11314 bp, 10 predicted proteins | sample 2277071 | NCBI WGS metagenome assembly SDBU01 (sample SAMN10397929, study PRJNA504765) | marine sediment metagenome | isolation source: marine sediment core GS08_GC12, 126 cmbsf | place: Arctic Ocean: Gakkel Ridge, Loki's castle | collected 2008 | reverse complement strand
TTTAAAAGAAGGTATGGAATGCCCTTTCATGACAAACAGTGGGTGTTCATACAATGGCGGGATTTGCCATGAGATCGTGGAGCAGTGTAGTGGTTGCAATCGCGGTTCTGAGTTTTCTTCCGGCTGGTTCTGCACAGCATGTCCTGATCCTGAGTTAAAGTGGAAAGTGGGAAAATGCAACATGGCAACGCATGTTGTCTCGGAATCTAACGGCTCAAAAGTAAAGATCAATCCGCTAAAAGCATCCAAGAGAGGAAACAGATAATGCTCCTTTCGATCTTCAGGTAAACCCCGCTTAATTACGAGCGGGGTTATTTTTTTGTTGGGCTGTCCTCATTATTATTATGTCTCCCTAAACCGTTGGTACGGAAGTGATGGCTACTTCGTCTTTGCCGTCGGTTTCCGCGAGCTGCACTTGTATCTCCTCATGTCTGGCGCTTGGTATGTTCTTGCCGACGTAGTCTGCTCGTATCGGTAGTTCACGGTGGCCGCGGTCAATGAGAACTGCCAGTTGAATTGATCGGGGCCGCCCGAGGTCAATTAAGGCGTCCATAGCGGCACGGATGCTCCGCCCGGTGTAAAGGACATCATCAACCAGCACTATGGACTTGCCGTCGATATCAACCGGAATGTCAGTTCGCCGCACAACTGGTTGCAGGTCTAGTGAGGAGAGGTCATCTCGATAAAGACTGATATCCAGGGCACCAACGGGCACTTTTGACTTCTCAGAGGTTTCTAAGTTGGCGGCGAGCCGCATTGCCAGGGGTACTCCCCGGGTGTGCATGCCGACCAGAACCAGGTCCCCGGCAGCCTTATTTCGCTCGATAATCTCGTGAGCAATGCGGGCCAGAGTGCGCCTGATATCGTCATCGGTCATAATGATTTTTCTGGCCATAAAGAAACCTCTTACCTTGGCTGGCAAGAGGTGTTCGGAGTTACCTTCCTCGTTTCCCTTGCCAGCCTCGCTGGACCGGCTTAAAGGTTCAAAATTATTTAGCTGTCGTTTCTAAACACTTATTATACCACTTTTCTATAGTTATGACAATATTTGTAAAGGAATCCTTTTCTTTAGCGGAATTGTTGCCTCTGTGGTGAAATCATCCGTCAGGGAGGTCTGGAGGAATGTGTCTTTACCAATGACGTGCAAGCAGTTATAATAGGGTAGAAATCGTTCTATTATACAGGGGGTGCGGCTTGGTTTGTTTATATGTAACCTCTGTCGAAGAGGGTGCCGGTAAGACCGCGGTTTGTGCTGGATTGGGTAGGTACTTGCTGGGCAAGGGCAAAAAGGTAGGTTTCTTCAAGCCAGTTATTACCAGTGGTGAACAGCCAGCAACAGAAGCTACTGACCGTGATGCCTTATTCATGAAGCAAATCCTTGGCTTGGATGAACCTGTGGGCACTATTTGCCCGGTCATAGGTGGGCAGGGCAAGCTGGCGGGCAAGATTAAGGAAGCCTATAGTATGGTTTCTTCGGGTAAGGATGTGGTTATCGCCGAGGGAGCATGTGAACCCAGTATGGTTAAGGCACTGGCTGCCAGGGTAATTGCAGTTGAAGGTTACTCCGATCAGCTGGCCGGGGTGAAGTTTACTGATCGCTATAAGGATTTTGAGGAACAAATGCTGGGCGTTGTGTTAAATAAGGTGCCCGGAAGAAGACTTGAACGTGTGCGTAATGAGGTAACTCAGCTTCCTGGGACAGGGATAGGTATTTTAGGCGTGCTTGCCGAGGACCGGGTTCTATTTACACCGACTATAGGTGGGCTAGCTGAGTGCGTCGAAGGGGAAATATTAAATTCCAGGGAACAATTGGCAGAGCTGGTAGAGAACTTTATGTTAGGCGCGATGACGGCTGACCCCGGTCCGGATTACTTTGGCCGTAAGACTAATAAGGCGGTAGTGCTTAGGAGTGACCGCCCCGACATGCAGCTGGCGGCTTTCGAGACAGCGACAAAGTGCCTCATCCTCTGTGGCGATACTCCGCCAACCCCGACGGTACTCTATTGGGCGGAAACCAAAAAGATTCCAATCATTGTAACCAAGGCTGATGTCACTGCTACAGTGGATAGTATTGAAAATGCTCTGGGTAAGGGCAGATTCAACCAGGAGAAGAAGTTGCCAAGGCTTGCCGAAGTGATGGAGCAACACTTCGACTTTCCCGGGGTACTTAAAGGGCTGAGTTTAGCCGGTTAAAAGGTCTTCTCTTTGCCTGGAGGCATTGATAAGAGCAGTGGTATTGTTATACAATGTGCGTTGCGCCTGGTTCGGCTTAGAGGCCAGGCGCTCATAGAATCTTCTAAGGAGGGTAGGTGATTGCATGCACTAGGAAAACATTTACTTTTGGAACTAAAGGACTGCGATAGGGAGGTATTAGATGATGTTAGCTTTCTCAGGGATGCTCTCTTGGCGGCGGCAAACGAATGCGGCGCCACAATCATGGGGGAGTCATTTAGCCAGTTTACTCCTCATGGGGTAAGTGGAGTGGTAATTATCGCCGAATCCCACCTGTGTATCCATACCTGGCCGGAATACGGTTATGCTGCCGCTGACATCTTCACCTGTGGTGATTCTGTCCGACCAGAGAAGGCCGTAGAGATACTCTTGAGGAAGCTTGGCAGCCAAAGCCACTCTATTGTGGAGATGCGCAGAGGAATTTTAGACATCGAGTAGAGTGGTTTGGATAAGAGTTATGGACAGCGACCCAAATAAATGGTTTTTTGACAGAGTAAGCCGGAATCTGATTCAGCTGCACAGCATCGAAGAGGTGCTGTATAGCGGACGGACCGGGTTCCAATCTATTGAGGTTATCCGTACCGGTAGCTTCGGTAAGTGCTTGGTGCTGGATGGCAAAATTCAGTCTAGCGAGGCAGATGAGTTTATTTATCACGAGGCTCTGGTTCAACCAGCGATGGTAACTCATCCCTGCCCGGAGACGGTGTTTATCGCTGGCGGGGGCGAAGGGGCTACCCTGAGGGAGGTATTGTCTCATAAAACCGTAAAACGGGCGGTGATGGTTGATATCGATGCTGAAGTGGTGGCTTTATGCCAAAAACTTCTGCCCGACCACAGCCGGGGCGCCTTTGCCGATAAACGAAGCGAACTGCACCATGTTGATGCCAGGGACTATCTGGCTAAATCCCGGCAGCAGTTTGACATAATCATTATCGATTTACCCGACCCGATAGAGGAAGGCCCAGCTTATCTACTTTATACCCGCGAGTTCTATCAGCTAATCAAGGATAGGCTTGCCGCCGACGGAATTATTTGTGTTCAAGCTGGTTCGGCATCCTGGAAAGAGCTATTAAACTTTACCGCAGTCAATCACACGCTAAGAAGCGTTTTTCCTATAGTTTGTCCTTATCTGGTAGATGTCGCTTCCTTTGGCGGCCCGTGGGGATTTTGCTTCGCATCACAGAATATTGATCCGCTTCAGCTTTCACCGGCTGAGGTGGATGACAGGATTTCAGCTCGATCGCTTGGTGGGTTAAAGTTCTATGACGGGCTAACTCATCAGGGGGTGTTCTCGCTGCCCAGGCACCTGAGAGGCGAACTCTCCAAGGCGGCAAGGCTGATAACCGATGACGAACCCCTGTACATCTATCGTGGCTAGGCTCAAGAGGCCACCGCTGCAAAGAATGCCCTCAAAAAACTCTTGGAAACTTTAGGATACTACACCACTGCATCATCCGGGTCCGACCAAGATAAACCTCACCTTAGAATCCGCTTTTTGTTATCCTTTGAACTACACTGTATCAGCATTTATAATGAGCTAGATGGATATTCTGGCAGGGCTCAATCCGGCACAAAGGGAAGCCGTGGAGGCAATTGCGGGACCGGTGCTCATTCTAGCCGGTCCCGGTAGCGGTAAGACCAGGGTAATTGCCCAGCGGGTAGCTTACCTTATTAAGGTCTGTGGGGTTAACCCTCGCCGCATTATGGCCGTGACCTTTACCAATAAAGCCGCCCGGGAAATGGGGGAGAGGCTTCAGCGGCTGGTCAGTGGCTCGGTCAAGGATTTAACTATCGGCACCTTTCACGCTATTTGCGCCCGTATCCTGCGCCGCGATGGCAGGGCAATAGGTATCGACACCAGATTTGTCATCTATGATGATGCAGACCAGATTAGCCTCCTGAAGCGGGCTATTCAGGGAGCAGGTCTGGACCCCAAGCAATATGCGCCACGGGCGATAGCCTCAGCCATTTCGGCTGCCAAGAGTCAGCTATTGACTCCAGCCGAGCATCTCCAGCGTGGTCGCAGCTACTTTGATGAGGTGGCGGGGAGGGTTTATGAGCACTACCAGCAGTTACTGGGGGAAAGTAATGCTCTGGACTTTGACGATTTGTTGATGAAGGCAGTGCTTCTATTCAGAAGCAGCGGAGAGATTCTGCATAGGTACCAGGAAAGGTATTTGCATGTTCTGGTGGACGAGTTCCAGGATACCAACCTGACCCAGTATGAGCTGATAAAGCAACTGGGCGGGAAGTACCGCAATGTATTTGCTGTTGGCGACCCTGACCAGTCAATCTATTCGTGGCGGTTTGCTGACTTGCGCAACATCCTCAGCTTTGAGAAGGACTATCCCGAGGCTAAAGTGGTTCTACTGGAACAGAACTATCGCTCGACGAAAATGATTCTGGAAGCAGCATCCCACATAATATCAGCCAATCAGCAGCGCAAACCCAGGAACCTGTGGACGGAAAACGAGCCAGGTGAGCTGGCTACAGTTGTTGAGACGTACACCGAGCAGGAAGAAGCGCAGTTTGTGGTCGGTGAGGTAGAGCGGCTGACAGGGCAAGGGAGGTTTCAGTTTAGTGATTGTGCGGTCATGTACCGGACTAATGCCCAATCGCGTGCCCTTGAGGAGGCATTTGTTCGCTACGGGATGCCATATAGGCTGGTGGCGGCCACCCGCTTCTACGAGCGGCGTGAGATCAAGGATATTATTGCCTATTTCCGGCTTATCCAGAACTCCTCTGACACTGTCGGCCTGCTCAGAATAATCAATATCCCGGGGCGGGGCATCGGCCAGCAGACTCTGGCCAGGTTATCCGGTCTGTCAAGGTCTATGGGTGTCCCGGAATATAGGGCGTTACAGGTCATGGCTGAACAAGATCAACATCCGTTCAGTCCTCACACTGCCAGGGCGCTGACCGGTTTTCTAAACCTGGTGGAAGAACTTATTGCCCGCAGTCACGAGCTAAGATTGGTTGACTTGTTTGATTTGGTTATCGAGCGCACGGGTTATCGGGAATACATATTAAACGGACTAAATGGCGAGGAGCGGTGGGATAACATCCGTGAGCTTCGCACTGTCGCCCAGCAGTATCGCGATTTGAAGCCGCAGGATGGCTTAGCTGTCTTTCTGGAGGGGGTAGCTCTGGTAGCCGATGTTGATGGGCTTAACGGGAGTGTGGATGCGGTAACCCTGATTACCCTGCACCAGGCCAAGGGTCTGGAGTTTCCGGTGGTATTTATTGTCGGCGTGGAGGAGGGCATTTTGCCCCATATCAGGTCGTTTGATGACCCGGCCCAGATGGAGGAGGAGCGGCGGTTGTGCTACGTCGGGATGACCAGAGCCAAGCAGAGGTTGTATCTGGTTCGTGCCTTCCGCCGCAGCCTGATGGGGAGCAGCACCCTAAACAGGCCGTCGCGCTTTCTAGAGGATATACCCCGGCATTTAGTGACCAGTGGTGGCTTAGGGCAGAAGGAGGGCTTAGCCGTCGCTCCAATGTACTCCTGGGATAAAGCCTCTATTTCTGTTTTTACCGGCTTGGCATTAAGGGCAGGCGACCATGTGCGCCACGCCGCGTTTGGGGAGGGGGTGGTGGTCAGCTACCAGCTGGTAAAGGACGATGCCGAGGTAGTGGTTGTTTTTGATGGGGTAGGGATTAAGAAGCTGCTGCTCAGCTTTGCCAAGTCGGAGAAGGTAGAATAAGACTGTTGGCGTCTTACACGAAACCGTGTATTAGGGCGTTGGGTTGTCATTATGCCGATTAGGGTTTTAGATAAGGAACTGATGGCGCGGATTGCAGCTGGTGAGGTGGTGGAAAGACCGGCATCGGCGGTTAAGGAGCTGGTGGAGAATTCGCTGGATGCCGGCTCAAGCCAGATTTCGGTTGAGGTCAGGGGTGGTGGAGTAGGCTTAATCAGGGTAACCGATAACGGGGTCGGGATTTCACCTGTGGAGGTGGAGCTTGCCTTTGAGCGGCACGCTACCAGCAAGATAGGCAATCTGGAAGACCTGGAGCGAATTGATAGCCTTGGTTTTCGGGGAGAAGCACTGCCCAGCATCGCCGCTGTGGCTGAGGTGGACATGGTTACCTCGGCTGTCGGTGAGACAGTAGGGGCTTATCTTGGTTTGAAAGACGGCGTCATCGCCAGCAGGAGAAGTCAGGGGCGTTCTCAGGGGACTACAGTTACTGTAAAGAACCTGTTCCGCAAGGTGCCGGCAAGACTGAAATTCCTCAAGTCTCAAGCTACTGAGAACAGCCATATTGCTAATGTTGTCACTCAGTATGCGCTTGCCTTTCCTGAAGTCAAATTCTCCTTGTTTATTGATGGCAAGATGGCACTCAGAACGCCGGGTAGCGGGCAGCTTTTGGACAGCGTGGCCGGGGTTTATGGGTTAGAGATAGCCCAGAATATGCTGGAGGTTGGGAGCGCCTCCGTTTCACTGCCGGGGGTAACTGGTTTGGTAAGCTCACCGACGGTCAGTCGCTCAAGTCGTGGTTACCTCAGCTTCTTTGTCAACCGCCGCTGGATAACCAGCCGTCTGCTGGCTCGGGCAGTGGAGGAGGCATATCATGGACTGCTAATGGTGGGGAGGTATCCTATTGCCATTATCAATGTCTGGTTAGCGCTGCCTGAGGTGGACGTTAATATTCATCCCACCAAGACCGAGGTTAAGTTCCAGCAGGGACACGTCATCTTTAGCACTGTTCAGAGGGCGGTGCGCCAGGCTCTGGTCGAGCAAATGCCGGTGCCTAAGATGGAGGCTAGAGCGGCAACACCCCTATCTCCTATAGAGCCAAAGCCGGCATTGTGGACCCCGGCTAAAATTAATCGTACTACTTCAACGCCAGTAACCCCGCCGGCTCCGGCGGCATCCTTACCCGTTCTAAGGGTGCTAGGACAGTTGGAGAGTAGCTATATTATTACTGAGGGACCTGATGGCCTGTATCTCATTGACCAGCATGCCGCCCACGAGCGTGTCCTTTTTGAAAGGATTAAGGAGCAGAGGTCACGTCAGGAAGCAGAGGTCCAGGGGTTGCTGGAAGCGGTGACCCTTGAAGTCAGTCCCAAGCAGGCTGAAGTCCTGAAGTGGCATTATCAGGATTTGGCTGAATTTGGCTTCTCTATTGAGCCTTTTGGTGATAAGACATACATCGTCCGGGCAGTGCCAGCCTTGCTTTATGATAAAGACTGGATGGGTATGTTAACCGGGCTGATGGATTCACCATCAGACGAGAGCGACTGGGCGGAAAGCGTTGCCATATCCCTGGCTTGCCACAGTGCGGTTAGGGCGGGGCAGGCACTGGCTGAGGGTGAGATGAGGGAGCTGGTACGGCAGCTGGAGCAGACATTACTGCCTCACACCTGCCCTCATGGGAGACCGATCATGGTTCACCTCAGCTCGGGGCAGTTGAGAAAGGGGTTTGGTCGCGACTGACCCGGGCCAGACCAAGGGCATCGAGAGGGCTGGTTATAGAGGATAGGCGAAGGGCTGGCTAAACAGGCTCATTGGCGGGTCAGAGCACTTAGGTGTTTCTGCAAGTGGGTAGCAATTTTGTGATGGGGCTGCTCAGTATCGTGGGCTCATACTTCTTGTTGGGCTGGTAGGTGAATTAGTTCCCACCTTACCATACCCTCCTCAATCAACTGGCGAATCCTTCTCTCTTGAGGGGTAAGCTGCCCGGTCTTGCCTGTCTTTATTTCCATAATGACTATTTCCTCAGGATTACCGTTGGCTAGGCCGGGGAAGATTATCAGGTCTATGGGGCTGCCGATGAACCGGGCTTCAGTGGGGTCATATTTGAACTCGGGCAGGTAGGGTGCTAGCTGCTCGATGAACTTACCTCCCAGTACCGCCCGGCTCTGGGCAATCGCCTCTCTTCGGATTCTTTCCTTTTCCCCCTCAAATGTCTTTGCCAGCTTCAGTTTGCCGAGATGGTAGGCAATGAAGATGCCGAGGAGAGCAATAACCACGATAATGGCAATTAATGCGGTAGTATCCATCATGAACCTGCCTGTAAAGGGATTTTTTGGCTGCTGCCGGGTTTGACCAGCGGGATCCCGGCAGAGCACAACGGGCAGTCCTCAGGCGTGTAGCTTTGGGTTATGGCGTGGTGGCAGCTAAACAGGGGAACTCCAAATTGCATCGCTTGCTCAGCGCGGTCGACTAGTACCCCGATGCCGACCGCTATGCCCCCCGACTCAGCTACCGCTGCCATGACCTCGCGTATCGAGCTGCCAGTGGTAAGAATATCGTCAACGATGAGAACTCGCTCCCCGGGACTGATGGTGAAGGCGCGCCGAAACACTCGTTGGGCGCTCTCTTTTTCGGCAAATATGCCGCGTACCCCGAGTTGTCTTGCCACCTCGAAGGCGAGGATAATACCTCCGGTCGTCGGCCCGGCTACCACCTGGACCCGTTGTTTCTGGAAGTGGGCCGCAATCCGGCGGCAGAGCTGCTCAGTGTAGCTGGGGTATTGCAAAACCTGGAACTTCTCCCAGTAGACAGGCGAATGTAGACCGGAGGCAAGCAGGAAGTGCCCCTTGAGTATTGCCCCTGATTTTTGGAAGATTTCTTCTGCTTCTTGCGTCATGTTTCCCCCTTGAAAAGCAACCTGGTCTTTTTGACTATTGCCTGACCTAGTTAGTAACGCCGGCGTAGCTGGGTACAACTCCCCACTGGGGTGGTGGCCAGATTGATAGCCAAGCTTTGCCAATTATCTTCTCCTGGGGCACTGTCCAGCCGTTGTGGGAATCGTTACTATTATTACGGTTGTCACCGAGAACAAAATATTCATTTTCGGGGACTTTTTGCCGGGAAAGGGTGTATTTAGGCCGTTGCTTGATGTAAGGTTCGACCATCTGGTCACCATCAATATAGACTACTCCATCCTTCACCTCTATCGTCTCGCCGGGCAAAGCGATGATGCGTTTAATAAAGTCTGCACGCCGATTGTTAGGCGGATGAAAGACAATGACATCGCCCCTTTCCGGTTCATGGAGGTTATAAACGACTTTATTGATTATTAGTCGCTCTCCCGGACTAACATTAGGCTTCATGCTGGAGCCAACGACGACGTAACTCTGGACTGTGGTCTGGAGTAGCAAGAAGATTACTATTGCCAGAATGACTGTCAGCAGAATCTCGCGGAGAAATGTCTTCATTCACCAATTACCCGTCTGGTTTAGTGCTAATTATACCCTATTTGCCGCTACGGGTCTAATAGAGGCTAACCGAAATCAACTCCATTCGTTATATAGAATGGTACTGGCACAATCTAACTACTCACGTGTGAAGTCGTTTGATAGTGACGGCAACGAGTGATAAGTAGTATAGTGTAGTTGAAGAGGATAACTTGTAGGGAAGGACAGGTTATCTTGCCAAAGGAGGCGGAAATGAGAAGGAACGAGTTACTTGCTATCGGTTTATCGCTGGTGGTCATTGCCCTGGCGCTAACTGGATGTAATGCCGGTTTCCCGGCAGCCGGTGTTCCGCAACAAATAGAGGGTGGGAGTATAATCTTGAGCCAGCAGAACACCGGTATCTGGGTAACCGGGGAGGGGAAGGTTAGCGTCACCCCTGATGTTGCCATTCTGAGTTTAGGCGTGGAAGCTCAGACAAAGACGGTGGCTCAGGCGCAGGAGCAAGCAAGGGAGGCGATGGAGGCGGTTAGAAGTGTGCTTGATGAGCATGGCGTTGCCAAGAAGGATATTAAGACTCAGCACTACAGTATCTACCCGGTGAGAAGATGGGACAAGGATAGGGAGATACTCATTGGTTACCGGGTGACTAATATAGTGACGGCTAAGATTAGGAAAGTAGATGATACTGGAATTATTATTGACGCCGTGGCCGAAGCTGGGGGGGACTATACCAGAATAGACAGTATCAGTTTCACCGTGGATGACCCGACCGATTATTATGAGGAAGTCAGGGAAAAGGCGATGGATGATGCTAAGGCCAAGGCAAAGCAGTTGGCCGACCTGGCCGGTATAAGCTTGGGCAAGCCCACCTACATTAACGAGGGCAGTGTCTCCCCACCTGTTCCCCGTGACTTCTACCTTAAGGAAGCTGGCGCACCATCTGTCCCCACCACACCCATCAGCCCGGGTGAAACCGAAATCAGGCTGAACGTTCAGGTGGTTTATAGCATTAAGTAGCAGCCTGGGGCGCGACACATGATAGCCGAAGTATGAGGGGCTGGGCTCGACCTGGCCCCTACTGTTTTGTTGATTTGCACTTTCTTACAGGGTGATGCTAGAATGGCAGCGGTATGGATTATATGGAGCCAGCGCTTTCTCTGGCCAAGTTAGCCTTGGGCCAGGCCAGCCCTAACCCGGCGGTAGGGGCTGTGGTGGTCAAAAACAATATGGTTGTCGGCCAGGGCTACACCCAGCCTGCCGGTTCGCATCATGCCGAGATTATGGCGCTAGAGGAGGCTGGAGGACAGGCCAGGGGGTGTGTGCTGTATGTTACCCTGGAGCCGTGCTGCCACTATGGACGGACTCCTCCCTGTACCGTGGCGATCATTGCTGCTGGCATCACCGAGGTTCACGTGGCGATGCTTGATCCCAATCCGTTGGTTTCCGGGCGGGGAAGAAAAGTGCTGGAGAGACACGGCATTAATGTAAATGTCGGTGAGCATGAGGAGGAGGCAAAAGAGATTAATGAGGCCTATACCAAGTTTATCACTACTGGCTTGCCCTTTGTTACCGCCAAATTTGCCGCAAGCCTGGACGGCAAGATTGCCACTAGGGAGGGTGATTCTAAATGGATCAGTGGCGAGGAGGCAAGGAAGCAGGTTCATAGTTTGCGTTATGCTAGTGATGCCATTATGGCTGGAGCAAATACCATTCTTGCTGATGACCCTCGCCTCACCGCTAGGTGCTGCGGTGGGCGGGGCGGAACGGCGAGAAAGCAACCAATGCGTGTAATTGTTGATGGTCAGGGGCGCACTCCATCCACTGCTCGCATATTCGCCGAACCAGGCAGGACACTTCTTGTCCTGGGCCAGGATGCTGGGCCCCAGCAGGTAGCAGCCTTTGCCGGGATTGGTGCTGAAGTGGTGACACTACCTTTAG
>SDBU01008930.1_pt1 | contig 11316 bp, 9 predicted proteins | sample 2277071 | NCBI WGS metagenome assembly SDBU01 (sample SAMN10397929, study PRJNA504765) | marine sediment metagenome | isolation source: marine sediment core GS08_GC12, 126 cmbsf | place: Arctic Ocean: Gakkel Ridge, Loki's castle | collected 2008 | reverse complement strand
CTCTAACCATAAAGACAAAATCCCCTAATGCGGCAATAAGCGACAGGTCACCGGTACACTGCCCCATTACTAAGGAAATTTTGGGTATTACCCCTGAAGCCACGGTCTGAAAGTGAGCCATTGTGCTAGTGGAGTAAAACTCAGGATATTGTATTACATCGTGGGCCCGGAGCCCCTCAGAATCAAAAATGGCTATTATTGGTGTTCTGGCATTAAGAGCATTATCCATTATCATGTTTATCTTCCTGGCATGAACTGTGCCTACCGTTCCCCCCATAACTGTAGCATCCTGCGCCCAGATCGTAACTGGTCGCTCGTTCACCAGTCCATAGCCGACAACTACCCCGTCCCCTCTGCCTGTCTCTTCACCAATATCAAACCCGGTTTCATACGGTCGGTGCCACAGGTCCAGTTCCTCGAAACTGCCCGGGTCTAAAAGCTTAGTTACCCTCTCCCGTGCTGTTAGTCTTCCACTATCATGTTGTTTCTTAACCGCCTCCGGGTCTCCTCGTTCAATTAACTCTCTTTCTTTATTAAGCGCTTCAAGTTTGGCGCCTACAGTTGTAGATTTCCTCAGGCTCGGTGCTGCCTTAATAGATCCGGGCGTAGCTCTGAAGCCTTTGGCCCCTTTTTCTATTTCTTGCTGATTATCTTGCATTCCTACCGCCTTTAGATTGAGGTTATTATTTTTGGTTACATTCAAAAGTTGGTGATTTTTCAGTCCATCTAAAAATACCCCCCGGCTCCCTCCCCTGTCAAGTAGGGGAAAGCCTTTTCCCCGGTTAAATCCCAGGGGAAATAGCTCGTTAACGAATATTGACAAATAGGACCTCATATAGTAAGGTAGCACACAAAGGATATTCATACTCGATATTCGGCTGTAACAAAAATAAAAGCGAGAGGGGGAGGTAATGTGGCACAGGTGAATCTCAATAAACGGGGTCCGGTAACGAAAAAGGAAAGGAGAAATCTAGACTGATGGCTGATTTAAGTGTTGAAATTGCCGGTATCAAATTCAAAAACCCGTTCCTGGTTGCCTCCTGTCATGCGGCAACACCGGCGGGGTTAAGAAAGGCGGCAAAGGAGGGGTGGGGTGGAGGAGTTATATCAGGGGGAAAACATGCTGGCGTGGGTGGAGGTACTACCCGGGGCTACATTCCTCGTGAAATTCCGTTTGTAGATAAGCCGCCAGCTTTCTGGGGGTACGAAAACCTGTCTGCTGCCCCAGAAATGGCTAGAGTTGGCCTTTCCCTGCAGCCAAAACATATAGAAGATGATCTGAAAGAACTAAAAGATGCTGGAATACCCATCGGCGTTAATATTTTCGCAGCGTCTGACCTAAAGGCATGGGTTGATACAGCCGTTGCTGCCGAAAAATTTGGGGCTGATTTCGTAGAGGTTAATATCTCCTGCCCCTATATACCAGGGATTGGAATGAGGCTGGTCGCTATATGGCCAGAGAAGCTAAAACCCATAGTCAAGGCTATTAAGGAGAATTGTAGCTTGCCCGTGATAGTAAAATTGAGTGCCCATCCACTACCAGAAGCTCTGGCCGACCTGGCAAGGGAAGCTGTAGAGGGTGGTGCCGACGCACTGTCTGTTAGCAATGCGCTGGTAGGCTTTGTTGGGGTGGATATTGAAACCGGTATGCCACTTGCTCTTCACATGGATGTTAATGGAAGACTGCGCGGAGCGGCCCACGGTCTCTCAGGGCCAATGATTAAACCGTTCGTTTTGAGGGCTGTGGCTGAGTTGTATCAGACGGTAGATGTGCCAATAATAGGTGTTGGTGGCGTAACAAGCTGGGAAAGTGCCGTGGAATACATGATGCTTGGAGCAAGGGCAGTAGAGATTGGCACGGGTGCAATGCTGTATGGGTGGCGAGTGGTCAGGGAACTGATCAGGGGTTTAGAGGGCTTCATGGAGAGGAAGGGATATAAGACCGTGGATGACTTCATAGGGATGACTGCAAAGAGGTGGGGTGTTGGTGAGCCAACTACCAATGTTGAGACCAAGCAGCCACGGACGATGTTTGTCGATGAAGTGAAATGCGATGGCTGCGGAAGGTGCGTAGTTGCCTGTGATGCGCTTGCAAAGGGGGCAATCCAAATAGAAGACTCGATAGCTGTCATCGACCAGGCTCTCTGTGAGCAGTGTAACTCGTGTCTGATTGTATGCCCTAGGGAAGCAGTATCAACGCAATGGCATCCTGGTGTTTTAGTTTAACCCAGAAAAGACAAAAAAGAGAGGTGAAAGTCAGCACAATAACCAAAAAGTGCTAAACCAGGAAGGCAAAATCAAGAGGAGGATAAGAATGACTGTCGATACAGTAATTAAGAATTGCCAGGTTGTTTCGCCCGATGGTATAAGCTCAGCAGGGATTGCCATTGACGGCGAGAAGATTGTTGCCATGGCCACCGAACCAAATCTCCCCCAGGGAAAAAGAACGATAGATGCCAAGGGTAACTACGTTATCCCTGGGGTACTGGACAACCATACGCACTTCGGTGGTTTTCACCCCCTGGAGCAGGAGCTCAAGGTCGATAGTCTAGCTGCAGCATATGGTGGAGTCACCACAGCAGCGACCACCATTGGTCTTTTCGCTAGCCCTGTCCCCGGCTCATACACGGAGGTAATTGATGGCTGGAATGAAATCGTCGAGAAAAATGCATATACCGATATTCTGTACAATCTTATCATTGATAAAGAGATACACCTGAAAGAGATAGCTCTGGTAGCAAGTAAATACGGGACACCTATGTATAAATTCCTCATGATGTACAAAGGGTTTGAAGCCCAGCAACTAGGGGCAAGAGGCATTGACGACGGCGACATCTACATAGGATTTCGGGAAATAGCCAAGCTCGGGCCTCCCGGCCGCGCCATGATCCATGCCGAAAATATCGAGATAATCCATAAGCTCCAACAGGAGGTAAGGGAAAGCGGCCGGGCAGATTTAGCAGCTTTCACGGACACCCAACCACGTTTCGTCGAAGCACTCGACTTAATAAAGGCGGTCGCCATTGCTAAAGTAACCAAGACCCCCCTTTACGTTGTACATGTTAGCAGTGCGGAGACCGTTGACGAGATAGAGAAAGCAATGGCAGAGGGGGTCGATATAATTGGTGAGACATGCCCACAATACTTGGTAATGACGAAGGAGGCTCCTATTGGAGCACTGGGGAAGGTTAACCCCTCCTTGAAGGATGCGGAAAGCATTGAAAGATTGTGGGAAGGGATTAACAAGGGTATTATTACCTGCATGGGAACCGATCATGTCTCTCCTACCAAGGACATGAAGCAACAGGGTATGTGGGAAAGCATGCCGGGATTTCCTGGCGTCGAGACCTATCTGCCGCTCATGCTAAGTGAAGGGGTAAATAAGGGCAGGATAACCTTGGAAAAACTTGTTGCGATATGTTGCGCTAATAATGCTAAGGCTTTTGGTCTCTTCCCCCAGAAAGGGGTGCTCAGAGTTGGCTCAGACGCTGATCTGGTAATTGTTGACCTTAAGAAGAAGGTTAAGTTAAGCGCAGCAAGCCTGCATCACATCTCCGACTTTACTATCTACGAGGGAATGGAAGTGAAGGGCTGGCCGGTGCTTACCATGCTTAGAGGAAACATCATGATGGAAGATGGTAAGCCAGTAGGCAAGGCTGGCACCGGTAAGTACATACCTCGCTCGTTGGCAGCGTAAGGAAGGAGGCGATTTCAGGTGGAAGAGAAGCAAAGACCAGTTAAGATTGTCCTTATACAGCGTGGCCCTGCGGTTGAGGATAAACAGCAGAACATGGAGGACAATCTTAAGCTTATTGACCAGGTCAGTACCGAAAAACCAGATTTTATTTGCTTTAATGAGCTGTGCACCACTCCTTACTTTGGCATGGTCCATGAGCCTAAGTATTTTGACTGGGCAGAGCCAATCCCGGGTCCAACTACAGATACCTTTGCCGAGCAAGCAAAGAAACACGAATGCTGCATCTTGGTTCCAATGTTCGAGAAAGGCGAGCTAGACCTATACTACAATAGCGTGGTGGTAATTAGTCCCGGGGGTGAAATAATATCAGGCACGCTGCCTAACGGCACAAAAACCAATGCGTATCGGAAGGTACATCCGCCGTTAGCTGAGGTACCAACACCATCTGGTAAGTGGCTGATCGATGAGCATTACTATTTTAAGCGAGGGACAGGGTTCCCGGTATTCGACACACCAAAGGCAAAGATAGGGGTATGTATATGCTTTGATAGACGTTTTCCCGAGACTTTCAGAACGATGGCTCTCCAGGGGTGTGAGATAGTGTTTGTCCCAACCAATTCACCGGTTGTAACGCCAGAAGCTGGAGCTGCTATAGAAACGATGTTCATTACTGAGTTACAGACGAGAGCGTTGGAAAACCTGATTTGGGTAGCTAGCTGCAACAAGGGGGGATACGAAGAGCTGGCGGGGCAAAAGACGCCATACTTTGGCCGGAGTTGCATCGTGCATCCTACTGGTCGAGTAGTTGCTGAAGGCCCCTCAACAGAGCCAGCAATCCTAAGCGCTACCATAGACCTGGAGGAAATTACTCGGGCTCGTGGAATATTCCCTATCTGGAAAGAGAGGAAACCGGAGGCTTATCACCCTGGCATCACAGAAGTCTGAACTTATTGCTGCCGCAATACTAAAGAACAAGCGCTAAGCGAGTATTGCAGGGAAAAGTAACCTATCTGCATCCACCGAGGTGGGGTGGGTGGGGGCCGGTACAAAGTAAGTGGGAGGGTGCAAGCTATAATGGAACTTAGAATTGTAGAGTCAGAGATGAAAGGGACGTGGGAGGAAGTGGTACCCGGTGATGACTGGAAATACATTGGTGAATATGTTCTTACTCAAGAGATGAACAGGGAAATTACGGCCTCTGTTGATGACGACAACCCCTGGTACGTTGAGGACTCGCCCTTTGGAGGGCCAATTGCTAACCCTGCGGTTCTTTATGTGATGGCCTTTGTGGCGGTGAATAAAATGTGTGGAATTCCGCCACGCCCGGAGCGGCCGAGCGCTCATGCTAAGCAGACATGTGAGTTCTTTAAGCCGGCTAAAATTGGCAAGAAGGTGAAGATTGAAGGGAGAATACCGCAGAAATATAGCAAGTCGGGGAAGGACTATCTTGTGCTGGAGGCCCGCTTCACTGATGAGGATAACGCACTGCTCTTGCTTTATAGGCATACCAGAGTCTTCCAGCTGGCATCTTCGTCCCCCAGAGGAGAGGATAGAGAATGAAAGTAGACGCTGAGGATTTGAAAGATGGATACGAGCTTCCCAGTATCTCCAAGGCGGTGACCTTGGACAAGATGAAGGTCTTCTTAGCATTGTCAGGCAAGAATATACATACTGATGAAGAAGCAGCCAGGAGATTCGGCCTTCCTAAGGCAGTGGCCCAAGGCTTAATGTCATATACCTATCTTACTGAGGTATTAGTCAGATTCTTTGGGGAAGATTGGCTAAGGAGAGGGAAAATGGAGGTGGCTTTCTTGAAGCCTATCTTTGATGAAGATACAATATCCACCAAAGTAGTTGTCCGTTCAAAGGAAGTAGAAGCCTCCGCATTAAGGATAACTCTTGATGTCTCCTGTGAGAACCAGCACGGGAAGATGACAACTGTAGGAACAGCGAGTGTGTTAGCACACTAGCAGGTATTATGCTGCTAGAACTGTGAGAAAATATGGGTGTGGTTAATGATGAGAAAGCCGTCTCTTTGCTCTCCGGTTTTCGTGCGTTGGACTTAAGTGATGAAAAGGGGTTCCTGTGTGGGAGGCTGCTGGCGGATCTTGGCGTAGATGTCATAAAAATTGAGAACCCATGCGGAGACTCTGCCAGAAATCTTGGCCCATTTTACCATGATACTGCTGATCCTGAAAAAAGTTTGTACTGGTTTGCCTTTAACGCAAATAAGAGGGGTATAACTTTAGATATCAAAACTAAAGATGGGCAAGAGATCTTTAAGAAGTTAGTCAAGAACGCCGACTTTGTGGTCGAGTGCTTTCAGCCAGGATACATGGACAGCTTAGGTTTGGGTTACTCGACACTCAGCAACATTAATCGTCGGCTCATAATGGTCTCCATCACCTCTTTCGGTCAATCAGGACCATATAAGGATTACAAGGGCTCAGACATTGTAGGTATGGCAATGGGTGGTTTAATGTCCCTTACTGGTGATCCTGACCGAGCTCCTCTTCGCATTAGCTTTCCTCAGGCCTGTCTTCACGCTGGGGCTGAGGCTACTACGGGGGCACTAATAGCTCATTATGTCAGAGAGGCGACAGGGGAAGGGCAACATGTCGACGTATCGGTGCAGGCGACCATGACTCATACCTTAATTAATGCTCGTCTATTCTGGGACTTAAATGGAGTAAATCTGGGACGCACCGGTGCATGTCGCGCCGGTCTCTATGGAGCCGGCGCGCTGCAGGTGATTTGGCCATGTCGGGATGGCTATGTCGTTTTCGTTATCCACGGTGGGCCATTTGGCGCAACAACTAACCGAGCACTTGTAGAGTGGATGGAGAGCGAAGGAATTGCCCCCGATGGTTTTACGAATATAGATTGGGATTCCTTCGAATTAGCCGACGATGTTAGGATGGCAGGCCCCTTTGCTGAGGTTGTAGGTGATTTTTTTCGAAGACATACCAAGGCTGAGCTCTACGAGGAAGCAGTGAAGAGGCACATAATGCTATGCCCCGTGGCGACAACGATGGATATAGTACAGGACCCACAGCTTGAAGCCCGTGATTTCTGGGAGGAGCTTGACCATCCAGAACTCGGCACCAAGATAACCTATCCTGGTAGCTTTGTCAGGTTGGCGAATGGCCGCGGTCACTTACAGCGTCGAGCCCCCCTCATTGGTGAGCACAATGAGGAAATCTACACTAAAGAGCTGGGGTTTTACAAGGAAGAACTCGTCGTTTTGAAGGAAGGCAAGGTTATTTGATACCAGGAAAAGACTATGAGGATATAGTGGGAAGGCAGGCACTTGAGGGAGTCAAGGTTGCTGACTTCACCTGGGCTGTAGCTGGTCCCTTCGCTACTAAGTATCTAGCTGAGCATGGGGCACAAGTGGTAAAGATAGAAACTGGTACGCACCTTTGTCCCTTAAGGACAACTGGACCTTACAAGGATAATATACCTGGTGTAGATCGCTCTGGCCACTTTGCTAATTACAACGACAATAAATATGGGATAGCTCTGAACCTTCGGCACCCTCGTGCACGAGAGGTCGCGAGAAAAATTGTTGCCTGGGCTGATGTCGTATGGGAGAACTTTGGCCCCGGCATGATGAGCCGGTGGAGTTTGGGCTACGATGACCTGAGGCAGATTAAGTCTGACATCATTATGGTGAGTAGCTGCCTCCAGGGGCAGACAGGACCACATGCAGCTCTTCGCGGTCATGGGACACACTTGAGTGGCCTTAGTGGTTTCTTCAATATCAGCGGCTGGCCGGGTAGAGGGCCAGTCCTGCCTTACGGCCCCTATACAGATATTATTGCTGCGCGGTTGACAACAGCCGTCCTGCTCGCAGCTCTTGATTATCACCGCAGAACAGGTGAGGGGCAGTATATTGATTTATCCCAATACGAGGCTGCACTTCAATTCTTGGCGCCACTCTTGCTCGACTTTATCGTGAACGGTCGGGTGGCAGAGAGAGAGGGCAACCGCTGCTCCTACGCTGCTCCTCACGGGGCATATCCGTGTAAGGGCGAAGACAAGTGGTGTGTTATTGCCGTATTCACTGATGAAGAATGGGAAAGGTTTTGCCAGGTCATTGGCAACCTGCCCTGGACAAAGGACACTCGATTCAATACCTTGCTCAATAGAAAGAGAAACGAGGAGGAGCTGGACAGACTGGTGGCAGAGTGGACGAAGAATTTTACGGCTGAGGAAATAATGGTTACCTTGCAGTCATCTGGGATAGCTGCGGGAATGGTACATACGTGTGAGGATATCGGTCAGGACCCTCAGTTAAAGTACCGCCACCAATATTGGCAACTGAAGCATCCAGTGATAGGGGAATACGCGTGTGATAGTCCTGGCTTCAGGTTATCTAAGACCCCAGTTGAACTACATCGGCCCAGCCCGTGCCTTGGCGAACACACTGAGTACGTTTGTACCAAGATTTTGGGCATGCCTGATGACAAGTTTTTCGAGTTGTTACAAGCTGGTGTCTTCGAATAGGTCATGATACCTCAGGCAGTGGCACAGGAGGTGATGCGATTACTATTTTGAAACAAATGCCAGTCCAGGGAGTAACGGGGTTGCTGACAAAGTAAATAAGGTGGCGGTAACACTAAACACAGTAAGACGGAGGTTAGTTATTATGGCAGTGGATATCAGTGTTAACTTTTGTGGAGTCAAGTTCAAGAACCCATTTATCTTATCGCCCAGTCCAGCTTCAAGGGCAGAAATCTTGGGCAGGGCGGCCAAGGCGGGGTGGGGAGGAGCAACTACGTGGACAGCTGTGACCATGGGCGAGGTGGTACAGGAGTTCTCATTTAGCCTCCCCCATGAAGTCAAGTTTATTGATAATCCGCCAGCCTACTGGGCATACCAAACTGCCGGTGATATAGCCAAGGGGTTCACAATTGATGCCCCCCGTGCGACAGCAAGGGTCGAGAGACTCGTCAGGAAAGCAAAAGAATCTGGGCTCCCCATAATAGCCAATGTCCTGGGAAGCTTGGACTTTGATCCATGGGTGGCAAGGTGCGTGGCAGCGGAAAAGGCTGGAGCAGATATCCTCGAAGTAAATATGTCATATGCCATCCAGCCAGGCATAGGAATGCACCTTGGTTTTCATAGAGACCTCGACAAGGCTAGGGGAATAGTTAGAGCTGTCAGGGAGAAAACCAGCATACCCATTACAGTGAAATTGAACGCATTTCTAATACCACAGGAAATTAGAGATTGGGCCAAGGCTTGCGTTGAGGCTGGTGCTGATGCAATCACAATCACTAACAGCATGCCAGGTATGATCGGGGTAGATGTTGAAACAGGCCTACCACTTACGACAGTTAGGGATGTGACGGGGAGACTACGAGGGATGGTCACGATTGTCGGTGGACCAGGGACTAAACACATCAGTCTGGCTGCTACAGCCCTGGTTGACTCAGCGGTTGATGTGCCAATCGCGGCTATTGGTGGGGTATCAGACTGGTATAGCGCTGTGGAACATATGATGCTTGGCGCCAGTCTGGTAGAAGTTGCTAGTGCTGCTATGGCTTACGGTCATGGCATGGTCCGGGGTATGATTAGAGGCTTAGAAGAGTTTATGGAAAGACACGGATATGAGCGTGTGGAGGATTTTGTGGGCCTAACCAGCAAAAAGTACCATGTTGGCGAGGTGCGCACCACTTGTGCTCCAGCCGATGAACAACCGCGAAAGAATGTAGTGGATGAGACAAAGTGTAATGGGTGCGGCAAGTGCATGGTAGCTTGTAGAGACGGTGCCCATGAGGCAATTACAATAGAAGACCGGATAGCCAAGATAAATCAGGAAATTTGCTGGAAGTGCAACCTGTGCATTTTGGTATGTCCTGAAGAAGCAATCTCGACACAGTGGGAGGCTGGCATTTTGGGTAAATGATTTGCCTACAAGCCAGCTAATACATAGAAAAAGGTAATGTGATGTTATGAGAGCGCCGATCTCCTGAAGCACAATAAAGCCCATGGAGGTGGGCAACGATATGCATTGGTTTGCATTTATACAAGAGGTTTTTCGATGGTAACAGCAATGTGCAATAATGGAAAGGAGATTATAAAGCGGCAGAAATTCTCCAATAATAGGGGAAAAGTGCAACTGTCTCAGGGGCTTGTTGAGCCGGTGGAATAGCATTAGAAGCCACGCAAAGCTCGTATTGACCTGCGACTACAAACGAGATGGTGGGTATGCAGTTTCAGTTGACGCCTAGTAGGAGCCGTTCGCCAGGGAAACGATAATATAAGGAGAACTTAATTGAAAGAGAATGGATTATTCAATGATTTGAGGGGGTTTTTAGCCAGGTTGGAGGAGGAGGGGGAACTTAAAAGGGTAACAAAAGAGGTTAACTGGGACCGTGAAATCGGAGCGATTATGGTAAAAATCTTTGATACGGAAGGCCCAGCCGTATTGTTTGAGAAGGTTAAGGATAGCGAATACCCACTAGTCTCGGGAGTCATGAGTACATTCAAGAGGTATGCATTGGGTATCCAGTCGCCGCCGGATTTGCGGTCGATGTGCCGAAAAGTGCTAGAGGCAACAAGAAACCCGGTTGAACCGCGAATAGTGGTGGATGGGCCATGCAAGGAGAATATTTTTACCGGTAACGGTGTAGACGTCTATAAATTCCCGACACCTAAATGGCATCGTTTAGATGGGGGGAGGTACATCGGCACACTGGGTGTGGTGATCACCAGGGATATAGATACTGGAATAAGGAATGCCGGGATATACCGACTCCAGATCCATGCCAAGGATAAAATTGGCCTGTTGGCGACCCAGCAAACTGGGGTGGCATTGTCGAGGTACAGGGGCAGAAGGAAGTCGATGCCTGTGGCGGTTGCCATTGGGTTAGAGCCGTCAGTAATAGCGGCGAGTGTCATTCGGGTTGCTTACGGCGTGGATGAGCTGGCCATAGCTGGGGCATTACGGGGTGAGCCTGTTGACCTGGTGAAATGCGAGACGGTAGATTTAGAGGTCCCGTCAACTGCGGAGATAGTATTGGAAGGGGAGGTGTCTTTAGATGAGGCAGAATGGGAGGAGGAAGGTCCGTTTGGTGAGTTTACCGGATATTATGGTGGCCTGAAGGCAAGAAGGCCGGTTATGAATCTGACCGCTGTTACCCACCGGGACAATCCAATATTACAGGGCACGCCTCCGGCTGGGCCGCCGTGTGAAGATGTTGTCTTACGAACTATCGGCTATGCAGTAGGGAAGTGGAATTTACTTTTAAACAGTGGCGTCCCCGGGATAAAAGAGGTTTATTTGACTGAAATGGGATGTGCCAATTTTATAGCAATTGTATCAGTCGACCGGCTCGTTTACGCTGGTAATGTGAGACAGATCATTGAGGCCTGCTGGTCTACGGGCACCGGCAGTGATTCGAAGTGGGTTATTGTGGTGGATGATGATATTGACATATATGATTGGAAGCAGGTTGAATGGGCCCTTGCCACCAGGGTACAGCCTCACAGGGATATCATGGTTACCGATGATAGACACACAGCCATCACTTTAGACCCTTCACTGGACCCTGCTGTTCGTAATCATCCTTTTGTCCGGGGTTCACGAATTGGGATAGATGCTACCACCA
>SDBU01008929.1_pt1 | contig 11316 bp, 8 predicted proteins | sample 2277071 | NCBI WGS metagenome assembly SDBU01 (sample SAMN10397929, study PRJNA504765) | marine sediment metagenome | isolation source: marine sediment core GS08_GC12, 126 cmbsf | place: Arctic Ocean: Gakkel Ridge, Loki's castle | collected 2008 | reverse complement strand
TCGGACCGAGATACATCAGCCAGTCGTTGATGGACATATAATACTCGAAGCCGTGGTTGTGGGCATCTCCAAAGTGCATCTTGCCTATCAGGGCGGTCAAATAGCCGTTTTCAGCGAAATGATGAGCCATCGTTCGGTAGCGCCAGTCAAGCTGGTTGGTGTTGGTGATTGCGCCGGTGCTGTGTGCGTACAGTCCGGTCAGCAAAGCCATTCTTGAGGCGACGCAAACCGGATAGGGGCAATAGGCGTTTGTGAACCGGACGCCTCGCGAGGCAATACGGTCGATGTTTGGCGTGGGAACCAGGTCTCTGCCGGCGCAGGTCATCAGGTCAGCCCGGTGCTGGTCGGTCATAATAAAGAGAACGTTAGGTTTGTCAGACTGTTGAGGCGAATGGGGACCCGGCGGCGCTGTCGCAGATGACTCAGATGTTTTTGCCGCAGCGGTGGTCTGGCCGAGTAACATCGAAGCAGCTCCGAGTCCGGCAGTTTGCAGAAATTCCCTTCTCCTGATATGGTCTTTTTTCATTATATTTTGCTCTTACAAGGTTTCACTATTATAGACAAAACTCACGAAATTATTTGCGAGCTTTCTTTTGTTGCCGACGGCCCCATTCGTGTGCCCTGGCCGGGTCGTAATCCGGATTAGGTGTGGGCATTTTGGCGCCGACCGATTCCCGCCAGGCGGCGAGCTTGTGCTGCAGCTCGGTTGTCTTTTTCGGCAGCTTCGTTGTGAGATTATGTTTTTCGGCGATATCGCGTTTGAGATTGTAAAGTTCGAGTCGGCCGTCCTCATAAAACTCAATTAGCTTCCAGTGGCCTTGTCGAATTGCACCGGCAGGTGTGGAGTGATGATAATGCGGGTAGTGCCAGTAAACGCAATCGCGTTTGAGCTTGCCGCTCCGCCTGAGCAAAGGCAGGATGCTTTCGCCATCGAGTATTTGGGTCGGGTCGGCCTTGGCTCCGACAATCTCTAAAAAGGTCGGATAGAAATCGACGCTGGAGACAAGTGCACTGCATGTGGTTCCCGGCTTGACTACGCCGGGCCAGCGAACAATCAGCGGCTCACGGATTCCACCTTCGTATAACGTTCCCTTTTCGCCGCGTAGGGGTTCATTGGTCATAACAGCCTCTCTATTGCCTCTATAGCCGCCGTAGGCCTGATACAACCCGCCGTTGTCTGAGAAGAAGATTACAATGGTTCGCTCGGCAAGATTCAGCTCGTCGAGCTTCTCCATAATACGGCCAATACTGTTATCCAAGTGCTCGACCATAGCTGCGTAGGTCGGATTATTTACACCTGTTGTAGGCTTAGTTTTGTTTTTGTATTTGTCGATTAGTTCCTGTGGTGCTTCCAGCCGGATGTGCACCGTGTGATGCGACAAATGGAGAAAGAAAGGCTTGTCTGAGTTGGTCTGGATGAATTCGATGGCGCTGTCGGTGAAACTGGTAACCTGTTTGTCGTTGCGGTTGCGTCCTTTTTGAATGGCCATATCGAAGCCCTGATGTTCCGGGAAATAGGGCTTTCCGCCGAGGTGCCACTTGCCGATGTGGGCTGTGGCGTAGCCCTGTTCTTTAAGCGCTTCGGGGATAGTAATTGCTTCAAGCGGCAATTGCAGACGGTTTTGAGGTACCTTGAGTTTTTCCCAGGGTCGCTGATGACCCGGAATAAAGTCAGTGATGCCTACCCGTGCCGGATACTGGCCGGCGAGAATACTAGCGCGTGTTGGTGAACATACAGGACAGGCTGCATAAGCATCGGTAAAGCGCATCCCCTGTTTGGCTAACCGGTCAATATTGGGGGTCTCATGAAACTTGCTGCCGTAGCAGGCTACGTCTGTCCAGCCCATATCATCTATTAGAATGAAAATGATATTGGGTTTATTATATACTTGAGATTTTGCAGTTAGCTGCTCAAAGCCATCAACACATCCGGGCACAGCCAGCGATGCCGCTCCGAATCCCATAGCTTTCAAAAAATCACGTCGATTCATAAAATTCTCCTTCCGAAATACTCGACAAATAAATAATGCACTATTTTTTGAGCTTAAAGTATCCTGTGGCTATTTGGTTTACGTAATCGCCGATAGCCAGCGATGCGGTCGCGGCCGGGGAGGGCGCATTTAAGACGTGGATAGAGTTTCTCTGTCTTTCTATTCTGAAATCATCAATCAGCTCGCCGTTCGGCCCAAGTGCCTGGGCCCGCACACCCGCCTTGCCGGGCCTTATATCATTGGCGTCAAGCGAAGGAATAAGCCTTTGCAATTGCTGAAGGAATAGTTTCTTGCAAAACGCCCTTTTGTATTCGCCCAGTGCGTATCTCCAATGCTTCAAAAACATTTTCCAAAGCCCGGGATAAGTCAGGGCATCCCAGGTGTCTCTCAGACTAAAATTAGTTTTGCCGTAACCTTCCCGTTTGAATGAGAAGACGGCATTTGGGCCGCATTCGACTTTGCCGTCAATCATCCGTGTAAAATGAACGCCTAAAAAAGGAAAATCCGGGTTCGGCACAGGATATATCAGGTTTTTGACTTTTTCAGCGGCCTCTTCCGTCAGCTCGTAATAATCGCCACGGAAAGGAACTATCCTTATCGCGGTCTCTATTACGTCCATTTTCGCTATCCTGTCAGATTGAAGTCCCGCACAGTTGATAATATAGTTCGCAGTAAAAGCCTTTTGATTTGTTGCAACCTTCGTATAGAAATCGTGCTTGTCAAATCCTGTTACTTTATGCAAAGTCAGGACCTTATTGCCTTGCCCTTTTTTCTCTATTAGCTCGGCTAACTTGTTTGCAACGCGGGCAAAATCAATAATCCCGGTGGACGGCACCCGTATCCCTGCGATGCCGGAGCAGAACGGCTCGATTTGTTTGATTTCATCCGGCCCGATTTTTTCAATGCCTTCAATATTGTTCTCCTTGCCGTTCTGGAAAATCTTTTCGAGACTGGGCAGCTCTTTTGGCTCTGTTGCGACGATTATTTTTCCGCAAATTTTGTAAGGGATTCGATATTTTTTAGCGAAAGCAACAAGCTCTTTTCGTCCTCTGGCGCAGGTCTTCGCTTTACTTGAGCCTGGCTTATAGTACAGCCCCGAATGAATAACGCCGGAATTATGACCTGTCTGATGAGCTGCTAACCTGTTTTCTTTTTCTAATACGGCGATGCGAATATCCGGATGACTCAATGTAATCTTGTAGGCCGACGCCAGACCGACAATCCCACCACCGACTACGACAATATCAAAATCAGTGTTTCCTTTCATTAGCACGAATCCTAAAGTCTCACGTCAAGTTTTCTTCTCTTATACAATAACTGACACCCCCGAGTCCGTCAATCAAGAACCTCACTCCGGTTTAACTAATGAAGCTTATGAAATGCGGGATTAGACTTGTACAAAGTGGTGAGTAGTGAGTGGACTCACCAATTAACCAATTAACTACTCACCAATTAATCTTCTGGAAGTACGTTTCTATTAACCGTCTTTTTCAGTCTGTTACATATCGGGCACAACTTCGGGATAAAGCTGACCGGTCGGACTTACCTTGAAGACGTAAATAAGTCCTTTTCTTAATCTCGAATATACGACGTTCCCATAGATGGCTTCAATGTCGTATTCCTTTAGCTTCTCAGGGTCATTTGCCAGGTCCCAGATATTTGACCAGAACATTTGCCTTTGCTTTATTGGCAATGCTTTAAGCAGGTCGCTGTATCTTTGGGGCTCAGTACCCGGCTGTTCTATTGCAAAGCCCTTTTCCGGCGCCATCTTTTCGCCATAGACCCTCCTCCAGAGATATAATGCCCTCGTTTTGCCGTCCATAACCATTTTATTGCCGAACTTCACAATCAATGCATCAAAGTGGATGATGTCACCGGCGATTGTGTATTCTTTCTCCAGAATCGTCTTCAGTTTATCGTTTCTGGCAGTCTCAACGAATTTTATTGTGGTAAGAAGCTGCTCGTTTGTGGTCTCCTGGGCAATTACTTTTGCATAGCCTATTTGTTCCTCGCTTGTAAGATTGGTTATTGCTTGCTTGAGATGTTTGTTCTCAGCCAGAAGCTCGTGTATTGTTTTTGCACCGTAATAAAGACCCCGCCCCAGATAGGCAAGAGGCACAAGGCATATTCCAACTACAATATAAACAAGAATCCTTACTTTTTTGCGTTTCTCTGCCATTTATTCTTCCTGCATGTATGGATAACGGAAGTTTCTCGCCGGCAGGAATGTTTCCTTAATTGCGCGCGGCGAGACCCATCGTTCCAGGTTAAGCCAGCTCCCGGCCTTGTCGTTCGTGCCCGATGCCCGTGAGCCGCCGAACGGCTGCTGTGACACGACCGCGCCGGTGGGCTTGTCGTTGACGTAAAAATTACCCGCTGCGTGACGGAGTGTGTTCATTGCCTTAACTATCGCACTGCGGTCCAGAGCAAATATCGAACCGGTCAACGCATAAGGCGATGTCTGGTCGCATAGCTCCAGCGTCTGGTCGTATTCGCTTTCCGGATAAACATATAGCGTTAACACAGGCCCGAAAATTTCTTCGACCATCAGCTTAGACTTCGGGTCCTTACTTACTACGACGGTCGGCTCAATGAAGTATCCTGACGAGTCATCATATCCGCCGCCTATGATAATTTCCATATCGGGTGAACTCTTGGCGTATTCGATATACTCGCTGATGGTATCGAAGGCCTTTTTGTCGATAATCGCCCCCATATAGGTTCTAAAGTCGGTAATATCCCCCATCTTAATATCGCCGATTTCGCTTAATAACAGCTCTTTTACCTGCGGCCAGGTCGAATCGGGGATATACGCTCGCGAAGCGGCCGAGCACTTCTGACCCTGGTACTCAAACGCTCCTCGTACCAAGGCTGTCACGAGGACCTCGGTATCGGCGCTCGCATGCGCGACTATAAAGTCCTTTCCGCCGGTCTCGCCGACGATTCGAGGATAGGAAACGTATTTTCGAATGTCTTTGCCGATGGCCAGCCAGATTGTCGAGAACACATAAGTACTTCCGGTAAAGTGGATGCCGCCAAGCCTGACGTCGTCCAGCGCCGGTGGAGCAACAATCGGGCCTGGACCCGGCACCATATTGATAACGCCGGGGGGCATGCCCGCTTCTTCTAAGATTTTCATAATAATATACGCCGGCAGTACCGCCGCCGAGGCCGGCTTCCAAACCACCGTATTACCCATCAGAGCTGGCGAGGTTGGAAGATTACCCGCAATCGATGTGAAATTGAACGGTGTCAATGCCAGAACAAATCCATCCAGCGGACGATGCTCCATATAGTTCAACACGCCGGCTGTGGACATCGGCTGGTCCCCATATACCTCTTCCATAAAATGGGGGTTGAACCGCCAGAAATCTATCAGTTCACACGCAGCGTCAATTTCCGCCTGGTGCGGTGTCTTGCTCGTATTGAGCATGGTAGCGGCGTTGAGTGCCTGGCGATATTTGCCTGCTAACAGTTCCGCCGCCTTGAGCAGTACGACCGCCCTGGATTCCCAGGGCATCTCGCCCCAGTCTTTCTTGGCCTTTTGGGCTGCATCGACAGCCTTGATAGCAAATTCTGCGTCGGCCTGGTGATACCTGCCTAACAAGTGCTGGTGGTCGTGCGGACAGCGGATATCCGCAAGCTTGCCGTTGCGAACTTCCTCGCCGCCGATTATCATAGGCACTTCCACCTGCTCATTCAGCATCTCTTTAAGCTTAGCGGACAATTCAGCACGTTCCGGACTGCCCGGTGCGTATTGTAGGATTGGTTCATTGACTGGCTGGGGAATGTGAAAAATACCGTTAAACATTTGCGTCTCCTTGTAATAAGCATTTTGCATAACTCATTAAGTATTTGAAAACTCCACAACAAACGAAAAATCGCATTTTCCCCCCTTGCTGACGAAAAGTCAAGCCTTCGATTAATCTTTTTGCCTTGGCCTTCTGACTTTTGACTTTAATCGCAACGGCAGGAGCTTATAATAATTTCATATCGCTGCTTTGTGGGAAAGAATGGACGTGTGAAGGAGTACCAGATATGAATCAAAAGCGTTCTGTCATCTTGAATGTTTGCACCTTGTCGGCTGTTTTGGCTCTGGCCGGCTGCTATGAGCCCACGGCCTATCCGGAGTTAGTTACCACACTGCCATCATCGCCGTATTCCCCAACGCCTGCAGTTCCGGGCCAGTACCGTATTGTGGGTACATCGGTCCAGCGTTTGCCGATTTTATCCTTCGTGCTTGGTCAAGGCCCGGATGTAACCTTCATCTTAGCGGCAATTCACGGCAATGAACCCGCCGGAATACCCCTTGTCCGACGGTTAGGAAAATATCTCCAGCAAAATCCACACCTGATGAAAGGGCGCAGAGTCGTGCTTTTAGCCGTGGCTAATCCTGATGGCATGGCCCACAACAGCCGTTTCAACGCTAACGGCGTGGACCTCAACCGCAATTTCACAGCGTCTAACCGTGTTAACGATAAACAGTCCGGAGCCACTGCGCTTTCTGAACCGGAAGCACGTCTGGTCAAACAACTCATCGAGCAATATTCCCCTGACCGCATTGTTAGCGTTCATCAGCCGTTGGCCTGTATTGACTACGACGGCCCCGGCGAAACTTTAGCTGGACGAATGGCCCAATATTGTAGCTTGCCCGTAAAAAAGCTGGGTCCAAAGCCCGGCTCGCTCGGTTCATACGCTGGGGTTGATTTAGATATTCCCATCATAACCTTTGAACTGCGGCAGAATGACTCGAAACTCGATTCGGACACCCTGTGGCGGCGATATGGAAAAGCACTCGTAGCTGCTATCGTCTATCCGGACAAGGTCGAATAAAAAGCAGTATCTTCGAACGATTTGCTTGCAGAAAATAATGCCGGAATTCTACGTATCTCGTGCTGTAAACCAGTTAAGTGACGGTCGTTTGTGAATCAAATAAACAAGGCTGTATGCAAAGTTGCATACAGCCTTTTAGGCTCTGATTAAATGTGTAAAAAATCTTACAATGTTCTGCGTCTTCTCAACCAGCCGACAAGACCTACCCCAATGCTGCCGAGAAGGATAGCGCCGGGAGCGGGAATGACATACGTCTGAAAATAGCCGTCAGAATCCTTCGTGTACCAGGTCGTACCAGTTCCTTCATCATGGTACCACTTGCCACCAGGATAGGGGTCATTGCTTGCCCCACGCCACTCCGCCGCTTGACCAGTTTCCTCCTCCGAAGTAACGACAATCGCTAACTGATCGCCCACAGCGAATGGAAGCGAGAAACTGCTAAAATCAATCGGGTAAAGTGTAAACTCGGGTGTTAACACGGATGTGTCAAACTGGACCGAGGCCAAGGCCTGGTCTGACCAATCCGGTAAGCCGGCGGTAGTGCTGCGTAACTCAACCGTAATATCATATATGGGAATCACATCCTCGTAACGCAGGTCCAGAACAATGCTGTCCAAGATCCCTGCAATCCCAACCGTGAAAGTCTGGGCATCCTGACGATTTCCGTATATACTACTCCTCAGCGTCCCGCCACCAATATGCGATTGATCAAGAGTAGGTAATGCAAACGCATCAATTGAGACCGAAGCCATTATCACTAAGAAAATTGGTATTGCTCGCCTAACTAACATATTACTCCTCCTTTAAATAAACGTGCTCTCTGATGTGACCTCTAATAGCATAATAACACCTTATAATTCGTATTTCAGTATAAAATGCAGAAAATGTAAAAAATCTTATAATGTTCTGCGTCTGCGCAGCCAGGAGACCAGGCCGACACCAATACTGCCGAGCAAAAAAGCTCCCGGGGCGGGGATGGTGGTCATATATATCTCATTATCAAAACCGTCCGAGTTGCTCCATACGATATTCATTCCTGAGATGGAGAAACGGGTTTGGGCGCCACCGTTATAAGTTATCTGCCCGGCGAAGTTGCTATAGATCTGGCCCTGGTAAGACCATATCACATTCGTGCCTGAGACGACAGGCCTGAAATCATCTTTGCTATTGTCCGTCAACATGCCGGCGAAGTTACTGTAGATCTCTAAGTCAGAACCATCAAAGCTAGACCATACCATATTCGTGCCTGAGATAGTGGGAAACATATCAGGAGTGGTGTTGTTGGTTAACTGCCCAGCGAAGTTGCTGTAAATCTCTTCATCATAACCATCGAAGCCCTCCCACACCACATTCGTGCCTGAGATGGAAGGGTCAGAATCATTGATGGTATTGTTGCTCAACTGGCCGGCGAAGTTACTGTAGATCTCCATGTCATAACCATCCCAGCCCATCCACACCACATTCGTCCCCGAGATAGCAGGGGATCCGTTACTGGTGGTGGTGTTATCGCTCAACTGGCCGGCGAAGTTGCTTTGGATTGAGTAATCGGAACCATTCCGTGCTTGCCAAACCACATTCGTGCCCGAGATGGCAGGGCTGTAATCATTGATGCTATTGTCCGTAATTTTTCCTGCGAAATTGCTGTAGATCTCCCAGTCATAACCATCCCAGCCCTGCCACACCACATTCGTACCTGAGATGGCAGCATCTGCGTCTTTAGTAGTATTGTCGGTCAATTGGATTATATAGGCTGCTTTAGTTTGTGAGGCGCCGAGGCACAATACCATCATTAAAAAAACAATCGAACTTCTTCTCATCTTTTCACTCCTTCCATTTTTGAAGTGCAGCGTAAGAGCCTTTGTCTGATGCTACCGGACCAATGCGCAATTCTTCAGACAAAAACATAGCAGCATAACCTCTGGCTGAAGCGCTCTTTGCCCTGCCTCCTTGTAGAAATACATACCCTGACAATCTGAAGTAAACCTGTCCTCTGATGCGACCTCTAATGACCTCTAATGACCTCTAATGACCTCTAATAGGATGATAACACCTTACAAAGTGAATGTCAATATAAAACTTTTCAAATTCAGGAATTTTTTTAAAAAGCATTTTGTGGGATAATTCATTCAAGGCGCACTCCTTACTTTTATCGCGAAAGACGTAACCATTTTCCCACTAAACCGGACTTCACAGCAAAAAAGGTGTGATTTTTATGTAAGAATTGGCTAAAATGAAGCAATTAAATGGGTATATTCAAGCTAAACAATGAGTTTGAGCCTGCCGGCGACCAGCCCGAAGCCATAAAACGGCTTGTAGAAGGAATGCACGCGGGCAAAAAGTTGCAGACGCTGATGGGCGTTACCGGCAGCGGCAAAACATTCACAATGGCTAACGTTATAGCTCAACACGACCTGCCGACCCTTGTTATCTCCCACAATAAGACATTGGCCGCCCAGCTTTATGAGGAATTCAAAGAGCTGTTTCCGGAAAACGCCGTTGAATATTTTGTCAGCTACTACGATTACTATCAGCCCGAAGCGTACATTCCCCAGCGGGACATATACATAGAAAAGGACGCCTCGAAAAATAATGACCTCGACCGGCTGCGCCTTTCAACCACTACCAGTCTTTCAACGAGGGATGATTGTATTATTGTTGCTTCCGTCTCCTGCATTTTCGGGCTTGGCTCGCCCGAAGATTATAAAGCCAGCGTCGTCGCAATCCGCACCGGCGACCATTACAACAGAAATGAGCTGCTCGGCAGGTTAGCTGACATCCAGTACACCAGAAACGACATCGATTTCCAGAGAGGAACGTTCAGGGTTCGCGGCGATGTGGTCGAGCTGCATCCTTCTTACGAATCTTTTGCAGTCCGCATCGAATTTTTCGGCGATGAAGTAGAAAGGATAAGCTATATCAATCCCATATCCGCAGAAGTCCTCGCCGCCGAAGAACAGCTCTTTATATATCCTGCCCAGCATTACATTATGCCGTCAGAGAGAATCGGTTCTGCGGTAGAGGGTATAAAGGCCGAGCTAAAAGAGCGATTGGCCGAGCTGCGAGGCCAGGGCAAACTCTTGGAAGCCCAACGACTTCAGGCACGAACGATGTACGATATTGAAATGATGCAGGAGATCGGTTATTGTAGCGGAATTGAAAATTACGCCCGACACTTAGCCGGCCTGTCGCCCGGCGCCAGACCTTATACGCTGATCGATTATTTCCCGGATGATTTTCTTTTATTTATCGACGAATCCCACGTTACCATTCCTCAGGTGCGGGCAATGTGGGCAGGGGACAGACACAGAAAAGAGACCCTGATAGAGCACGGCTTCAGACTGCCCAGCGCATTAGATAACAGGCCATTGCGCTTTGAGGAATTTCAGGAAAGCTGGGCCAAAGTCGTTTTTGTTTCCGCTACACCCGGGCCATTCGAGCTGGAGAAATGTGATAACGAGGTTGTCGAACAAATCATCAGGCCGACCGGACTTATAGACCCCAAAATCTTTGTGTATCCGGCCGGCAATCAGATCCCGCATCTCTTGGGTGAAATTGAAAAACGAGTCAATGCCGGGGAACGAACGCTCGTTACAACGCTGACAAAAAGGATGGCTGAAGACCTGGCCGGTTTCATTACAAAGAAAGGTTTCAAATGTCGTTATCTACACAGCGAAATCGTCACGCTCGAAAGGATTGAGATACTGCGGGCTTTGCGCAAGGGCGAATTTGATGTTTTGGTTGGGATAAACCTGCTGCGGGAAGGTCTGGACTTGCCGGAGGTTTCAGCGGTCGCAATCCTTGATGCCGACAAGGAAGGTTTTCTGCGAAGTCAGACCTCGCTGATACAAACTATCGGCAGAACCGCACGAAATATCAACGCCACTGTCTTTTTATACGCTGATACGGTTACCGCCTCGATGGAAAAAGCTATTGACGAAACGAGCAGACGCCGTAAAATTCAGCTAAAGTACAACAAAGAGCACAATATTACACCTGAAACGATAAAAAAAGAAATTCGTAAGAGCTTAACCGAGCAGGTAAAAGCGAGACAGACCGCACGTCAGGCGGTGCGCTTTGGTGACTCGGAATACGAAATGGTCGAATTAGCTTCTCAAATTGAGAAGGAAATGCTTGAGGCTGCACAGACGCTGGACTTTGAGAAGGCTGCCTTTCTGCGGGACCAGCTGCGGGAGCTGAAAGAGCTGCCGGAATTGGTTCTGGTCAGCTCAAAGAAAAAGAAAAGCGACTTTTTAGCCGCAAAAAAACAAAAACGATATAAGAAAAAGACCGCTTCGTCGGAAAATTGAGAGCAAAAGGGAAAAAAAGAAGATGAAAAAACTTAACATTGTAAAAGCCAGGCCTCTTATCCGAATGGCGATTGAAGAAGACCTCGGAGCCGGTGATGTAACGAGCGGGCTTCTTTTCAAAGATGATGCCGTTGCCAAAGCAAACGTTATCTCACGGGAGGAAATAGTTGTATGCGGAATGGACA
>SDBU01008928.1_pt1 | contig 11316 bp, 18 predicted proteins | sample 2277071 | NCBI WGS metagenome assembly SDBU01 (sample SAMN10397929, study PRJNA504765) | marine sediment metagenome | isolation source: marine sediment core GS08_GC12, 126 cmbsf | place: Arctic Ocean: Gakkel Ridge, Loki's castle | collected 2008 | reverse complement strand
AGCTCCATCTATATCAGCTGTTTTTAATATAATATTTGGAGCACCACTATGCGTAGCATTTGAGGTTGCATAATTTTTAATTGTTATATTATCATTTGAATCTGTACCAGCATTAGGAGTCAAATAAAAAATGTCTCCTTGATAATGTAAGCCTGAGTATGGACTTATTATCCCAATTCCAACATTCCCACTTTCAGTAATAACCATATTCTTATCAGTCCCATTCCAAAAACTAATATTCCCATCTTTAGAAATTATATTATTAACTGTGATGTTATCTGCTGAAATAATTAAATCTCCAAGATAAGAAGTTCCAGTAACATAAAGAGTAGTGAAGTTTGCATTGTTTGCTGTTATCCAATCCCAATTAGTTGTATTAAATCCATTACCATTTTCGTTTCCCACCCAAGGAACATCTCCATCTTTATGTATTGAGTCTGGATCAACTTCTTCCCCACTTGGTGTTCCGAATCCTTTTGATATTGTTATCCAATCAAAATTGTGTAAATGTGTTTTTGGTGGAACTCCTTCATCTTGAAAAAATCTAACTTGAACAATACCGTTAGCATCAACATGTTCGTCAGCATCAAATACCCCAAACTCTACAATATGATAATGGGAAGTTCCGGGTAATGTCCCATATTGTTCCCAATCAGCGTCGACAATATCATAAATCTGAACAATCATAGTATGTGTTAAATCTTCCTCTTCTGATTTATATCTAACTATTAACTCATTAAAATCTCCACCAACTCCAACAGAAAAATTTACTCTTAATTCTAAATCACTTGCATCTTCTGAAATATTATAAGGAACATTATTGTAAGTTTGTAAATCTCCTATTGCACCTTGTGGTGTTCCAGTTACTACTTCAATTATTGTAGCATTATAAAAAATTGTAGATAATTTTGATTCATTAAAAGTTAATGTTGAACCATCAAAAATATTCCAAGTATCTCCCGATGTCCAGTTGAATCTTCCATTGAACCATTCAGAAGATGTTATGTTTCCTGACATAATGCAACCAGTTAATTGACAATAAATAGAATCTAATGTAGAATATAAATCTGGTATGTTATCCATTATTCCTTCATCAGTTATCCAAAGTTCTGTGGAGTTTACAAAGGCTGTGTCATTATTAAAAGTCGTACCAGATAAAAGATCAAAGCCATATCTTGTTGGAACTTGAGAGGCAGTAACTAGGTTTACTAGAAAAAAGATTCCAATAAAAAAATAAATAAACTTGTGTTTCATCTACCCTCCCATAATTCTCTTTAGAGGATTAAGTGTGAATCCTTGTTGAGGTTGGTTAGAAGCAGGAACTCCAAGAGGTTGGCTTTGAGTTACTATCCTTGCCTTTCTTAAACTATCTCTTTCTTCACCATGTAGTGCCCTATTAAATGCACTTTCAATCATGTGGAGGATATTCATAACCAACATGGAAGAACGAGATCTTTTCTCAACATTATCAAGCCCCATCTTCTCATAATTAATATAAATTAAATCAGATAGTTCATAACCCACATCATGAAGAATCTCATAAATTCTTTCTTCCCTATAATTAGATAGAATAGTATTTCTGTTTAGATAAAATGAAATTATATTCATGATGAGTTTTACACCATATTCATTCAAGATTATTAAATCTTTATCTGTAGGGGTAACACAAGTAATTCCCCCTTGCCCATCATCTTCGAGAATATCCCCACGAAGCAAATGTTCAATTCTTTCGAGAATATTATCCAACTCTAATTGCCAAACAATTAAGTTATCACTCTGTCCTTGAATATTACTATATGCCTGTGAAGCCATTGTTGCACCAGAAACTCCACCAGATTGCCCCTCCCCTTCCAATAATGCTAATGCTTCTGCTTCCTCCATCTCTATTTGTTTCTCCTCCTTTGAAAGTTTTTTAAATTTCTTGCAAGGATTGCCCGACGTTCTAGCAGTCTAGTAATCTTTATAACTCTTTTGCCTGTCTTGCTCGGGTTGCGAATTGTTTGACCGGCCCGTGCAGCGATTATTCTATTTAGAAGTAATAAGGGTATTCTCTTTTCAATAGGGATGCCCAACTGTCTACTAAGTGCTCCCTTCTTGATTCCAATCCTTTGAATAAATTTTCTCACCATTATCTTTTCTTCCTCCTTTTTATTTGAGTATTCACTATTTTATGTCTGAGAACTTTCCCCCCAGCGATTTTAGATCTCTTAGTTCCCCTAACAATCTTTACTCCAAATCCAAAATCGGTTTCAATCTTCCCTTTTGTTGAGGGGTGTTCTTTTTCAAGATGTTTCTTTAGTCTTAAAGCTTTCGCTCTAGTTCCCGTCTTAATAATAAGTTTTGCCATTATCTTTTCTTCCTCCTTTTAACTTTCCTCTTCTGAGGCTTTTGCTTTCCTTTTCTTTTAACTGGCTTGTTCTGTTCAGCAGCAATCTTATCCAAGTGTCTGTTTACTGCGATAGCTCCTCTGATTAAAACTTTCCCACCACGAAAAGCAATCTTTTTAAGTCTTCTTCTTACTGCAATAGACCTTGGGTTTTCAAGTGCCTTAATCTGTGCCTTGAGTAGTTTCTTCCTTATCTTTCTTGCAGAAGCTAACCTAGACAATGATTCTCTAGCATTCTTTTTCCTAAGAAGGGCATCTCTTTTCTCAATTAAATTTTCTACTTCTCCCATGTTTTTTCACCTCCCTTTAGATAATACTAATCTTCCTCCTTAATTGTGTTCTAGAAGCAGATCGCTTTCTCCTCCTTTGTGATTGTAAACGGGCCTTGACCATACGAGCTTTCTGCAAGTTTCTTAATAGTTGTGCTCTCCTCGCACCATTAATTTTTCTAGTAGGAGACCTCTTTTTTTGAGGACTAGGAGCTTTCCCAATCAATCTTTTTCTAGGGGCCTTACTCTTTATAACCCTCTTTTTCCTCGGAGTTATTTGTTTGATTCTTCTTCTTAATGTAATCTTTCTTCTCTCTTGTCTAGTATCCAAAAGTCTTCCACGTCTCTCAATCACCTTACCCTTCCTCAATGGTTTTCGTTTTCCTTTAACAATCCTAAACCTTCTAAATTTTTTAGTAGTCTTCTTAGCATAACCCCTAGGGAATGTAAGTTTTGATTTCTTTGGCCTTCCCTTTCTCCCTTTTATCTTCCCAGTCCTTGAAAGACTTGTATCAATAATATAATTTCTCAAATCCCTGGCATTCGTTTGAGATAAAGGTCTCTTGTTAATTTTAATTAGTTTAGGTTTCTTCCCCTTCTTTCTTTTCTTAAGAGGTCTAGCAAAAACATCAAAAGAATTTTTCCCTTTTCTTTTCTTCATTATTCTCTTTAACCTTTTCTTTTTAATTCTTGGTGGGATTACTGGTGGACGACCTGGCGGTCTTCCAGGCGGTCTTCTAGGAGGTTTCCTTCTTGGTGGAGGACGACCTGGCGGTCTTCTAGGAGGTTTCCTTCTTGGTGGAGGACGACCTGGCGGTCTTCTAGGAGGTTTCCTTCTCGGTCTTTTAACTCTCTTCCTTTTTTTAATAGTTGTAACTCTTCTTGTAATTCTAGCTTTCTGCTTCCTAACAGCCCTTCTAGTAATTCTCCTTTTAATCTCTACTCTACGTTTTATCTTTAGAGGTCTTCCAGTAACCCTAGCTCTTGGTTTACCTATTCTCCCACGAGATAAGGAAGTTTTGAATCCAGTTTCTTTTGATAATCTCTTTATTAATTCTTTTATTTCCTTAGGTGTTATCTTCCCAACCTTAGACTTCTTTAATAATTGTGATGTTCTCTTTGTTGCCTGAACGACCTTTGCCTCTACGATAGAAACCCTACGGCCATTAATTAATGTTACACCAACCTTCTTAACTTTCTTAATTATTTCTCCAGGGGCTAAGGTTATCTCTGGCTCTCTAGTTAATCCTCCGACAGGTTTAAACTTTCCACTCTGTTGCTGTTGGAACTGAACAAATCTTTTTAATTGAGAAGGTGTTAATGGTTTTCCTGCCTTCAAAGCTTTCTCAATATCTTTAAGAGCCGCAGGAAACTTTTGAATTCTAACATTCTTAAAAACTAAAATCTGTGGTTTATTTGTTCTAAAGGTTACATCCCCGCTTAAAATATCTACTAGGGACGCTCTCTTACCTTCTTGTAATCCTAGTCGTGATGGTCTAAATCTCCCACGAGGATCAGCGAAGAAAGACCTTTCTAATAGACTACCTGCTCCTTTTGTTTCTTTCCTTATAGCATCATCTAAAAGATTTAATTGTTTTTTAGTTATCTTACCTGCATCAAATCTTCTAAGAAGTCTTCTAGTAGTTTTACTTAACCCTGCTTCTCCTGGAATTGGTTTTCTAACTATTCTTTTTCTTCGGATAAGTTTAACTATTTCATCCGCTTGGGCGGAAACGGCAGTTACCTTTTTACCTGCAAGTTTTGCTTGTTTGGATATTGGTTCTGCTATTTTCCTTACAGTCCCACCAACCTTAATTGTTGTTTTCCCCTTACTTGTACTGATTATTATCTTGCTCCTCTTAAGTGCTACAAACTTAGGACTTAGTCTAGTTGCAGTTTTACTGCTTACCTTACCTACAACCTCCAAAGTTTTTCCAATACCTTTCAAAAATATAATTTCTCCCGCAATTTTTCCTAACGCCTCTGTAGGACTAATTCTAATAAGCTGTGCAAATTCTACCCCCCCCTCACCAATTGCTGAAGGGACACCAAGTAATTGTTTAGGATTTCTCGCTAGACTAACGGCAGTTTTGGGTAGTGCAATAAAAGCACCAACCCCTGCAACAATCGTAAGCCCAGTTGTTAAACCTAACAATGAAAGCTCATTCTTTAATCCTCTTTGTTTTTTTCTAATACTTTTAGTTGATTGTTTCTTCTGTAAATTTTCAAGCTTTCTCAATATCTTTTTTACAACTCCCTTTGCTTCTGGGACTTTTTGAACTCCTACCCCCCCTTTTACTTCTCGCCTAAACTTTTTCTCCCTTTCTGTTAGTGTTGAGATGGGAGCTCTTAAAATCTCTATTTCTGTTTTCTCTCCCTTGGCAGTTCTCCCTACAAGTTTACCATCCACGAATCTGAGTTTTTCTCCAGCCAATTCTGCACCGACGACAACTACTCCTGTGTCAGAGATTTTAAACTTCTTTCCATTAGGCATAGTAACTACAAGTTTTCCCTTTACTACAGATTTTTTAATAACTATAAATCCTCTTCCAGGAGTCTTTTCTAACCCCCCAGTCTGACGTCCCCTTCTCCCCTTACCTATAAAAGTTCTTGTTGAAACTTTTCCAGTTCTTAAATTTGTTGTTATAATAATAGTTTCTCCAGTTCGATTATTTCGTATAGTCTCTCTTCTCAAACGATCTCCTGTTGTTGCATCCCTCAACCTTTGCACCCTTCTTTGAGCACCCTGATCTCTTAATCTCCGCCTTATTTCTATTATTCTATTCCTTTCTGCTACAACGTCTGCCCTAGCCTTATCCCGTGCAGCTTTCTCCCTAGCAGCTTTCTCCCTAGCAGCTTTCTCCCTAGCAGCTTTCTCCCTAGCAGCTTTCTCCCGTGCAGCTTTCTCCGCTATCTTCTTAATCAATGCTCTACGTTGGTTTCTTGCTTGTTCAGATTCTCCACGTGCAAATACAATTTTCTTCCCACCCACTAATATCCCCCTCTCAGAAACCACAACTTGTTCAGCACCTGCAGCAGCCGCAGCCCTAGCCAAAGTTTCTTCGGAAAAAAACTTACTTACCATTTATATATTCCTCCAAGTTTCCTTTATATTCAACAACTCTCTCTCCACTAGTTAAAGATCCTCGTTCAAATTCTACGTCCCCGAAATTTTCCAAAACTTTTAAATGATAATCATCTTCAGAAATTAATTCGACTTTCCCCACATCAGAACCCCAATCTTTTATAATTATCAAAGAAGAAAAAACTAGAAGTAAAACCCCTATCAGAATAACTGTCTTCACCATCCCCTTTATTAGATTTGATTATTTAAATACTTTGTGTATTTCCGAAAGGTTTATAATATTGTTAACACTTTTATTTTATATATAAAGTCGTGACTAAATGGTACCAGAGAATATATCTAAATCCGAAGTAGTTTTCAATCAAGCCCAGTTCCAACAAAAAAGAATTAATGATTTAATGGAAGTTATAAATGCTTGTTGGATGAATCCCACGGGGAGAAATATTACAACTGGGGAATATAACTATTGTTATATCTTCAGGTCTTTAACAACTTACTATCATGAGATAAGATCAAAGCTAGTAGATATTAGAGAGGAGATAGATAAGATAAGAGATAAATTAGATTCTTATATTGAATTGAATCCAGTAGTAACGATTAAGAAAAAGTCTTCAATGTATGGGAGTAATGGATCTTCAAATAATTTTAATAATGAATCTTGGAAAAAGATAAAGACTGTATTAATAATTTATCAGAACAAAATCCTTGACGCTGCCGATGCAAAAGGAATGGGAAACCCTACAAAGAAAGATGTTACAAAGGCGGCATTAGATTTATGAAGTTTGCTGAAACGATATTCCCTAAAGGAACTTTCCCAAGACAAAAGACTGATGGGTATTACCTTGATAGAACCTTAGCTTTAAATCTAGATACTTATGCTAGGAAGATTAATGATGATATGCATTTCTTAATACTAATAACTGGGAACGATGGGGTTGGTAATGGTAAGTCTACATTGTCAACTCATGTCGCATCATATCTAACATGGAAGATAAACCAATTGCATGGGACAACTAATACATTCACCTCTGAAAACGAATTTTTTAATGCTAAGGATTTGATAGGTGGTTCCCCAAAGCTCCCAAGGATGTCTGTTGTTTCCCTTGATGAAGGAGATGATTTAACAACTCATGGAATGAAGCAGTTGGCCGTAAGATTAAAAAGATACTTTAGAAAGTGTAGACAATTAAATCAAATAGTAATTCTAATCTTACCTTCCTTTTTTGAATTACCAAAGTTCTTTGCATCATCTAGAAGTCATTGTTTAATCAATGTGAAATTTAAAAGAGAATTTGAAAGAGGTTACTTCGATTATTATAGTCCTCGAGCAAAAAAGTATTTATATTTAAGAGGAAAAAAAGACTGGGACTACAGTGCTTACCCATCCTCTTTCAGTGGAGTCTTTGGAGAACATTATACTTTCTTTCCAAATGTAGAAGAAGAAACTAAGAACTACTTGAAGAAGAAATATCAAGATATGGTTGACGATGCTATTGATGAAGAAGAATCAAAACCATTACATCAAATAGAAAAAGAATTAACTATCAGATTGTTTAAGAAGCTCCTAGATAATCTAGATATAACTCAAAAGGATCTATGTTTAGGGTTTGGTATAGCTGAACGAACAGGAGTAAGTTGGATGAGTAAAGTTAGGGGGGAAACACCCCTAGACCTTATTGAAGGGGGGGAGCAAAAGGCAACATATATTAATATACCTATTGAAGAAGAAGATGTTGGTGGGGAGAATCATACAATAACTAAAGCAATAGGAGGTAATAAACAATGAAGATAACCATTAATGGTAAGGCACGAGAGGTTAGGTTCTTAGACTTCCTTAAGTTCCATATCTTGTCGCAGCTATTCTTATTAGGGATAGCATACGCTTTAATAGGATTCCTTACAATGCTACTACTTTAAAATGAATCCGTTTAAAGTGATTGGTATTCTAATCATGTGGGTTTATGATATGTTGATGTTGCCATTCGTTTTGATATTTAAGCTTCTCAAGTCAATATGGTTTGTTGTAGTTGTTGTTATAGTTTGTTTGATATTGTGGGGAATGTTTATTGCTTAGCACAAAAGAGCCATAATGCGAAAGGTTTATAAAGATTAATGAATAGATAATAATATAAAATGGCACAAAAAGAACTAAAACTAGAAAAATTTCTTATACTTGTTTGTTTTTTCTTAATTGGGGTTGGGGTTGGGTTCTTCTTGAGTGAGATAATTATGAATGAAGAAGTAATAGAAGTTGAAGAAGAAATCCCTATGCTCCTTGCAGAGGGAATAGAATTTTATGGAAATCTAGATGATGAATCTGAAACAATATTTTATTATTTCATTTATAATTTTGGAGATATAGAAGCAAAAAATGTTTCTGTGATTTGTAATATTAAGAATCCTTCAGGTGTAGTTATTAAATCCGAAATATTTAATATAGGAAACGTTGCCTCAAATTCATATCAGTGGGAAGAATTAATTATGAAACATTTTCTTAGGTATGATATAGATGAAACTGGTGAATGTATGATTGAATATGCTGATGGAAAATATCTAAATTTATTAGATAAAATTTCGGGATTGTAATATATATTCTTAAAAGGTGATGGCAACAAAAATAAATTATACTCACGGCGGGGCATGGCATGGCACGGCATGGAGTTTGGCGGAACTATAAACCGCCACTCAAAATAAAACAATGAAAAAACTAATTAGATTCATAAGCACTGATGAGTTCCGAAAGATTCTCAAAGCAGAGAAAGATAACAATTTCAAATTAGCTTACGTCCTAGCATTCGGTTCAGGCCTAAGGATCTCAGAGATTGTAGGCCCTGCAATAAACTCTAATCAAAATATTAAACCTCTAGAATCTCATCAGGTTAACATTGAAACTAAACAAATAAAAATCCTCGGAAAAGGTGGGAAGGAAAGGATCACTGTAATCAATCCGATGTTTCCAATAAGAGAACCAATGTTAAGGATGTTACCTTTAAAGATTAATCGAAGGACACTCCAGGGAAAGTTTAAGAGACTTTGTAATAAAGTTTTAGGAAAACCATTAAACTTTCATACCCTCCGACATGGTTTTGCAAATCATATGCTCAATGAAAGAAATATGCCGATGCCAATGGTTCAGGGATTTGGTGGTTGGGCAAGATTAGATACTGTTGGAATTTATGCTAAGGCAAATCCTATTCAAGCGATTGAAAAAGTCTGGGAGGGATTTTGATGGAAATTAATAATCAGGAACTTTACCAAGATACATATAAAGGTGGGGGAGGTTCGGAGGCACGGCATGTATCCTGTCGCCCGAGACCCCCACGCCTGATAATAAAATGAAAAATTACTTAAAGTTTAGTTACGGTGTAGAAGTAACTAAATTCATGGGGGTAAAAAATAAATATGGGAAAATTCGCTATTGATAATAGTGGTAATCGTGCTAAAGATTTAAAGAATGCAAGAAGAAGAATTGCATTAAGAAATAAGGGTAGAGATTTTAAAGACAATCAACAGGTCTTAAAAAGTGTAAGACAAGCACCATCTGGAAAAACATTGGGTGGAGTAAGATTTCCGAAGGGAAGTCATCTTATAGTAACGACGAGAAAATCAAGACGGGGGTCAAAGTAAATGACTTCAATTAATTCTAATAAAATTAAACATAGTGATAACCAACTATGGAAATAAATCTAAAATTTCAATATAGGGATTTAACAACCGAAGAATTGGAAAATTGGCTTTTTAGATTACAGGAGTTAAGTGGTGGAAAGATATATTCAATACAAGCGATTGATAAAGTTTGGGAGGGATTTTGATGGAAATGATATTTATTTATTTTATTATCCTAGCAATTCAAATTGGGATATTAAGTATTTTGATACATAAGCATTTATGTGATATACAAGATCAATTAAATTCCATTCAATGGGAGATTTTAGAAATTGCGAAGAAAAGAAATTAAATCTCAATGAGGAAAGAGACCAATCTTTCGCAAAGTAAGTGTTATGTGCTTGTTTTAATCCCTTCTAAGGCATCAAGTCTGTTTCAACACCCATTTCCTTCTCATTGAAGTAAAAAGGTGCGTACTCTGGGTTCCCAAACGTGCAGGTACACCTTATAGGTCCAGTCACATCATCAACTGCTTTCTGTGCACCATAAATCATAGGATTACTTAAACAGGAGTTCCCATCTTCCAATCCTAAGATAAAAATTATAATAATTAGGATAATACAGATTAGTAATCCATAAAGAAACCAAATTGGAATATTATATGTTTTCATTTGTTATTTATCCCTAATTTTTTTGCCTCTTTTCTTGCGGAGATCCCCAACCAAACAACAAATATTGCAAAGCAAACACCAGCAACACCCAAAATTGTCAAATTGTTCATTCTTTCTTCTTTTCCTCCATAGGAACATTAGGGGTTGGGGCGGGAACCGTAACCGGAACCTCTTTTACTGTCTCTTGGACATCCCCAACCTTTTTGGGATGATTTTTCCGGTCATCAGATCCCTCACTCTTAAGAGTTTTATTGTACTCGGATTTAGGATTCTCACCATCCTCTTCGAGTTTCTTAATTAATTTTCTCTGCTTCTTCTTAAAATAAATATAAGCTCCACCCCCACCAAGAAGGATTCCCAAGATTATTGCTAGTGGTGTAAATGTTGTCATCCTGCAGGTCTAGCTCCGCTTGTTGAAGCAATATTATTTATATTTACTAAAATATCATTCATAGTCTCAGTAATCTCCTTAAAAGTTTCAACATTCGCTGCAGCGGCACCAGTTACTTCTCCCCCTTTCTGCATAGGGATGTAAACTGCGATAGATAACATGATTACTAAAATTCCCATTGCAATGTAGGGTGCATATTCTTTAATCCAACTACCTTTTTTATAACTCTTATCAACAAGTCTCTTCAATGCGGCATTAGCCATACGCATATCCGTATGGTCAAACTTAACGTCCATCTCCCTTAGCTTCTGATTCACATTTCCAACACCAATATTCATCCACTCACCATCATCTCTAATAAAGAACCAATATTCATCATTTCCTGTTTCAATAGAGGGTCTTGGTAGGAAAAATTTAGAACTCCGAAGGTAATAGGCTCTGATAGAGGTTCCAGGTAAAACTATTTCTTTTGCCTTTTCAGTCCCAACACGCCTACACAATCCATTTATTTCCCTAAATTTAACAATGGTTTTATTGTAAGATTTTTTATTCAGATACCAATATGTAAAAATTCCTGCAACTACTAGAAGAAGTAGTAAGATAACAACATCCCTAATAAAACTTCCACCACCAACAGAACCAATGTTCACACCCATTTCACCTAAAATATCCCCAACACCCATGCAACTACATAGTTCTATCCTTTAAATACTTTATGTTTTTGTTAACTAAAAGGAAAAAAAGCCCCCAATTTGGGGGCCATAAGAAGAAAAATCTTGTATTTTGTTTATCTAACTGGAAAAGTTATTATTCTTACCCTTAACAACCATGATTACCGCCATAACAATTATGATCAATAATACGATAGCTAAAAGTGTGAACCAAACGTTAGAGAACGTAAAGAACGT
>SDBU01008927.1_pt1 | contig 11318 bp, 12 predicted proteins | sample 2277071 | NCBI WGS metagenome assembly SDBU01 (sample SAMN10397929, study PRJNA504765) | marine sediment metagenome | isolation source: marine sediment core GS08_GC12, 126 cmbsf | place: Arctic Ocean: Gakkel Ridge, Loki's castle | collected 2008 | reverse complement strand
TCGCGCCGCGTCAGCCGGTCACCATTCTCCAATGGCGGCGGCTTGACCACAGCCATGTGCTGCACTCGCGCGGCACGTCGAACAACTCTCGCTTGACGGTCTCGTCCCAGTGCCTCTTGTGCAGTCATGTCCTTCTCCTGATGACCTGACCCTCCCAGGGCGCTCAGGCAAAGATGGCCGAATCAACCTTGTGGGCGTAGCTGTACACCAGGATACCCAGGCTCTCGGCCACGGCCCGCGCCTTGTCGTCCACCATGGCCGAGATCACCAGGATCCTGGATGCCTCGCGGTTGTGTCTCTGCTCGTAGAATCTCACCTTGCGCTCGAAAGCGTACATATCGGACTTGCTCATCGAGGATTTGATCTCACAGATTATCAGCAAACCGTCCCTGATGATGAGATCCAACTCGATCTGGTCAGGCCGGCCGAACACCTCACCGGCGTCGTCGTATTCGACCACGTTGATGACCTTGATGCCAGGAAACTCCTCGAGAATGTCTTTCGATGACTCTCCTGAAAGAACTCGAAGACCTACCACAAAGACACCAAGGCACAAAGTAGTTTAGAGCAGATGTTAGATATTTTGCATATTGAGATTGAAGAACCTGAGCTTAATCTTTGATGAACTTAGTGTCTTGGTGCCTTTGTGGTTGGATTGGGCTTTTTTCAGTGAAGTCTTTCAATGCATTGCGGAACGATTCCTCCCCATGCAGATCCCACCGCGCGAAACCCAACAATGAGACCCAATAAGCGGTCTGCGGTTCCTCCTCCCGCTCAGATGCTGGCCCCGCAATTCGCTCACCATGTCCTGGCGAAGACGGTCGTAGATCCGCTCTGACTCAATATTCTTCCAGCCATTTTCTACACGCTGCAACCAGCGCGCGAGCCGCTTCCAGGCCACGCGTGGCGTCCTCCAGGTGATACACTTGACCAGGCGTCAGGTCGGGTAAGCCATTCGGATAGCGCGTAGGAATATAGAACTTGTCCAGCAAGGCTCCGCGCTCGATCCACGTATCCTGAGCTGGCATGTCTGCCCGCTCAGGGAACTCTGCTATCAAACGTTGCACTGAATGTCCCCAGGGATCTGCATCTACCCGATGCCAAAGGGCTTTGACTGCCTTTTCTCCACTCTGCTGGGCATAGAAGCACGCTTGAGCATATAGCGCGGCTTGCAGAAGCGTGTGAGCCGCCTGCAAGTCTTCTTCTGCAGTTAGCAGCCATCGTTCAGCCTGATACCGGTTCTTGCTGTGACTCATAGATCGTTGTCCCTTCCACCAGCGCCTTGGCTATCCATGGACGATGGGTCAACTGAGCCAGTTCTTGCGGGGTATAGATCAGCAGATCCACGTCTCGTCCTGGCACTGCCTGCGCAACCTCGCGCAAGATGCCATCGTAGCGATCCAGAAATCGCTTCTCCGTATGCTGAACGATGATCAGATCCACATCGCTACGGCGCGATGCCTCACCGCGTGCCAGGGAGCCAAAAACGATCGCACGCAATACCTGGTATTTCTCGAAGATGGGTCGCAAGCGTGCTGCCAAATGGTCAAGACACGGGCTGGTATTGGTCACAATTCCCTCAACACTCGTCTGAAAAAAGCATTCCCTCACCACCGAGAAAACCTGGTAAAACGCCATAAAATCTCGGCGGACTCTGCGTGCTCTGCGGTGAGTCCCCCTTCTTTCAGCGCAGTCTGTCATCGTATGTCGTTGGCGCATCTGCAACTCTCTATCCCCGCCCCAGATGCGAATCACGAGGCTCACCTCTCCAATGATACCACAAACGGGTTGCGAATAGCAAATCGAGGGTCAGTCATCAGTTGCCTGATGAGCGAAGTGAGGACAGACGCAGCGCTCCGCAGATAAGGAATCTGCGGGCATCTGCATCCCATCGAGTTTGCCGATTCGAGCCCAAGCTTCGCTGGGAGGCTGCCCCATAAGATCACTCCAGCGGGTACAGCTTCGTGAAGAGCTCGGGGGACGTCTTCAAAGCATCCGCCGCGAAGATCTCCTCCTCCGATAAGTCCCAGAAGTCGGGCTCCTCGGCTGGTGCCCACATCAGTCGCGGAGTCGCCCAGCCGGCCTCGTCCCCGGTGAAATCGCCCCCCGGGCCGGGCTCGGTCGCGAAGGTGATGGTCACCTCCTGACCAGCGCAAGACGCCAGGGTCACATCCCGGTCGTGCCATCTGTGCTCTTCAGGATCGTTGCCGACGTGCTCCGAAAACAGCAGCCGAGACGCCCCGCCCTCATCTCTCACATCGATCTTGAAGGTGGTGCCATCCCCACCCAGGTCCCAGGTTTCGGGGTTCAGGGCCAAGCCGAACCGAAGGACCGACGGCTCCGATGGCACCTCGAGCCTGTAGGAGAGCCGAGCCCCTGGGTACACGAGAAGCACCGCCCGCTGATCCATGGTATCGGGCATGGTGAATTCGCTGATCCTGATCCGGGAGACAGACTCCTGCGGCCCTTCAACTTCGGCCTCGGGGAAGTTGCCGATGAACTCGTAGCTGGTGAGCGTCTCCAGGGCAACCCGGTGCCTGGGGGCAAGGGCCAGAAGCTCCCAGGCCATCGCCCTCGCTCTGGCCGCCTCTCCTTCAGACTCGTACCATTCGATGAGATCGGGATAGACGCGGATAGCCAGGGACCAGGAGGCTGCATCCTGCCGATCGATCCACAGCACGCTGCGGACGAGAGCCCGGGCGGCTTCTGGATGGCCGGCGACCAGGTACATCCCTGTCACACTGCGGTACAATTCCTGCGTTGTCCCGGAGTCGCCAGCAGCCTGCGCTCCGACCAGGTATTGTGCGATGGCCGCGTCGACCCGGCCATCGGCCTCATAGATCCGGCCCACGTTCCCAAGGAGAACCGCCTTCATGCGTCCGTCCGCCGCATCAGCAGCAGCCAGGTAGTATGCGGCAGCGGTATCCAGTTGGCCGTACTGTTCATACAACCGGGCCACTGTCTCGTGCCCCTGCACCGGCTCTGCCAGTTTCATGGCTCTTTCGAACTCCTCCTCAGCATCATCCAGTCTATCTTGAGCCAGATAGACCGCGCCAAGAGCAACGTATGCATCAGCATCCTCTGGGCGCAGGTCCGCGGCGCTGAAACAGGCGGCCTCAGCTTCCTCGTAACGCCCCGCGAATCTGTACCAGAGCGCCAACGCGAGCTGCCATTCGACGGCTTCTGGATCCAACTCCGCCTGCCTTTCAAAGTGCGCTACCACCTCGTCGAGCACGCCTGGCCGCTGGCACCAGCCTCCCAGTTTCTCACACGTCTCCGCCAACAGTTCGCCTGCTGCGAGGTTCTCCCAGTCGAGAGCCCAGGAGCACCGGTACGCTTCAGCAGCCTTTTGGAGGTAGGTCTGGGCGTCCCTTTTCGCCATCTCCCCTAAGTCTGCGTACTGTTGTCCGAGGTCGGAATATGCTTGAGCGAGAGTAAGATGCAGCCACGCACTGTCGGGAATCGCTGCCACTACCCTCTCGAGTTCTGCTACTGCTTTCTCCAGTTCACCCTGGAGCTGATATACCTGACCCAGTCCAAAGTGGGCCAGAGGGTCGTCGGGGTCGAGTGTCAGAGCGACCTCGTACTCGGCGATGGCCTCGTCCCATTCTCCAGCGACGAAATAGGTGTTGCCGGCGATAGCGTGGTTGGGCTGTAGGTCAGAGGCTACTTCGTATAGCTCGTATGTCTCAGTACCGAATAGCCTCGAGAACATAGATGGGAGCAACCTGAGGTGTATTCTCGAGAACATGGATGGGAGCAACCTGAATTGCAGGGCAAGGGGACTGGCGGTCCCCATGACCACGTATCTGACATCGTAGCGGCGCAGAGTATCAATGATCGAACGATCAACGAACTCGGCGTTGTGGAAGTAGTCAGAGTCAGCGTTTTCGTAGTGCTTCAAGACCAGACCAAGCAAGACTTTTCTTGCGAATGCTTCCTCGGTTCTGCCCTGAGCCTCGTAGGCCCTCACCAGACCAAGCAAGGCGGCCGTGGTTGATCTGGCTTGCGCCAGGCCCGCCATGTCGGACAACGCCTCGTCGTACGTAAGGATAGCCTGGTCAGTCTCTCCGTTTGCCAGATAACGATCGCCCTCAGCGATGAGCGGCTGCTGGGGCTGACATTCCGCATCGGATAACACCTTATTATATGCGAGGATAGCCTGGTCAGTATCCCCCTTCGCCAGATGGATGTTGCCCTGGGCGACAAGCACCAGTCGACGGGTTTCGGCTGCGCCAAACACGCTGGACTGCAAGGCCTGCTCGAACTGTTGGACGGCTTGTTCACATTCACCGCTGTCCAGGTGAAGCTGTCCCAGACCGCGATGCGCGGCCGCCAAAACCTCCGGCTGAGTGCGTGGCGCTTGAGTAGCGGTCAGATAGGCAGCTTCAGCGTCCACGGGCCAGTCAAGCGCCTGATAGATATCCCCTAATAGAGCCCACGGGCCGCAGTGATCGCTGTACTCTTGGGTCAATTCCTGGGCCACGCTCAGATACCGGTTGGCCAGTGCGGCATCTTTGAGCAGGGCCTGCTGGTATTCAAAGGCAGCGATGTTGACATCCAGGGGAAGGTAGGCCTCAGCCAGTTGTTCATAAAGCGGGACAGCCTCCGCCGTATCCGGGAGAATCTGAATGGGTTTGCCGCCCAGACCTTCCAGGAGCTGCCTGACTGAATAGCTGGCCGGAGGGGCGCCGGCTTGGTCAAACCAGAACTCCATCGTGTCGTGCCACACGGCAGCCCGGTAGTTGGGAGCGGCGCCAGGGGGCAGAAGAGCAGGCTGGATCTTGAAGACGTACAGGAAAGACCCCTGCCATTCGTCCCGGTAAACCATCTCAAAAGCAGGATGGTCTGCAAAGAAGGGAGGCAACTCTCCAAACTCGATTCTCCCACGTCTGCAGGCTGCAAACAGGTAATCGATCTGATGCTCCCTGATGTCCGCTAGCAGGTCATCTGCTGACACGGTCAGATAGTCCTGTCCTCGGCCGCCCCATAGCCCGTTCATGTGCACGTAGAGCAGATTCGATGTACCATCCGGATGCCTGGAACTCACCAGCCGAGCCTGAGCATCAACCACCGACAGACCCGCAATTGCAGCGGGTTGATCATGCATTGGATACCTGCCACGGGTCACCAGGTAGACAGAGCTCCTGTACATGTGGGTCGTCATGATTCTGGACCCGGGGGGCAGATGAGCATTCAGCCACCGGCCCAGATCCAAGATAGCGTAATTCAGCTCGCCTGCGCTGTTCCGATAGTCCCTCCCGGAGTTGCTCTCGTAGAAGGCTATTCCGTTGCCAATCCTGACCCACAGCAAAACGATGAACACGGCGACCGTGGTCACCTTCGATACCCACGACCGCCAGCGGAGATCGCGACTTAGAGCCCCCGACAGTTCAGTGATCCACTCGGCGACCGACACAATCAAATACCCCAGAACTGGGTAGGAAAGCCAAATGATTGTCAGCAAGCTTCTGGCTTTGAACGGCCCGGTGGTAGGTGCACCCATTGTGAATATGAGGGGGGAATAGAGCACCAAGCCGAGGAGGGGGATGAGAAGAAGACGGCCACTGCTTCGCCTGCGCACAGAGGCTTGGCAGGCCACCAAGAGCCATCCCCATAGTACATAACCCGGCAATATCCCCGGGACGATAATTCGTTCCTTGACGTAATCCGCCATAGCCAAGATTCTGTCCGGCACATCGGCGAAGCCGTGGATGGGGGCTCCTATGGGCATCAGGGTGACGGTAAGCATGATGCAGACGGCAACCAGTGTCCCCAGTCCCAGGGCTGGCATCAAGTATGACTTGAGCTCCGGCGATAGTCGCTCAATGAGCCGATGGAGCAAAGCGCGCCACTGGGCACGTCGCAGGATTACCGAAGCAATGATCAACAAGAGCGCCAGGACTGCAAGCGGTAATGCCATGGAGTTGAAGCCTCCATGGAACCGTTGAGCGAGGAATATCTGGCCCCTCTCGGCAAAGTAGTAGATCCACCACCAGATGACCGTCAGGCCAAAGCCAACCCAATAGGCCAGGCTGCCGAGAAGACCCCTCCGGTTTCCATCTAGCAGGGCGACGGTCAAAGGCAACGGTAACCAGACTAGAGCCGTCTCTTTGACCAGGAACCCCAACCCCAGAGCCACGCCCGAAAGGGCAAACAAAGCCTGTTTCTGTTTCTCCAGCGCCAGGATCAAGATCGTCAGGCTGAGTAACATGAAAGTAGCTTGCACGCTGTCAAGCAATATCCGGGCCGCAAAACCGTGCACGTACAACGAGCTACTGGCGACGATCGCCCCGGCCAACCCGGCTTTGCGATCAGAGAATTGGCAACCCAGCAGGTAGACCAACAGAACATTGAAGCAAGTGAAGAGCTTGGGGATCAAGAGCGCGTTTTCGACCGACAGTTGAGTCAACCTAAAGATCGCCGCCAGCAGGAGGGGGAACATGGGCGGATGATGGTGAGCCTCAATCCGGCCGGTGATACCAACGGGCCCCAGTCCCCTGGCGATGTTCCAGCCGATAGCCATGTACTCCGTTTCATCTGTGGAGGTTCCCACCTTGCGGATCAACAGAATGGGGAGACATAGCAGAGCGATCACCAGCCAGGGCAGACACTTTTTGCCAAGCATACGAGCCGTGCTGTTCTTGCGCATTATGTTGGCGAAGAGCATTTGTCTGGGCTCCTGGTAAGGTTGACCCTCATTGGTTTCGTGGAAGCAGTTATCTCAAGATTGGCTGGAAGTGGGTCAAGCGGGCCTTGAGCAGGGGTTGGGCCTTGATAACTGAATTGCGTCTATTGAGTGGCCTTGACCCAGAACCTGCTATGGCTTCACGAAAACAATGCGCCCAAAGAACAATGCCTACTTTCCAGTTCACAGTTACCGACTTTGCCCCGATCATTCGCTTGTGAAAGAGTTCTGTCAGTCAAGCAGCCCTTGAAGAGCAAATCAAACCAGATGAAAGCACCGTGATATGAAGATCTCTTCAACCTGGACAGAAATCTCATCTCCAGACTCTCCTGAAACCACCAAACACGGTGATGCCCTCAATGTTGAGATAGTCCTGCCGATAGTGGTACCAGAAAGTCGAGGAAACATCACCTGGTCCGATTCTCCCGGTACCATTCAACAGTCCTGCGAATGCCATCGCGCAGGGAGGTTTCGGCCTGGAACCCCAGGCGCTCTTTGGCCAGACTCGTATCAACGAGCCGTATCGGGATCATGGTTGGCTTCGACGGATCAAAGCACACGTCGGCATCCAGGTAGCCGTCAACCTCCATAATGGTTTGTAGCACCTGCTTGACCGAATACCCCTGTCCGGTGCCAATGTTGACCGCCATATAGTCCGTGGTTTTCTCGAAGGCCAGCAACATGCCATCCAAGAAGTCTTCAATATAGATCAAGTCCTTGATATCATCACCCGTGCCCCAAACCTCTAGCGGGCGATGCCTTTCTACGACCCGTCTTATCAAAGCAGCCATCATGTGCGAGGTACGAAAGTCAAAGTCGTCGTAGGGACCATAGATATTGGATGGCCGTATGACAACAGTGGGCATTGGGTCTTTGATCTTCTGCGCATAGATCTTGCACAAAATCTCGGTGTAGCGCTTCATCCAGCCGACGAGATAGTACTTTTCGTACGGCTCACCCTCGAACATTTCATCTTCACGCACAGGGCGGTCTCCGGTTGGCGGGTAAGCGGCGCTGCTGCTGATGAACAAGAACTCTTCGACCTTGGCAAAGTATGCCGCTTCCAGAATCTGGGCGTTCATCACCACATTGGGCGTGACGTGTACCAGTGGCGTGCTCGCCATGACCGCAGCGCCAGACGTGTTGGCTGCGCACATGAAGACGTAGTCTACGCCCTCTACCACCCGTTTGCAATCTTCCATCGAGGTCAAGTCCGCCTGCATGTACTCAATAGCGTCGTCCTGGATGACAGCGGGACGTTCGTGGAGCGTAGCGCGTACCTGGCAACCCAACGACAGCAAGCGGTTCATGAGGTTGACACCGATGAATCCCGTTCCGCCGGTCACGAGAACCTTTGCACCTCGGAGCATCGTCAACATCTCCATTCTTTATGATCCGATGTTCATGCCCGCGACGGGTTCCGACACTGCGCGCGTCTAGAACCGCTTGTCGGGCTCCGCAAACTGCTGCTTGCGTTGTTCCGCGGAAGCAAAGAGGTGAGACGATCGGAACATCCCGTTCTCTTTGACAAATACGACATCCACCTCCGCTAAGGCGTCATCAAGCGGCCGGTAGTTGTGTCCGACGATGTCGTAGACGACGAAACCGTTCCGCTTCATGAAAACGACGATATCAAACAACTGCGGTCCATCCTTTGCGAACTGGAAAAGGGGCACCTCGAGCACAATGACCTCAGACATTTCCAACGTCCTGCTGGCTCCTGAGAGCACACGAAGTTCACTACTTTGCGCGTCGACCTTCAGGACGAAAGGCCCTTTCAGTCCAATGTCGTCGACCACGCTGTCGATTGTGACCGTCGGAACTTCCCTGGTTTTGAGCTCAAGGTGGGATTCCTTCGGATTCAGGATCGATGAGCCATGCAGATCGGGAGTGATGTTGATGGTTGTCGTCCCTCTTTGCCTGTCCGCCGCAGCGATCACGTACGCCGCGTCGTATTGCGCGCAGATCGCTTCTAGTACGTCTTCAAATTCCTTGAGGGGCTCGATCAGAAGGAGCTTCGCCTTGGGAAAGCTCCTGTATAGCTCGGGAGTGCCGTCTGCAACGCCGACGTCGATCACAGTTTGTGGCGAGAATCCGATTTCCTCGCTCAACTTCGCGATGTGTTCCAACGCATCGGCGAGCGTTATTCTTCTGTCGCTTCTTACGATCTCAAACCCAAAAGACCGAAGAGCCCACTTCACTGCCGTTCTCATCATGTAGGACCTCCCTCCCCCGCGTGCCCGAAGCACGGCAGCGAAAACAGGCAAACAAGTCTGCAGCGTAGAGCAGGCGTCTCTAGACGTCTGCAATTCCCTCGTCCCTCCTCGAAAGGATCGGATTCTTGACCGGCCACCAGATGTCAAGCTTGGGATCGTTCCACAGGATAGTGAATTGGCCGGCACGATTGTAGTAGGCGGACTGCTTGTAGTGGAAGATCGCCAGATCGCTCAGCACCAGGTGCCCATTGCCAAACTTGGCCGGTACCAGCACCTGCAGTCTGTTCTGGTCAGAGAGGACAAAGGAGTCCCACTGGCCGAACTGGGGAGAGGTCTTATCCCAGTTAACCACCACCAGATAGAATTTTCCATAGAGACAGGAGATCAGTTTCCACGTCTCACCATCGCCGTGAATACCTCGAAGGACGTGTCTTGAGGAAACAGAGATATCATCCTGCACAAACTTGACCTTTATTCCAGCCTCATTGTAGAGCTTCTCATTGTGAATTTCGACGTATGTGCCCCTGAAATCTTCGAATATAGTGGGTGGCTTGATAAGCAGCACACCGTCGAGTTTTGTCTTGCGTATCTCCACGTCGCTACTCCCTGAAGTAATCCTTCTTGTTTAGATATTCATCCTGGTTCTCAACGTACCATTCCCAGGTCTTTTTCAGGCCTTCGAGAAGCGAGGTCGTTGGATCGTAGCCCAGCATCTTTCTCGCCAGCGAGATGTCCATCACTCTTTTCGGAAAGCCAGATGGTTTTGTCGTGTCGAACTTGTAGTTGAATGGTAGAAAGCTGTGCAGCGTTTCCACCAGCTCCTTGATTGAATATCCCTTGCCGCTGCCGAGGTTCACATAGCGTCCTCCCGTTCCATGCCAAAGGGCGAGGATTACCCCTTTAGCGACATCTTTGCTGTAGACGAAATCACGTATGGCTGATCCATCTCCCCATACCACTACTGGATCTTCTTTGTGGTGTATCCTGTACATCAAGGTAGGAATGACCATCGCATTCTTTGGATCGAAGTTGTCGCCAGGTCCGTAGACATTGCACGGTCTGACAATCGCAAAGTTGTCGAGATTGTACTGAATCTTGTATGCTTTGATCTGGAGCTCGGCCATCCTCTTAGCCCACCCTGGAAACATATCCATAGGGGGCTCCTCCTCCAGATCCTCGGATTCCCTGAAGACCTCCGCGCTGGGGTACGCGCCGATGGAGCTGGTGTACACGACTTTCTGAACTTTGTTGATCCGGCACGCTTCGAGCACGTTGGTGTTCATCATGAGGAGAGGAACGAAGAAGCTTGCCGGTTTGGTCTTGGTAACCTCAATGGAACCCTTGATGCCGGCAACGTGAAAGACATAATCCATGTCTTTTGTAATCGTCTTGCAGAGTCCGAAGTCGGTAAGATCACCGAATACATGTTCCGCAGATGGATGCACATTGAGCTTGTCCAAAGAGACGCTTATGACATGCGCGCCGGCCTCACAGAGAATCCGAACTATTTGGCTGCCGATCATACCGGTGCCACCTGTCACCAGCACCTTTGTCCCTTTGAATCTGCCTAATGTCTCCTGTCCAATCACACCTATCCTCCTAGAAACTCCGACTCTCTCCCCCATCCACAGGGATACAAGCACCGTTAACCAGACTGGCCTTCTCCGAACAAAGGAAAACAATGGTATTCGCCACTTCTTCGGGTGTGCCCATGCGGTGGATCGGAATCACGTCCTCCAAATCACGCAGCGCCTGTTCCGGATCGGCTTCCTTGTTGAGCCAGCTGCGGTTGAGATCGGTGTCGATCACGCCCGGAGCCAGGCAATTGATTCGGATGTTGTCCTTGACGCAGTCCAGAGCCATGGACTTGGTCAAAAGCACGACTCCAGCCTTCGAAGCACAGTAAGCCGAGAGCCCCGGCACACCGGTTATGCCTGCCCCGGAAGCGATATTGATGATGGACCCACCGCCTGTCTTCTGCATCTCCAAGATCGCGTATTTGCAGCACAGGAAAGTCCCCTTGAGATTGATGTCGATGACCTGATCCCAGACCTCCTCAGAAGTTTCCCAGACAGGCATGATGGGCATGATGCCGGCACAATTCATCAATACGTCGACCCGACCAAAGGTCCCAACAGCCTTTTTGACCATTGCCTCGACTTCCTCCACAGAAGTCACATTCGCCTGCACTGCGATGGCCTCGCCTCCCGTCTCTTTCTTCACTTCCTCGGCGGTTGCCCTCGCCCTCTGGATGTCAATGTCAGCCGCAACGATACGCGCTCCTTCGCGGGCGAACACAAGAGCTGAAGTCCGCCCGATTCCGGCACCTGCGCCAGTAATGATCGCCACCTTGTCCTTAAGTCGATTACTGCTAGCCATGTTTCTTTGTTCCTCCTTGGTTCTCGATTATGGTG
>SDBU01008926.1_pt1 | contig 11318 bp, 9 predicted proteins | sample 2277071 | NCBI WGS metagenome assembly SDBU01 (sample SAMN10397929, study PRJNA504765) | marine sediment metagenome | isolation source: marine sediment core GS08_GC12, 126 cmbsf | place: Arctic Ocean: Gakkel Ridge, Loki's castle | collected 2008 | reverse complement strand
TCGGGTCTGTGTTCCATCACCGACTACCGTAAAGGGTCTGCCCGCCAGTTTCTGTGCCAGGAATACTCCGAAGACCGCTCCGTAGGTGCCAGATGTACGGGCGCGAGGACCGTAGACGTTGAACAGGCGCAGGGAAACGACGGGCAGCCCGTATACCTGGTTCCAGTGCAGCACACACTGCTCACCTAGATACTTGGTCAGGGCATAAGGATACTGGGGACGGATAGCCGCCGCCTCTGACGTCGGATATACATCGGGAACGCCGTAGCATGACGAGGAAGCAGCGTAGATAAACCGCTGGACGCCCGCCAGTCGAGAGGCCTCCAGGACCGCCACCGTGCCGTCCACGTTGGCCCGGTGGTAGTCAATCGGCCGCTGGATCGACGGAACGATGTCGGCCAGGGCCGCCAGGTGGAAGACCCACTCCACGTCATGGAAATGCGGCATGATAGCGCTGGCGTCTGACACGTCTACCTGAATCAGGCGCAGACGGGGATGGCTCCCCAGGTACGCCAGGTTTTCGGACCGACCGGTGGCAAGGTTATCCAGAACAACCACGCTATGCCCGTCGGCGATAAGGCGGTCAACCAGGTGCGAGCCGATGAAGCCCGCACCGCCGGTAACCAGACAGTTCATCGACGGCCTGTACGATCTCCTCATAGTTGGACCAAGCAATCTAAAACACCCTTCACTCTACCTGTTGACCTATCTCAATGTCATCTCGGAGCCGCAGGACCCGTGCCGGATTGCCCGCAACTACCGCCCCCGCCGGCACATTCCGGGTCACCACTGCACCGGCGCCTATGACCGCGTGGTCTCCAACTGTCACAGGCAACACAGACGCGTTGGAACCTATTCGTACATGATTGCCAATTACAGTGCTGCGCAAAATGAAGTCGCCCTGGTTAGGGAGCAGGGATTCGAATTTATCGTTGGTAAACTGTACCCCATGGCCAATAAAACAGTTCTCCCCTATGGTTACACCTTCGCACACAAAAGTGTGGCTGCTAATTCTCGAACCCTTTCCCACTATCACTCCCCGTTGAATCTCCACAAAGGGGCCAACAAAGGCATCTTCTCCTATCCTGCACTCGTACAGGTTAACGAACTCCATCACCTTGGCAGTTGGATGGATATCGCAGTCGCGGATGAGCTTCATCGGTAGAACCTCTCACACACATCGGCTACAAGGAGGTTTGTTTCCTCCTCCTTTACCATGTCGTAAGTGCCAGCAGTGATCTCCGTAGTAAGCCACCGCCATTCCCAATCGAGGTATTCAAGTTCGACTGAGAAGGGATCGACCCCCTCAGCACCGCCTTGCTCACTCGTTGACAGCGTCCACATTCTCTCCGTGACCGATGGTGGGCCAGATGGGTTCCTGCAACCATAGCGAATGCGTTCACCTGGCTGACCGTACTTCACATACTTTACCAGGCCGTCTAGTTCGGCAAAGCCTTCGGAACCGTACACCTCGACACAGAAACGGGACCGCCATGCAGTCCAGCTGCTCGTCAATTCCACCAGACACCCGTCACCCTTAAGCAAAGCCGTGCAGTTGTCTTCTACCACCTCAGATACGATATGTTGCCGTTCCAAGGCCCCTGAGTCCACACGCCGGATGAACTGACTGGCAAGGCTGAGGAGGTGGGTGCCCATGTCCACAAATGCCCCGCCCCAGCTAGTCTTTTCTATTCGCCAGTTCCCAGCCCCCAGTAGGGAATGGACACCTCCATGGCCGTAGAACATCCGGACGTGATGAACAGGCCCCAGATAACCGTCGCGCAGCAATCCCAGTAGCATAGCCACCGATGGGAAAAACTGAATGTTGTATCCGACGTATAGGCATACATTATTCTGGCGGGCGATGGAAAACAGGCGATGGACCTCGGATACACTCAAGGAGAGCGGCTTCTCTACTAAGACGTGCTTGCCTGCGGCAAGAAAGTCAGCTACAACCTGGAGCTTAACGTGATCAGGCAGGGATACAACGGCCAGGTCAAAATCAAGGTCGAGCAGGCGACGATAATCGGTCACGAGCCTGGCGCCAGGCTCATTGCACATCTGAGGCGGTTGCTCGAACTGCAAGTCGCACAGCGCAACCACGGAATCATGGCTGCGGCGAATAGCCTTGAGCCGTTTGCTGCCAAAGTTTCCACCTGCACCTATGATTGCGACGCGCATCTCAGACCTGCTTCAGACAGCGCAGGAGGGTTTCGGCCACGTAGCGAGCCTGGTCTTCCGTAACGCTAAGGTTCATTGGCAACGACATGATCTCGGACAGAGCCAGCTTTGCATTCGGCACATCGGTTGTCCTTGTGGGCAACTGCCTCCAGACAGGTTGCTCATGCAGAAGGTAGCGGTACTGGATGGTCCATGGAACTCCATACTCTCTGAGCCGTTCGCCCACCTTGTCGCGATTGGGTACCCGTACAACGTAGGAAAAGTACGAGCTTCGGCAACCCTGGAGGACTCGCTGGGACCTGGCTGGAGTATCGCGAAAACATTCATCGTATACCTCTGCTATACGACGGCGGTGAGCTAGAATATCCTCAAAGATCGCCCACTTTTCTACCAAGAACAACGCCTGTACAACGTGCATCCGGTAGGTATTGCCGAGCACGGTGGCGTAGTGAGGTTTCTCTTGCCCGCAGTTTCGATAGGCTCGCAAAGCCTCGTAGTCTTCAGCGCTGTCGAAGAGAATCATGCCGCTGTCGCCCATCCCGCCCAGTACCTTTGTCGGAAAGAAGCTGAAGACCGAGTAATCGCCAAGTTTTCCGCTAGGTATGCCGTCATACTGGGCCCCCTGAGAGTGGGCCGCATCCTCAACCAGTGACACGCCCAGGTCTCTCAGATCATTATATGGGTAAGGGTTTCCGTAGAGGTGGACTGCAAAGATGGCCTTGGTGCGCTCCGACATCACGGCCTCAACCGTTGATCGTGTGAGGTTGAGTGTCTCCGGGTCTACGTCGCACTCTACGATAGTGGCCCCAAGCATTGCCGGGGCAGTGGCGGTGGAAATGAAGGTGTTGGCCGGCACAATTACCTCATCGCCGGGGCCCAGGCCCAGTGCAAAGGCGGCCATGTGGAGCGCGTGAGTGCCTGCACCGACCGCCAGGGCGTGTCTACGCCGGCAATAGCCACGCAAGGTCTCTTCCAGCTCCTCTACGGGTCCGGGGGCATATCCAAGGGTAAAGTTTCCGGCATCGTACAGGGCTTCCAGTTTACGAAAGAAGCTCTCCTTCAACCGGCTATTCTCCAGGTTGATGTCGATGAGGTTAATCTTCAGGCGCTCATCAGTCTTTATTGGCCGCATAGCTCCCTCACAAAAGAGACCAGTTTGTCGGACTCGTACAGCAGATGAGGCCTGGCCGAGGCGGTGTTTGCCACCAGCGTATCCCTGTCGAGGCCGTGGAGAATACTGCCAAGATGGCCAATCTCCCCAGCATCTAAAATGACGCCCAGCTGGTAGCGCTGCACCAGCTCTGCCATTCCCAGACACTCGTGGGAGCAAATCACCGGCAGGCCGGCGTCCAGGTAGGTGTAGAACTGGTTCGAAAGCCCACGAAACAGCACGTCCTCATCCAAACGCATTGTCCTGCTTCGCATGGCGAAGTAGTCGTAGGCATAGTCATACCGTGTAAGCTCACGGACTAGCTCACTATAGGGAAGCGTCTCCTCGATGTGAAAATTGTCGTAACGGTCGGCAAGATCAAAGTAGTGCCTTAGGCCACCGTTGCGATCGCTGGGTCTCTGATAGGCGATGTACACGTGAAGGTGCAGCCCCTGCTCCAGCATCTGTACAAATTCATCGTAGTGATCGCTATCGCCTACCTTTCGCAGGTCAGAGTAGCTTCTGGCCAGACCCGCGGCGTAAACTAGGTGAATCTCACCGTCAAGCTCGGACAGCTTAGGGTCACCCGGCCGAATGCAGAACTCGTCCATGCACCCTGGCCTGACCTGTATAGCAGGCTGTCCATAGCCATAGCGTTCTTTCAGATAGAGGGCTACCCCGTCCTCATGAAAGTGAATCAGGCCGTCAGCACGTTGTAGAACGAACTCTTCGGCAAAATATCGCTCCGGCCTTTCAATTTCACGGGGGTAGCGCAGAACGAAGTCGTACGGCTTATAAACGATCTTGCCGGGACCGAACAGTGACACCAGGGCAGTCTCTGCTGGCTCCCCTCGCCGAGCGATGGTGAGTGGAGAGCGGAATTGAGCCAGCAAGTTCACCATGCCCCAGTAGTCTTCATATGGCAGGAGCTTGATGTCGTATTTGGTAGCCAGGTCACGATTTCCAGAGTCCGCTGAGTAGAGAATCGTACACTCGAGTCCGCCGTCCCGCCGCAAAGCGATGGCATCCTTAATGGCATCGACGCTCAGCTTGCTGGACACGTACAACACATCGGTACATAGAAGATGCTCACTCCTTAAAGACAGGCTCTTCAGGCGTGCAGCCGGTTGGCCGCCAAGATGTGTGAGAAAGTGCTCCTGCAGAACGGGATCCATCCCCGACCGTGTCAGCCGCTCATATATATCCGGCGCAAGCCGACGAAGGCGCCGCACCCCGACCACGTATCGTACACGATGACGTGCCTCTTGCATGCTGGAAACGAGTGAGCGGAGGAGCGGCCGCGCCGGCGGCGGCACCAATAAGCGCCCACGGGCGTATGCCGAGGCCAGGATACCCCGTCTCACGATGTCTTTGCCTCTGCCTGCGACCACTGCCACTCCCCGTTTATCTCGAAATAGCCGCTGGAGTTATACTTCATTATCTGCTCCGCCAGAGGAACAACCTTGAAGAGCAGAAGCTCGTCGGAGCCAGCCAGCTTCTGAACGATGTCGTGCTCCATGATGCGGCTTGTAAGGAAGTAGATACCTGGCTGTAACTGAAAGCAGGGAATACGAAAGTCCACACGGCATCTTCCGGTGCCAATGCGCCCCTTCAGTTGTGCAAGCGCAAAAGCCACGTTCTGGCGGGGCTCCGTGGACTGGAACCCGATGTTCACCCAGGGATCATCAATAGGCCGCATGACATCAAGCTCCAACTGTATGGTCACATCGCTTCCGAAGGTCACCTCTCCAATTGGCGCTTCAGGCCCGCTCATTATAGATGCACTTCGATAGAGAACGTCCCGACCCGTGGTGTAGACGTGGGGTATTCCACCAGCTTTGATCTGCCCCGTGAGGTCGCGCATCATTACATCGCCTGTCCGGCTGTAGTACTCAGCGACGACTTCTCCTGTAGGACCAGCCGCTGCAATCGAGCCATTGTCCATCAACACGGCACGGTCGCACATGAAATTGATCTGATTCATGCTGTGCGATACGAAAAGGACAGTCTGCCCCGATTTCTGTATCTTCCTTACATGCTGCAAGCATTTGTTGCGAAAAGGCAGATCGCCCACTCCAAGCACTTCATCTATCAACAGTACGTCTGCATCCACGTTCATGGCGACAGCAAATCCCAGACGTGCCAACATGCCGGACGAATATATGCGTATTGGTCGCTCAAACCACTCCCCCAGCTCGCAGAAGTCTTCAATGGCGCCCATTCTCGCTGCCATATCTGACCTCGACAACCCCATGATGACCCCAAGCAGATACACATTTTCCCGCCCCGTCAGCTCGATGTGCATACCTGCATTGAGTTCGATCATCGGGAAGACCATTCCTCGTACGTCTACGGTGCCTCGCGTTGGGGGCGTTACTCCAGCCAGTATTTTGAGCAAGGTAGATTTGCCCCCACCGTTGCGCCCGATAATGCCCAGCGTTTCGCCTCGCCTGACCTCCAGATCGATCTCACGCAGCGCCCAGGGGCCATCGTCCCTTGGCTGGCTGCCATCTCGAAGCGAACGCAGCCAGTTGCGGCCACGGCGGGCGACGTGTGACAAAGGAAGCCCGTAACGCTTCCAGAGCCCTTCAACCCGGAGTACTATCTCATCGTCCATGACTAAAGCACATCCGCAAAGTAGCGGGATACAGAACGGAAGAAGGGCCACGTCACAACCCAGACCACCACAATTCCAATCAGGGAGATCGCCAGCAGATGAAGATCAGGCGCCACGCCCTTGACAATCACGTCTCTAAACCCTTCGATGATGCCCACCATGGGATTGAGTCTATAGATGAACTGCATGCGTTGAGGCACGTTGCTAAGGGGATACATGGTCGGCGTTAACAGTAGCCAGAACTGCATCACAAAGGGCAGAGCAAATGCGGTGTCGCGCTTGAAGGTACCAATGGCTGCTACGCCCAGACCGAGGCCCAGGGCCAGCAGGGTAGTGAGTATAACCAGGACCGGCAACCACAATAGGGACCACTCCACTGGGACACGAAACCAGATCATCATCCCCACCAGGATAAGGAACGAGGCTCCAAAATCGACCAGTCGAGCTGCCACCATTGAAGCAGGGAAAATCTCCCGAGGAAAGGAACTCTTCTTCACTATTGGAGCGTTTGAGTAGACGCTGGGGCCACACCGGCTGACTGCGTTGGAGAAGAATGTCCAGGGAACCAGAGCGCTATAGGTAAAGATGACGTAGGGCATGCCTTCGCTGCTAATGCTGAGTACCGAACGGATGAAGGTGAAAATGAGCATGTAGAACAGAGGCTGGAGGATAGCCCAGAAGGGACCCAGTAATGAGCGACGGTACTGCCCCTTGATTTCTCGGACTACGAGGGCCCACGTGAGGTCGAGAAGTCTCCGGGGCCCGGCCTTCGAAATCACAGGTCTAATACGAACCGTCGGCGCAGCTGATCTCATAACCCTCTCACGGTCTTCTTGAGGTTGACCCTCTTACTCATCTTGGCGGACTTGCGCGCTTTACCGGCGAGATGCCTGAAGCCTGCCTTACGAAGTCTGAATGTTTCTGGCCCATTCACGGTTTTGCTGGTACCACTTGACCAGGCGTTCGAGGCCTTCTTCAAATGGTGTCCTGGGTTTCCAGTAGAGTAGGCGCCCTGCCTTGCCGATGTCCGCCCAGGTAGACAGCACGTCTGCTTGATGGCGTGGTTTGTATTCGATAATCGCCTTTTCCCCTACAAGCTCCTCCACCAGTCGGATGGCGTCGTTCAGTACGACTGGCCGGTCAGAGCCCAGGTTGATGGCTTCATACCCCAGCGGTCTCAGCCCGTCGACTGTGCCCTGGGCGACGTCATCCACGTAGGTGAAGTCGCGGGACTGCTGCCCGTCGCCGAACACCGTCACCTGCCTGCCCTCGCTGATCCACTGCACAAATCGGAAGAGGCTCATGTCGGGTCGACCCGCTGGGCCATAGACGGTAAAGTAGCGCAACACCGTCACATCGATGCCGTACAGGTAGTGATATGTATAGCACAGGGTTTCGGCGGCCTTCTTAGACGCCGCATAAGGAGATAGGGGATTGTCGGTCTTGGCGTCTTCTCGTAATGGTTGCTGGTTGTTGGTCTCTCCTTGCCGATCCGGCGATCCGTACAAGCCGGATGTGGAGGCCAAGACAAACTTACCCACCCCATGCTCGCGGCAGAGTTCCAGCAGGTTAAGGGTGCCGATGGCGTTGGTCTCGTAATATGCCCAGGGATTCTCAACCGACTGCCGTACTCCGGCCCGGGCGGCCAGGTTGACGATGGCTGCCAGATTTCGGCCACCCTCTTCCATCTTCGAAGTTAAAAGATGCCTGAGGCTCACCTGGTCTGTTATATCCAAGCGGTCGAAAACAAAATTGGGATGGCTTTCCAGTTGAGAGAGACGCCAGTATTTGAGGCGGACGTCATAGGCATCGTTGATATTGTCGACGCCGATGACGGTGTGGCCCTCGGCTAGGAGGAGCTCACACACCCTGGCGCCTATGAATCCAGCGGCACCGGTAACCAAATACGAACTGCGTTCAGTCATTTGCTCTAAAGTTTAATCACCCGCGCACCGGCTTTGTTCAGCCCCTTGGTTGCGTTCCGGGTGTCCATCACCAGTCGGCTGTTTTGGACCACCCACTGCCAGTCGTACAGGCTGTGGGCCGTGGTAATGACGACACAGTCGGCCCATTGCAATCTCTCACGGTCCAGCGCCACCCCGGCCATTGCCAGGTAATCCACCTCAAGCGAGGAAACGTAAGGGTCGTGATAAGACACCTCGGCCCCCCTTTCATGCAGGAGGCTTATCAGGTCCAGGGCTGGCGACTCCCGCGTGTCGCTCACATCCGCCTTGTACGTAACGCCCAGGACCAGAATCCGGGAGCCTTTCAATGGTTTGCGGTCCTCGTTCAACGCGTCCACGATCTTGCCAAGAACGTATCTGGGCATCCCCAGGTTGATTTCAGATGCCAGGTCGATGAAGCGAGCCGTGTAGTTCAGGGTCCTGAGCTTCCATGCCAAATACTGGGGATCGATAGGAATGCAGTGGCCTCCAAGGCCGGGACCAGGCTGAAAGGCCATAAATCCGAAGGGCTTAGTGGCTGCCGCCTCCACCACCTCCCACACATCTATGCCCAGGTGGTCACACATGATAGCCACCTCATTTACCAGGCCGATGTTCACCGCTCGGAACGTGTTCTCTAACAGCTTCGCCATCTCCGCGGTGCGGGCCGAGGACACGGGAACAATCCGCTCTACAATGCATTTATACAACGCGCCGGCTACCTCAAGGCAGTGGGGTGTCACCCCTCCGATCACCTTGGGCGTGCTGCGTACGTTCCACTCCCTGTTGCCGGGATCAATGCGCTCGGGCGAGAAGGCCAGGAGGAAGTCTATTCCCACCTTGAACTGTCGCCCGCTGGCGTGTTGCAGACGGGGCAGGATGACTTCCTCGGTGGTGCCGGGGTATGTGGTGCTCTCCAGAACAATAAGGGTTCCTGGATGCAGATGCCGGGCGATCTCATCGGTTGCGGCGATGACGTAGGACATATCAGGGTCCTTGGTCTTGCTCAATGGGGTGGGGACGCAGATGATGGCTACGTCTGCTCCAGAAAGGGCATCGTAATCGGTGGTTGCGGTTAGCGTGCTGTCACCCTGAGCGTTGGGGGTTGACCCTATACTTCGTGAGGTGCAGCGTACCAACTTGTCGGATGGGATGTCCTGCACGTAGGACTCGCCCCGATTGATGGCGTCGACGCGGGTTTTATCTGCGTCTATCCCGATGACATGAAAGCCGGCATCGGCGAAAGCCAAGGCTAGCGGCAGGCCCACATAGCCTAACCCAATGATGGCTACCACGGCCTGACGACTCTCAATCTTATGCTTTAAGTCCATGCGGTCCCCTCGCTATCCACGCCTGTCTTGCAGCGCCGTAGGTAGTATTCACAAATCCTCCACTTTCCTTCAATGTTCAAGCTGTCACCCGGGCAAGCAGTCAATCCGCCCATTCCTCTTGCCTTGAATCGATGGATCTAAACTACCCAAGGCCTTCCAACTCCTACATAGGTGAAACCAAGTGCGCTTATCCCTGCTGCGTCCAGGAGGTTCCGGCCATCTACGATGCATGGGAAAGACATCAGCGCTTTGATCTTAGGATAGTCTAACTGACTAAAACAGGGCCAATCTGTAAGAATCAACAATGCGCTGGCGTGCTGCACCGCCTCATACGGGTCTTCGCAATAAGTCCCATGTGGTCTTACCGACTGGGCCTCTGGAATGGCCAGTGGGTCATAGGCCTTCACGATGGCCCCCTCGTTTTCCAGCAGACCTATTACTCTCAGTGCCAACGAGTCGCGCACATCGTTAGTCCCTGCCTTAAAGGCCAGCCCGAAGACCGCTATGGTCTTATTGTAAATCATGTGGCCAATAAGGTGCTTGAGCTTGCCAATCACTGCCCTTACTTGCCTTCCGTTCCGCTCAAGCACAGCCTTTAGAAGAGGCGGTTCGTAGCCGTTGCCTTCTGCGATCTTGATGAGGGCTTGAAGATCCTTTTCTAGGCAGGGCCCGCCAAAGCCAAGGCCGGCTTCCAGGTACGAATGCCCAATCCGAGAGTCATAGCCCATCCCTCGGGCCACCTCCTTGATGTCCGCATCCACCTTCTCACACAGCCCTGCTATCTCGTTCACGAACGAGATCCGAGTGGCAAGGAAGGCATTTGACGCGTACTTGATCATTTGTGCGGAGGTCAGATCCGTCTCGACGAGGGGAACGGGGCAGGTACTCCCGGCCCTCGGCAACGCCTCTGGCCAGGAGTACCTGCCCAGAAGTATCGGCTCATACAGGGTACGCATTACTCTCGTGGCCTTATCCGAGCATGACCCCAAGACGATGCGGTCTGGGTAGAAGAAATCGTATAGCCCCTTGCCCTCCCTCAAGAACTCGGGATTGACTACAATATCGAAGTCTGGTCCCTCTCGCTTCTGACGGTTCAAGATGCTTCGAACCAATTCCACGGTACCCACTGGAACTGTGCTCTTGAGCGCTATGACCTTATAGGTATCCAGATGCATAGCCAACGTTTTCGCCACCTCAATGACCTGTGAGAAGTCCGCCTGGCCGTCCTTCTGGGATGGGGTCCCAACGGCTACGAAGACCACATCACTCGATGGCATAGCCTCCTGGAGGTCTGTGGAAAAACGAACGCGCCCGGCGGCGAGGTTGCGCCGCAGCACGTACTCAAGGCCTTCCTCATAAACGGGCGACTCCCCAGCCCCTAGCTTGTGGATACGGTCCTCGACCACATCGACGTTGGTTACACAATGACCTATCTCGGCCAGGCCCAAGCCCGTGATCAGCCCGACATAGCCGGCTCCGCCTACTACGCAGACCTTCACTGGTAGCTATCCTTCTTCATCTCATTCACGAGTAACTGGATCCTCCCTGACTGTATAGACATAGTGGTGAGAGCGACCCTCCTGTGTAGGGCATACTGGGCCCCACGAAGGACGGTAAAAGACCTATGCTACCGCCCTCCCGCCCCGCGGCCGGCTTCAAAACAAGGTATTCACCATACACTCATCCCACTCGTCTTCGGAGAGTGAGGCCCAGAGCCGGTGTAGACGCAAGGTTCAGGCCATCACTCGTCATCACAGCCGGAAAGTCCCGGCACCCCCGGCAAGTCCTCGCAGTTCTGAATCTTTTAGCTCTACGGAGGCCAGTTTGCCCATGAGGTCTAAAAGCACCACGTAGCGCCGTTGTGGAGAGACGTACCTAAGGAAGATGCCCTCCAGGTCTTTCAATGGACCGCTGGCTACTTGCACCCTGTCGCCTGGGGAGAAACGGTGCCGAAAGTCTCCCCCATTCCAGGAGTCGACGCGAGACCTGATATGGTTCACCAGAGCGTCATCTACAGGAGTGGGTTCTTGTTCCCCTCCAAGGATGTAAGCCAGTCCCGGAGCTAGCTTTACGGCCGGCCACTGAGGAGCCCCAGG
>SDBU01008925.1_pt1 | contig 11318 bp, 7 predicted proteins | sample 2277071 | NCBI WGS metagenome assembly SDBU01 (sample SAMN10397929, study PRJNA504765) | marine sediment metagenome | isolation source: marine sediment core GS08_GC12, 126 cmbsf | place: Arctic Ocean: Gakkel Ridge, Loki's castle | collected 2008 | reverse complement strand
GAGACGGGCCAGTGGATTGATCTCAGTGCCGTAGGCGTCACGCGGGAATACTGGGTTTATAATGGACTCTAGAAGCACCGTGGCACTTCCAGCGAAGACATCAAGGATCGAGTCATCGCGGCTGGCATATTTTTCTGTAGAGAGGAATAGGATAGGAATGTAGACAAGCATCTTGGCTGGGTAAGAGTGGATTAAATGTGTATAAATATCGGAGCGTTTCGCCCATGTCCAACCAGAACATATCTCGCGAAATGAAACTGATACCCCGGCTGGGTTAGTGCGATATTGACTATACAAGCTATCCAGTAGCCGGTTAGCCTGCTTCGAGACATTATCAGCATCTAAAGGCATCTCCCCGTGAGCCGTTTTCTGCAAAAGTCCTATCATTACCTCTTCATGGTCGACACCAATCAGTCTCGTCGTTTGGGCCAATTCTACCACCATTATCAAAAATTAAGCAAGAATGGGTGCGCATTGCCTCTGAACTAGCGGGAAATTGTGGAGCGCTACACACTCCATCTTAATGTGCAATGATAGACATCTTGGACCTTAGCCCAACTTCCGCACTTTGAGGTAGCAACTATTTTTTTCGAAGTTCTTCCACGTTCGAAGTGCCAGTGGCTGGGATAGGCTCCGAACGTAACCGCCGGGCAGAAGGCGCTGTAGTGCCAAAACCAATTTGTTGGAATCTCTTTATAATCGAGTTATGTACCTGAAGCGTAGCGGGCAGACCAGATCAAAGCGGAACGGCGTCTACTGGGAACTGGTCGAGTCCTATCGGACAGAACGGGGACCACGGCAACGGGTGGTAGCCTATCTGGGAGACATAGGGGAAGCCGCCTGCCTCGGGGTGAAGCAAGCGGCAACAGACAGGGTTGGGTACTGGCAAAGCCAGCTATTCGATGAGGATGTGGAACCCCAGTGGGTTGAAATAGATACCAGGCGTATCAGGGTGGAACGGGTTCGGGACTTTGGCGGCTACTGGCTTGGGTTAGAAGTGCTGGACAGGCTGGACCTGGGCGACTTTCTTGATAGATTGATACCCCAAGGCCGAGAGGATGTTCCCTGGTCCACCATGACCATGGCACTGGTTTTGATGCGTCTTTGCGAGCCATCCAGTGAGCTACGGGTGGCCGAGCATCTTTACGAGAGAAGTCCTCTGTGCAATCTCCTTGGCATACCATTGGACAAAGTGAACGACGATCGGCTGTATCGTGCCCTGGACCGCCTCTTGCCCCATAAGGTGGAGATAGAGAAATATCTGAAGGAGCGTCTGGGGGAGTTGTTTAGCCTGGAATACGATCTGCTCCTCTATGATGTAACCTCGACTTACTTTGAAGGAGAGGGAAGGTCCAATAGGCAGGCGCGGCGGGGCTATTCACGGGACCATCGTCCAGACTGCAAACAGGTATGCATTGCCCTGGTGGTGAGCCGGGAGGGGATGCCCTTGGGCTACGAGGTGTTCGACGGCAATCGGACCGATGTTACCACAGTAGAAGAGATAGTAGAGAAAATAGAGGCCCAGTATGGGTCTGCCGGCCGCATCTGGGTGATGGACCGGGGGATGGTCTCGGAGGAGAATCTGGGGTACCTGAGGTCTGGAGGACGGCTATACATCGTGGGCACCGCCAAGAGTCATCTCAGGCGCTTTGAACGGGAGATTTTGGGGGAGGACTGGCAGAAGGTACGGGAAGGGCTGGAAGTGAGGCTCTGTCCCTCTCCGGACGGGCAGGAGACGTTTATCCTCTGCAGGAGCGCTTCCCGCGCTGTCAAGGAGAAGCAGATCCATGACCGGTTCGAGAAACGCATCGAGAAGAGCTTGGCCAAGCTGGCCGAGAGCTGTCGAAAGAGGAAGCAAAAGGTGGGCGTCGTAGAGCACCGGGTAGGCCGGTTACTGGAGGGCAACAGCAGGGCGGCCGGTCTATTCAAAATTGAGGTGACAGAAGCCGAAGGCGGAGGCGCCACTGTGGCGTGGGAGAAGATAGAGGGGTGGAGACGATGGGCCGAGCTAAGCGAAGGCTGTTACCTGCTGCGCAGCAACATCACCGACTGGGATGCCGGACAGCTCTGGCATGCCTATATCCAGCTGACCGAGGCAGAAGCAGCTTTTCGGATACAGAAGGGGGACTTGCGAATCAGACCGATCTGGCATCAGAAAGAAGAAAGAGTGCAGGCACATATTCTGGTTTGTTTTCTGGCTTACGTGCTATGGAAGATGCTGGGGCAGATGTGCAAGAGGGCGGGACTGGGAGATGAGCCGCGCAAGGTCTTCGACGAGATTGCCCAGATCAAAGTAGTAGACGTGGTCATGCCCACCAAGCAGGGCGCAGTAATCAGGAAACGCTGCATCGCCCAGCCAACAAGGGCCCAGACCATCCTTCTCCAAAAACTCCAATTGCACCTCCCACAGCGAATAAAAATTCACCAATTGTAGTGCCAATTTTGCCCCTTTTTACGTCTGCACAAAAAACCATTCACTCGTGAAACTGCGGAAGTTGGGTTAGTGTCCTGTAGTCGCCGTCTCACGAACGAAAAGAAGCACAAATTGTAATAGCAGGGGCGCGCAGAGGCACATAAGACAATCGAGCCCTGCCACTAAGCCGGATTACAGTCAGGGCTCCCCGCACCGGAGGGGTAGGAGGTTAATTAAGCTGCTAGGATGAAGATTAAAAGACCCGCAGCACCCTGATTTCCCCTGGCAGGGCTCGATTGAAACAAGATAACATAGAGCCTGTTCTATACGATACCCAACTCCTTTAGCCCATCTACTTCCCGCCCGGTCATGGCTAATAGCTCTTCTAAGACCTCCTCTGTATGTTCTCCCAAGACGGGACAGGCGCGTTCGACCTGGCAAGGGGTTCGGGAGAGCTTAATAGGCGTATTAACCAGTCTGAACCTGCCGGCTATCGGATGCTCTACCTCAGTAATCATTTCCCGGGCAGCTACCTGAGGGTCAGCTGCCACCTGGTCAATGGTATTAACCGGGCCACAAGGAATGCCTACCCCTTCAAAGTCTTCGAGCCATTGGTGAGTAGTCCTGGTCTTCATTGCTTCGTTCAAGATTGGTTCCAGCACCTCATGATTCTGGCTGCGCAGCCATCCGGTCTCAAATCTCTTGTCGTCCATGATATCAAGTCGTCCGATGGTAGCACAAAAAAGTGGCCACTGGTCCTGGACACCACCCATCGTCGCTACCGCGATATAGCCGTCCTTAGTTGAGAAGACCTGAAACGGAGTAAAGACAGGGTGCCTTGTGCCCAGGGCGCGAGGTACTTCTCCAGTAGCGAGGTAGCGGACAAAGGCGTTCTCCTGGATAGCCAACAGGCAGTCTAGCATGCTGATATCAATCATCTGTCCCTGCCCGCTTCGGTTACGTTCGTTCAGCGCAGCGAGAATGGCGATGCTCAGGAACAGGCCGGCAGTAATATCCCCCAGTGATACACCCGGCCTCACCGGTGGGCCCCCTGGCTCCCCGGTAATACTCATGATACCGCCCATGGCTTGCACAATGACATCGAAGGCAGGCTTGGCGGCATAAGGCCCAGTTTGACCGAAGCCAGAGCAAGCGGCATAGATAAGACGCGGGTTGCGTTGTTTGACTGTTTCATAGCCGAGTCCTAACTTGGCCATCGTTCCGGGCACAAAATTCTCCACGACAACATCAGCGTGTTCCACCAGCTTGAGAAAGACATCTTTACCCTGCTCGGAAGCGAGATTCAGGGTGATGCTTCTCTTGCCCCGGTTAAGGCTGAGGAAGTAGGTGCTCAGTCCATTCACGTGGGGACCATTACCTCGGGCAATGTCGCCTACTTCTGGTCTTTCAATCTTGATTACATCAGCTCCCAGGTCGCTCAGCACCATAGTGGCGAATGGCCCAGATAATACCCAGGTCAGGTCAAGTATTCTAACTCCTTCTAGCGGACCGGACATGTTCGCCCTCCTGACTTTGGCAATCCCAGCAGCGAGTCAGCTCTCACCGACAGCAATTGCCACTATCATTTCTCAACTACGGTGTAAGCTTGCCAATAGTCGCGATTCGCGGTTCTAACGTACCGCACCTCTGATTGTTACAGTAAGCTAGGTCGTTTCGCCACCCTGCCATATTTCAAGAAGTTCGTCAGAGGAGGTAACCTGGCCAAAGTACTCGTCTACGTTCTTTAGCGTCGCCTCATGGAGACTTTCCTCGTAGCCGCCAGTCAAATCCTTGGGCAAGACGATGTAGTAGTCTCTCATGAATCCATCTCTGGTGGTGGACTCCACGCAGACATTGGTGGCTACACCGGTAAGGATCAAGGTACGAACTCCCCGACTTTTCAGTAGACTATTGAGATTGGTACCCACGAAGGCGCTGTACCTGTTCTTGTGAACGATGACGTCGGTGTCCCTCGGTTGCAAATTGTCGACGAATTCCGCTCACCACGTACCTCGTTTGCAGGCAGAGCCCTGTCGACCCCAGCGAGCCCTTAACTCGTCAGCAGGACCCGAAAGATCCTTCTCCTGTTGAATCATCTGCACGAAGATGACCCGGACTTGGCTATCTCCTGGCCTTATCTAAGAAGTCGCTCAGTCTGGGGATGATGGCTTGCACCCGGCGCCACCCGCGCCTGCCGAAAACCACTCCCCGAGGTGAGCAGAAATCATTCTACATATCAATGACGACGACTGCGCTGTGCTCAGGCTTAACCTTTTCTACCAAATCCAATAGATATGACCCCATGCTTTCCTCTTTCTCCACCAATGACTGTGGCGCAAAATGAGTATCGGTCCCGCAGCAATAGCCTGTGGGAAAACCGATTGCCTACAGGCCGGCTAAAAACGCACTAATTCTTACCAAGCCTACTTGTAGCACGCTAAGCTTTGTACCACGTTGATTCCAATGTACCCGATTCAACAACTTAAAGCCCTAGGTTTTCGTGCTCGCGGTAGCACAAGTCTATAAGACATCGCTTGGCCAAATAAGCGGCAGGACTCCTTTTATGAGGCGTGGAGCAAAATCGTGCCGGATTGGATTCTTACCGACTGGCTACTATAGGCTTTGCTCTAGATGCCATTTTCTTCCCTCCTACGATAACCCTCCTCTTTTCATCTCCGAGTATTACTGCCTCGGAATCATAGGCAAAAGTAGGCGCGATGGATACCGCAGGCTGTGATAGATTTTGTATGAAGTTTCCCTGTCGTAGGATAAGTGACTCCAGTTGGGCCAGCTTAGAGTAGCGTCTAGGGGATCGGACGGATAGTCACAACCCCAAATTTCTAGCTTGATCTTGTGTCCTTTCCTGAACAGGTTAGATATTGGCCTAATTTCAATGGCGTATTCGTTTATTTCCCCTGGGGTGACCGGTATCGCGCTGGTGTGAGGATGGCGGGGCTGCCAGGGTTTTGATCTCTCCTCATCGACCTCTCGATGAGATGCTTTCAGCCAGCCCCTGCTCAATACAAACTCGCTTCCATCAGGGCTCACATCCTTGAGCTTTACTATAAAATCGGCATCATCAGAGCCTATAGCGGCATACATGTATAAGGCAACCGGGCCTATTACTTCGGTGTCTTCATTTAGCGCTTCAGAAGTGTACGATAGATGCTCGGGCATCGGGTCCAAGGGAAGGCGGGCAACCAGCAGAGGAAGAACAGGCTTATGATTGAAGGTGTCAGGCGCATCTTCAGTGGTGGGTGGACTCTCCTTTAATAGGCTGTTGGCATACAGATAGTAATTTGTCCATCTTGTTTCTGTAAGAGGCCACTCATCTCCATATTTCCAGTCATTAGCCTCCCTGACCCAGATCTTTATCGGAGGCTCATCCATGATTCCGTTATCTATGCCCTTCAGCCAGTGGTCGTACCACCTCAGAATTTCATCATGAAACTCGTGGAATGGTCTTTCGGGGACGGAGGGGCGTATGACAAGCTTCTTAGGCGCATTTATTCCGGCATAAGCACTCAGGGCTCCAGGCAGATGCATGATAACCGGGTAAGCATGCATTTCTGAACCGAGAAAGGTTGGCACTTTTATCTTGTCGTATTTGGTATACGCTGACCTTTCCCAATAGTATGGGCCGTCAAGTTCATTTATCAGCCAGTCAAACAGCAGAGGCTTGTACTCAGGAAAAATCAAAGCGCTATTCAGATGTCGGCTCTTATTAACGACTTGGTTGCTTTTCCATTTCTCAATTCGCCGGTTTAGCTCTTCTTCACTATATATCATCCTGGACGCTGGTACTGCGTCCCATGCTAGTATACCACCTCCGTGCGGCGACCAGCGTAGTAACCAGCCATGCATCAAGATGCCACCATGGTGTGATACATCCCGGTACATATCACCCCAGCCGTCATGCGGAAATATAGCCTTTAGGTGCGGCGGCTGTTGGGCTGCTACAAGGTATTGAATGAATGCGAAATAGGATATCCCCACCATCCCGACATTGCCATTACACCACGGCTGCCCGGCGATCCACTCCACCAGGTCATAACCATCTTCTTGCTCTTTTGTTGAGCATATGTCGTATTTACCCTCTGAGTGTCCAGTCCCTCTAACATCAGCAATGACATGTACATAACCCCTGGAAACAAAGAACTCAGTATCTCCAGCCTCTATAATGGCGAAGTCGCTGGCGAAGGGATTGGGGGGTACCTTTAGCTGTTGGTTTTCCTTGCCATATGGACCCATGCTCAGCAATGCCGGATATTTTCCCTCAGCGTCAGGGTGGTACATATCACAGGCCAACCTCACACCATCCCGCATTTCCACATAGACATCTTTCTCCCCCTGAACTCCATATAGTGGTTTTGATGGTTCCTTGTTGTTCACCCAACTCCTCCTAAGAAGCATTTAGCAGGCTTCGGGGTGGTGACTACTCCCTAACCCGACAGACAGTAGAGTCCCTGTTCAGTCCTCTATCATTGCTTCGGCTAGATCTTAATCTGTATATCCCAGAGTGGTGGGCTCCCCTTTTCGGCAACTTCCACATCCAGCATGGTAAAACAGCCCGGGCAGTAGTATTCGTAGTACACAGTCATGGCATTCTCTTTGGATGGACGATAGCCAGGTATCTCATCGGGCCACACTTCTGCCCTTGGAACGTGTCTTTTGTAGTTTCCCGAAGCATCACATATAACCTGTCCGCACTTTAGACACTTAATTTTCTTATTGTCATCCACATCCAGGTAGTAGTGAATCCTCATGACTCCTCCTCCCATATCTTGCCTCTTTCTTTTCTTCTCTCCCTTATTCCTCGCCTTTGAACCTCGGTAGCCTTCTCGTCTACCGTCCCAGCTTCCACATCGATAACCACGCCAAAGACCTTCTTAGCCATCTCTAGAGAAAAGATTCTCCTTTGAACATCACCAAGCACTCTCTCGGGTTCTCTGTCCAGTGGGTCCCCAACCCCTGCTCCACCACCGCATAAGTGGAGAACTACGTCATCCTGTGTCACCGGTTGCGACGGCTGACATGGCATAACCCACTTGAATCGCCCACCCTTTTCTTCGACCAGCTTTCTCAGATCCTCAACGGTATCTGCTTTCTTGCCTTCCAACAATGCCTGGTGGAGATTCCTCACTTCGATGATCGCCGCCGCACCCGAACTGCCTAGCGACGATGGATATGCTCCATCAAGGGATTGTCCCGGGTTAACATACTTTCCTGTACCTCGAAAAGCTATGGTGGTGTCGGTTGAGTTGTGCGGGACAGTGGCGTAACTCACGCTGGCCCCTCCCCTCCACCTTCCCGGCGCTGCCGTGTCCAGTTCCTCTCTCCGCCAAACATAGAGAAACGGGTACATCAGTTCATTAGTTTCAACATCGGCGATGCACGATTCGACTGTCAGCTGATTGGCACTGGTGTCGGAGCCATCGCCGCGCCCCTCGTCAATGCCGGCACCCGTTCCCTTGGCCCAAACATCGCCAAACATGCTAGCAGAGCGGTACCCGTGCTGCGTTACGCCTCCCCAAAACTGTCCCGACCAACTTCCTGAACCCCACCGCGCATTGATGTCCCCCCAGTATTTCTCGTTGGTGTAATACATCTTGGCTATTATAGTTGTGACAGCGCCAGAAATCGTTGCTCCTGGAACCGCGGGAGCAAGACAGCACGGCCAGAGAAACGGAACATTAACCAGGCTTCCTTCTGGTGCCACCAGTTTCAACGGCCGTACAATCCCGGCATTGCCCGGTATTTCCCAGAACAACTGGCTGGCAATGGCGACGAAAATACTACCCCACGTACCATGAATCATACAGTTTGTAGGCCCTTCATTTGCTGGTGACGACCCGGTAAAGTCCAGGGTCAACTCATCTCCTTCTTTAGTCACGGTTACGAATACCTTCCACAGTTTTGGCCCAGGGCCTACATCCCAGTCGCCATAGCTAACTGCCTGCCATGTTCCGTCAGCCAGGCTTCTCAGTTTGGCTCTGGCCAGCTCTTCTGAATAGTCCATGTTCTGCTGGATTATAGCCTTTACCTTCTCAACGCCGTAGCGGTCAATGAGGCTCATTGTTCGCTTCTTAGCGACATTGAGGCCGGCTATCCTGGCACGGAGGTCTAACGTGTAGTATGCCGGATCTCTTGTCGACCTTAATACACAGTTCAGGGAGGCCCTGTTTATCTTGCCCTTATCTTGAATCTTGATCCCCTGAACTCGGTAACCCTCGTGAAGAAGCGAACGAGAGCTGACCGGCATCCCGCCGGGTTCGATAGCCCCAGTTTCAGCGGTGTGGGTCAGTGCGCCGAGCCAGCATATCAATTCGCCACCATAAAAGAGTGGTGTTCCAGTCCATTGATCGCAGGCATGGATACCACCGACCGACGGCTCATTATACATAAACATATCACCGTCAAATATCCCTGGAGAGTCGAACTGAAGCTCCAGGATTTCCCGCATGAAGCCTTCAGTGCCCACCATGTGCAGCAACAGCCCGCAGGCGAGGCTTGACGTGGAGCCATAGGGGTCGTTGATAGTAAACAGGGCTTCACCGCCCTCGGCGACCACCGGAGAGCCGGAAACACGCATAACTGCCTGCCGTGCCTCGTTGATTATCGAGTACAGTCGATAGGACAGGATATCGAACTCGACCGGGGCAAGCTTTTCATATTGCTTTACTTCGTTCAGACTGGGGATCCACCCCCCACCTATGTCTCTAGTCTTGTCCTTACCCCAACTGGGGAATTCTTTCTCCTCGACCATCTTAACCTCCGATTATCCCTCTCTGATTCTTAGATTCATGTATTCATCGACCCTGGAAACCTGGCGCGGAAGGATAAACATTGTTGTCGTCGGGGTCTCGATTATCGCTGGGCCTTCGGCCACATTTCCAGGTCTTAGCCTTTCGAAGGCATAAATATTCAACGGAACAAACCTTTCTTCCTCGGGTATGAAGACGTGTCTTTGCCCCTTTAAGGCTGTGGAGGAATCCTCGCCTTCGAGTTCTAGTTTAGGCATCTGTGGTAGAGCAGCTGGTTTCACTGCACGGACAAAGAACGCCATGATCTCTATTCCAGCTTCAACAAAAGCTGCCCCCTCGCCATAAACGCTTCTGTAGTACTCAACGAAGGAATCACAAATCCCAGTCACGTCCTCTTCAGTATAGGTTTTTCTCGGTACCGGAATGGTCTCGGCATTCACTTGACGGCCAAACTTCATGCTTATCTCGCGGCGAAGAACGATATCTTCCCGCCTCAAGCCGATACGCTCCATTTCATTCATCGCTTCGGTTTCCAATTCGTCGAAGGTGCTATTGATAGCATTAACGTCGGCAGGCATTCGCATATACCGGTGTTTAGCGAATAGCCGTTCCACATCGGAGGTGGCAATACCATAGGCCGACCAGACTGAAGACTTCTCAAACATATATATCTCCTTGAAGCCCAACTCCCTTCCATAGACAGCCCCATGAGTTGGTCCGCCGCCCCCGTAGCAAAACAGCGCAAAATCTCGGGGATCGTGCCCACTCCTGGTTACCACCAGCCGTAGCAAGTCTGACATATGGGCGTTTTGGAGATCAAATATGGCCTTCGCAGTCTCGATTGTATCTAACCCAACCTTTTTGCCCAGGTCCTCAATAGCTCTGGAGGCGCTCTCCTTGTCAAGCTTGATTCTTCCGCCCAAGTGATAGTCGGGATTGAGAATGCCAAGTACAAGGTCGGCATCGGTAACGCAGGGTTGAGTTCCTCCTTTTTGATAACAGATCGGGCCGGGACTCGAGCCCGCGCTCACCGGTCCCACCTTCAGGTGTCCTAATTCGTCTACCCAGGCTATGGTACCGCCTCCGGCGCCGATAGAGGCTATTTCGACCATTGGTATGTTTACTCTGAAGCGGAAGATAGGAGGTTCTCGCGCGCGTAGCGGCTCATAACCGGCGATAACGCTAACATCGAAGCTGGTGCCCCCAACATCAGTGGCAACAACATGGGGCTCCTCTAATAACTGAGCAACTCGCCTGCTGGCCATGGCACCGCCGACCGGGCCGGAGTTGATGGTGCCTATTGGCATCATCGCTGAGTAGGGCATAACACCGCCCCAGACTTGAGCCGTCAACAGCTCTCTGCTATATCCCTCATCTCGTAGCTGAGCCGCTAGCCTGTCATACCACTTTCGCATGACAGGTCCAATGTAGGTATCAATCATGACCGAATTGAACCGCCCGTACTCCCTTATCAGTGGTGATACCTTATGTGACACATTCACAAAAACATCAGGCACCACTTCAGAAACCACCTGGGCTGCCTTGTCCTCATGTGCGGGATTCTGATTAGACCAGAGGAAGGCAATCGCTATCGCCTCGACACCTTCACTTACCAGCTTTTTGGCTGCTTCTCGTACCTCGTCCTCATTTAGCGGGGCAACTTCGGCGCCAAAACAGTCAATTCGCTCGCCGACCCCGATTATTAGATTCTTGGGAATCAGTGGCTCCGGCTTCTTTACCACTGCCTGATGCCTCACCTCTTCGGGATGCAGCCCGTCTACCCTGCCGACGGCCCTCTGGATATATATCGTGTCCTCAAACCCCCGGGTGGTAATCATCCCCACCTTGACACCCTGCCGATTTATCAAAGCATTGGTGCCAACGGTGGTACCCTGGCAGATTGTGGTTGCACTACGCACCAATTCTGCTCTACTTATCCCTATCTGCTCAGCGACATCATCAAGGGCAGCCATAACACCTTCGGTCAAGTCTTCTGGCGTGGTCAGTGCCTTTCCCGCATGAACGCTGCCAGTCTCGTCGATGACGCAACAGTCAGTATATGTTCCTCCAGTATCAATACCTATGCTGTACTCCTTCATAAGCCTCCTTTACCTAAGCATTCTGTTGCGAGCCTTCACCGC
>SDBU01008924.1_pt1 | contig 11320 bp, 7 predicted proteins | sample 2277071 | NCBI WGS metagenome assembly SDBU01 (sample SAMN10397929, study PRJNA504765) | marine sediment metagenome | isolation source: marine sediment core GS08_GC12, 126 cmbsf | place: Arctic Ocean: Gakkel Ridge, Loki's castle | collected 2008 | reverse complement strand
CACCATCAAATCAAGCTATAACTCTGTTGAGGGGTCAAAACAGTCCTTTATTATTGACTCCTGGATATTGGAAAAAAATAAAGTGGAAGCCTAACAAATCTTTTTCTTTTTTATTTATTTATTCAATAAAAATTGTGAAAGCATACTCACTGTTACCGATAACACGAAATCAAAAGATTTTATTATCTGTGAGGATTGTAGAGAAGAAATAAAAACAAGAAATAATGAATGAAAAAAAGACCATTAAAAGGCAGATAAAAATATGTAAACGGGAAATAAAAATGTCTAATTATGCTGTACGAGGTTTTATGAGAGGGCAGGATTATAGATCAGGTTCTTATCGAAAGCTTCAAACTACAAGAATCTGGACCATTGCAAAAGAACGACTGTTGTATTATCATGAAATTAAGAATATACCATTAATTTGCTTTCATTGCGGACAAGAAATAATGAGCACTCCTGTCTTGCATCATAAAAAATATAATTGGAATAAGTTATTCAAGCCTAAGTATGTGGTGTTTGTTCATCAGAAATGTCATTCCAGTATCCACTCCACCAAAAGAGGATATAAGAGGCGCATCAGATTTGGCTATTACCAAATCAAAATGTTAGTTGTGTTGATTGCTGTTATCGTTATCTTAATTGTTTATGGTATCGGAAATCTTTTTTAATGTTACCTTAAATTATATTTAGTCTAGAATTGGATCAATATTGTTTTTATATTGTTGTACTATTGTCTCCCAATTTGGGGGATAATCTTTATGATTTACCAAATAAAATTTCCTCATAGTTGAATCTTTGTGTTGTGAACCGTCTCTTTTAGGAGTTCCTAACCATTTTTGATGCGAAAAAGCCACTCTTTCCGCGACTATTTTTGAAGGAATAATCCAATAATCAGGTAACTTGTGAATATCACTATATCTTACAAATGCATAAAACAAATTGGAATCTTTTATTTCTTCGACCTTTTTTGCCATTATTAGGCTCTTTGTTTGGTAAAATGTGGTTTTTACTGATATCTTTAGAGTTTTATTTTTTGGATTTACTATTAATAGATCAAATCCTTCAGCTCTTCCCAACGTAACTGTAACGATGCAATTGCTTGCAGAAAGGAGATAGGCTATAAAATATTCCCCTGCATTTCCAATATTCTGTTTTGCTACTTTCATTGAAATTCTCCCTCTTTAAATAATTTGCGAAGAAAATAGGCAATCCCTATATAACTAATCTCTATTGTTTTCTCTTTCTTATCTTTCGGATTTGGAAAAATGTTGAGAGCAGATATCCTCTTTAATTTTTGAATAAAACCGTTAATAGAACCTCTCGATAAAGAATTACCTCTCTTTTCCTCTAATTTTTCCTTTAATGTTTCTAACGAAGTATATTTCTTTCGAACACTAAATAGTTGATTATCATTGAACGTCAAGTCAGGATTAAAAAAATCATGGTGACTTTTGTAAGTATTGAAAAATAATTCTAAAAATTCAAATTGTTTATCGGTTATAAGTTGAAAAGGAATGGTTGGCAGTTCCATATTACGATATATCCCGACTTCTTTACTTCCCTCATATATGAAATCACCATGTATGATTTTAGTATTTGTTATTGAACATGCTATGTATAACCAAATTACCATATACCTCAAGCCTCCAGAGATATTTACTTCTACATTGCTAAATCCCTGCAATATTTGTTGATAGATGAGGTGGGTAAGTTCTGCAACTGGTTTAGTCTGTACCTGAAAATCAAATTCTACACTCTGAACAGAAACTTTACGTCCTGTATAGTAATCAATAAGTTTGCTTAGTATTTTTTTCGCTTCTGGTGTCCCAGAAAGAGGTTCTTTTTCGGTTATAAAAGTAACCTTATGAACAGGCTCTTTATCAATTGAATAAATCAATTTCTCAAAGAGATGACCAACTAGTACAACTTGATTATATCTAACGCTCATGAATTATTATTTCTTTTTATAATCTATATGATCTTTTTTTCTCATTAAAATTATTATTTTCTAGTTAACAATACTTCTTTATATATATGTATATTATTCTCCAAACATGCATACGAAAAAGTATTTAAAGGATAAATTCACATTGTGATATTAAGAGATAAATAAAAAGGGCACCGAAAATGAGTATTGAAAAGAAAATTGAGAAATTAGTTAATAAATTTCCACAACTCCCAACACCTAGAAAAAATCATACATAAAAAAGTGTATACAAATATATCATGACAGGATTGTTCAAAATTTATAACTTTAAATATTTGTAATCTGATAATAATATTATAACGAAAAAAGGCAAAAACATGTTACGGGACGTTTTTTATAAAAAAATTAGAGACGTGATAAGAGTCTGTCATGCTTTTTTCGGGGATAAAATTGAAGTGAGGTGTGTAAATGGGCACTAATGTCTCTTTTCCGTCGGGAAAAATCCCTATATCAACATTAGAAAGTTATTCTTATTGCAAAAAGCAAGGGATTCTCTCGTTAAGAAAGAAAGAAATAAGAAAAAAAGATACTAAAAAAAAAGTTATAGGACGAATCCTTCACGAAGTTTTTAAGAATTTTCACGAAGAATGGACAGATATGATGTATAGCCGCCGTGAAAAACAATCTGGTATTAACCGTTTAAAGTTAATCCTCGAAGCAGCTGTGGACCAAGCAAGGGTAACAATGGAAAGCGATCCATCATATTTGGCCTATGAAGCTCCACTCAATAAAGGCTTTAAGAGGATGATGGAGGGTCGAAATGGATTTGTGTCCCAAATTAGCAACGTTGCCACAAAACTCGCAAAAAATAATGGAATTTTTAGATCTGATGAACTACCTCGTGCTTATTTCAAAGGAGATCCGAAGTTTGAGTGGGAAGTAGGATTAGAACATTCTCAGTTATACGGAAGAATAGATTGTTTGGTTGAGAAAGAACAAGAACGTGAATTTTTTATATGGGAGTTCAAAACCGGAATTGTCCCCGACGAACCTTTTGAAGGTCACATCTTAGAAGCGGTTGGGTATGCTGTTGCATACGAACAAGAAAGCAAAATGAAGTGTATAGGGCTAAAAATCCTTTATTACGGTGAAAAAGAATTTGATATAGCGTTCACCGATTTCCATAGGGATAAAGTTAATTCTCAAGTCCAAGAACTGTTTGATTATGAAGAAACAGGAGAAATTCCTCACATTATAATGGGTAGTAAATGTAATGAATGCGATTTTTATGACGAATGCGATAAGGAAAGCAAAGTCATTCGATTGTCTGGAGCAGAGGAAAACATCTCCGAACCAATTGATTCGGATTTAGGTTTGGAGAAAGAAGAACAAGAATTAGAAAGTTTTAGAGAGACAGTAACTGAATCCGGTGAAATAGAAAAGACAACTCAAACACCAATAAAAAAAGAAGTGAAATCGACAGTAATTAAGGTAGGTAAACAAGCTATTTCTACTCCAAAAACATTAGCAGATAAGGAATTTGTTCCTAAAGACGCTATTGGGATCGTCATACAATCGGAACAGCGCGGATACTTGTTATCAACAGAAAAAAGCAATCTGCTCTCAGGTGCGATAAAGCAAGAATTTCAAAGGAAGTTATATCCCGGTCAGGTTCTGATAACAGCGAACGAGAAAATAAAAGAAATGCCGTCTGCCATCGTAGAAGTGAAAGAAATAAAGTCTTTTCCTAAGACGCTTTCCGCTCCGTTTCGCAAGATTGATATGTTCAATATTTTGATCGAGACTTCTCCTTTTATGTATTACGAAAATCAACGGTATTCAAAAGTCCTGTTTCCAGCTAATTTTTCTAGTCATTATTTTAGACTTCCTTCTAAACCAGAATTGATGAGAATCATGAATTTGTTTGGTGAGGGGATCAATTTAGGATTAGTCACTTACGAAATGTTAGAAAATGAATTACCCGACATGGAGCTTATTTATAAATACCCGTTCTCGTTTAAGGAAACGGGGTATAAAGGAATATTTGTTGTTGGTTCTCCTGGAAAAGGAAAGACTAATTTATTAAAAATTCTCATCAATGGTATATCGCAATATGTCGGAACAAGAGATGGGCTGCCTCCTGCTGTTATAGTATTAGATATCACAGGGCAATTTGGCCAGCTTAATAAGCCCACTAAGAATGCTACAACCTTTGACGAGGAACTTTGGAAGTTAATGGATATGAAAATAGTGAATAAGTTAAAAGTTTTTAAGATTATATATGATTGTGGCGATGGAACGCACACACTATCGTTAAACGCCATCGATCCCGAACTAATTAGTTTATTGTTTCCAGAGTTACCCCCCACTTCTTCCACAAATTTTAAACGGATGGTTAAGATGATATTTAAAGATTATCCTGCAGTCGATTATGAGAATTTTACTAACAAAATTAACGAAATCATACGACGAGAAAGCAACACGCTAAACTCTCAAGTTGCTAAGGCAATCCAAGGCGCAATAACTAATGGCCCCGTTGATATTTTTGACCAAGGGGGTAATGTGTTACAAATTAAGGATATTTTAGTACCCGGTCAAGTATCCGTCATCCAAATCGATCACATTGTGGATAAAATGCCGGTTTTATTATACTTACTTTTGATGATTAACAGAAAGAAGATTTACGAAAACGATCAAACTCCCGTTATAATGGTGTTAGACGAAGCTCACGAGCTATTTCCAAAAAGTGCTAATCCTGGAGAAAAAGAATATTTACGACGGGTTTCCCAAAGTTTAATTCGAATCGCTCGACGCGGAAGGAAAAAGCACTTTGGTTTAATTTTTGCCTCTCAACAACCCCACGACATAATACCTGAAATTATTGGAGTGTTCCAAACTAAAATTATTATGGGATTAGAAGCAACTTCAGGAAATTGGATAAAAGATACGCTTGGTAGAGAATACGTGACTTTGATATTTAGTCTTGGTCAAGGATATGCTCGAATTTGGAACGCAGAACTCCATAAAGGGACGTTAGTTCCGTTATTTATCCCAAAAGCACCTAATAAACACGAAGAGGATTAGGAGAGCGTCAATTTATGTTAAAATTCCTGCCGCTTGGAGGAGGGAACGACATAGGAGCAAGTTCGTATCTCGTGCAGATCAACCGATTCAATTTCTTATTGGACGCAGGGTTAAGGCCAAGGAGCTTTAAAAATACGCCTAAATACATTAAAATGTTTGAATTAATCGAGGATTGGTCTCAAATCGATGCGGTCTTTATAAGTCACCCCCACCTCGATCACGTGGGATCTCTACCTAAAGTATTTGAAGCCAATCCAAATGTCCCTATTTTTGTTCCTGCCCAAAGTTTACCATTGATAAAAATGCAGATATATGAATCTTTAACTTACCAAAAACGAACCAAGAAATACGCCGAAGATTATTTGGGAGTAGATTATTCAATCGACTTAGTATCGAATTGTCTCTCAAACATAAAAGAAATCGAATATAATAAATTAACAAAAATAAAAAAGACTAATGTAACCTTTGAATTTTGGCCCGCAGGACACATTTTAGGATCAGCGAGTATATTTATTAAAACGAGAAAGGGCAGCCTTGTATATACGGGAGATATCTCTACTCACAAAAGGCCCTCAATCCCCGATCTATCTTACCCTTCTCGAAAGGTGGATCTCTTGATTATGGAAAGCACTTATTTAAGTTCCAATCACGACGTATCACCGCAAGAAGGGTTTAATCAATTATATTTAAAAGTAAAGGACATTACCAAAAAAGGAAACCACGTTCTGATCCCCAGTTTTGCTTTAGGAAAGGCTCAAGATATTACCAAGATGTTTGTTGAGCGTAATAAAGCAGAAGATAATCCTGTTCCCGTTTATCTAGACGGTTTGGTAAAAAGAATTACTCGGATTTATAGCAATTTGTTAGGTGAATCCATGTTTTTTAGCTTGAAGGACGATTCGTGCAACCTGATTTCGGGTATACATAATGATGTGAACGAATACAAAAAGTTTTTAGAACGTCATCCAGGGATAGCTATCATTTCAAGTTCTGGTATGCTCCTAGACGGCAGTAAGTCCGCTCGATGGGCGGAAGCCATCCTCCCCTATGAGGGAAACGGTTTATTTTTTACTGGTTATCTCGATGAAGAATCTCCAGGAGCGAAGCTATTAAAGTGTCTCTCCGAAAAAGTAATATCCCTTAACGGTGAAAATATTCCGCTTAACGCATACGTTGATAGATTCTACATTAGTACTCATTCATCTGCGCTTGAATTGACTAATATCGTACAGATTGTAAATCCTAAAATTGTCGTGTTAGTCCACGGAAATAATCCGGTGCAAAAAGTTGCAGAATTTCAACAAAAGTGCGAGAGAAAAATTAACAGAAAATTAACAATTTTAAAATCTATAAATGAAGAAATAATAGAATTAGGTGAATTATTTGAGTGAAGAGCTATTAAACCTTGTTTTTGAACTGAATGCAAAATGTCTTACAAAATTAGAAGATTTAGACGAAGAGACTAAAAAAAGAAATAACGGTGAATACATCATCATGAGAAATTATATCCAGAAAAACGATTTTTATACAAAGGAGTTGGCAAAAGCTACAAATATACCACAAGAAGTCGTTCTTGATATGGTACAGAGTTTAGGGTTTATTCGATTTAAGAATAGACGATTATATGTCCAGAGTAAATATTTGGATAGGACTCGATTGCTCATCAACGATGTTATAATTTTCCTTAACTATCCAATGAACAAGAAAATAAACCGCAGTATCGATAATGTTAATTCATTTATGAAAAAAAAACACCAAATCAAAAATTATAAGATTATATTATTAAATGCCTTCGAGTCGGAGACACTTATATTATTCCCTGTGGAGTTACTAAATGAAATGAAGGTAATACTTAAAAACGGAAGTTGGGGTGTGTGTATGTATTACTTTAAAGAATTATACAAAATCTATCTTAATATGTACTCCGAACTCGATTACCAAAGCGTACAATCGGACGAGATGGATCTTTCTGAACCAAATGAAACTGATACTGAAGAAGCGCTTGATGACAATGTAGAACAGCTTGAATCCGAAATCTCTATTAATCCAAGGGATTTGATTGAGCAAAATCAGAAACTAAACGACGATCTTAGCGAGTCTAGGGCGGTGTGCGATTTTCTTACCATGCAATATGACGATCTAATGGTATCTATGGATAATTTGAAGAAGGTTTCGAACGAGCAAGATTTTAGAAAAGTGTTTTTGGCGTTTAATTCTATTGAAAATAACAAGGTGTTGGACGCGTTCTTTATCGCTAAATCCACTTTAGATACCTTAAAAAATTCGGGTTGGGAACCGTCCCCACCAGAACTTAAATCGATATTGTATATTTTTGATCTTTTTGCAGAGTTCTTTAATAGACAAGCCCTTACCACTAATTATAAGTTAGGAGAAGGGGTATCAATAACCCTAGAAAACATCTCTAATTTTGAATATAAGGGTCAAGAATTAAAAAAAGGAATGGAAGTACTAGCAAGAGTGCGAACCCCAGCTTGGTATTATCAAGGAAACTTAATTTCAAAAGCGAGCGTTTTACAAATTAAAGGAGGAGGGAAAAAATAAAATGGCTGATACGACAAGAGAGTTTTATTTAGGAATCGATTTAGGTACCACTAATTCCTCCATAGCATGGGGGAGTGTTGGAAAAAACGGAATCTTTAAACCAAGGATGGTAGACATGCAATTGCCAATGGCAGATGGATCTTGGGAAACGAAACAACTCTTACCTTCGTTTTTTTATTTACCGAAAGATCAAAACGATCATGAAGTTGGGTATAAAGCCAAACACATGTTAAAAACACAACCTGGAAGAGTAATTCGATCAATCAAAACCAAAATGGGACAGGATTGGAAAAAAACTATAGACGAAAAAGATTTTACCCCCAAGGATATTTCCTCTTATATCTTGAAACAGTTGCTCTTTGGCATAAAAAGAACTTTTCGAACAATTATAAACGATATTGTTGTCACGGTTCCGGCGTCCTTTGATAGTGAGATGAGAAGCGCTACGTTAGAAGCTGCGAGAAAAGCGGGAATAAAAGTTAAGAACGACAACGGATCTCCAAGAAACATCCTATTGGACGAACCAAGGGCATGTCTCTACGATTTTGTTAATCGGCAAAAACAAGGAGAAATCCCCGACCATATAATAGATTTTTCAGCAAAAAAACGTATTTTAGTGTATGATTTGGGAGGAGGGACGTTAGATGTATCTTTACACGATGTAAATTTTAAATCCCCAGAAGATTCCTTGGTCAATATTGAAGATATCGCTATATCAAGGTACACTGACATCGGAGGAGATAATTTTGACGAAAGACTTACAGATTATTTGTTTCAGAGATATTGTAAGGAAAATAAGTTAAAACTACAGGATTACTCCGATATTGAAATCGAATATGCTAAGATGTCTCTTTTTTATTATGTGGAATCTTTTAAGCGAATGATTACTAATGACGCTTTAAGAAGAGAAGAAATGTTTGAAGATTACGAACCAGAAGACGTGCGTCAAACAATAATGGCGGGTTATTTGTTAGAACAACATCCCTTAAGCATTGAATTATCTCTAAAAGAATACGAGGAGATCATGGAGGAATTTTTAGCAAAAGACGTTAAATACCCCATTATATCAAATATTGGAGAACAAATTGGGGAAAGAAACTTAATTTCACCCATATTAGACGTGTTAAACAAAGCGTTCAAAAAGTTAAACGAGATTGTGAAACCTGATTTAATATTACTCTCGGGGGGGATGACGAAATTGCCAATGGTTCGCAAACGATTGTCCGCTTTTTTTGGTATGGAACCTCAAACCATCCCCGATCCAGATAAAGCAGTCTCTCGCGGAGCCGCAATTTACCATTATTACCTACATCAAGGTTATCAACCTACTGCAATATTGGCCGAATCTATCTATCTTGGGATGAGAGGTGATAAAAAACTGAAACTTGTTCCCTCAGGTGTTCCTTTACCTTACGAAGAAGAATTTGATTTTAATACGGAAGGCAAGACTAAAGACATAGCTATTCCACTTTATCGAACAGGTTCATCGCGTCCATTTGCCAGACGAAGATTTAGTCTTTCTAAGCTTTATCCTCCTAAAACAAAAATAAAAGCTAAAATAAACGTCGATTTGCTTAAAGTGATTGAATTTCAGGCGTGGGTAGAAGAATTTCCCTCAGACAAAATTACTATTACAATTGACTTCACCAGAGACACAAAACAGAAAAAAACAAGCGTTGATTTAAAGCAGCGTATAGAACCTTCCGTAGTAGAAAAAATGGAAAAATCACGACAGATCATAAAAAAAAAAGAAGATAGTTCTCGAGAATTGCAATATAATGAACTTACAGAGTTTTTCAATTCGATTCCTTATACGGGTAAACCAAATTATGCTAAACTTACTGAGAAAGAAATTCTTAATTCGAGGAATATCGATCAGGTTGTCAGAGGGCTACTTAATATACAGAGAAAAACACACCATAAAATAAGGGAAAAAATTATATTACTACTTGGAGATATTGTTTCAGAACCGCGAATCCACGTAAATTATCCTAACATTATCAGTAGCGTTACCAAAAACATGGTACGCTACGTGGACATGATACAAAATTTGGAAAATCCGAATCCAAAAGAAATAAATATTACTGTAAGATACGCGATTGAAACGATAGGAAAAACAAAGACCATAGACTTACAAAGAAACGTTATTACTTCTTTAATTATCTGGGTAAAAGAACCGATATTTCATAAAATAAGAAACGCGATACTCACTAGCATGGGAAAAATGCCACCTGATAACGAAATATTGGCTTTTCTGGTAGAATTTACATCAAAACCCCAGAAAAAAAACACTCTTATTCCTTCTTTATGGGCGTTAGGAAAGCAGGGATCAAGAGATTTAGCAAATCCTATCATTATCGACTATATGGGGAACGTGCACGAAACCATCTTACAAAAAATGGATTCTACCGTAGATTTCGAGATCATTCAATATATTTCCTACACACTACTTGAAATATGCAAAATAAATCCAAATCATCCAGAAAATTGCGTTAGCAGTGATGCTCGAACTGAAATAATACAAAGAATGGAAAGAAAGCTAATTGATCTCGAAAAACCCTTTAAAAAAAAGAAATTCAGTCCCCTTGACCAGAAATTAAAAGATTGGGGCCGTTTTTTATCAACTCAGAAGTGGATTAATTTAACAATTCAAGCGTTAAAAGGACTAGAGTTCTCAGACGAAGACATGGAACTGTTGGACGGATTTAGAAGAAACTGATAACAAGAAATACGTCTACAAAAAATCATTAAAACTATAAATCCATATTGTGTTATTGGGGGAAAATGATAAAATAATCAATTGTATCTTTTATACATTAAGCAAAACTAGAAAAACATAAATCCTAATTAAACAGATTAAATTATTAAATGGTAAGATGAAAAGAAATGGGTTCTTCAGCTATAATATTTGAATTGGTGAAATTTAACCCATCCAATGAAATTATAGATAAAATATCAAGTTAAAGTATCAGTAATAGGATCTAATGGGAGGAAAGAAATTTATGACGAAGAAAAAGAAAATGGTTGCTACATTTAATATATTAATATGGGTTATATTCGTTTCAGTCATCTTTTTCTCTATTAATTTAAGTTATTCTAATGGGATTAATCCTCTTGATAATGAGAAATACTTTAAATTAAATAAGGCTGACCACTGGATTCTAACAGGATCTCCTATTTATATTGATGATAATGATCCTTTAAATAATTGGGCTATTACCGCAGCTACTAATGATTGGGTCAATGGTTCTGGGACTTGGAATGATCCTTACATTATTGAAAACGTTACTATTGATTGGCAAGGTAATGATGGTATTGAGATAAAGAATTCTGATGTTTATTTTATTTTAAAAAATAATACATTCTATAATGGATATGAGGGGATATATTTATATAATACAAATAATGGACGCATAATAGAAAATGATCTCTCAAATAATAGAAATGGTATAAGACTGTATGCTAGCAAAAATATCACTATTCAAGGTAATAAAATTAACAATAGTGACAATTATGGAATAGCCTTATATTCTCAATGGAAAAATAGTGAATCAGTTTCAATTCTCGACAACAATATTACAAATAGTGGTTCTGATGGCATAAATATTGACCCACAAGATGCTATTTCAAATTATAACAAAATTATTAATAATTCAATCGAATTCAATGAGAGACACGGTATCAATATTAAGAATAATGGAAATTATGACTCTAATTACAATATTATAGTTGGGAATAATATTG
>SDBU01008923.1_pt1 | contig 11322 bp, 13 predicted proteins | sample 2277071 | NCBI WGS metagenome assembly SDBU01 (sample SAMN10397929, study PRJNA504765) | marine sediment metagenome | isolation source: marine sediment core GS08_GC12, 126 cmbsf | place: Arctic Ocean: Gakkel Ridge, Loki's castle | collected 2008 | reverse complement strand
ATAATTAGTGCGAAGCTTTTTTAATTTAATCTTTGTATGCTAAGATTTTATGATTTTTTCTTTTATGTGTAGATTCCTTATTTCCTAAATAATATTTAAAATCTTTAAAGGGTCTTTCCAATCTATCCCTTTTACTTTAGAATAACATTCTTTTTCTAATCTCTCGTTTATGATATTCATATATTTATCATTAAGCTCTATCCCAATCGATTCCCTACCTAAATTAACTGCTGAGATTATCGTACTTCCCGAACCAGCATAACAATCAAGAACAATCTCTCCTCGTTTACTTGATTTCCCAATCAAGAAGTTTAAAAGTTCAATCGGCTTTTGATGGCTATGAAATAGGGATTGATTTGAAACTCTGGGATAAGGCAAATAATCGGGATCTCTCCCTTCATTTAATATGTACCTTCCCTTTACTGCAAAAATGATGTCTTCACATTGCATAGCATAAGAACCATTTAAATCCCCCATGCTCCAATTATTCTTAACCCAATTCAATCTGTTCTTAATATTGAAATATTTACTCAGAATGGCTATAAATCGCCCTGTGGTATCCCAGCGAGAGAAGACATAGATAGCTGTATTGTTCTTTAGAACTCTATAACACTCCCTTATAACATCAGGGAAAGTTTCAAATATTTTTTCATTATCTAAACTAATCTCTCCGATTGTTTCTGATTCTTCTTTCCTAAAATTAGTATTGAACTCAATTCCATATGGGGGATCAAGAATAATTAAATCAACACTTTCATCTGGAATCTTCTTCATCTCAACTTCTGCAAATCCTTTTATTAATTGGGGTTTGAATCTTACTGGGGGGGAAGTTCCATAGGATTCTAATTTGAATACTTTCCCTTTTCTTTTTTCAACTAAATAATAATAAATCTTGCCTTGTTTTTTATATTTTTTTATGTATGCCATTGGGTTCTACATTCTTTATTTTACTATTTAATTTAGGGTAGAAAAAAACTAAAAGTAATAATTATTCTACCCCTTTTGATAAAGGGATAAATCAGCTTTCCACCCCTCATTTCTCCTCTTCTTCAATCCAAAATTCCTGCATCATATTTTTAGAATATCCCCTGTTTATTATTCTGTATATCTTCATTGTCATAGATTCTAATATTCCTGTATCAAACACTCCTGCAGTAGCTTCTTGTCTTATTGATGAATTTCTCTCAACAGGTCTCCATCTTTTAATAAATTCATCTTCTTTGAAATCTTCTTTACTCCTAATCCATATTCTAAAGAATGTAAACATAACTGCATTTTTATACATCCAATTATCTCTATGAGGATTTCCAAAACATCTTTTGTATAATGAACAAAAATCTTTCATTAAAGAAAACTTTTCAGAATCTAAATCCTCTAAAAATAAAGGTAACCTATTTCTTGTAAGATTTGATCTAGTAATAGAAGTTCTTAATCCATTATAAATTATATTTAAAATATCCCCAATCTTCACAGAGTTAATCCCTCCTCTAATAGTCACCTCTATTGGAAATGGACTATCTAAAAAAGCATTCAACCAATCATATCTTTTAAGTTCTATCTCTCCCTTTAAATCATCCACCAATCTGAAACCCTTAACATCATTTATCATACGATATTCCTTATACATATCCTCTTCACTTAATCCCTCATAAATTCTAAAATCCATTTCAAATTCAACATTTTCTTTCTTAATTGCTTCTAGCTTGTGTTGTCCATCAATTAGAATATATTTCCCCTCATCATTAATACCTACAGTAATTAAAGAACAACGAAATTTTCCATCTCTAATATACCCTGCAAATCTATTAACTCTTGAAGGATAAATAAATCTATTCCATGTCCTCTTAACAATTTTTTTCTCTATCCAATTTTTGTTCACCTTAATTCTCTTGTATTTACAATTCATTTTCTTACCTCCTTTCAATTATTTTAAATATCAATATCATCTTCCATACAAATCTCCTATTATCATTCTAATTTGTTTTTTCTCTTCCCATGAGAAAACATCAGCAGAGATATAATTCTTAGCAGCCACAGCCATGCTATGCCCTATATGAGCTATTATCTTAAGACCATCAACATTTAAAGCCATGAGCCAAGTTTCTAAAGTCTTCCGAACATTATGAACTGAGAACATATACCAATCTTTTATTCCTGATTCCTTTAATGCTTTCTTCATTCCAATATTAGAAGCAGGTGTTGAAAGGATGTCGAGATAGTCTGGATTTTTTAATTCATGTTTCTTGATATATGATTTAAGATATTTTGTAAACTCTGTAGATAGAGGGATGGTTCTTGGACGAGGATGCTTCTCTCCTTTCTTACTTTTGACTTTTGTTATTCTTAATATCATCCTCTTTCTTTCAATATCAATATCTTCAACTCTGACATTCCTTGCTTCATTAATTCTTGATCCTGTATTGATTAGAAATCTGAAAGTGAACTTTTGTCTTGTCTTCAAACAGTCAAAGAAATTCCCCCACTCATCAGGATAAAAGAATCGATCCCTATGAGTTCTTACAGAATACCCTCTCCAATCTTTTCCGTCTCTTTTTCTCATTAAAGATTTTATATTCTCTACCTCTTCTTGATTTCCTCTTTGTAATTCTTCACCCATTTTAATCTAAGAGTTGAAAGATTTTAAAGTATTTAAAGGTTTTCATTTTAATATCAATAACCCTCCTACTATCAAAAGCCCTATGATCACAGCACTAATTAGGGTAGCTTGTACTGGGATTGTCCATAAGTAATGTGGTGGGATCTGTTTCAATCCCTTCTTCCCATTAATATATACTTTATATCTCATTATATTCTATTCGGTATACGGATTATCCTACCAATCCCCTTAAAAACTAAATTATCAAGGGGTTCTTTATTGGGCTTTGTTTTAAAATACTTTAATTTGTTTAAAAACCCCCATTTCCTAGGGTTTTAGGGTCTATAGCCCTTAAATCTACTACTTTTTCCCTTCCTCCTATTATTTTGTAGATGTTTTGTATAGATGTTCCATCTTCTTTAGCTGTTTTCTTTATATCTCCTCCATTTTTCACTAACTTTCTTTTAATCTCTCTTGATCTCATTGTTCCTGTATCTAATATGCTTCTGGGTTCGTCCTTAACCTTCTCAAGCTTATCTAAAGTCTCTTGAATAGTTTTATTAAGGGTTGCAGTAAATTTTAGCTTATTGGGTTCATAAATATTTATTGCTTCTTTGTTTGGCTTCCTAATTTTCCAAGTTCTCATCAAAATTCTCCCTTTATTTCTAAGAACATAAAGAGGATGAGGGTATGTTATCTTTTTAGTTGGATTATATTGCTGATACTTAGGATAAACTGTGCAAACTCCATTTTTCTTGTCGATACTTGAACATTGGAACTCCCAATGTAATAATTTCATGGTTTGACTGTCAAGAAAATCTTTATAAGGTGCGGCCATGATCAAAATAATGTTTTGATGCCTGAATGTCGAGATAAGATAATTAACTAATCTGTTTACTTGGGATTGCCATGCTCGATTGCTTATTGTTATCTGTGGTTCATCCCATAATATAATTCTAATCTTTTTTTCCTTAAACCATTCACTGTTTATTAATTCCATAGTCTTCCTGAAGTTAAATGTAACTTGTTTATCCACATCAAAGTCTGGGTCTAGTTGTTGGGCATAACTTATTCCACTCCAGCTCTTCCCTGCACCTAGCTTCCCTGTAAAGATGCAAAACATATTAAGATTGTTCTTTATTCTCTTCCTAGTTAGTGTAACCATACAAGCTTCCCCTTTCTTTTGCTTAATTAAGTTCTCTATCATTTTTCCTCCTCTTCATTTCCTTCATCATCAAACTCATCCACATCTTCCATAGTTTCCATCTTAAGATAATCCTTTCTGCATAAAAGATGGCTCAACGCTACAAATAAATCCTTCATGTATCTTAATTTATTGATTGTAAACTTCTCCCTCTTAATTTTATCGTCGTTAAAGTTCTTTAAGTTATCCTCTATCTTCTTTTTTATCCCCTTCCATTTATCCTCTATAGTTTTATCATAAAAAGGTTGAAGAAGATAAGAAAAGAATTCTATTGCTTGGATTATTCTTTTCCTAGAATCAGGAACATATATTTCTTCTGTATAATTCCCCTTGATTTGTTTTATCCAATACCCTCCTTTAAATTCATCACAGCTAAGCTCAAGTATCTTACTTAAATGAGATAAGATTATATCTCTAAATGTTTTCTTATCTTTTTTCTCTGATATATATTCCATTTAATCTTCTCCTTTCTCTTCCTTATCTTTTCCCATATTTTTTAAGAATAATATATGTTTTAAATTCTTGACCATCTTAGACCTTAATTTTGATAAAGATTTTGCTAACTTCCAAAACAAAGGATTTAATACAACCATCCTTTTTATCTTTCCTTCCCTATTACTTATTATCTTATAAGCTTTTCCACTATCATAAACTAAAGATAACAAGTCTAGTTTTTTTCTTGCTTCATCATACTGATCTTTTGTTACTATCTCATGTGTGTTCTCTAGGAGAATATTAAACTCTACTATCATCATTTCCATGGCCTTTAATTGTATCTCAGGAATCCTTTGAATTCCAAATCTTAATTCTTGTATGTATTCTATCAAATCAACACAACCATTATATATTCTTCTCTCTGCCATCTCTATTGTTTCCAGAGCTTCATAAACATTGTTGCGAATCCATTCATCACTAACATCCCTCTTGCTTCCAGATTCTTTTTCTTCTACCATCTTTTATTTTACTAAGTTGTTTGAATTTATATATTTTTTGGTGTATAGGGGGTTGCCTAAACTTAGGACAGAGTAGCCCTCTCACCCTACAACCCCCCAAAATGATAGGTGAGCATTATTTTTGATTTAATTTTAACTTTCATTTCCTATGGAGATTATATTATCATTTCTAATCATATAAAAAGATTGTGCGAACCTTTTTACTCTTAAACTAGTTTAATTGTTTATTTTGTTTATTTTGACTGATGGGACTGTTAAAGTTTAAAAGTTTATATATACCTAGTATATAAACTATTAAACAAGTCCCTGAATAATTTAAACTAATCATTTTGTGGTATTTTATATAAACCAAACCCAATATTCTCTATAGCCCCAACACTTTGAAGACTTAGTAGAGCTGTATGTAAGGTGTTTTTCTTAAACCCTTGTTCTAGTGCCATCTCTTTAATGTCTTTAGTCTTAAATTCTTTTAACCCTTCTTTGTTTACCCAAATTAATATAGCTTCTGCACATTTCTCTGATCTAGTTTGTTTCATATATTCTCCTTCATAAGTCATCTTTAAATATTCTTCACTAAACTCTCCCTTTATCTTTATGGGTGGGACTTCCTGTGCATTTCTATTCTTTAGTTGCTTAAGTATAATATTTCCTTGCTTTCTTTCCATCTTCATAATAATATCAGCATAATTTGCTAAGTCAGAGCTTCCTCTTATCTCATCCATTTCATCCGGTACTTCTCCTCCTGCCCCTTTCCTATTGTGATGTATCAAAAGTATAGAAACATTATGTTTTTCAGCCAAGGGTCTTAAAATATCCACGAATAGTTCCGAGACCTTACCAGCATCATTCTCATCAAAGCTTATTCCTCTTCTGTAAGTGTCTACTATAAGCAACAGAGGGTTCTCTGATGCAATTAATTCCTCGACTTGAGTTATATCCCCTATTCTATCAATTTTGAGCTGAGAGAAGCATATAAAACCAATTTTAAGATTTTCTCCATCAATCTCCATTCCTTTCTTTATCATCCTCACTCTTTTTTTCATAATAGGAATCCCATTCTCTTTATCTAAATAAATAACCCCTCCCTTTCTTGTAGGGAAGTGTCCTAAGAAATCATTTCCAGATGCTATGCTATACCCCATAAGTAAAGCCATGAAGGTTTTCAGTGTTCCTCTCTTTCCAGTAAATATACATACACTTCTACTTGGAATTAGTTTATCTATGATCCATTCTTTTTCTTCTTCCTTATAATTCTGTAAGTCTTTATCCCAAACTATATTAATCTTTTCTTCCTCTCCTTTTAATTCTCCCCCTAATCTTCTAGCTTGTATTATTAACTCTCTTTTTCTTTTTCTTTCTTCCCAGTCATCTGGTTCTTTTAATCCATACTTCTCTCTGGCCTTCTCTATACATTGGATTGCTTTCTCTCCCCTTAAATTTCCTTTTCTAGCTTCAGAGCAGTTAATGATTCCTTCCTTAACTGCAATAGCAGATAATACTCCACCACCAGAATCGCATCTGAAACAATGCCACATATTCTTTGAAGGATTAATCCAGAAGTTCATCCCACCATCTGAACCATGAATCGGGTGGCTTCCATAATACTCGTTGTTCTGTTTCTTTAATCCTTCAGTCCCCCAAATCTGAGCAACACTTAGATCATCAACTTCGGAATGTTCTTTCTGTTCCCATTCAACATTCTCTTCTGTTTCTCTTATTTGCTTTAAGAAAGGTTTTAAGTTATTATAGAGTTCTTCACATTTTATCGTCGCTATCTTATCATCTTCCATGACTTCATACTTCTTTCCAGAAGGATGAATACTTCCTGCACCAACAACTTGTGTTCCATGACTTTGTATCTCTCCTAGATGTTTTCCATCCTCCATTTCTAATATAATCTTTTGCTTTAAATCAGGAATGTAGAAATAATTATGAAAACCATTTGGAGTTTTAACCCTAAATGTTTTTGGAAACATATTCTTGACTGCTATTTGCATGGCCTCAACATCACAGTCAATAACAGCTAGGTCTTCATAACCACATAATACTCCATAGTTTTCCTTTGGTAAGAACTTCCTTATCTCGTCATAAGAATAGGGTTTGTTAGTCCAGTCTTTCTCAAAAGGTTTCTTTGTTCCTTTTCTTATCCTGCAGAATTTAAGGTTCTGTAATTGTTTTGGTATCATCTTCTTTTTTTATGTTATTTAAATTATCTAAAAAGTAATGTGTTTTTCCATTCAATTCTACATTTGGTTTCCCATTATATCCTTTTTCTATTATTCCAAAATATGAACAACCAACAGGATTTGTTGAACTATAAGGGGTTCTTCCACAAAATCTCCACATCATTCTGTTTAAACAAAAAATAGTCCAATCAATTTGGTGCAAGTTTTCTTGAAAGGAATATCCTCCACAATTTATAACTCTCCTATCGTTCTTATAGATATATCCTTGTTTTGAGTATTGAGTAGCTAAAAGAAAATATTTTGGTTTGATTTTTAAGTTGTCAGTTGTAATTATTTCAACTTCTTCGTTTTGAATCATTCTATAAAAGTCTTCTAATTGTGCTATTCCCTTTGTTATATTTCCGAATGTATCCCCATCTTCAAATTCTATTGCCACCCATATTCCTTTTTTGTTTTGGGCTAAAATATCTATTCTTATTCTTTTGTGGTGTCCTGCTTTCAGTTTATAAACAGGGAATCCTAAATTCTTTTGGCATGCATATACCTTATTGAACGAGGATTTAATCCACTCTAGAAATTCTTTATCAATCATTCTTCCTCCCTCCTGCTCGGTTCAATAACTTTAATAGTCTCAAGTAGAATAGGAATCTCTCTCTTTAGAATTAGGTCATAGAAGATAATCATATCAGTACAAACCTTCACAACAAATCCATTATAGAAATTAGTTCTTTCATTAATTGTTTCTTTAATATAAGTATAAGTTTTTTGTTTAGAATAAAGTTCGGCTGATTTTCTTATCTCCCCAATATCTTGTCTTGTCATTTTGCACCTCTTCCATTTCACAACACCCTCTAGTATTTAAAACCTTTGTTTTTCACCAACCGAAAAGTATTTACCATAACTTTAAATACTCTTTATTCGTATCTTTACTAATTAAATAAGGAGTAAATATAAAATGAAAATAGACATAGAAGATGTAAAAAGACCATCCAAGAAAGAGAACAAGACAGTTCCTATTAATCTAAAAGTAACTTTAGAAGTTAGTAAGTGGATGAAAGATAAGGGAGTTAGTCCTACACTTTTGTTTGATAAGGCGATTGAAGAAATTAGAAAAGGATAAAATGAGAATAAAATTAATCATTAGAATTGTTTTGTTAGTAATTCTCTTTGGGGCTTTAGCTTCAAACATTTACCTCCTTGGAGATAACGAATCTTTTGATATTGGTTATTTACTTGGCTTTGTAATAATGATAGCTCTAGTTCTTTATTTTACTAAAGATAGAAAAAAATAAACTTTTCCTAAACATTTATAAATAAACGAACCTTTCTCTTTTATAGGTACAGTATACTTATGTATACATTGTTATCACAAAAGAGAAGATAAAATGAAAAGATTAAATATATTTTTAATTCTTGCAATTTCTTTCTTAGCAATTTCTATAAGTTTTGTTGTTGATTCTAATGTAGAAACTCAGAGAATTAGAGAAAGGTCTGAGGGTGTTCAGGAAATTGGTTCTGTAACTTTAAAAGATTATGAAGCCATGTACGATTTGGACAAAGAACATCTGTGTAATATTTGTGATCAGTTCTATTGTGATAGAAATTTAAATGAAGGTTGTGATTTCTGCACAGAAAAATGTAAATGGTATAATCCAGTAAAGGAGTTTTTTATAAGTTAAGATGGTAGAACCAATAGAAATAGGATCAGTAACAACTGAAGCAGAAGCTGAAGAATTCAGAAGGAGAGGAGTAACCCTTTTTGGAATTCCCGAAGCTGTTGAAGCAGACCCTAGATTTAGAAGAATTAGGGGAGGTGTAGGTTCTGGCTCTGTCAGAGAAAGAGGATTAAGAGAGGAAGCAAAGAGAAGAGCACAGGAAGAGGCAAGACGACAATTAGAAATAAGAGCTCAGCAATTAGCAGAACAAAGAAGATTAGCAGAACAAAGAGCCAAAGCAAAAGCAGAAAGTCTAAGATTATCTGGCGAGAAAATAAGATTAAGGGAAAGACAAATTGCATTATTACGAGAGAGGGGTTTCTCTGAAACAAAAGCCAGAAGAGAAGTAACTAAATTTTTTAGAGAATTTGAAGAACAAAGACTTCCTTCTCGAGATCAGAAAAAAGCTCTTAAATTAATAGAAAAGTTTCCAGATGCCAGACCAGTAAAGGGTGGTTTAATAGTTCCTAGACCAGGAGGAGGCACTATGTTTATTCCTTTTGTTAAAAAGCCAGATATAAAAAGAGGGACAGTTGAAGAGCAACCAGAAAAAGTAGTTGAACCTTTATTTATCGAACCCCCTAAAGAAAAAAAACCAGAGATTAAACTGGATTTTGTTGAAGAAGTAGAAGTACCAAGAAGAGAAACAGAGATAGGAAAAATCCCTCCAATTCCTTCGGATGCTTTTATTTCAAGACTTTCTACTATCACTCCTGTTAAAAGAAAAGAAGGTTTAATTCCTTCTGCTGCACAATTAGCATCTAAACAGAGAGCATTACTTCAAGCAGAAGAATCAAGACGAGGAGTTAGTGTAAAATCAACAGCATTAGGTTTAGGAATTGGTGCTTTAGCATCTGTTGTAAAAACTGGAGAGTTTGGAGTTTCTTTAATTACAGAACCAACAGAAACAGTCGAGAAGGTTGTTTTAGGTATTCCAAGAATCCCTGAACAATTAGGAAAGCTAGGAGCAGTTATAAGAAGAGAACCAGCTTTTGTTACTGGATTTGTTGCAGGAGAAATCATTCAAGCCAAAGCTATAGGAAAAGCTGTTAGGAAAACTGGGGAACTTGCTCAAAGAATAAGAACAGAAGTTTCCCCAACATTCAGACCTTTAAGAGTTGAAAGAGGAAAACAATTTTTTGAAGTTCCTTCTGATGTTCCAGATGAAGCATTAAGAATTAAAATTGCACCTCCTTTAAAAAGATTAAAAGAACCAATAGCTAAACAAATAAGATTATCTGGTAAGGAAGTGGAAGCTGTTTCTGCTCAAACTCTTAAACGAGCATTAGGAAAAGAAGGTTTTGAGTTTGGAAAACTAAAAAGAGAATTGTTCTTTGATCCTAGAGGTAGACTAAGAGTTTCTAGATTAGGCCTAGGAGAATTACAAAAAGAAGCAAAACTCTTAGATGTTCTTTCTGGTGATGTTACATTTAGAGCCGGAAAGAGAGCAGCTTTAATATTTGAGAAAGCACCAGTTGAGAAACTTCCCTTTTCTCTTAGAGATATTGATATCTCTTTACGAAGAGGACGAGGACTAACACCCTCACAAGCTCGAAGGCTAAAATTATTTCAAGATATCCCAACTGGAAAATTTAAACCAATAGGTTTTCTTTCAACAGAACCAGAAGTTACTCTCCCAGCAGGGGAGATTATAAAATTTGAAAGAGGATTAGGAGCTACAATAATTAAAGGGAAGAGAGTGGAATTGATAAGACCTTCGATAGTAACTCCAACAAAACAAGCGAAGCAAATATTAAAGGTATCAACTATCTCAGCAAAAGATGTTTCAAAACTTTCTTCAATCTCAACAAAAGATATTTCCAAAATATCTTCTGTCTTTGAAACCAGACCTTTTGTTTCTCCTACTCGAATTTCTGTAAGTGCAGGAGTTAGTCTAGGAAAACTTACAAGAGGAATTAGCAGACCTTCAAGAGTTTCTAGAGTTTCTCCACTTCTTACATCAGATTTTTCTATTCCTAAAATTCCTATCTCTGGAATATCTAGAAGACCTTCTCCAAGAAGAAGAGCCAGAGTTTCTAAAATTTTAAGACCTTCAAGAAGAAGACAAATATTAGATATTTCCTCTATCTCTTCTCTTCCAAGAATAGAGAGAATGATTACCCCTCCTGTTCCTACACCTTTTACCCCTCTTCCTTTCGTTCGGAGGATGAAGAAGAAAAAAGAAGAAAGGAGGAAGAGAAGTATAAGGGAGGATATAAGAATAACCGAAGGGTTCTTGGCTAAAACTCTTGGGTTCAAACCAGTAAGGGTAACTCCAAAAGAAGTTAGAAGATTGGCTAGTCTTCCAGCAAGAGCTATTGGTATTAGAAGAGCACCACTATTAATTCCAGATGTTCCAAGGAGAATGAGAAAATAAAAGATGGTAAGTTTAAGATTTAAAAAGTTTTTAAATAGAAAGAAAAGAGTTGAAACTCTGAAGAAAGTTCCGAGACAAAAATCAATTCTTCCGGAGATAGACGAGGTAATAAATGATTTGAGAAGCAGGACACAGTTCCCAGAAATAGACCGAGAGGTTAATGATTTAAAATCAAGGACTTTCTTTCCAGAATTAGATGATGCAGTTATTGATACTTTTGAAAGTGCAGGTTCAGCTATTGCAGGAATGAATAGAGAAGGAGATGAGTTTGATGACGCTGTAGATGATGCA